>LXNJ01001365.1_pt1 | contig 14709 bp, 11 predicted proteins | sample 809081 | NCBI WGS metagenome assembly LXNJ01 (sample SAMN04870510, study PRJNA318959) | sponge metagenome | biome: sponge; feature: marine sponge reef; material: water | host: Petrosia ficiformis | place: Greece: Milos, Mediterranean Sea | collected 2013-05-29 | depth 5-7 m
TGCGGATGCGGATGCGGGTGTGGCTGCGGGTGTGGGTGTGGCTGCTCCGATGCCTCCGAAGAAGACGTCGATGATGGGGCGGAAACAGATTCGGCAACCGCAGTCCCCGCCAGCACGAGCACCGATACCAGCGTAGCGGACATCGTGCAGTGCGCCGTCGATGTTGCAACGGGCGCGGCCGCCGGAGCCGCCTATGGTGCGGTCACGGGGGCGGCCGCCGGAGCGATCACCGGCGCCGGAGCCGCCGCCACGGCCGGTGCCACCGCCGCCGCCATGGGCATCGACGGCGCGGTCGATGCCGCGCTAGACAGCGAGGCTTGCGGGGCTGCGGCGGAAGCCCTTGCCGAGCGGCTGTCCCAAGCCGCGGCCGAGGTGGCCGACGACGCGATGGCCATGCCCTAGAGGAAGGACGCGGGCCAGCCCTTCGCGGCGGCAACGGGACCATTCGTGACGAGGGGTGCCGACACATCCCTCGTCACACACCCGGATCAACAGAACTGGGCATCAGCTTTCGGAGGTAGGATGTCGATGAAGTTTCAGTTTATGGCAGGCTTCCGGGAAAAGGAGGGCGATGAGGACGTTTCCAGCAAGTACCTCAGGATGCTCAGGGCCGCGTACGGCGGCGCGATCTGCGGATCGTTGTGGTTGGTGCTGTCCACTTCCGGCGCCCTGAACGGGAACCAATCCCCCGACGCCGGCCTGGGCAGCGTTCTTTTCATCTCGATCGCGATGTTCCTGTTCTTCGGTTCCTACAAAGCCGGCGAGTTTCTCTCCACCCCTCTTCGGAAACCCTACCTTGCGGCTTCCCTGATCGTGCTGGCGCTTGTGGTCGCGGAAGCAGCCACGCTGCTGGGGTGGTGGGACCTGTCGGAGATGCTGGGGTCGTGGCGGAAGAGCCTGGCGATTCTTGCCGGCGCCTGTCTTGTGTTGTGGTCCGGGGAGAGGGCCGTCCGGATACGGCGCTCCAAGCCTCGGAGCGTGTAGGCATGCGTCCGGCCGCGGAACTTCCGGACCGCCGGTTGCGTGCCACTCGTCAGTCGTTCGCCAGCAGGCGTCCCCTGCCCCATTCCTCGTGACGGAAGATCAGCGACTTGATCACCACCGGCACGGCCTTGGCATCCGGTAGTTCCTCACCGATGTCGACGAAGTCGAAGTCCTTGAGGTCGATGCCGTCGATGGAGATGACGCCGGTGCCGGGACGGATCTCCTTGTCGATGATGTTGCCCACCAGCTTGGCGATGTCGGCATCGAACACCAGCACCAGGTTCTGGCCCCGGCGGAGGTGCTCCCTCATGCCTTCCACGACTCCGGTGGCCAGCGTCTTGATAAGGGGATAGGAAGGCCCCAACTCCCAGTGGAGCGCCAGCGCGGCCCCGCGGTCACCGTCGGTCATGTCGAATCGCTGCAGCGCGCTCTCGACCGAATTCCTGACATCGTCCGTGGTCAGCGGCTCGGTCTGGCGAAAGCGCGGCGTGATGACCTGGAGATTTCGCAGCGGCAGCAGGGACTCGTCGGAAAGGAAGATGGTGTTGCCGCTCACCTGCACCGTGTACTGCGACGCGCCGATGACCGTGGCGCGGATGCGCACGTCGGGTTCCTTGAATTCCCATGATTCGCGGGTCGCCAGCTCCACGGCGCCGGCGCGGATCTTCCGGCCCACATGGTTGCCCAGATCGCCCTTGTCCGCGGCCTCGTAACCGTAGACATACTCCGAGACTCCGCCCGAGAACTGGATGGAGTGAATCGGCTCCTGATAGGAGAGCGCCGGCGTCAGCATGATCTCCTGCGTCAGGGGCGACAACGGACCGCGGCCCAACACCTCCAGGAGACAGCCGCTCAACGTGTCGGCCATCCTTTCCTTGTCGGCCTCCCCCAGCGTCTCGCCGAGGGCCAGCGACAACCCGCTGGCTTCACCGATCCGGGCCCCGGCATCCTCGAGCCGGTTGATCTTCTGACCCTCGTCCAGGGCCACCAGCCGCGCGCCCACCTCCATCGCCGCCGTGTCCACCACCTGCCCGCCGCGGGTGATGGCGATCTTGCTGGTGCCTCCGCCGATGTCCACGTTCATGCACGCGACCTCGCCGTCACGGGTCGACGCCTCCACCGCGCCCGAGCCGTACGCGGCCAGGATCGCCTCGAGGTTGTGACCGGCGGTGGCGCAGACGAACTTGCCGGCCTCCTCCGCGAACAAGGCCGCGATGGCCTCGGCGTTCTTCTTCTTGGCGGCCTCGCCGGTAACGATCAGCGCGCCCGTGTCGATGTCGCTCCGGGTAAGGCCGGCACGGGCGTAGGCGTCGTGTATGAAGTCGTTCAGCTTCTCCGTATCGATGGTCAGCTTGTCGACGTACGGCGTAAGCAGGATCGGCGACTCGTGGACGATCTCCCGCTTGATCACGACGAAACGGCTGGACAGGGAGATGCCCTGCCGGCGGAGGATCAACCGGGAGAAGATGAGATGGGAAGTGGACGAGCCGATATCGATGCCGACGGAGGTCAGCGAGATGCGCTCGGACCGCCACATGGGGTGGTCTTCATCAGGCAAAGGCGCATCGTGGTCGTCGTCTTCGTGTCCTTCGTGACAGACGAGGGGCGTTTCCGTAAAGTCGCGGTCCATTCAGCAGAGTCCTTTCAATGTTTTCAACGGCGGGCCTTGCGGGGAGTGCAGGCAAGGCAACGTTAATAGCACAAGCCCCGGCGGGTTGCCAGATTGGCCGCCGGAGCGGACTCGGTGCGCTTGTGAATACGAAAAAAAGCTCTAAAATGGTTCAGACGACACTGGGTACAAACAGGTGTTCCACAACGGCCGCCGCGGTGAGGACCCTCCAATGCACGAAGAAGACTACCGTCCGATAGACGATTTCCTTCAGCGGTTCGTGAACCGGCTCCGACGGATCCAGGGCCTGGAAGCCTTGTGCCTCGCCGGCACGGCGCTGGCAGTGCTGGCGGCCCTGGGCATGGGCGTCGACGCGGTCAAGGAGCTCCTGCCCTACGCTCCCCTGGCATTCAGCGTGCTTTCCATCGCCACCGTGCTGGTGGTCGCGACGGTCGTGTTGCTGCGTTTCCTGCGGTCCCGGAGCCTTTCCTGGGCGGCGCGGACCATCGAGAGCCAACGGCCGGAGCTCCGCAACAATCTCATCAACTCGCTGCAGCTTTACCCCCAACTCTCGGACTCCGCGCGGACGGCCGGCTCCTCGGCCCCCATGATCCTCGCGCTCATCCGCCAGACCCGCGAACAGATTCGCCGCATCGAGCCCGCATCTCTGGTGGACGGCCGGCCGCTGCGGGCCAAGGCCCGGCTGCTGGCGCTGGCGGCCGCGCCGGTGCTCGCCCTGGCCGTGTGGCAGCCGGACTTCCCCGGCCGCACGCTGGCGCTGGTGGCGAATCCGCTGGAACACCTGCCGCCGGCGGACATCTTCATCCACGTGGCAACCCGGGACGTGCGCGTCATTCGCGGCGATGCGGTGCCGGTCCGGGCCGCCACGTCCGGAGCCCGCCCGGATCGCGTCGAGCTCGTTTTCAAACCCGCCGGTTCCGGGGAGACGGCCGAGGCGACGCAGACCGTCGCCATGGACAAGGTTGAAGACGGCCGGTACGCGGCCACCGTTCCGGAGGTTTCGGAAGACCTCGTCTACCAGGTCGTCACCGGACCGTTCGAATCCCCGTGGTACACGATCACCGCGGTGGAACGGCCGGCCGTCACCGACCTCAAGGTGACCCTCTACCCGCCCCACTACACGGGCCTTGCCGACGAGACCTTCAACGGCGGCAACATCCGCGGCGTCAAGGGTTCGACCCTGAGCTTTTCCGCCGCCACCAACAAGAACATGGCCCATGCCGTCATCGCCCTGGGGGACGGCCGGGAAGTCCCGCTGAAGGTCGCCGGCGATACCGCGCAGGGGAGTGTCGTGCTGTTCCGGTCGCAGCCGTACCGCATCCGCCTGGAGGATGCCTTCGGCTTCGCGAACCTGCCGGTTACCTACGAGATGGTGGCCGTGCCCGACGGCTTTCCGCTGGTGGAGGTGCTCAAACCGACGGAAGATCTGGAAGTGAACGGTGACGAGAGGCTGGCCCTGGAGTACCGCGCCGGCGACGACTACGGGATCCGGGAAGTTACCCTGGTGGCTGTGGTCGGAGAGCGCGAAGAACGCATCCCGGTTTGGCGCGACGAGGTTGCCCGCACCCTCCAGGAAACCTTCATCTGGGATCTGGACACCATCCGCCTCGAGGAAGGCGACGTCGTGGTCTACCACCTCGAGGTGCTGGACAACGACACCATCTCGGGCCCCAAGCTCGTCAAGTCACGGCCCCTGAGCCTCCGCCTCAAGAACCTCAAGGCCGAGCACCGCCAGGTGGCCGAGATGATCCGCGACATCTCGGACAAGATGGTGGACCTGCTGGGCGACCACCTCGAAGCGCCGCCCGACGAATCCACCGAGGGCGATCCGACGCAACGGCTGGCGGAGGGCCTCGACCGGATGATGCAGCGCGTGGACGAAGCGATGCAACGCACCCGCGCGGACCGCATCAGCGACTTCGCCACCTGGTCCGACCTCGAGACCCTGAGGAACAACCTCGAACACGCGCGGACCGATCTCATGGAAGGGATGCGGCAGGCGGCTTCGCCGGAACAGCGTGAGCAGGCCCACGACGCCATGGCGACGGAGCTCGAACGGCTGTCGATGCTCAGCGAGGACGTGAGCAAGCGGCTCGCCGGCCAGGACATGGCGGCCACCGCCAGGGACATGGTCAAGGACCAGCAACGCTTCCTGGACTCACTGGAGAAGCTGAGAAGCGGCAACAAGGAGCTGGACGAGGTGCTGAAGGAACTGTCGAAGCTCTCCCGGCAGCTCCAGGAACTGCAGGCCTCGCTCATGCAGTTCGCGAGACAGGTCCCGGACCAGTTCATGAATCCCGCCAACCTGCGCAACATGCCGTTCTCGGACATGCGCTCCGCGATGGACCAGATCCGTCAGAAGCTCCGGGAAGGCGACATCGAGGGCGCCATGCAGCTCGCGCGGGAGTTGTTCAACCAGATGGCGCAACTCGCGGCTTCCCTCCGGAGCGGGCAGCAGCAGGCCCAGGGTTCCATGATGTCCCGCATGCAGGGGGCCATGAACCGATCCAACGACGAACTGCAGCAGATCCTCCGGGAACAGCAAGAAATCCTCCTGGGAACCGAGAGCACCCACAAGGACAACACTCGAGAGATCGACGAGCAGCACGAACGGGCCGTTCATCAGTTGGCGGCAAGCGCCCAGGCCGACATGTCCGTGCTGGCCCATCTCCTCGCCCCTCCCAACCTGGAAAGCGACCGGGCCCGGCCGCACGCCGAACGGGAGCGGAACGCGGCCATCCGGGGGCTGTTGTCGGGCCTGCGGGACATGATCGAGAACCGGGACTTCGACACGTTGTCGAAGCAGGTGGGGCCGGTGACCGAAGAGCTTGCGGAACTCGGCGCCCTGGACGAAGCGCAGAAAGCGGCCCTGGCGATGCTGACGGCGCTGGCGCGGGAGTACCGCGCCATCGAAAGACTGCCCTACCCGGAGCTGACCCCGCCCCAGAAGGGGGAGGTCCGGGAACTCGCCACGCGGGAGGACGTGCTGGCGACCCGGACCCGGGACCTGGTCGAAAGGCTGCGGTATCTGTTCCAGCTCTTCCCGTCGCTGGATCCGAAGATCGTCAACAACATCGCCGAGGCGGGCGAGTTCATGGGAGAAGCCACCCACGAACTGGGCTCGCTCCGCCCGGGACAGGCCATTCCGCCGGAACAGGAAGCCGTCAACCGCCTTTCCCAATCGGGCCAGCAGATGCAGCAAGCCATGCAGCGGCTGGCGCAGCGGGGCCGGTTCGGGCGGGTGCCGCTGGTGCACGTGTTCCGCCGGGGCCGGTTCCTGCCTTCCGGGCAGTTCCTGCCTCCGACCGGGACGCCGCAGTTCCCCGACCACGACATCGACGAGAACCTCACCGGCCTGGATACGGAGAAGTTCAAGCTCCCCGGCAAGGACGACTACAAGCCCGAGCGGTTTCGCCAGGAGGTCCTTGAGTCGCTGAAGCAGGGCGTGCCGGACCGCTACAAGGAACAGGTCGAACGCTACTTCAAGGAGCTGTCGCAATAGTGGAGGGAGAGGCCCTGAAGCGCGCCTGCCGAGCCCTGTGGCCGGCGATGCTCCTCGCTCTGGTGGTCGCGGCCCCCGGACTCGCCGAGGTCCCGGCGCCCGACGGTTCCGGCGTCGAGACGGCGCGAGAGCTGCTGGGGGAGTGGCGGGTCGAGGACGCCCGCCCGGTCATCGAACAGCTTCTGGAGACGCAGCCGCAATCGGTGGACGCGCTGGATCTGGCGGCGCTGCTGGCCTACTACGAGGGTTCCTACGCCGAAGCCCTGGCCACGGTGGAGAAGGCCCTGGCCATCGATGCCGAGAACGAGCAACGGCAGGCCCTGCGGCTGCTGTTGCAACAGACGCACGACGTCACCCGGCAGTTCAAGCGTTACGAGAGCGACCACTTCGTGCTTCACCTGCACGAAGAGAGCGACGGAATCCTGGCGGAACCCGCGCTGGCGGCGCTGGAACAGGCGCACCGGGAGGTGGAGCGCGCGCTGGGGCACCGGCCCCGCGACAAGGTGCGGATCGAGATCGCCCCGGACGTGCGGTCCTTCACCGCCATTACCACCTTCACCCAACGGGACATCGAGGAGACCGGCGCCATCGGGCTGTGCAAGTTCAACAAGGTCATGATCATCTCGCCGCGGGTGATGGCCCACGGATACCGCTGGCTCGACTCCCTAGTCCACGAGTATATCCACCGGGTCATCGTCAACCTGACGCGGAACAAGGCGCCCATCTGGCTGCACGAGGGCATCGCGCGGTACTACGAGACCGTGTGGCGGAACCCGGTGCAGGGAGAGCGGCCGGACTACCTCACCCCGGCCAACGAGACCCTGCTGGCCACGGCCGTGGAGCGGCAGGAGTTCGTCAGCTTCAAGGACATGGAACCGTCCCTGATCCGCCTGGACACGCCGGAGCAGGTCCAGCTCGCCTACGCCGAAGTGGCCTCGGCCGTGGACTACATCACCCGGCGCAAGGGGCCCGGGGGCATCCGGGACGTACTGTCGCTGGTGAACCGGCTCTCCACCGCAGAGGCCATCGAAGAGGTCATGGGCGTGCCGCTGGACGGCTTCGAGGCGGATTGGCGGCGCTTCGTTGAAGGCCAGGGACTCAGGGTCGTGCAGGGCAGCCGCTTGCGCCGCTTCAAGGTGGCGGAGCAGGGAGACCAGCCGGTTTCCGTGGACCTGACCGAGATCCGGTCGGAGATCGCCCGGAACCGCACCCATCTGGGAGACCGGTTGCGCGAGCGCGGCCGGCTGCGCGCCGCCGGTGCCGAGTACCGGCGGGCGCTCCGCGCCGGGCCCGAATCCACCGTCATCCTCAGCCGGCTGGGCGAGACCCTGATTCAGTCCCGACGCTACGACGAGGCGCTGCCACACCTGGAGAAGGCCCGGTATCTCGACCCCGACGCCGTGCATACCTATTACCTGACGGGGCGGCTCCACCACGAAGCCGGCGACCCCGCACGCGCGCGCGGCGCTCTGCTGGAGGCGCTTCAGATCAATCCGTTTCACCCGGGCGTGTACCGGGTCCTGGTCGGTGTCTACGAGGCCATGGGAGACGACGCGGGAGTGCGCAAGACTCGTGAGGTCATGAGGAGGTTGCGCGCTTCGTAGAGACGGGCGGCGGACACGGAGCCCGGCCGATCGAGGCTCCAAGCAACGGAAGGAAGCTTTCCACAATGGACGACACGCAACTGTTGGACACGGAACTGGCGGCCATCGAGGAGTTCGGACAAAAGCGCCAGACCATGCTCGAGGAAATCCGCAAGGTCATCGTCGGGCAGGACAAGGTCATCGAGGAGGTGCTCATCGCGCTCTTCTCCAAGGGCCACTGCCTGCTGGTAGGAGTGCCGGGGCTGGCCAAGACCCTGCTCATCAGCACCCTGGCGGAGGTGCTCGACCTGGAATTCAATCGGATTCAGTTCACCCCCGACCTGATGCCGTCCGACATCACCGGCACCGACATCCTCCAGGAAGACGCCGCCACCGGCCGGCGGCAGTTCCAGTTCCTGAGGGGTCCGATCTTCACCAACGTGCTGCTGGCGGACGAGATCAACCGCACCCCGCCCAAGACCCAGGCGGCGCTGCTCCAGTCCATGCAGGAGTACCGGGTCACGGCCAGCGGCACCACCTACTCGCTGGACCTGCCGTTCTTCGTCCTCGCCACCCAGAACCCCATCGAGCAGGAAGGCACCTACCCGCTGCCGGAAGCGCAGCTCGACCGCTTCATGCTCAACATCGAGGTGTCCTACCCGCCTTTGGAAGACGAGGTCCAGATCGTCCTGCAGACCACCTCGGCCGCCAAGCCGTCGCCGGCCAAGGTGATGGACGGGCCGGCCATTCGGTCATACCAGGAGCTCGTACGGCGGGTGCCGGTGTCCCCCTTCGTGGTGAACTATGCGGTATCCCTGGCCCAGGCCACCCGGCCCGGCAACCCGCAGGCGCCCGAGGTGGTGAAGAACTACGTCGAATGGGGCGCCGGGCCGAGGGCGTCGCAGTTCCTGGTGCTGGGGAGCAAGGCCCGGACCATTCTGGACGGGCGCTTCGCGGTGTCGGTGGAGGACGTCCAGGCCATGGCGCCCTCGGTGATGCGGCACCGCATCATCCCCAACTTCAAGGCCCAGGCCGAGGGGCGCTCGTCGCTGGACATCATCGCGCAGCTGATGGAAGAGGTCCGGCCCGCGGCGGAGGGCAACGCCGCGGCGTGAACCACAGACCCGGTGTCCCCAGGACACTCGTGTCTTGTCCGCATGCTGCTCCATTTCGACTACGACGGCGTCCTCGTCGATTCCTTCGACCAGCTCCTGGGCGCCTTCCGGCGGACGGCCGTGGATACCGGGCTGGGGCGGCCGCCTACCCGGAACGACTTCGAGACCATCGAAGACCTGAACGCCGCCGGCTTGGCGGCGCTGCTGGGGGTGCCGGAGCCCGACATCGAACGCTACACCCGCCGGACCCACGCGTTCCTGGAGGAGGACGGCTACGAGCCGGCCATGTTCCCGGGCATCGCCGATCTCCTGAGAACCCTGTCCGAGCGGCATACCATCGCCATCGTGACCTCCAACTACGAACACCTGGTAAGACAGAGCCTCGCCCGCAACGGCGTGGACGGGTGCGTCTCCCTGGTGCTCGACGCGCGACAACCCGGCACCAAGGGCGACAAGATCGGCCACGCCCTGACACGCTTCCGCGTCCCTCCGCACGAAGCGTTCATGATCGGCGACACCCGCGGAGACATCCGCCACGGCCGGGCCGGCGGCGTCCGGACCGTCGGCGTCACCTGGGGCTATCAGAGCCGGGCCACGCTTGCGAAGGAAGCCCCCGACTACATCATGGATTCGCCCGGCGAACTGCTCCGGTTGCTGGCGGAAGCCCGATGACGGTGACGCACGAATTGTAATGCACCCGAAGCTGGTCACTCACGCCGACTGGAGCAAGAACCCCGAGAAACGCTGGGACGCGATTGCCGTTCTGGACTCCCACGGTCTCTACGAAGCCGATGCTCCGGAGTGCGTAGAGGACCTAAGCACGTACTTCGATCGACTGGACGTGCCGGCGCGGAGGCCCTGCAGGACTGGGCGCGCACCAACTGTGTGCGTCTAACGCGTCGACTTCAAGTCGAGATCGTGGATGGCTTCGGTGCGGGCAAGGACGGCGAAGACCATTTCGATGCCGTTGTCGGCCTGCTCGGTATGCTCGATGTCGTCCTGGGCAACCGGCCTCCCGGAGAGCCCGAGGACGACACGACGCGAATCGAAGGCTGGATCCTCGGTCAGCACTCGACAACCCGTGCGTGGCCCTGACCGGCGTATTTCAGGATCTCGGCGTCACGCGTCGCGAGCACGTACCCGTAGGCGCGTGCCGTCGCGATGATGATGCGATCCGCCGGGTCGTGAGGAGGCGTACCCGGCAGGGTGGTCGATGCGACCAGCACGGATACTGGCATCGCAGCCAGCGTTACCGAAGGCAGCGCACAGAAGCGCTCGAACCATAGGCCCGTTTCCTGGGCTAGCGCGATCTTTCCTTTCGCGACGAGCATCGCGATCTCCCACGCTGTGATGGGAGACACGAACAACCGCGCTCCGCGCCGGTACGCGTCCTGCAGTTCGCTCGCCGCCGGCTCGCGCAAGGGATCGTTGTGTGCGGTCCAGATGACGGCGCACGTGTCGAGCAAGTAGTCGGTCACGTAGCGGTTACCGCGCGGCGTCCCAGTCTTCGTCGATCGGGTCCGTAAGATTCGTGCCAGGCGATATCGTCACGGTATCCTTCAGCGCGCCGAAGATGTCTGCGAACGAACCGCTACGTTCGGCCGTGGATGAGTCGCCGCCGGCATCTGGGGTCAGGGCATCCGGTACGGCCTTCCGAAATACGAGCTTGCGCTTCTCCATGTCCACCTTCTCGGTCTCGTATCCCGCCGCGAGCCAAGCCTTCGTCATGACCCAGTTGCCAGGGTTGTTGGACCACAATGCACGGTGCTTGAAGGCTGCCGGCGGCAGCCGCAGGCCGACAACGTGCTCGATCTCGCTGAACGTCATGGGCACGTGTGCGCGGCCCGAATCACGCAGGTGCGATTCGAGCGGGGCGTATTTGCTGTTCATGATGATGTGATCCTCTCACTACCTACGTAGGCTAAGAGTTGTGCAACTAGTTGTCAAGTCTTTCCCAAGACGGCCTCCGTAGTCCGTCGAAATCCGGTTTACAGATGGTCGCCGAAAGTCCTACGATGTGGGGAAAACCATATCCCGAAGGGAGTTTTCCATGGAAGAGCGCACGGCATACGTCAACGGCGAGTTCCTGCCCGAGAGTCGGGCGAGCGTTTCCATCTACGATCGGGGGTTTCTGTCGGGTCTGGGCGTGTTCGAGCGGACCCGGACCTTCGGCGGCGATGTCTTTCAACTGGACCGGCACATCGCCCGGCTCTACCGGTCGCTCAAGGCGGTGAAGCTGGATGCCGGCCTCACGGCGGACGAGATGCACGAGACCACCGTGGAGCTGGTGAAGCAGAACAAGGGGCTGCTGGGGGCGGACGAGGACTACTTCGTGGGCCACTACGTCACCCGCGGGCCGGACAAGGCCGGCCGGGCCACGGTGGTGATCCTGTGCGAACCCATCGCCTTCAACAAGTTCGCCCACCACTACATCTACGGCGGCCACGTCATCACCACGCACATCCGCGCCATCCCCACCCAGGTGTGGGACCCGAAGATCAAGAGCACCAGCCGGATGCACCTGTGGCTGGCGGAGCAGCAGGCCCAGTTGGTCGACCCCGAGGCCTACGCCCTGCTGTTGACCCTGGACGGCAACGTCACCGAGCTCACCGCGGCCAATTTCTGGATCGTGCGCAACGGGACGCTGGTCACCGCGCCGGTCCAGACCATTCTCTCAGGTGTCACGCGGGGCGCGGTGCTGGAGATCGCCCAGCACCTCGATGTCCCGGTGGAAGAGACCGACTTCCAGCTCTACGACATCATGAACGCCGACGAAGCGTTCATGACTACCACTTCCCGCTGCGTGCTGCCGCTCACCCGCATCAACGGCAACGCCATCGGCGAGGGCAAGCCCGGACCCGTGGTGGGCAGCCTGCAGAAGGGCTGGACCGAGGTGTTCGGCCAGGACTTCGTCGTTCAGGCGCTGAAGCACCTCGACAAGGACAAGGTGCCGGAGGGCGAGGCCGTACCGCTGTAGCGAGGCCGCTCGTCGCGGCGGGGGCCAGCGGCCGGGTGCTTCCGGTCAACCGGCCATCCCGCCGCCCAACGCCCTCAGCGCGGACTCCCGGTGCTCGCCGTAGACGTTGACGATGATCTGGCTGAGGCCGTCTACTCGTCTCAACTCGGCGATTTTGCGGGCACAGTCGTCGGGCGTCCCCACCAGCGTCATCTCCCTGAACAGGTCGTCACCGAGAGCAGCCCGCATGGTCTGCGCCAGATCGTACTCGTGGTCCTGACGCGTGGCTTCTTCCAGCACCTGGGCGCGCAGCTCGGCGGAAAGCAGCGGCTCGGATGCGCCCAGGACCTCCGGAGGAATCCGCACCGCGGCCTTCACCAGGGTCCGGCCCACCTCGGGAGCCAGCGCGTCCATGGCCTGCTCCGTGGTCTCGCCTACCACGCAGTGGGTCCACGCGCAGACGTGCAGGGCTTCCGGATCGCGCCCCGCCCTCACCGCTCCCTCGCGAATCTTGCCGATGGCGTAACCAAGGAACCGCGGCGAACCGCCGGGGCTGATGATGGCGCCATCAGCGGCAGCGCCGGCAAAGTCGAAGGTTCGCGGCCCCTCCGCCGCCAGCAAGAGCGGCGGCTTCACCTCCGGCACGGCGGGAAGCGCCAGCCGCCGTCCGTTGTAGGACACGCGCTCGCCCCGAAGAAGCCCCTGCACCACATCGACGCTTTCGCGGAAGGCGTCGAAACGGTGCGGCTTCCTGCCGATGAACTTCACGGCGCTGTCGCCGAGCCCGAGACCGAGCTTGACCCGTCCCCCGGTGAGGATCGCGAGCGTGGCGAAGCTGTTGGCCACCACCGTGGGATCCCGGGTCAGCGTGTTGGTCACCGCCAGACCCACGACCGCGCGTTTGGTGGCCATGGCGCAGTACGGCAGGGAGACGTAGGGCTCGGCGCAACGCGGCGAATCGTACAGCCAGATGTGGTTGAACCCCGCCTCCTCCGCCTGCCGTGAATGCTCCGCCAGCATGGACGGATGCCGCGCCCGCAAACCCAGGCCGAAGTCGAGTCCGCGGCTAGGGTCCATGGTGGGTGGCCAGGGGGCTCGTGTCGGTAAGCGCCATCATCTTGCGGGCCAGCGCCTCGGTGAGCTCCGCCCGGCGGGAGCCCGGCTCCTCCCACAAGTTTCGCATCTCGTCAGGGTCGTTTTCGAGATCGTAGATCTCGCCCCAGCCGGCGCCTTCGTAGAGGGTCAGGCGCCGGTCCGGCGTGATCAGGGTGCGGGCCCGGAAGTTGTTGTCGAAGCCCATGTAGCCCCGGCGCTGGTGCTCCTCGATGAGCAGCGAGTCGTGGCCCGTGCCCGAGCCGTCCATGGCCGGCTGGAGGCTCACCCCCTGCATGCCGTTGGGTCCTTCCAGGCCGGCCCTGTGCAGGATCGTGCTTGGCAGGTCCAGGGTGCCGCACAGGCCGCCGTTGACCACTCCCCTGCCCGCCTGCTCCGGTTCGGCCCAGATGAACGGCACCCGCACCAGCCCGCGATAGTGGAGCGCACCCTTGAGGAGGAGCTGGTGGTCGCCCATGAAGTCGCCGTGGTCGCTGGTGAAGACGATGACCGTGTCTTCCGCCAGCCCCAGGGCCTCGAGCCGCGCCCGGATGCGGCCGATGGCGTCGTCGATCATGGTGATCATGCCGTAGGTCAGGGCGATGGCTTCGCGCGCTTCCCGCTCCGTGATGGCGAAGCCGCGCTGGCCGTCGCGGTTGGCCTCGCCCCGGTCCCGCTCCTCGTAGAGCCGCGCCAGATGGGGCAGCACCGGATGTTCCCCGCGATGGAACGAAGCCGGCAGCTCGATCTGTTCCGGGTGGTAGAGGTCCCAGTACCGGCCGGGGGGCGTAAACGCGTGATGCGGATCGGGAAACGAGCACTGGAGAAAGAAGGGCCGATCCCGTCCCGAGCGCGCGTGCTCCTCGAGAAACGCCATGGTGCGCTCGGCCACGTAGCTCGTGGGGTAGAGTTCTTCGGGCACCCGGGTGCGCCATGCCTGCGGCGCCCGGCAATCGTTGCCGGGAAGCTGGTTTTTCGCGCCGCGCAGCGAGTCGGGATCCGGATGGCGCGCCCGCAACCAGCGCTCGTAGTGTCCCACCACCTGATCGGCGTGCTTGATGCACAGCTCCACGTGCTGGAACCCGTAGTAGGGAAACACCGGCTCGAACTCCGGGTCCCGCGCCCAGTTGGAAGGCAACTCCTGGTCGTAACGCGCGCCGGTGCTCTTCCATGCCTCGCGGAGGCGCTCGGGCGGCCGGGCACGCTGGGGGTCCGGCTCCGGCATGCCGATGACCGGGAGATCGTCCTTGATGCTCTGGAGGTGGCACTTGCCGATAAGCGCCGTATGGTAGCCCGCCGCGGCCAAGACGTCGGTGAAGGTGGTGGCCTCCAGGGAAAGCGGGATGCCGTTGTGCCTTACGCCATGGAGCGACGGCATCCGGCCGGTCATGAGCGTCGCGCGATTGGGCATGCAGATGGGCGTCGCCGTGTAGAACCGCTCGAAGCGGGTGCCCGCCGAAGCCAGCCCGTCGATGTGCGGCGTCTGCACCACCGGATTGCCGTAGCAGCCCAGGTGGTCCGCCCGGTGCTGGTCGGTGATGATGAAGAGGAAATTAGGTCTGTCTGTCATCTCGCTCCATCCGTGTCCTGGGTCGCGCTGTGCAACGTCCTCGTGTCTTCGACACCTGCGGTGAATCACGCGGCCTGCGATATCACTATGGATCCAGGGGCTTCTCGCCCTCCTTCGGCTCCACCTCCATGGAGTTCAGGACGCAGGCAAGCAGCACATAGTATCCGATGAAGGCCGAAAGCTCCACGCACGCCGTGGCTCCCAGGGCCTTCTCCACGGCGGCGAAGGTCGGCTCGCTCACGCGATGGGAGCGCAGCAGCTCCTGCGTGAACCGGCG
>LXNJ01001366.1_pt1 | contig 14703 bp, 11 predicted proteins | sample 809081 | NCBI WGS metagenome assembly LXNJ01 (sample SAMN04870510, study PRJNA318959) | sponge metagenome | biome: sponge; feature: marine sponge reef; material: water | host: Petrosia ficiformis | place: Greece: Milos, Mediterranean Sea | collected 2013-05-29 | depth 5-7 m
CCGATGCGGCGGACGAGGCCGCGCAGGCCAACCGGTCGGTAGGAGCGCAGGCCGGCTGACCACTCGGCGGGAGAAGCCCCCATGGCCTCGGCCGCCGCCGCTGCGATCAGTGCGTCGCGCAGGTGGTGGATCCCTCCGACATTCAGTTCAACCCTGACGCCGCTCTTCTCGAACCAGACCGTTTCGGCGCCCGCTCCGCATTTGTCCGGGTGGAAATCGCAATCCGGTCCGATTCCCGCTACAATCACCCCGGCCCGCATGGCCCGTGCGGCCTTGGGCAGCATGTCGGGCTCTTCGCCAACCAGCAGCAGACCGGAACCGGAGAGCTCCGACGCCAGCGAGAGTTTTTCCCGGAGTACGCCTTCCAGGCTTCCCAGTTCTTCCAGGTGCGCCGGGCCGATGGTGGTTACAACGGCAACATCGGGGTCGGCAATCTCAGTCAGTCGGGCGATTTCGCCGGGCACGCTGGCACCCGCCTCAAGCACCCAGGCCTCCGCTTCCGACGGAGCCGACAAGACCGACAGTGGGAGGCCGATCCAGTTGTTGAAATTTCCGGCGGTCCGGTGGACGGGGCGAGTTGTGGAAAGCGCGCAGGCCAGCATTTCTTTGACCGTGGTCTTGCCGCTGCTTCCGGTGACCGCCGCGACCGAGATTGGCGGTGTGGCCGACCTCGTGGCGCGGCGGACCGCGGCCGCCAGATCGCCCAGCGCGCGAAGTGTGTCGGAGACCACGAAATACTGAAGTGGCAAGGCAGGATCGGCCCCTCCTCGCGGAACTACCGCCCCGATTGCCCCGGCCGCGGCCGCCGCGCCCAGGAAACGGGTGCCGTCGAACCGCTCGCCCTTGAGCGCCACGAACAAGGCTCCCGGCGCGATGGTGCGGGTATCGGTCGAGACCTCGGTGTAGTGCAGGTCCGGGTCCGCGGCCTCGTTGCCGGCAGCCGTGCCCGAACCGGACCCGTCCAGGTCCAGAGCCCTCCGAATCCCCCGCGTTGTGAGTACCCGGTGGGCCGCCAGCCGCGCCCCAACCAGCTCCCTGACTATCTCGGCCTCGTCAAAGGGGAGCGTCTCGCCCGCCACCGTCTGCGTGGTCTCGTGCCCCTTGCCGAGCAAGACGACCGTGTCAGCCGGCCGTGCGAGCTCCAGCGCGTGCCTGATGGCCTCGCGGCGGTCCGGGATGATGGTGAAGGTGTCGGCCGCCAAGCCGGCAGTCATCTCCGCGCAGATCGCCTCGGGCGACTCGGACCGCGGGTTGTCGCCGGTGACAATCGCCACGTCAGCCAGTTCCGCCAGGGCTTTCCCCATGGGCCGTCGCTTGCCCCTGTCTCTGTCCCCCCCGCAACCACCCAGAGCGATCAAACGGCCCTCGGTCGATTCTCCCAGATTGCGCAACACCCGGCGCCACGAGTCGGGATTGTGCGCAAAATCGCGAATCACCGACGCGGGGCTGCCGGCCAGCACTTCCATGCGCCCCGGAGGGCCGGCGGCCCGGGACAGGCGCTCGGCGATGTGGTCCAGGTCAACTCCCATGCCGATTCCGATGCAGGCAGCCGCCAGCGCGTTGCGGATGTTGAACTCGGCCGGGAGGGCCAGTCTGACCTCGGCGCTCTGTCCGTCGAATGCGAGGGTGAAGGTGGACCCGGCCGGGTCCGTGCAGACGCTCTCTGCCCTTACGTCAGCGTGCGATTCAAGTCCAAAGCGGAGCAGCCGGGCACCCGGAGGAACTGGCAGTCCGTCCCACGCCGACTCCCCGGCATCGGTCGCGCAAGTCCCGCTCGGTGCCACCAGGTCGGCCAGCCGCAGCTTCGCAAACCGGTACTCCTCGATCCCGGAGTGGTATTCGAGGTGCTCCCTGCTGAAGCTGGCGAACACGCCGACCTCAAATGACAGCGCGGCGGCGCGGCGCTGGTCGAGCGCGTGGGACGAGACTTCCATGACCGCCATTTCGACGCCTTCGTCGCCCAGGCCGGCCAGGATCGAGGCCAGGTCGAGCGGTCCCGGGGTCGTGAGGTCGCCGCCGCGGAGTTCGCCCCGGGGACCCGTCACGCCCAGAGTGCCGATCGCCGCGGTCGCGCCGGCGCCAGACAACACCTGCCGCGCCAACCACACCGTGGTCGACTTGCCGTTGGTGCCGGTTACCCCGGCCAGCTTCACGCGGGTCTGGGGATCGCCGGCGAAAAGCGCCGCCAAATGGGCAACCGCGAGGCGAGAGTCTCTCACCACCAATTGCGCCAGCACGTCTGGTTCGACCGGCCTCTCCACCACGGCTGCCAGTGCCCCCGCCGCGGCTGCCGCCCGGACGAAATCGTGACCGTCGCTCTTGGTACCGGGCACTGCGCAGAACAGGTCCCCCTTGCCGGCCATCCGGGAGTCGTCAACGAGGTTCCTGAACTCGTTTGGGGGACTGAGAATCGTCCACCTCGGATTCAGTCCTTCTCGCGTCAGACGGGCGGTCACCTCGGCGGTGGACCTTGCCATAAGCAATTCCGGCCCCTGTGCTCGGCGGTCTACCGCAGAATCACGACGGAGCCGACCGGTACTGTTGCGCCGGGGGCAGGCTCCTGTTCGGCCACAACGGTGCTTCCTTCCCACGAAACTCGCAGGCCCAGCTCGTGGAGTAATGCAGCTGCCGGTCTCAGGGCCAGGCCCTGCAGGTCCGGCACCTCGATGTCGGGCAGTTGTGGGTCGGGCGATGTCGGGCCTTGCCAGCCCGGCCCCGCGCCGTCGAGCACGAAGTAGGTGCCCGGTGCCGGCAACCGCGGACGCAGGACCCTGTTCCGGGTCGCAGCCTCGTCGGGGTCAAAGTTCCACTGCCGGGCGGCCCCGGCCAACGCCACCGGGCGGCCCAGCGTTGCGTCGCGGCTGGCCAGGGCGGCCTCAAGCGTCGCGCGGCTCGCCGGAGCGGCGATTTCCCCGCCATAATAGGCGGAGGTAGTGGGGTCTTCCAGCCGTGTCAGAATTACCAGAGTGGGGTCTTCCGACGGCGCGAAACCGATGAACGAGGCGCGGTGTCTGTCGGGCGCGTACACGCCGTTCACCGCCAGCCGGGCGGTTCCCGTCTTGCCCGCCAACGTGACACCGTCCAACCGGGCCCGGCGGGCCGTCCCCTCGCGAACCACTTCCTCCAGAACGCCTTTGACGAGCTCGGCCGTCTCGCTTGAGATCACCCGGCGAACCGGCTCCGGGTCAAATGGCCTCAGGATCGTTCCCTCGGGACTCCTGATCTCGCGAATGAGCGCCGGGGGCATCAGCACCCCGTCATTGGCAAGCGCCCCGTAGGCCGCCGCCATTTGCAGCGAGGTCGCCGACATCTCGTAGCCCATCGCCAGCGAAGCCTGGCTCAGGGCGCTCCAGTTCCGGTAACCGGACAGGCGACCGGAAGATTCGGCCAGGTGACCGACACCGGTCCGCATGCCGAACCCGAAGTCGCGGAGATATCTGTGCTGGACCGGCCTCGCCAGGCGCCGCGAGAGCTTGACCGCCCCCACGTTGCTGGACTTTGAAATGACTTGGTGGACCGGAAGGATGTCGTAGCCATGGACATCGGTGATCGTCCGGCTTCCCTGCACCATTCGGCCGTTGTGGACATCGATCTCTTCTTCGAGGTCGACCAGGCCCTCCTCCAACAGCGAGGCGAGAAGAAACGGCTTGGCGGTCGATCCCGGCTCGTAGGGGTCGGTGAGCACCGGAATCCGGTCGCCCGCGGCGCCCTCGCGCTGGCTGGCGATTGCCAGAAGTTCACCGGTCCGCGGATCGAGCAGCACGATGTCTCCGGCCGCCGCGCCGGTCCCCTCGATCGCCCGGGCCAGTTCGCTCTCCGCGATTCTCTGGAGCCCGGCGTCAATGGTCAGGATGACGTCGTTGCCCGGCCGAGGTTCAATGACCCGGGACTCTGGCACCAGGAACCTCTGGTTCTTTCCGTCACGGCGGTATTCGGCGCGCCCCGGTGCACCGGCCAATTCATCGTTGAGGGCAAGCTCGAGCCCGGTGGCGCCTTCTCCCTCAACACCCACATGGCCGATCAGCTGGCGGGCCAGCCCCCCGCGGGGGTACGCCCTGGCCGAGGCGCTCTCGAAGTGGAGCCCGGCGGTGAGCAGTCCCTTCAGTTCCAGGTGTTGCTCGTCGGTGAGCCCGGCTGCAAACCGTACCCAACCCCCCTGCGACGCCTCCACGGCGGCCCGGCGGGCGGGCGTGAGGGTGACCACGGACGAAATCAATCCCAGCGCTTCCTCGCGGGTCACCGCCAGCTCGTTTACGGCCAGGTAGGCAGCGTGGCGAGTGTCCGGGGCCGCCAGAACTTCGCCGTTGCGGTCGAGGATTCGGCCGCGCACGGCCGGAATGTCCATCCAGCTGTTGCTCTGCCTGAGCTGGATTTCTTTGTACTCCGCGCCTTTTAACAGTTGGATTTCGATAAGGCGTCCGCCGTAAAGCAGGGCAATCGCGGTAGCCGCGCACGCCAGCACCGTGTGCCTGGGCCCGCCCGGCGAGCGCGAGACAAGACGCCTCTTCGCCTTGGGACCCCGGGCGGCGAGTTTCTCCGGTTCGTGCAGTCCGTAACGGGTCATCCGCTCCTCCCCTCACCTTCTGGCCCCGTCGATTCGTCTGATTCTCCGGCATTCGGCTCGCCGGCGGCCTGGACCTCTTGCCCTTCAACCGCCACCTGCGCGTCCGCCTCGCCGGGGTCGCCCCCTGAAGGCAGAGCGTCCTCTGCTACCCAGATCATGTCACCTCCCACGGCCCTGCGAAGGCCCAACTCCGCGGCCGCGGCTTCAATCCTGCCCGGTGTCATGAGCGAATCCGCTCTGGCGCGCGCGGCCAACAGCCTGTCGCGGATCACGCCTGCCTGTGCCCGCAGCTCCTCTCGCTGGGTCGAGAGCGAACGGCCCTCGTCACCGCGCCACACCGTGCCCGCGAGCGCAGCCACCAGTGCAACCCCCCCAAGCGCGGCGGGCATCCATGCGCGGAGCCGGCGGCGCCTGGCCACACGGCCGGCCCTGGTGCCGCTCATACCGCTTTCTCCCAGGCCCGCAACCGGGCCGAGCGCGCCCTGCGGTTGGCGGAAACCTCCCGGGCCGATGGCCGCAGCGGTTTCCGCGTGAGGGTTCTGCCCAGCGGGCGGCCCCTGCACTGGCAGACCAGCACATTCGGCGGGCATACGCAGCTTGCGGACCATTCGCGAAACCGTCTCTTCACGATCCGGTCTTCCAGAGAGTGGTACGAGAGCACAACCAGTCGCCCGCGCGCCGCCAACAGGTCCAGAGCCTCGTCAAGCCCCTCGGCGAGGGCGGCGAGCTCGTCGTTCACCGCGATTCGTACCGCCTGGAAAACGCGAGCCTGTTCCTTGACCGAAGGCGTCCGCCCGAACACCCGGGCCATTGCCGCCGTCAGGTCGTCGCTTGTTTTGAAGGGCCGTGTGCACCGCCGCATCACCACCACCCGTGCGAGCGCCCGCCAGCGCCGCTCCTCCCCTTGGCGGAACACACGACCCAGTTCCTTTTCGCTGCTGTTGTTCAGCAGATCAGCCGCTGGCTCTCCTCCCGCACCACCACCCATCCCCATCCCCATCCCCAACCGCGTTCCGGCACGGAAGGAGAACCCGCGATCGCTGTTGTCCATTTGGTACGACGACACCCCCAGATCCATCAGGATGCCCTGCACGCCTTGCCGGCTAACTACTCCACCCCGGCCGCCGCGCCCTGCCGCCTGGCGTACCTCGGGAACGGAGCCCATGCGCCGGAAGTTTCCCCGGGCCACCGTGGCGCGCTCGGAGTGGCAACCGAGCCGCTCTTTGGCCGCACTCACCGCGTCCGGGTCCTGGTCGATGCCAATTACACGAACCCCGTCGGCCGCATCCAGCAGGTGCGCGGAGTGCCCACCGCCGCCGACCGTAGCGTCGATGAACACACTGCCCTCGGGGGCCTGCTCCGGCCGCAGGGCGGCGACCACTTCGTCGACCATGACAGGTTCATGCCCCAATCCCCTCAGCAGAAGACGCCGGCAAGAAACGCCTCTCGATTGCTCATCTCCGGCGGCTCGTCGGCGTAGGCTGCCGCCTCCGCCGCGGCCAGGGCCTCTGGATCCCACAGTTCGATGCGCTGTACGCGCCCCGCCACGATCACGTCACGTTTCAGGCCCACGGCCTCTCGCAAACCGGGCGGGATCAGGAATCGGCCCTGCGCGTCAAACAGCCTCTGCACCGCGTGCCGGGTCACTGCTACGACGCGGTTGCGGCGGGCCGGTTCTTCCCTGGCGCTTTCCAACAACCTTGCCTGCACCTCCAACCAGTCCTCGGGCGAGAACAAAGCCAGGCACCGTTCGCCAATTCGCGCAAGGAAAAAACCGTCGTGCCCGCGACCGCGCCGGAATTCCACAGGCAGGCTCACCCGTCCCTTGGCGTCGATTTGACGCGGGTGATCCCCGACAAATGTCTGTTGTTCAGCCATTTGGCCCCCTCCCGTACCATCCCCATCGTAAACGTGCACCGTAGGGTACGCAACCCACTTTGCACCACATCACTCTACTACACCCCACTGTTCTGTGTCAAATGCCCGCCAGGAACCGCCTCTGGGCACGGGGCCGGACACAACAACTGGGGACCGGGGTTTCGGGCACAAAAAAAAAGCCCGGCGCCAACAGGCGCCGGGCCGTGAAGCCGGGCGGGCGAGTGTTCTCGCCCGCCCGCCCCCAACTCAGGCTGGTCGGTTTAGCGCTCGCAGGCAGACAGCATGATCTGCTCCTGCCGGAACACCTGCTCTTCCGCCGCTGCCCGAATCTGCCCCTGGTTGTTGGCCTGAAAATCTCCGGCGCGCGACAGCGGACCGGCCACGCCCTGGAACGCAACCAGTGCTCGTTGGGCAGGTTCGCAGGCTTCGTCGGTATTGGCGGCGTCCAATTGGGTGCCGGTCAGATACCTGCCGTATCCCAAGAAGAAATTGATCTGGTTGGTCAACTGGGCACTCTGGGCAAACTCCAGCGCAGCCTCAAAGAGCGATGCCGCTCGCCCCAAGGCACCGACGTTGATGTTGTGAGGCTCCTCCACCTGCATTTGAGGCTCCATGTGACGCTGGAAGGCATATCCGAACAGTTCGCCGGCGGCAATGTCGCCGTCAGCACCCCCCGCAATCGCTGCCCCGAACCCCTCGACCGCACCATCAACGTCGCCGGCCCGCAACCTTATCGCCGCCAGCCGACTCTGGCCTCCGGTAAGGTCAGGGTTCAGAGTAACCGCCTGCTCAAATTCCGCAACCGCCAGGTCAAACATATTCCGGTCAACGTAAATGCGGGCACGGAAGTCATGGACCTGAGACAGCAGCACTTCCCGGCTCGGCCCGGCTTCGCCGTTATCTCCGCCCTGGCCACCATGGTTCCCCGACTCGAGCATCTCCAGCGCGGCACCGGAGGCGTCAAGCGCGGCCTCCTGGTCGCCCAGCGCGTAATAACCGTCGGTGATGCTAATGAGCAACTGGGGCGGTGCCTCGTCGCCGCGGGCGGCCCTCACCCGTTCCAAAGCCTCGATGCCGATGCGGATGGTCTCCGGATCGGTGACCACACCACCGGTGCGCCCGGCGTTGAGCGCGATGCTGCCCAAATACTCGTTGAGGGGGATGTTGTCGGGATCCCGCTCCAGTCCCTGCTGGACAATCTGCATGGCGGCCATGTGGGTGCCGGCGCTGCTCAACTCATAGGCCACGCGCAACCGGACGTCCACCGCGTCCGGTTGGAACTCGAGGTACCTGTTGGAGTACTCGAGGCTCTTCTCTGTATCGGCAAGCTGCGCGAACACATACCCGAGAGACTGAAGGGCCTGCAAATCGGCCCCCTCGACTTCGTCAAAGGCGAGCAAGTCGTCCCGGGCTGACGCCCAGTCCTCCAGCAGCATGTGGGCCCGGCCGCGCAGGTAGTAGGGGCGCACAGCCGCAGGGTTCATTTCCAGCGCCGCGGTGCAGTTGCGAATGGCCTCGTTTGGCTGGCTGGAGTTAAGGTAATCTGCGCAGAACGCAATAGACCTGAGGTATTCGACGCCTTCTTCGAATCCTGCCATGACCATCGAGGCCGCGTCCCGCCAGTCGCGCTCCTCGCCGACCATCACCGGATCGATGGGAAGCTCGTCTTGGCTGGCCGGATCAACGAACGCGACGTCAACCGAGATCCCGGAGGCCCCGACCTCGGCCATTCCCGTCATCACCAAACCTGCCTTCATCAGGGCGCCGAGCTGCCGCCACTCGATAGTGCCCAGATCCTCCTGGCGCATGTCCAGATCCCTGAGTCGGTCACGCACCTCGTCCCTGTCAATGGGATTGTAGCCGGGGAAATCACTCAGGAGCCGTCTTATCTCGTCCGCAACGCGGACGCCGAACCGACTCCCAACGGGGTCTGCCGTTTCGACCGGGGCAACTAGTACCTGGACCGACCGGGACTCTTGAGCGCGCGCCGTTTCCGGGGCGGCCAGCGAAGACATGGCCGCGCCTGCAAGGCCGGCAAACAACACTGCGCAGGTGGTACGCTGCGGTCGAGGGATGCTTCTGGTCATTACTTTTTTCCTCTTGTAAATACTTGGCAATCGGGTAATGGCGGGGGGTTTGACTAAAGTCGGCTGCTCCCGGCTCGCGACTCCGGCACGGGGCCGCCACCCCGTACCGGACTCAGCGTCGCAAATCCAGAATAATCGGCTAACCGGTATTTTTTGGGTGTTGGGGCAGATTCCGCAAGCAAGACCCGGCCAGCCGGGAGAACCGGAATACCGTCCGCGGGCATCCGGTGCAGCCCGGGGAACGGGGTTCATCCTCAGACGCGTCCACCGGAGATTTCGTCGCCGTCGGCGGAGCGCCGCTCGCGTTCCGCCACCTTGGTCCGCAGGTTCTTGGCGAACCTCCCGAACAGGGCGTCCGCGGCGGGTCTGGCGAAACCAGAACTACCAATCAGCCCGATGCGCCCGCGGAGCTTGAGCGACTGCAGGATCCGAACCTGGGTGCCGCCGGTACTGGCCTCGCTCAGGAAGCTGGACATGGCCAGATCAATTCGCCCGATCGCACGTGCCTTGCCCGAACCCGTCATCCGGGCCCGCCGCTTGCTTTTATCGAGCTCGTCAAAACGGAGAATCCCTGCAAAAACGGCGACAACCGGCCCTGCGCGGACGCCGATTTCGCCGCTGTAAACCCGGTCGCCGATTTTCCCGCGGAGGCGGGCACCAGGCAGACAGCTAACGACCGCGTCAGGGTCGGTCAGAACTTCCCAGACAGTATCCACCGAGCTGGGCACGGTGAATTCCTGCCGGATTTCAATCGCCACTAGCTACTGGGTATTTCTGTTCGCCGGCTTGGTGGAACAACCCGCCCCGGCGGTGTGACCTACTTGACCTTGTCGCGGAGCCCCTTGCCGGCCTTGAAGAACGGAACGGTGGAGGCCGCGATATGAATCGTCTGGTTGGTCCGGGGGTTGCGGCCCATGCGGGCTGGCCGGTCACGGGTGCCAAAGGTCCCGAAGCCCACAACGGAGAACTTGTCGCCCCCCGCGAGCTGCTCGGCGATCAGGCCGTCGCTCGTGGAGAAGATGGCGTCAATCGCGTCCTTGGCGGCTTTCTTGCTGATCCCCGCACGGTCACCGACGGATGCTGCGAATTCGTCTTTGGTCATTCTGGTTCCTGTCGCTCCCCAGCTCAGGTGAGTGTTTTCGGGCCCAACGCTCTGAAGGGCCCGTCAGTGTCCTTCTGCCGAGAACACTGCCCTGTGCAACCGCATTCCCAACAACTTGAACACCAACATCGCCCCCCTCCCGAGCAGCATTGCCGGGATCGCCGAGGGAATAAGTATGTCGCCGAAAATCCCGATGTCCATCGGGACCGTAACAAGCCGGATCAGATAGAAGGTCGCCAAATAAAGGCCCAGCAGGACCACGAGCCCGATGGCCTGCTTCCCGGCGGAAGCGCCATGTTCAACGTCGTACATGCCTCCAAGGTGAATGGCGGCGCCCACCCAGAAAATTGCGACTGCCGCAAGCCAGTCCACCATTCCCGTCTCCGATTGAAGGTCGCCGTTTGATGCTGCGCGGGGTCCACCGGCCCGGGGTCCCACGGACCGCCACCCCGAACCTCTTACACCCTCCCGGTCCCCCGCCCGCAGCCCATGTTACCCAATGAAGCAGGGGCTGTAAAGAACCGGCGGGCCGCGGGGCAGCCCCGCGGGACCTACCAGACGGGCGGACGGGCGCTATTTTCCTGAAAATGAAGGGGCTTGCCGCCGCGCGGCCCTTTCGCTGCGCCGACCATGATAGCGAACTGATCCTACGGGAAGGGACTGGTCATGAAGGCCCCGTCGCTGACGCTTGGCATTGAGGAAGAGTACCAGGTCGTCCACCCGGAGACCGGGAAGCTCACTTCGTTCATCACGGAGATTCTCGACGAGAAGGAAAAGGGCGAAACCGAGATCTTACCGGAGCTGCACCAGGCCTGCGTCGAGGTCGCCAGCCGGGTTTGCGAAACAGTGCAGGATGCCCGGGCGGAGGTAATCCGGATGCGCCGGCTCGTCCGGGACCGTGTCGGCCAGAGCGGGCTGCGCATTGCCGCCTCGGGCACTCACCCTTTCTCCACCTGGTCGGAACAGAAAATCACGCCGCTCGATCGGTACGTCGGGCTGCGCGAGGATTTGCAGGAAGTGGCCGACCGGAACCTGATTTTCGGGATGCACGTTCACGTGGGGATCGAAGACCGCGAATTCCTGATCGACGCGATGAACGTGTCACGTTATTTCCTGCCCCATGTGCTGGCACTCTCCGCGTCGTCACCGTTCTGGGAGGGTCGCAGCACCGGCCTCCACTCCTACCGAACCATCATCTGGGCCAATTTCCCGCGCACCGGAATCCCGATGAGTTTCGGCAGCGCCGGCGAGTACGATCATTTCGTGGAGACGATGGTCAGATCGCGCACTGTCGAGGATTCGAGCAAGATCTGGTGGGACCTGAGGCCCAGCAATCGTTTCCCGACCCTCGAATTCCGGGTATGCGACATGTGCACGCGGGTCGACGAGGTGGTGTGCATTGCCGCGATTTTCCAGGCCATCGTGGCCAAGTTGTGGAAACTGCGCCAAGACAACCTGACGTTCCGCCTCTATCCCGAGGCGTTGATGGCCGAAAACAAGTGGCGCGCCGCCCGGTACGGCATTCAGGGGAAGCTGATCGATTTCGGCAAGCAGTCCGAGCACCCGGCCAAGGCCCTGATCGCCGAGATGGTCGAGTGGTTTCTGGATGACATCGTGGACGACCTGGGCACCCGCGCCGAAGTGGAATACGCGCTGCGGATCTTGAAGGAAGGGACCAGCGCCGACCGTCAGATGGCTGTGTACCAGGAGAGGGGCGACATGGCCGAGGTGGTTCGCCATCTCACGCGGGAGACTACCGAGGGGTTGTGACCCCCGCGGGGAGAAAATCCACCGTTGGGCTGCTGCTGGGGGCGGGGGCGTTCCTGGCGCTGCTGGCGTTCCCGCTCTACCCCTCCAACCCCGAGGCCAGCCGGCTTGCCGCGATAGCCGCGGTGATGTCCATCTGGTGGGTCACCGAGGCCGTCCCGCTGTTCGCCACCGCCCTGGTGCCCCTGACCCTGTTCCCCCTGCTGGGAATCATGGCAGGGACAGAACTCGCTCCGCTCTACTTCAACAGCACCATTGTTCTGTTTCTGGGCGGGTTTCTGATCGCCCTGACGATGGAGAAATGGGACCTGCACCGCCGGATCGCGTTGTGGGTTATCGCCCAGATCGGGGGCGGTCCGGCGCGGCTGGTTCTGGGTTTCATGCTGGCGTCGGCCTTCCTGTCGATGTGGATATCGAATACCGCCACCGCGGTGATGATGGTGCCGATGGCGCTGGCGGTGGTCCTCAAGACGGAAGAGACGTTCGGTGCCGAAAACGCTGCCCCCCTGGCCGCCGGCCTCATGCTGGGCGTGGCCTACGGGTGCTCCATCGGCGGGTTGACTACGCTGGTCGGGACTCCGCCCAACCTGGCCTTTCAGCGGATCTTCGAGATCACCTTCCCCGACGCGCCCCTTATTGCTTTTGGCCAGTGGGTGGCCGCCGCGTTGCCGATCGGCGCGGTGCTGCTAGCAGTTACGTGGCTGCTTGTTACCAAGGTCTTTTACCGGGCGCCGGCGACTCTTCAGGCGGGCAGGGGCGTGATCCAGGAAGAGCGCCGTGCCCTCGGCCGGATCACCCGGGAGGAACGGATCGTGTCGGTTGTTTTCGGTCTGACCGCACTGCTCTGGGTATTCCGGCGAGACCTGGAGCTGGGGTTTGCTTCGGTACCGGGCTGGTCCCGGCTGCTCCCCTACCCCGATCTGTTGGACGACGGTACCGTGGCGATCGCAATGGCCTCGGTGTTGTTTTTCATTCCGGCCCGCCGACCGCCGCCGGGGGGGTCAGCCGGTGCCGCGGCTCTTCCGAGCGGAGGGCTGATCGGGCGGGTGTTGAAGAACCGGGTGATGGGGCCGGAAGTTATCCCGCGGGTACCCTGGAACATCGTGCTGCTGTTCGGAGGCGGATTCGCGCTTGCGGGCGGGTTTCAGGAGACAGGGCTGGCGGGGCTGATCGGGAACCACCTCGCCGTGCTGGCTGCGATGCCGACGTTTCTGCTGGTGCTCTGCGTTTGCCTGGCGCTGACCTTTCTGACCGAACTGACCAGCAACGCCGCCACCACCGAGATGATCCTGCCCGTGCTCGCGGTGGTCGCGGTGAACACGGGCATACACCCTCTGCTGATCATGGCCCCCGCCACGATTTCCGCGTCTTGCGCCTTCATGCTGCCGGTCGCCACGCCGCCCAACGCCATCGTGTTCGGCAGCGGACGCCTCAGGGTGGGGCAGATGGCGCGCGTCGGGATTTGGCTCAACCTGGCGGGGGCGCTGATCATTACGGCACTGTTCTCGTGGCTGGCCCCCGCAGCCCTCGGGATAGAAGGGACCGGCCTCCCGGACTGGGCGCGCTAACTCCGCTCCCGACCCCGGGCTAGATTTGCAGCCGGTGTCGGCGGCTCTGACCACGGGCCCGACCACGGCACTGACACGGCCCAATTCCACAGGGGGAGACGATGAGATCAAACGGATCAGGCAGCAGAATCGCAACGGGGTTGGTGACCGCCGTGCTCGGCGTGTCGGGATGGGCCGCGCCCGCTCAGTCTCAATTTGAAGGCGTTGGCTCCGTCTCCTTCCCGGCCTCCACGTCGCCCGAGGCGCACCAGCACTTCCTGCGCGGCGTGTCGATTCTGCACAGCTTCGGGTGGAAGCAGGCGCGTGCGGAGTTTCACGCCGCACAGGCCATCGACCCCGACTTCGCACTGGCCTATTGGGGCGAGTCACTTGCCTACAATCACCCGCTTTTCTCGGGCATGGACACCACCGACCCGCGGGCGGCGCTGGAGCGGTTGGGCGCAACACCGGAGGAGCGCCTGGCCAAGGCCCCGACCGCAAGGGAAAAAGGGTTCCTGCGGGCGGTTGAGGTTCTGTGGGGCGAAGGGGACCAACAAGAGCGCCGGGTGGGTTACATGGAGGCGATGGGCGAACTCTACGAGGCCTACCCCGACGATCCCGAGGTGGCCGCCTTCCATGCCCTTGCCCTGCTGGGTGCAACGCAGGCCACCGGAGATCTCTCCGGCCGCTGGAACGTGCAAGCTGGAGCCATCGCTCTGCGTCTGCTGAACCAGTACCCCGACCATCCCGGTGCCGCGCATTACGCGATCCATGCATTTGACGAACCCCTGCTCGCGCCGCTGGCGCTCGACGCCGCGCACGTGTTCGCCGGGATCGCGCCCGCTGTCGCCCACGCGCGCCACATGCCGTCACACATCTTCATACAACACGGGATGTGGGAAGGAGTGTCTCAGAACAACCAGTCGGCCTACGACGTGGCCGTGGAACTTTGGGAACCCGGAGACCCGCTGGGTGACGCGGTCCACCCTCTGGACTGGGGGCATTACGGAGACTTGCAGCGCGGGGACTACGAGAAAGCGCGGATCTGGATGGACCGCCTGGCGGCGATGGTCGAAAACGAGGGCTTCGGGGGTGGAGCGGCTTCTGGTGTCGAGCGGGCAGCCCGTGCCATCCCGTTGCTTGCCGCCCGCTACACCGTGGAGACCGAGGAGTGGTCGATCTCCCCGGTCACCGAGGACGCGTCGAGCCAGCAGGTCCTGGCGACGGCGCTGAGCGCGTGGCACATGGGCAACAGGGGGGAAGTAATCGACGAAACGGTTGAGGAGATGGGCCGTCGTTCTAACGGAACCGGCTACGACCACGTGATCCACAGCCAGGTGATGGCCATTGCAGCCGCGAACGCCGGCATGCCTGGAACGGCGGTGCGGCACATGGACGAAGCCCAAGAAGCTGTCGAGGCCATGGCACCCCCGAGAGGCTCGGCCAACCCCGTTAAACCTGTTCACGAGCTCTACGGGGAGATCCTCCTGGCCCTGCGCCGTCCCGCGGAGGCAGCAGAGAAATTCGAAATTTCGTTGCTCCGTATGCCCGGACGGCCGCGTTCGCTGCTTGGACTGGCTCGTGCGCACGCTGGAGCGCATGATCGCGCGGCCGCGGCGGAGGCCTACGGACGGCTGGCCGATTTGTGGGCCGGCACCGGTCTTCCCGAACTCGGCGAAGCTGAGGCCTTTCTGGCCGACGACCAAGAACAGACCGACTCCGAGAACAGGCGGTAACCGGAAGTGCATGAGGAAGAAA
>LXNJ01001367.1_pt1 | contig 14701 bp, 13 predicted proteins | sample 809081 | NCBI WGS metagenome assembly LXNJ01 (sample SAMN04870510, study PRJNA318959) | sponge metagenome | biome: sponge; feature: marine sponge reef; material: water | host: Petrosia ficiformis | place: Greece: Milos, Mediterranean Sea | collected 2013-05-29 | depth 5-7 m
CGGACTTTCACTGAGCTTTAGTACTTGCCACGACGCACGATCAGTTAGATGCGAAATGTCGATCATGATGCCTTGTCGATTCATTTCGTCCACTAGCTCACGTCCCGCGTCGGACAATCCTTCCAACGGTTCGTTCTCGTCGTAACTGGAATCTGAAAATTCATTGGATCTTGAATGCGCTAACGTGACGTAACGAATACCGCGATCGGCGAACGCTTTTAGGTTAGCGGCGTCTCCTTCAAGTGGGCTCCCGTTTTCCATACCTAACGCAAAGGCAAGCGTTCCTTCCTTATACAGTTTTCTGACATCGGCGACACAAGTAGCAATTTCGATCGCATCGGTAGAGGCTGCGGTTGCTTCGACCCAATCTATTAGTTCGTGAGCGATGGTTTTACTTGTTCCTTCTTCAGCTGCGGATGCTGGGGTATAGATCGACATAAAAGCGACGGACAAACCACCTTTTTGTGCTCTGGGTAAGTCGAATTGGCCGGTATTGGTGCCGTCGAAGATATTCAGCTCATTGCGCCAATTACGAAATGGTGTGTCGATATGCGTGTCAACGATTAGAAAGCGCTGATTAGCATCATTCGACTCGAGAGTCTGCGCGCTTGATGAGGTCGCGGCGGCTAGCCAGATTAACGGAATTAAAAGAGCTACTTGCTTTATCAAGGTTTTTCCTTTTTCAGATCTAACCATCGAACGTAGTCAGTCTCGGTGTCAACGTCCCATACCTGATTAAGACATTTAACGCGCAACCCTAAGGCGCGTGCAACGTCGTTCGTTGCGCGAAACACGTCTTCGGTACTCCAGGGAATGTGGTCGAATAGTTGCTTTATGGGTTCGTTCATGGCGATGAGAACATAACCACCATCTTCGGTTGGACCTAACACGAGATCGTGAGTCGACAATGACTTGAAAGCTTCTTCAATGTAGGCAACCGACATGAGAGGGCAATCGCCTCCGACGAGCACCGTGATACCGTCTTCGAAACATGCGAGCATTCGTTCACCTAAATCACCCTGCGCTTGCGGTTTGGCGGTTAAACCGAGTAGCCAGGTCTCATCACGAATCGGTCCGTCCACATACACCGTAGTCTTGAAGTCTCGGGCGCATTGGAGCGTGTCGGACAAAAGTTCGCGATAACAACTGTGAGCGATGGCAGTGCCAATTGCGGCGCCGAGGCGGCTCTTCACAATGGATGAATCGAGACTTCGTGTGAATACAGCTAGGTGACGAGTCGATGTGCTTTGCTTGGACTCTGAGTCTTTCAATTTCCGTGAGGCAAGCCGAATCTCAATTTAAGTGTACCTCTCAAAAACGATCTATTTGATACCGTAATCGATGTATTTTGATGTTAGTCGCACGTCTTGGTGGTCTGTTGGCTTCCGTAACAGCCATCGGCGAAAGACGGGTACCTGCGGTACGATTCGGTGCTAATCTTTAAGTTGCTGATAGTAGGTCGTAAGTATGGCTTGTCAGCCTAGAAGTCTGAGGAGTTATAGGATCCTAACTGGATCATGCGCTTTTGCGGCGTGGCGTTGGGCGGTCCGCATCCGGACCACGCGACCAATACGTAATAGCGTGTTCAGCTGGACGAGAACACGATGCCGGAGTTGCTCGACGCCTTTAGCTTACATTTCCCTTACGACACGAATACCTTTCGCTGCAGTCTTGTTTTGTATGGGAGTGGTTACGAACCGCTCAGGAAAGGAGGGGTTATTCTGATCTGACTCTCTACGGAAAGCTAGCTGGTAAGTGGTAAGCCAATTGAAACCTTTCGAGCGAACCCTTGCACAATCTCTAATGAACTCAGGCTTTGCTCTGAATTCATTCATCAATCTGCTTCTGAATGGGCTGAGTCGCCGCTTATTCTTTACTGCGCAGTCTTGAGTAAATTCGCTCACATTGCCATGCATATCGTAGATTCCCCACGGATTCGGCGGAAAAGAACCAACCGGCGCGGTCTGCAACCCACTCCACTTAGTTCCACAGTCACTGCAATTTGCACGATTCGCTTCAATTTCTGATCCCCACCAGTAGGCGGTGTGTTTACCTGCTCTTGCAGCATGTTCCCACTCAACCACTGAGGGAAGTCGATACGTGAACCCCGTCTGCTCGCTCATCCAGTCCACGTAACGGAGTGCGTCTTTCCATGCAACGAAGATCACGGGACGCGATCCACGGCCCCAACCGTTATCTTCCGGTTTAGGTCTACCCGTTGCTTCGCAATAGAGATCGTACTCGTCAAAGGTGATTTCGTATCTTGATATCGCATATGGTGACGTTATCATCGAACGAACAATGTCGGTGATTGTTTCGTCACAGACTCTCTTAGGAATGCAATTCGCCACTCTTTTGCCACCGATCGGTACGACGACCATCTCAGGTCCGAACTTACCGAATTTAAGTACATCTTTAATGATGTGGGGTGAACTAGCGTCACCGTCTTCTGACAAATCAATCGGCAGTTCAGCCGCGCAGAGATGTGTCGCTACGAGGATTGCGATCAAAGTAAAGAATCGCTTTACAGAACGGCATTTATCGCTCAGAGCGCTCTGAATCGGAATGAATTCAGTATTCAGTGAATAGTCTATGTGGGAGTCTGGTCTGAATTTCCTGGAAGCGAACCAATTGTCGCGATTGGTCTACAGTTACAGGCCAATTATCAAACCCTCCCAACCGATTTCAAAAGGGGCTACACTGCAGTCTGGTTATGCTCCTGAATGGACTTGTGGATCAACTGCACTTAACCTTTCAGGTGTTTTACCTCGAAATGTTTGGGTTCTCGTACCAGATTCCCTTATACTCTGGTACACGCGCGAGCTACCTCGGACATACTGCGATTAGATTCTTGTTCCGATTCCTATATCGGAACACTTTGAAGGAAGTCGCACTCACTTTGGGCTGTATATTAGTACGATGAGCGATAGCATAATCAGACGAATCTCAAGCGATTACGATCGCGAGATCAAAAACTCTTTCAATTCTTCAACACTCTGATTTCATAAGTGAAATCATGAAAACTCGAAAAAAAATACTTGGACTGATTGTTACTTTGGTCATAGTTGCTTTTGTCGTGTACGTGGCTCAAGATGTGGATCGCAAACGTGAAGGTACTCCAGATTGGACCTACACGAAAGCTCAGAGAGATTTCTTGAATACATGGAAAGATGGAAAAGGATCAGATTTACCTGCGAACGCATTACCCGAGTCAATTCTTAGTAAATTTGGAATTACGTCCGACACTATTTCGCCGGAAGTATTTTTCAGTAATGAAGTACAAGAAATGCTTAGAAGCTTACCGACATCAGAACTGATAAATCACAACGTGAAAATCGAAGCCGGTCCTACGTCTCTCCTTAACGGTTCAGTTTCAGGATTGAAAGAGTACCTCAATCGTTTTTCAGGAGACGACATGAAGAAGCGCGTAGCCGCTATCGCGGGAATATCTGATTCCAACGACTTGCCGCCTCAGGTACTCAAGGAAATTGACGCCGCTAGCGAACGCATGAAGCAAGTTCAGCTGGAACTATTTAAACACGACCGACATCTCTACAACAGAGAATCATATTCATCTACGGACTTTGATTCGGCATTTTCGTCTTTACATACGAAAGATAGAGAGAGACTTGAACCATTGCTTGGCCAACTATCAAATGTTCCAACAATATATGATGCACTACCTGACATGACATCTGAGCAGCGTCGATCCGCATTTAGATTGTTAACGAGACTAAAACCCGAGCGAGATCAGAGCACTTTTGTTTTGCCACCTGAAGTAATGGAAAAAATGCAAAAGGACCGAGAACAGGGCTTTTCAATTAAACAGGGGAGACCGTCCGCAACATCTCTCTTGAGAGAAAAAATTGATTTATCGCTCGACGACACCGCTAGCAGCTATAGTAAAGACCTATTTGGTCGTGGTATTTATCACTTGAATCAAGGCGAAGGGAGAAATTTACTCCACGAACTGACTTATGTCCCTAGCAAGTACATTTCAACAGAATCAGAGAATTACCTTATCCATGATCCGAATTCGAGTAAGTGGACCCGCTTTTACACTAGCACACACTTCGGGGGTGCACTAATCGTAGAAGAAGCGGAAGTTGATGACGCAGGCGTATATTTTCCAAATCTGCAAATTGCCGAGCGGGATGCGGTAATTATGCACCATCTTCACTCTGACAATCAGTGGATTACACTGCTAGCTGCATTCAATGGCTTCAAACAGTTCCATTTCACGGTCGAAGGAAAACTCAATGGTCAGCGACGAGCAGAGTTCATCGATTTCTGCACGGAGATTGTAGAAGGTAGTTACGAAGAGCAATAAAAATCTCGAGATCAATGAGCTTATTCGAATTTATCGATGCTGTTCTTTTTGATACGGCGATCGGAGTTAAGCCGTTGCAGTGCACTGGAATCGACCGGGCCTTGATTCAAATAGTTCTGTAAAGTCTTTTATCTGACTTTCCGTTGGCGAACTTGAATCGACTTATATTTCTGGAAGGTGCGACGATGAACTTATCGCGGTTTCGTAAGCGGAATCTGCTCGTGAAGCGCACGAGAGCGAATAAACGCCTAAGATCGGGCATTTTCGAGTTCGATATCGATCCGAATTGGATCGCAATATATCGTAAGTTATTCACTAAACTGTATTGCATTCTTCGATGCTGCCGATTCACGTCTAAAAGGAGCTTCCGAAACGTGCCCTTAAGTTCGCTAAAGGTAATATCGGTTAGCGAGTCGCTCAGGGGTTGCGCCGAAGAAATAGAGGAATCGACACCGCCACATCCTGAAGATGGTTCTTAGCACGCCTTCTCGTTCCCACTTTCTCGCAGAGACGGACAGTAGTTCGCGTAGCTGAGTTCCTCGATGCATTCGTCTCAGTCGACGACTACATTCGATGTCCTCCATCAACGGAATAGGGGGGAATCCTCCTGTACGTTGAATTAGCTCACGTCGTATGAACATGCCTTGATCGCCGGTGTAAATCGACGACAGTCTCGATCGCCAATTGATCATGAAGCCGATGATGCTAAGGAACCTCGCGCTTCCAGCAAGCTTGATTCGGAATGCGCCCCATTGTGCATGGGTAAGCGCGTCGCGCAACGCCAGCATTGCTTCTCGTGACACGCGTATATCGGCGTGCAGGATCCAGATCCACTCGGTGTTTGTACGTGTAGTCGCTGCGGCAATTTGCTGTCCGCGTCCTTTTCGCGTGCGTATGAACGTGATCTCACCTTCGTCAAGGAAGTCGTATTCTGAATCGTCGCCGCAGCTAACCACGATCTGAGCAAATGATCCGGCTCTCAAGTCCCTGAGGAGATATTTAAGTGGTACAGCGTCGCTTAAGACGGGAATGACGACGCAAACGTTATCAAGCTCGATTCGTGGGAGTGCTGGAACCGTCGTCAATCAGCTGCGCGCTCGAAGTATCGATGCTCGAGAGTACGCTGGTTCTCATAAATCGACCCTTGATATGGCGCACGTGGCAGTGGCATCTTGACCGGTACATCTGCCATCCGTGGTCGAAGCGTTGGCTTCCCGCTCACGATTCGCGAATTGAAACCCTCGACATCGTCCAAGTATTCAACACCGGCCAGCGGCCACGCGTCCGCGGCCGTAAATTCGTAGAAAAGTACGCGTCGAGAACTAGGCGACCGATTGACTGTAGAGCCGTGCACAAGACGAGCATGGTGGATCGTCATATCACCAGCTTTGCCGTAAATTGGTACCGCTTCGCCAATATCCAGTTTTTCTTTTTTTGTGTCGATAGCACCACAAAAGGCACCATCGGCATGGTGGTCGTAAACGGGGCCTCGATGGCTCCCAGGAATGAACATCACTGCACCGTTCGTGTCGTCCATGTCATCGAGCAAGATACCGGTTGCCAGCACGTCGTCATTGGTATGCGGATAGAACGCCCAATCCTGATGCCACTCGACCGGAGATCCATAACCGGCAGATTTCATATTGATCTTGCAGCCCGCTCGCAATCGAATGTCGTTCCCAATGAGCGGTCTCAACGCCGACATCAAACACTCGTGACCAGCTAGTTCGCGATAGAAAGGGTGTGCGAGTTGTGGCGTCTTGATTCGCCGAACGCGTGGGTTCTCGGGGGTATGGGTCGGTTCGAGGTCAAGGACAGGTGTGTGGTCGGTCAGCCCTTTTGCCGATGCGACGATTTCATCGGTGATGCTGCACAAGTCCGATAGCAACTCCGGATTGAGCGCGTTGCGAACGACTGTGTAGCCGTGTTCCTTGTAATGCTGTATTTGGTCGTCGGTCAACATGGCGTTTCGAAGATGCTTGACAGATTGGACTGTGAGCCGGGATCACTGAATTAGGTGTCAAAAGTTTAACCGCCGTCGGTATTTCGCTCCTTTCCGACACGGTCTGGCGTAAACTAGCCTTATGTCCTGTCAAGGTAAGGTGAGGAGCGCGTCATGGAACTATTGACGATCGTGAACTGGTGGGCGATCATCGTCGCGTCGCTTGTGTCATTCGTAATCGGTTGGCCTTGGTACGGTCCTCTGTTCGGTACAGCTTGGCTCGACGCACTTGGCAAGTCGGCTGACGAAATCCAACCAAGTCCAAAGCCATTCATCATTAGTTTGGTCACGACGTTAATCACTGCTTTTGTGATGGCTGTCCTCATTGTCGCTCTCAACATCAATACCTGGTCTGATGGAGCACTGTTAGGCCTTTTTGTAGGCATTGGATTCATCGCAGCTTCGAACATTTCTGATGCGGCTTTCTGTGGTTGGAGTTGGAAACTCGTTGCGATACAGAGCGGTTATCGAGTTCTGTACTCAGTGATCATGGGAGTCATTCTCGGGGTTTGGCAGTAATCGGCTAGCGCGCCATGTCGTATCGCGTCATGGCGTTTTCGATGACAAGATCTCGATCTTCGGCTAGGACGTAGCGATCGTCAATTAAGGCGTCCGTCAAGCGTGTAGTTTGTTCCTCGCACTCGTCGCGGGAGCTTGGCATACAGGTTTCGTTCCGAAACACGGAGAATCCTGCAAATGCTGCGGTTTGATCCGATCCTCCATGTTGCTCATGCCGAGGATTCCAGCCAGAATGAATTCCAATCGGGATCGCGATCTCGGGTAGCCGGATCCCAGCGACCTCATTGAGTGTTTCGTCAACGTATGACACGAGAGAAGGGTAGCGCTTGAGCAATTTCGCCGGATGCTGACAGATTCCCTCATCGATGCGGTTACCTAAGTCGGTGTGCCACAAGCCGGGTAGGTTAGCCGCCGTTGGCAATGCGTCAAACAGAGGCGACTCTGCAAATCTCTCGATTACCTCGGCTCGACTAACGAGAGAGTGGTCACTCAGCCGGGGATAACGAGACTCAGGCGGCTCAACGCCATCGCGAACCCACATTAAGGCGTTCAAAAGCACTGCACGAATCAGTGGTGTGTAGGAGATTGTGTTAAGCGGATAAGGGAGCTGTTCGCCGGTAAGCGCGAAGCGATCGGTAAGAGGCATGACACCGTTTATGTGATGCGTACCTGCGAACATGTAAATGCGTTCGTTCGGTTGGGGTGGCACATCCTGTTTGCCATCGGTGGCTACATGGATGAGCGAGGCGTCGCCGCGCCAGTACTCCCAAGATGTATTTGTGCTTAGAACTTTCGGCGGATCGATACATCGATCCAGCAATCCTTCGTGCTTGCCACTTAATTGATCCGTGGTTTGGCTCGCTGTAAAAGGAAATCGCTGACCAGCTGAAGGGATTCCTGTACTGCCAGGTTGTGCAAAACGGTGGTTAAAGTCACCACGTTGGCCTCCGGCGATGTGTGGGATAAGCGCGTCGAATACCTTACGCCCGTTTTCGTCCTCGTTGAGACCTTCATATAAGAAGTGGCGTAGGATCCGGCCAGTTTGAGATGCGCCGTAACCGATCGCATACGGCGGGTTATCGACTGGCCAATCGAAATCATGTTTAAAGAATGCCGCAGCGTCTCGCAATGCAAGCAAGCCGGCACCGACCACAGGCGCGCCGACTGTTTCGTATACGAGTGTATATACCACGCCTTTCGAGAAGCCACCATCCTTGGAAATGTATCGAGGCGTGGGATCGAATTCACCTTCACGAAATCTACCGAAGCGCCACGTATTTACGTCTACCTCCTGTAGCGGAACTTGTGTATTCGCACGCTGGAACAAGCGTCCTTTTCCGGTCGGTGGGTACGTATAGATACCGCCTTGACCAACGAGTAAGGAGTTTGTGTCGCGGTTCGGTTGCATCTGGCAAATCGCTTCGCCTGAAATTGGATTGTTGTTTTCGAGTGCTTCTGGAGCCTCTATAGTCATCCCTTCAGCGTCGAATTGCCAGCCAACCGTTAATACAGCAAATCCGTGTCGGAACAGAAATCCGTCACCGCTCGGCGTGTTGGTCGATTGCAGCTCATCAAGCTTCGGGCGATTAAAACTGAATGCGGTAGGTCTTCCACGATTTGGTACATCAACAAAAAGACACGACGGTGTTGTATGTGACGGGTAGACCAGCCGCGCATTACCCTTGAAGTGCACGCACTGCCCGTTAGTTCGAGGAGCCTTGTCGAGATCGGTGATTCGCGAATTCGAAGCATGTTGCGGATCAACGGCGTATGTGACTTCAAAATCGGCGATTTCATATTCGCCGTAGTCGCCAAATGACTTGCCACCGGCATACGCGGAATGCGACTGTCGCGAAACTAATAGGACTGCCAAGGGTGTATTCCTTATTGAAGAACGAGTGTGCGAACTTGATTGATGGCGCGCCGAATTCGGTGATCTAGCGCAACAAACACGCATATGGTAGTGGCGCAAGCGGGTGGCACGTTCACTAAAATTCCAATCCCTTCGAGACAGCACTTTATGTCGGATCAATCACCCTCAGCCGCTCACGATTTCATAGGAAAGGAGTACGCAGCGGGATTCGTCACCGACATCGAGCAGGAGACCATCCCGCCGGGTCTCGACGAGACGGTCATAACCGAAATCTCGAAGCGCAAAAACGAGCCATCTTGGCTACTCGAATGGCGTCTGAACGCCTACCGACGCTGGCTGGAAATGGCCGAGCCTACTTGGGCGAAGGTCGATTTCGAATCAGTTGACTATCAGGCGATCTCGTACTTCTCCGCACCCTCTGGTGACAAGCCGAAGAGCCTAGACGAAGTCGATCCCGAGTTGCTTCGGACCTATGAGAAATTGGGTATTCCACTCCACGAACGGGAATTGCTTGCCGGTGTGGAGCGCGATCCAGATGCGCCACGCATTGCGGTAGACGCGGTGTTTGATAGTGTTTCGCTGGTTACCACGTTTCAGGAGGAGCTGCGTGAGCATGGCGTGATCTTCTGCTCATTCAGTGAGGCTGTTGAGAACCATCCGGATTTGGTTCGCAAATATCTCGGCACGGTGGTGCCACAGTCGGACAATTTCTTCGCGGCGCTCAATTCGGCAGTATTTAGCGACGGCTCGTTCGTCTATATTCCGAAAGGCGTGCGCTGTCCGATGGAACTGTCCACGATTTTTCGGATCAATGCTCAGTTCACTGGTCAATTTGAGCGAACATTGATCATTGCTGACGAGGGATCCTACGTCAGCTATCTGGAAGGCTGTACGGCGCCGATGCGCGATGAAAATCAACTCCACGCCGCTGTCGTCGAATTGGTCGCGCTCGAAGACGCTTCAATCAAGTATTCGACCGTACAAAACTGGTATCCTGGGGACGAGGACGGCAAAGGCGGAATTTACAACTTTGTGACCAAGCGTGGGGTGTGTCGAGGCAATCGATCACATATCAGCTGGACACAAGTCGAAACGGGTTCCGCGATTACCTGGAAGTACCCTAGTGTGATCTTGCGAGGGGACAATTCGGTCGGCGAGTTTTATTCAGTCGCGATCACCAACAATCGTCAGCAGGCCGATACGGGTTCCAAAATGACCCATATCGGGCGTAATACGTCGAGCACCATCATTTCCAAAGGTATCAGTGCTGGCAAGAGTTCCAACGCGTATCGTGGACGTGTGCGCATGAATCCGGGGGCAACACAAGCCCGGAACTTCACGCAGTGTGATTCACTACTCATTGGTGGACAGTGCGCTGCTCATACCTTTCCGACGATCGAGTCACAACGGGATGACGCGATCGTGGAACACGAGGCAACCACATCAAAAGTGAGCGAGGACCAACTATTTCTTTGCCGACAACGCGGCATCGATGCCGAGAAAGCGGTCGCGATGATCGTTAACGGATTCTGCAAGGAAGTATTGCGCGAATTACCCATGGAGTTCGCGGTCGAAGCGTCCAAGCTTCTTGAAGTTAGCCTAGAAGGTGCCGTTGGTTGAAATTGCTCGAGCTGCGAGACTTAGCTGCGAGCGTTGACGAAAAACAGATTCTGAACGGAATCGATTTAACCGTTAATGCAGGTGAAGTTCACGCGATCATGGGTCCTAACGGCTCAGGCAAGAGTACGTTATCCAATGTACTAGCCGGTCGTGACGGCTATACGGTCACGAACGGCGAGATGGAATTGATTGGTACCCCGGTCAACGGGATGTCTGTTGAGGATCGAGCGCTTGCCGGATTGTTTCTCGGATTCCAGCATCCAATCGAGATTCCAGGCGTGACGAACATGGAATTCCTGAAGGTCGCAATCGATAGCCACCTGATAGCAAGTGGCGAAGAGGAGATGAACACACGGGATTTCATGGTTCAAGTCCGCGACATCTCGAAACGACTAGAGCTGAGCACGGAATTTCTGAAACGGTTCGTGAACGTAGGCTTTTCCGGGGGCGAAAAGAAGCGTAACGAGATTCTGCAGTTGATGCTTCTGCAACCCCGACTTGCTTTTCTTGATGAGACCGATTCCGGTTTAGACGTCGATGCATTGCAGGTCGTTGCGCGCGGAATTAACGAATTCCGATCAGACGAGAATGGCGTTGTGCTGGTGACTCACTATCAACGCTTGTTGAATTACGTGAACGTCGACTTCGTACACATCATGGTGAACGGCGCAATCGTGAAAACAGGCGATGCACAACTCGCACACGAGGTTGAAGCACAAGGCTACGCTGGCTTAGGCGAAGCGTGATGGCGGCTACACAGTCCGCTGACACCGTGCGTACGGAACTGCTAAGCCGTGTCCTTGCTGAAGAAGTACTGGATATGCCTTGGTTGGACCGCAGTGCCGCACGTTCAGTATTAAGTGCCCAAGGTCTACCCTTTCCTGGGAAGGGTCGATGGCAGTACTCAGATCTCCGAGCACTCGTGGAAGATGCAATGACGTTAGAGGATGCGCACGAGGCGCTTGGACCCGTTCAGAACGTAGAGATTCGCTATTTGGATCGTCCTGCGACTGACGCTCAAATGATTGAATTAGGGTCGAGCGACGGCGTTGGCGAATTACCACTTATCGACGTGAATAGCCTCCTGTTCAGATCCGGTACGAAGTTGCTTGCGAATGGGAACGCATCGCTTGCGGCAATCAACGATGCCACCGGCTCGGTAGATCGTCATCTCGTTTCAGTGGTTCAAGGTGCCACGTTGCAGCTGGACGAACGATTTGAGAGTGGAAATCGCGTGGTGCTGTGTCGTGTGCGTGACGCCGCAACACTAAACTACGATTTGACCATGCCGAGTACCGATGGTGTTGGATATCACTGTTTGGTGGTGTGGTTAGCTGAGGGTTCGTCACTAAATCTGCATCTTGCTTCGCAGGGCGCACAGATACGCCGAAGTGACATCATCGTGAATGTGATGGGCAGGAACGCTTCTGCAACGCTTAGTGGTGGCTGGTTGATCGAGAATCGAGACCACCTGGATACGCAGGTGTACATCAACCATCGAATAGGACAAAGTCATAGCGAACAGTCGTTTCACGGGGTTGTTGATGACCAGGCCAGAAGCACGTTCAGCGGCTTTATTCGGATCGATCGAGACGCGAACGGGACCGAAGCCCACCTCACGAATCGAAATATCGCATTGAGTCCTCAGGCACGTGCCCACGCACAGCCTGAACTAGAGATTTACACCGATGATGTGATCTGCTCGCACGGTGCGACGACTGGACAGTTGGACGACGATTCGCTCTTCTTGCTCCGTGCCAGGGGTATCGGCGAGGAGTCCGCGCGTGCGATGCTAACCAAGGGATTCTTGCGTCAAGTCATTCACTCCGAAAGCGGTACTGCGTTACTCAGTCTATGAGTCCATACCGAGACGCGTTCCCGTTGTTCAAGAAGCGTCCTAGCGACGTGTATCTCGACAATGCGGCGACTACGCAGAAACCGGAGTCGGTCCTTTCTGCTCTACGGACCTATTATACCGAACACAACGCAAATGTGCATCGTGGTGTACATGCGCTTAGCACGCTAGCAACTGAAGAGTTCGAACAGAGTCGGCAGGTTGTCGCAGCCTTCGTAAATGCTTCGAAATCAGAAGAAGTGATATGGACACGCGGCACGACGGAAGGCATAAATCTCGTCGCTTGGTCGTACGGCGCGGACGTGCTTGGACCAGGGGACGAAGTCGTCATTTCCGAAATGGAGCACCACTCAAATATCGTGCCTTGGCAAATGGTCTGCGAGAGAACGGGTGCTGTGTTAAGAGCAATCCGAGTACTTCCGAACGGTGAATTGGATCAGCGTCACTATGACTCCCTCCTTTCTCCTCGTACCAAGATTGTTTCAATCGCGCATGTATCGAACGCGTTAGGCACGATCAATCCGGTCAAGGAGATGATCGCTAAGGCAAAGCGACATGGCGCTGCAACCGTTATTGACGGTGCGCAGGCGGCTCCACATATCCGAATCGACGTGCGTGAGCTGGATTGTGATTTCTACGCGTTTTCGGCACACAAGATGTATGGACCTACCGGCATGGGCGCGCTTTTCGCTCGTGAGAGTCTTATGGCTGATGCCTCGCCTTGGCAAGGCGGGGGCGAGATGATTGAAGAAGTCCGCCTTGAGCACACAACGTATCAACGAATGCCATATCGTTTCGAAGCGGGAACGCCGAATATCGCCGGCGCCGTCGGCATGCGAGCAGCGATTGAGTTCCTTGATTCGCTGGACGCTGCAAAAGTGGAAGAACATGAGCAGCATCTACTCCGTTATGCAACATCAAGGTTGTTGCAGGTCGAAGGCGTCAAGGTCGTCGGTGAGGCGTCGCAGAAAGCGCCGGTCGTGTCTTTCAACATCGAAGGTTCTCACCATAGCGATGTAGGCGTATTGCTTGACAACCAGGGGGTTGCGGTCCGCACCGGTCACCATTGTGCGATGCCTTTAATGGCAAAACTCGAAATTCCTGGTACCGTGAGGGCATCTTTCGCAATCTATAATTCAAGCGAAGACATTGAAAAACTCATAGCGGGCGTCGAAAAAGCCCGCGAAATCCTGACTTCTTAGCGTTCTATCCGTGCAAACCGCAACTTTTGACCCGTCGACGATCTCGTTGAGCGATTCCGCACAACGTCACGTTCGAAAACAGCTCAATCAGGAGAACGCGACGGGACTGCAATTGCATGTTACGGAGAGTGGATGCAATGGCTACATGTACGCGTTGAAGTTCCTTGAGAACATTCCGAAGGACGCACATGTATTTGAGTTTGACGACCACGTAAAAGTAGTGGTCGACAACCAACACTGGGATCTGGTGCGCGGCACGCACATCGATCTTGTCACCGAGGGTTTGAATTCGTCGCTCAAGTTCGAGAATCCGAACGCGGACACACATTGTGGGTGCGGCGAGAGTTTTTCAATTCGTGGAACGTAGGGTAATCCCAGTCCAGCGAGCTGTTACTGCTAGACTCGTCCCAACCGGCACCGAACTTACCATCCCGCAAGGCGTATTCGTCACGCTGACGCAAGCGTTAGGCGGAACCTATACAATCGTTCATAACGGCAATATGGCTCGTATCGAGAGCGAAGACGCTGATGCACTCGGATTTGAGCCAGAAATCTTGACATTCGAAACGCCAGACGACGGCGAGATTTCTGAGGAACAGGTGTGGCAAGCGCTTCGGTCGGTCCACGACCCTGAAATTCCTGTGAACATCGTTGATCTTGGTTTGATCTACGAAGTTGATGTGACTGACAACCACGTAGATATCAAAATGACTTTGACCGCGCCTGGCTGTGGTATGGGACCGGTATTGGTTGAAGATGTGAAGAGACGCCTTCAACGGGTGCCGCTGGTTGCAGATACAAATGTAACGCTAGTATTCGACCCACCTTGGACGCGTGACATGATGTCCGAAGAAGCGCAACTCGATCTCGGATTGTTCTAGCGTCATCATGCTTACGCTTGCAGAAGTCAAGGAGACATTCGAGTTTCTCGATGACTGGGAGGATCGTTACCGATACATCATCGACCTCGGTAAGGCACTTCCAGACATGTCTCAGGATCTTCGTGTGGAAGAAAACCTTGTCAAGGGTTGTCAGAGCCTAGTCTGGATCGTTTTGAGTTACGATCAGAGTGCCAATCGAGTAACGATCCAGTTAGATAGCGATGCGTTCATTGTTCGCGGTCTCATTGCCATCATGATGACGGTTTTTCAGCACCAATCGCCGGATCGGATCGTTGCCGCGGATGTCGAAGAGTTGTTTTCCGAACTCGATCTTATTTCACACTTAAGTCCGACCCGAGGCAATGGCTTACGCTCCATGGTTGGACGTATCAAACACGAGGCGCAGCTCCTCCTTGATC
>LXNJ01001368.1_pt1 | contig 14696 bp, 14 predicted proteins | sample 809081 | NCBI WGS metagenome assembly LXNJ01 (sample SAMN04870510, study PRJNA318959) | sponge metagenome | biome: sponge; feature: marine sponge reef; material: water | host: Petrosia ficiformis | place: Greece: Milos, Mediterranean Sea | collected 2013-05-29 | depth 5-7 m
CCGCTTTGTCGACGATGTCGGGATAGAAGTCCTCGTCACCGAACCCCGCCATCGGAGCATGAAGGGCAGAGTCTGCGAGCTCGATGCGGCTGGACTGCGAAAGCACCTCGGCGGAGATGCCGGTCACCTGTTCGGCAAGCCACAGGTACTCGGCAAGGCTGAGATATCTCGTCACTGGGCCGAGAGGCGGTCCAGCAACTCCTGGTCTCGTGCGATGAGCCGCTGTGCCCGAGCGGTGAAGTCCTCGTTGGCCCTGACCCGCTCGATCTCGGCGCGTAACGAGTCGATGACGAGTTGGTTGACGCTCGAGCCTTGCACGCGGGCCACTGCCTCAGCCTCCTGCGCCAAGTCCTCCGGCAGTCGTACGGTCGTCTGCTTAGTTATGACATCACGATATCAAGAGATCGCGATCAAGAGATCGCGATTCAATCTCGACGTTGTGCGTGACATGGAGCCCGCCGTCTCGGCTCTGGCTGCCGTGCCCGAGTTACGCCTTGCGACGATCAACCGTTCCCGTCGGTCTCCTCAGCATTGGGTGGCATGCCGACACCAAGGTGGCCCTCGATGCGGGCCATGCGCTGCCCCAGGTCCATCACAACGTCGCGGAGCTTGTTGGTCGCCTCGCGCTGCTCCCTGTTCGCTGCGTTGAAATCGTCGCGGAGCTTGTCAGTGCTGTGCTGCTGGTGCCACACGATTCTCACAACTGCCAGCACCGGCGTCGCCAGTTGCATCACGGTCGCCGCGTCCATGTGACTGAATCTAACATGGAATGATTGTAATACAGCTCAATTACATGTGGAATTGAACCGAGCCCACCGAGTTCCTCGAGTCAGACGACCTGATCGATGGCCCGCCGGCTGCCCTCGGTTAGCTAAGAGATGCCTGCCAGCGCGGCGTCAACGATGCGTGTGCGGTACTGCTGGGCTGCTTGGAGCTGGCTATCCAGATCGTCCAGCACGCCTTCATCCCTCAACCGCACGAAGGCCGGGACACCGGCGGCCGCCTTGCGAACCACGCTGCGGTGACAGCCGGCGATGACCTCGACCACCATGTCGCCCAGGCCTTCTGCTTCGGACCTTTCCGGTCGGTAGCCGCGCACGAGTGCGGCGATGCGGGCTGAACGGTCCGGTAGCTCGGGCCACTGTCTCAGCCAAGGGTCGTCGTCGCCGCAGACCGGGCCGAACTGCCAAACGGCGTGCCCGAGGTCCCACATCGGCGCCGACACGAAGATTCCGTCCCAGTCGATGAAGGCGACCGCCCGCCCGTCCCTGAACACGGTGTTGCGGGGCGCGATGTCGCCGTGGCACACGATCTGCCCCTCGGCAATCGACTGGGGACCCTCCTCGAAACCGGCCCTTGGCGCGAACCCGGCAGCGCAGTCGTGGTAGGCCCGCAGCAACTCGCCCACCGATTCCAGCGAGTGCAGGTCCAGCTTCCACCCTTCAGAATCGGCGGGGACCCATCCGTCGACCCAACTCAGCACAACCGCTCCGTCGGGCTCGGCACTCACCACTCGGGGAGCCCCCTCAAAGCCGGACCGGTCGAGGTGCACCAGCAGTTGACGCATCGACTCGGCGTTCGCCGAGGCCGGGCGGCGCACGGTGTCGCCGACCCGAACAAAATCGGTTACCCGCCCTGCGAGCGCTTCCTCCTCGCCTGTTCCGCCCCCACCTTCCCCCATGGTGCCGAGCGTAACCGCCTGCCTTGAGCCGGATGGCTGTGAGCAACTCCTCGAAGGAACGTGAGGCCGACCGGAGTTGTGGGCTAGTGGTCCCCCTCGGCGACGGGCGGGAGGAAGGCCTTGATGATGAAGTGGTTGGCCATCCAACCCTTGCGCCGACCCTGTACGAGTCCCGCGTCACTCAGCCGATTGAGATCACGGCTAAGCGTTCGAGGCCCCTTTGTCGCATAGAGCGCTGCGAGTTTGGGAGTGAGCATCGGCAGCTCGTGTTTCGGAACGTACGTGCCGGAGGGCATCGCAAGGACAAGGGCACGCTGCCGGTCGCGTGTCGGGCTTGACGGGTAGAGGTTCATCGTGTCATGGACATAGTTGATCCAAGCCACTTCTAGTTGAAGCTCACGGATCTCCTCGATCTGCCCTCGGAGACCATCGACGAAGCCCTGTATCGCATAGGTCACGAAGTCGACGGTTTGATGACTTCGGCTGGCTTCGGCCAGTTCTCGGTAGTGCTGGTCGCGGGTGAGGTTGTAGTGGTTCGACAGCAGGTGGGCAGCTGGCAGCGGCGCCATCCCGCTCCCGGCCAGGATCAGGAATTCGAGGAGCCTCGCCGTACGGCCGTTGCCGTCGCCGAATGGGTGCAGCCATGCCATATACAAGTGGGAATACACCGCTCGAGCCACCACCAGCGCGAACGCAATCTCGGGATCGTCGGAACTGAACGTGTCGCTCTCAAGCCACTCTGCCAAGCGGTCGAGCAAGAACTCGCAGTCCTGAGCGGGGGCACCCCGATACGCCGCTACGAGAACCTCGTGGCTCCTGATTCGCCCAGGCACGGCGTCTGGCTCGTGGCCGGTACCGTCGAGCAACTGTCGGTTGAAATCGCAGATGAGATCCTTGGTGATCGCGGGTGGGTCTCCCTCGCTGGTCCGATCGGCGATTCCTTGTAGAGCATCAAGCACATTGCGCACCTCGCGCTCCTGGTAGGCGCGCGACGGCGGGGCCTTGAATGTGCCGGCGAGGATGCCGGCCACTTGCTCCTCGGTGAGGGTGTTTCCCTCGATTGCTGTGGTTGCCTGGGCACCCTTGGCCAGGTAGACGTCGTAGAGGCGCTCGGCCACATCCGGCCGCAACGGGGCTCCGGCCAGGTGCTCGCACTTCGAGCGCGCCTCGCCTAACAGCATCCACGTCTTGGCCCCGAGTTCGTTGATGTCGGTGGCCGTGAAGGTGATCCAGGGATGGGACTTCAAGTAGGACCTCATAGGTGGAGGCTACTAATAACCCCTAGTTTTGTCCAACTGATTGTCCAACTATGTGTCCACGCGTATACGTTCTTGCAGCGCTCTCATGGCCGGCCCCAGGCGCCTCCTCCTGGGGTCAGGACCCTTAGGCGGTCGCCGGCCTGGACTTCTAGGGTGACCTTGCCGGGGAGCAGCTCCCGAGTGCCGGAGCGGCGGATCAGCCAGTCCTCGCCGGTGGCTCCGGGGTCGCCGCCCTGGAGACCCCAGGGCTGGGTGACGCGGCGCTCTCCCATCAGGGTCACCGTGGCGTCCTCGAGGAACTCCATCTCCCGCACGATGCCCTCGCCGCCCGGGTAGCGGCCCTCGCCTCCGCTGCCGGAGCGCAGGCCGTAGGCGGTGATGCGCAGCGGGTAGTGCTGCACGAGGCTCTCGATGGGAGTGTTCTTGGTGTTGGTCATGCCGGTGTGGATGCCCGACTGGCCGGGTTGGCCGCAGCGCCCGCCCTGGCCGCCGCCGACGGTCTCGTAGTAGGCGAACGCGTCCGATCCGGCCAGCACGTTGTTCATGGTGCCCTGCGACGCGGCCGGCACCGCCTCGGGCGTGGCCTGGGCCAGTGCCCCGATCAGAGTGTCGGCGATGCGCTGGGAGGTCTCGACGTTACCGGCGGCCACCGCCGCGGGCGGCTCGGCGCTGACGATCGAGCCCGCCGGCGACGACATGGTGATCGACCGGTAGCAGCCGCCGTTGGCGGGTATGGACGGGTCGGTGGCCACCCGCACCGCGTAGTACAGGCACGACACCGCCACCGCCTCCACGGAGTTGAAGTTGGCCTCCACCTGCGGGGCCGAGCCCGCGAAGTCGGCGTGCAGGTCGGAGCCGTCGATGGTGACCCTCACCGCGATGTTGTGGAGGCGGTCGGGGCCCTCCACGTAGTCCTCGAAGTCGTAGTCGCCGTCGGGCAGGTCGCCGATGGCGGCCCGCATCCGCCGCTCGCCGTAGTCGAGCAGCCCGTCGCAGATCGTCGTGTAGCCCGGCGGCCCGTAGGCCTCGCACAGCTCGATCAGCCGCCGGGCCCCGACCTCGTTGGCGCCGAGCTGGGCCGACAGGTCCCCGACCCGCTCGTCGGGGGTGCGGGTAGCGGCGAGGAACGGATCCAGGAACTCCGGCACCCACTGCCCGCCCCGGGCGGCCAGAGTCGGCGCCACCACGTGCCCCTCCTGGTCGAGCCGGGTGGCGTCGGCCGGCATCGAGCCGGGCGCGTCCCCGCCGACGTCGGAGTGGTGGGCCCGGTTGGCCACCCACCCGACGAGGTCGCCCCCGTCGGCGACCGGCCGCACGATGGTCAGGTCGTTCAGGTGGGTGCCGCCGTGGTACGGGTCGTTGACAGCGTACTGGGCGTCGAGCTCCAGCCCCTCGCCGAAGACGTCGATCACGGCCTGCACCGACGCCGGCATCGAGCCGAGATGCACCGGGATGTGCTCGGCCTGGGCCAGCAGCTCGCCGCCGGGCACGAACAGAGCAGTGGAGAAGTCGGCCCGCTCCTTGATGTTGGGGGAGTAACCGGTGCGGCGCAGCACACCGCCCATCTCGTCGGCCGCGGCCGTGAACCGGTGCCGGGCCACCTCCAGGTCGATCGCGTTCAGGGCCACATCGTCACCATTCGATCCTCAAGGCGCCGGTGTCGTGGACCACGGCCCGCTCACCGGCAGCCAGGTACGTCGTCGACTCGCCCTCCGCGATGATGGCCGGCCCGACGACCTCCGCGCCGACGGCTAACGCCGGACGCCACCACACCTCCGCCTCGACCGGTCCGGACGGGCCCAGCACGGTGCGCGACCCCCGCCGCGCCTCATCGGCCTCGGCCTCGAAGGCGGGCAGGTCCGCCCAGCGCAGCGCAGCCGATCCGACGGCCTCGGCTCGCACCGTCACCGCCTCCACTGGATCGGTGGGCCGGGCGAAGCCGTTGCGCTCGGCGTGCAGGCCATGGAACCGCTCGCACAGCGTCTCCCACGGCTCGCCCTCGGTGTAGGGCACCGACGTCTCGTGGGCCTGGCCCACATAGCGCATGTCCACGATCAGGGCCGAGGTCTCTGCGGGCCGCCCGCTGTCGGCCTCGATGCGATAGTGGGCCGCGGCCAGCAGGTCCCGGGCCGCGGCCGGCAGCCGGTGGCGGTCCGAGCCGGTGACGTTGACGGTCTGGGCCGTGTCGGCTCGGGGCGCGCTCAGCAGCAGACCGAACGCCGAGAACACCCCGGCGAAGGGCGGGACGATCACGCTGCTCATCTCCAGGGACCGGGCCAACGCGCCGGCGTGCAGGCCGCCCGCGCCCCCGAACGCCATCAACACCGCGTCGCGGGGGTCGGTGCCCTGCTCCACCGACACGGCCCGCACCGCGTGGGTCATGTGCGACTCCACCACGGCCACCACCCCCAGCGCGGCTTCGACGGGCCCCAGCGACAGCTGCGACCCCAGACGTTCGAAGGCACCCATGGCCAGGTCCGCTCGCAGGGCCAGCGTGCCCGCCAGCCTGGCGCTCGGCTCCAGCCGTCCCAGCACCACGTTGGCGTCGGTGACGGTCGCCTCGGTGCCGCCGCGGCCGTAGCAGGCCGGTCCGGGGTCGGCTCCCGCGGAGCGCGGCCCTACCCGCAGGGCGCCGCCGGGGTCGGCCCAGGCCACCGACCCGCCCCCGGCGCCGACGGTGTGCACCGCCACCGACGGCATCAGGCACGCATGGCCGGCGACCTCGCGGTTGTAGGTCACCTCGGGCCGGCCCTGCCGCACCCGGCAAACGTCGGTGGACGTGCCGCCCATGTCGAAGGAGATCAGCGTGTCGCAGCCCATGAGCTCGCCCAGCGCGGCGGCGGCCACCACCCCGCCGGCCGGCCCCGAGAGCAGGATCGACGCCGGGAACGCCGACGCGTGATCGAGCGACACCAGCCCGCCCGAGGACCGCATGACCGAGATCTCGTCGATGAAGCCGGCCCGCGCGGCCCGGTCGGCGAGGCTGCCCATGTAGCGGGCCACCTCCGGTGCCAGGAAGGCGTTGAGCACCGCGGTGGAGAACCGCTCGTACTCCCTGAACTCGGCCACCACCTCCGACGACGCTGACACCGGCACTCCCAACTGGCTGCGGAGGCGCTCGGCCAGGGCCTGCTCGGCCGCGGAGTCCGCGTACGAGTACATCAGGCACACCGCCACCGCCTCGGCGCCCTTGTCGCGAGCCGTGGCCGCCACCGCTTCCACCTCATCGTCCCGACCGGCCGCGGGCACGTCGACCCCGATGCGCATCCCGGGCTCGGCCAGCGGCGGGGCCCGGTCGTCGAACGGGTCATACAGCGACGGGCGGTCCTGGCGGGCGATCTCGATCAGCGACTCGAACCCGGTGTCGGTCACCAGCAGGGTCCGGGCCCCTCGCCGCTCCAGCAGTGCGTTGGTGGCCACAGTGGTGCCGTGCAGCAGGTTGGCCCGGGCATCCGCCGGCACCGCCGCGCCGGCTCCAGCCATGACCCCCTCGCTCTGGTCGCGGGGAGTGGAGGGGACCTTCCCGACGGTCATGGCTTCGCCGTCCCAGGAGGCGACATCGGTGAACGTGCCGCCCACGTCGATGCCCAGCGTCTTGCGGCCCGGCGTGCAGGTGTCCGTGGAGGCTGCGTCGATCCGAGCATCGTATTACCCGGCTGCAGCCGACGGCCGCCGCCGGAGCCGGTAAGGCGAGCCGGGAACGTAGCCTGATGGCTTGCCTGTATTTCTCGGGGGACTGGCCGCAGCCCTGCTCGGGACCGGCGACTTCTTCGGGGGTGTCGGCGGACGCCGCATCGACCATCGCGGCGCGGTTGTGTCCATCGCGTGGGTGGCGTCCTGCGTCGGTGCCGCGGTGGCAGGCCTCTTCGTGCTGGTGTTCCCTCCCGCCCACTTCGGCCGGACCGACTTCTACTGGACGCTGGTGGCGCTGGTGTTCGCGGCGACGGTCCGGCCGCTGCTGTACCTGTCCATGGAGCGGGGACCGATGGCGGTGGTCGCCCCGGTGTTCAGCCTGGTGTCGCTGGTCGTTCCGGCGGTGGTGGGCCCGCTCACCGGCGACGCGTTGGGTGGAGCCGAGTTCGTCGGCGTGATGCTGGCCATTCCGGCCGTGCTGCTCATCTCCAGCGAGGGTGGACTGCCCAATGTCGAGATGATGCGGTCGGGCTCCGGCGTGGCGATGGGCTGTCTTGTGGGAGCGCTTCTGGGCTGCCTGAGCCTGACGTTCGCGCAGATCACGCCCGATGCGGGGGCAATGCCCGCGTTCTTGACCCAGCTTGGTTCAGTGTTCTGGATCCCCATGATCACCGTGCCGTTCGGGTTGATGGCTCCGGTGTCATCGGACGCTCGCCGCTTCGGCCTCCTGGTGGGCCTGATCGACATCGGCGCCGTCATCGCGATGGTCATCGCCTTCCAGCGGGGCAACGTGGCGGTGGTCGCCGCCATGCTGGGCTTCGCGCCGGTGACGACCATGACCCTGGCCTGGCGGATCTACCACGAGTCCGTGCGCCGCTGGCAGTGGGTCGGAGCGGCCCTGGGCGCGGTCGCCATCATCCTGTTCTCCACCGCGTCCTGACCGCGTCCCCCGAAATTGGGGACGAAACGGCCACTGGAGACCCAATCCCGCCATCAATCTCGGTGGGGTCGGGCCAAGAGGCAGGCCTAGTCCGGCAGGAGCCTCACGTTGTTGAGCGACGCGACCGCGATCCGTTCCCGCAGGCCGGTCGGAGACGCCAGTACCAGCTGACCGGCGTCGTCGATGTCGGTGGCCAAGCCCCGCATGGTGCCGTGGGGAAGCAGCCGCAGCTCGACCGCCTGTCCCAGGGTGGAGCAGCGGTCCCGGTAGGAGTCCAGGATGTAAGACGGATCGTCGAGCCCGGAGGCCAGATCCCGCAGGTGCATCAGAAGCGCGTCGCAGAGGCGGGAGCGCTCCTGGGGCGGGACCACTGGTCCGACCCGCACGGTGAGCGCGGCGGACTCGACCCGGCCCGGTCCCAGCGTGCAGGCGAAGCTGACGGCCACCTCGAGATCGTCGCCCGGCTCGCACACGACCAGATCGGGCCACCGGCAGGACCGGGGGCCGTCGCGGCAAGCGTCGAGCGCTCGGGCCGCAGCCAGGCTGGCCGCGGCCCAGCCGACATCGACGGCCGACGGATCGAGCGCTTCGGGCCGGGCGAGCACGCTGACTGCGACGGCGTCGGGTGTGCGCCATTCGATGCCGCCGCGGCGGCGGGCTGCGATCTCGGTGTCGGCGACGACGGCCGCCCCCGCCGGAGCGGCTGATTGGCGGGCCCACTGGTGCAGGAGCGCCTCGACCGACAGCGCCACGGCCGCCGTCCTCGTCGGCGGGGTCACGGCCCGGCCAGCCTCGGCTCCAGACGGTCCACCAACCAGCCCTGGTCGGTGTCGCAGCTCAGGATGAGCCGACCCGCCGGCCAGGCATCGATGCCGGGCAGCTGTGACGGTGTCAGCAGCTCGACCGCGACCGAGCCGTCGCCTGCGGTGCGCCACTCGCCGACCGTGAGCTCGGTCAGTTCGACGCTGCGCAGATCGTGGCGCAGGCCTCCAACCAGCTGCTGCAGAAAGCGTTCCCGCTCCTCCGGGTCGGCCAGATCGTCGCGTATCCGTCCGGCGACGACGCGGTCGAGCCCGTTGCGCACCGCCACCGACAGGGCGGCGGCCCGACCCTGGTCGCTCAGCAGGTCCCACAGCGTGGTGTGCTCGGCCCAGACGATCGCGTGAATGAAGGCTCCGGCTCTCTTGGCGGCGCCGGCAGCGGCATCCGTCACGGCCGTACCCATCCGTTCGCCTCGAGCAGGTCGCGGACCCGGACCCGCTGCGGCCCGAAGAGCCGTTCAGTGATCACACTGTCGAGCGTCTCGTTCAAGACTTCGGTCGAGTGGTGCTCGGCATGGATCCGGCACACCGTCTCGCAGGCCGCCTCCAGCAACCGGTCGGGCAGCTCCATGAGCCCGCCGATCAGGGATCGAAGGACCCGCCGGTAGCCGTCGAGGTCCAGATCGGCCAGCGAGCCGATCAGCGAGTCCAGGTCGGCGCTCATGCCGGTGGGCGGCAACGACGCGGCCCGCAGGAGCCGGTCTCTCAGCAGTTGGTCGCGCTCGGCTTCGGTGGTGGCGGCCAGCAGGCGGGCCACATGGCTCGAGCGTCCGATTCCCGGATCCCCGCCGTCCAGCGCGGATTCCAGGCGGGCCAGCGTGGCATGGGCGGTTCGCCAGTGGGACGCGTGCAGGCGTGGGTCGAAGACCGCGATGGCGGCGTGGGCGCTGTTCAGGGCCCGGGCCAGGTCGCCGGGCTCGCCCCTCGCCTCGTAGGCCAGCGCCAGGCTGTGCCTCGCAACCGCGTGGTGGAACGGGAAGCTGGTGTGACTGAGCACGCTCAAGGACTGCTCGAAAGCTCCCGCGGCGTCACGGGCGTCCCAGCCGGCCGATCCCCGCCGGCAGAGTTCCAGGATTGTCGCGCCGAGTCCGTGGGCTGCCATTCCGGCTTGGAGCGATGCTTCCGGGAGCGCTGCGACGGCGGCCCGGTAGTCGTCGACGGCCGATTCGAGGTCCTCGTCGGTTCCGAGCGCCTGCCGGGCCTGGGCCCGGTTGATGAGGGCCGCGCCCAGCAGCCGGCTCGCCTCGTCGTCGGTGGAGCCCTCGCCGCCCGCCGGGACCGGCTCGCGGTGGGCTGTCACGATTTCGATGGCTCGGTTCAGGGCTTCGATCCCCGCCGCCGGCTTGCCGGCTTCGCAGTGCGCCAGCCCCACATTGATCAGAGCTCCGGCGTGCTCGTTCACCGGCGCCCGGGGCGCCAGCAACTCGGCCGCCCGGGCGAACATCTCAAGCGCCCGGCCCGGGCGACCGCCGGCGCGGTGGCAGTTGGCCGCCGCGGTGAGAATGCGTCCGTGCTCGACGGGCGCCCGGTCGGCGGTGAGGATTCGAGCAGCCTTGTCGAGCAGTTCCAGGGCTTGATCGAGGTCCTCGGGACGGCCGGCGGCCTCCGATCTCGCCACCGCCAGCCGGTACGCGGCCAGCGCCCACCCGTCGGGCGCCTCGGCGAGGTTCACGGCTGCGAGTGCGGCCTCGAGGTCCTCGATGGTCATGTTCCCGAGTCGTGTGTCGAGACGAGCTCCTGCACGCAGCGCTCCACCTCCGCGACCGCGTGGTCGACTGCGGCGTTCACAGCCGCGGTGAGCCCGATCCCCAGCATGTCGACCGCGGCGGGCTGGCAGCCGACGATGACGGTGCGCTCCGGGAGCACGCCGGCCGCCTTGGCCACCATCAGGGCACGCTCGGGAGTGGCCAGGTGCATGTCGGCGAGCAGGTCGTGGCGCTCCTCGACGTCCAGTCCGGCCACGTCGATCACCTCGGCGTCGATCACCATCACGGTTCCGGGCGCACGGTCCCGATCGACCGCGTCCACCACCACCAGCGCGTCGTAACCCGCCATCAGCTCGTGCACGAGATGGATCCCGCCGATGCCGGTCTCGGCCACGGTGACCCCTGGCAGCGGGCGCCGCCCACGGAGTCGCTTGACCACCTCCACACCGAACCCGTCGTCGCCGTGGAGGACGTTGCCCACACCCACCACGAGCACCCGCGCGGAGGTGCTCGGCCTCGGGCGCTCGCTGGCCCTCAGGGCGTAGCCGTGGATGACCCACCAGGCGATGTAGTCCTCGAGCTCGGACCAGGACGCATCATCCATCTGCTCGCGCAGGTGCTCGCGGCGCTTGTCCAGCTCGGTATCGATGATCTCGTCGAGCGCGGCGATGGTCACGTCCGCGGGCAGCAGCGACACGCTTGCGGCGTCACCGACGCGCAGCGACTCGCTGAGAGCGGTCACGCTCTCCAGGTCGATCTCGCCGCCCGGCGCCACCGCGGCGGCAGGAGTCTCGGTTTGAGCCCTCTGCTCCTCCGAGCGACGCAGGCAGTAGCCCACCAGCAGGGCGGTGCTGGCCCAGTCGGCCAACTCGGTCACGGGCTGGCGCTCCCGCTCCTGCTCGAAGCATGCCTGCCTGTAACGCAGCGACTCCTCGGTCATCGGATGGGTCTGGGCCAGGGCCCGGGCGGCGAAGCAGAGATCGCTCACGTCGATCTCTGCCGCCGTGGTCATGACCGGCGGGGCCCGATGGTCAGACCGGTGGAAATCTCGCCCGGGCTGGGCGGCGGGTGGGGCGCCTCAGTGTGCTCCTCCATCTCGACCCGCCTGAAGTCGATCCAGTGCTCGCGCAGCGACACCTCGATGCGGCGAGTGACCGTGTCGTCGGCCGCGGTGCAGCCGTTGCAGGTGCCGTGCATCCGCAGCTGCACGACTCCGTCGTTGACGGAGAGCACCTCCACCTCGCCGCCATGGGAGTGGATGTAGGGCCGGACCTCGTCCAGGGCCAACTGGATGACCCGCTCGGCAGCGGCGGAGTCGGTGTCGGTGCCGAGGCCGTAGGTGGCCAGCAGCTCGCCCACTACGGGGTCCAGGGCCGCCTGCTCCAGGAACAGCTCGCCGCGCCACTGGCGCACCATCTCGACCAGCCGGCCCAGCCCCTCCCGGTGGTAGGCGTCGAGCCAGTCGAGCAGCTCCTCAGCCTCGGCGGCCACCCGCTCGTCGCCGCACTCCAGGAGGCTGGTGGCCAGTTCGGCCGCTCGCTCGAGGATCTCGCCGTAGGTCAGCTCGTCGGGCGCGGTCATGATCCCGTTCCTAGCGCGGCCGCGGGCTCGACTCCGAGCCCGAGCCGGCTCGACGGTGATCCCGTCTCGCTCAACGTGACACCTCGTAGCGGACCATGGCGAGCACGTCGTCCACCGCGTCCTCAACAGGCTGCGAGAATCCCCAGCCGAACTCGCTCTCGGCCGGCTCCACCTCGATGACGACGGTGTCGTCGGGCAGCGCGTCCCAATGCCGGCAGACGGCCAGGGTGTGGTCCAGGTCGACGATGCCCCCCACCGCCTCGCCGAGGCGCTCATGCACCTCGCCGGGGTCCGGATCGGGCACCCCGGACAGCCGGTAGCGCCGGATCGTCCCGGGTGGTCCGGTGCCCCGGGGCATGCAGCCGAGCAGCACCACCCGTGCCGGCTGCAGTTCCTGGATCCGGTGCATGACCCGGTGGGCCGCGTACGACAGGTCCTCGAGCACCACATCGTCAGGCCACACGAGCGAGGCGGCCCGGGCCAGCCAGTTCGTGCCGAAGTCCAGGTCGCGCAGCCAGGGCAGGCCGATGCCTCCCACCAGCGTGCAGCCCGGCCCGGCGTCATCCCGGCCGGGCCTCACCTGAGCGCCGGGACCCAGCAGGGTGTCGAGCACCTCGTCCCGCTCCGCCAACGTCGCGGGGGTCGCGCCTGGGTCTACGCCCGCGGCGGCGGTGCGGGGCGGCGTAGCCGGGGCTGGAGGACTGTCGGGAGTGCCGTCGGATGCGGCCCGCATCACTCCAGTGTGCACCCGCACGAGTTGACCTCGCGGGTAATGACCCCCCGTCCGGTGTCCATGTGGGTGGTGCACGGCATGCACGGATCGAAGCTGCGGATCGTCCGCAGGATGTCGATGCCCTTGATGTCGTCGTCGCCGACGCTCTCCAGGATCGGCGTTCCCATGATGGCCTGCTCGTAGGGGCCGGGATTGTCGAAGGGGTCCCGGGGTGAGGCGTTCCATGTGGACGGCGTGTTGATCTGGTAGTTGAGCAGCCGCCCCTTGTCCATGTGCATGTGGTGGGTCAGGTAGCCCCGCCCGGCCTCCCAGAAGCCGGCTGACACCCGCTCGTCGCGGGGAACCTTGAACGGCGTCGACACCCTGGTCTCGCCCTTGCGCCAGTACTCGAAGGCCTGCATCAAGCAGATCATCCCGATGGCCGCGGTGAAGGCCACGCCGTAGGCCCGGCCCCGGTTGCGCTCGAAGGCGTTGAGCTTCTCGGGGACCCGCCAGAACAGTTCGGTCTCGGGCAGGTCGTGGGCGGGCAGCAGCATGCGCAGCCCGTCGCCGGTGGCCTCGATGTAGGGGTTGTCGGGCAGCTGCTGGGCCATGGCGGTGGTCCACATGCGCCCGTACACGCCGGTCTCCATGGAGGTGCGGTCCCAGCGGGGTGCGGTGGACCAGGAGTACTTGTCCTTGAAGTTCTTGCCCTCCGGGCGGGGGATGGTCTCCTTGTTCCAGGAGTGGTAGGGCGACAGCGGGTTGCCCAGCGCGTCAGTGGGGAATCGCATGTTGCCGTTGCCGTTGCCGTTGCCGTTGGTGGTCCAGTCGTCGTAGTAGGAGTGCTCCACGAACTCCTCGATGCCCATGTTGATCTCGGTGAGCTTGGTGGTGAGGAGCTCGCCCTCCTTGATGATCCCGGGCGCTGAGTAGCGGGCCTGCCCCCAGGCATCGATGTTGGCGTAGGTGGCGTCGTAGACCTCGAGGTCGTCCCAGATGCCTGTCTGGATCAGGTTCGACGGTCGCAGGCCCACGTCGGAGTAGGCGGGATTGGCCTCCAGGAAGAAGTCGCAGATGTCGTCCCAGATTCCGGCCAGCCGCTTGGCGTAGTCGAAGATCAGTCCGAGGTTGGCGTAGTACTCGTTGAAGGTGGTGGTGCTGACGGTGGTGGACACGCCGCCGGGCACGAGCGTGGAGGGGTGCGGGTATTTGCCGTACATCAGCGTGCACATCTTGCGGGCGATGCGGGTGTACTCCAGCGACTCCAGGTAGATCGAGCCCTCCAGCGGGTTGAGGGCGTCCATGATGTCCTTGACGGTGACAAACCCGTGGACGTCGGCATGGGGGGCCAGCGTCTTGGAGGCGCGATCGACCAGTTCGGGGTTGGTGACCGACACGATGGCGGTGGAGTAGTCGGGCCCGGCCAGCAGCCCGAGGTGCAGCGGGTGATCGTAGAACATCTCGGCCACCTCGCCGAGGTTGCGCACGCACACGCCCAGGGGTGGGGGCTGGATCCCGAAGGCCATCTCTATCGCCAGGGACGACACCGAGGCGTGGACGCCACCGCACACGCCGCAGGCCCTCGACGAGATGTCGATTGCGTCGCGAGGGTCCCGGCCCTTGAGGATGATCTCGTAGCCCCGGAACAGCATCGCCATGGAGTGGGCCTCGACCGCCGTGCGGGTCTCGAGGTCGAGGACGGTGTGGACGGCCAGCGCGCCCGCCACCCGGGTGACCGGGTCGATGCTCCACTCCCGCAGCCGCGGCGGGGCGGCCAGCGCCCCTGCGCTGCGCCGGTTCAGGGCGCCGCGGACGAAGTCCCGCGGCTCGGCAACGGCCACCGCGTACGGGTCGCTGACCCCCTCGGCCAGGCGGGCCTTGCCGCTGTCGTCAAAGGTGATGGGCAGGTTCTTGAAACACATGAGGGGTCAGCGCCCTTCACGTCGGTTCAGGCGCTCTCGGTCCGACCGGGCGGCCGCGAGCGCGTGCAGGGATGCAGCGATTGGTTGTGCACTCACGGTCAGCGCCCTCCCTCGTGAGAATGTTGTTTGCGGGAGTAGAGCCGGTGGATGAGGCGCTCCGCCCCGACCGGCTGGGTCTTGTAGCGGCCCCAGCCGCTGGGCAGGTCCCGGCTGTCGTGCCAGCGGGCCGAGCGCATCTTGTCGGTCTGTGACAGCTGGCGCATCCGGCGTATGAAGCCGCCCATCACCCGGTTGGTGTTGGTGGACAGCAGCGCACCCGGCGGCCGTTCGTAGATGGGGGAGAACTTGTCGGGGAAGCCCGGCATGGTGCAGCCGATGCAGATGCCGCCCATGTTCATGCAGCCGCCGTGGCCGTCGACGATGCCCCGCTCGGCGATG
>LXNJ01001369.1_pt1 | contig 14695 bp, 7 predicted proteins | sample 809081 | NCBI WGS metagenome assembly LXNJ01 (sample SAMN04870510, study PRJNA318959) | sponge metagenome | biome: sponge; feature: marine sponge reef; material: water | host: Petrosia ficiformis | place: Greece: Milos, Mediterranean Sea | collected 2013-05-29 | depth 5-7 m
AGTTGCGCGAACTCACCGAATACAAAGAGGAGCTTGCGGCTCTCCTCGTGGGCCTTCTGTTCGTAATACTCTCCGCTACCGTGAACCTCGCCGACGTCAGAGCACTGGGTTGGCAGGGACTGGCGGTGGTGGCCGTGCTGGTGTTCATCGCTCGCCCCGTGGCCGTGAGCCTTTGCACGCGCGGGTCGCCCGTGACCCGGCCCGAGCGAGCCTTTCTTGCGTGGCTCGCACCCAGAGGAATCGTGGCTTTCGCTGTCACTTCCCTTTTCGCCGCCGAACTCTCCGCCCACGGAATGGAGCAAGAGGCGGTTCAGTTGAGCGCGATGGTGTTTTTGGTGATCGCCTCGACTGTGGTGGCCCAAGGTCTGACGGCTGCCCCGGCCGCCAGCTTGCTCGGCGTTCGGGAGCCCCGTAACCAAGGATGGGCGTTGATAGGTGCAAACGCCATCGCCCGCCTGCTGGCGCGTTCGCTCGAAAAAGATGCGCCGGAAGCCGGGCGCGCCCTTCTCATCGACACGAACTCCGGCGAGATTGAAATCGCCCAGCGGGATGACCTGAAGGCGGTCCACGGTAACGCGGGAGACGCCCGTGTTCTGGCCAGCGCCGGGATCGGCTCCAAACGGGCGGTGATCACCCTGACGCCCAACGCGGCATCCAACGTCTTGTTTGCAGACCGGATCAGCCAGGACGCGCATGGTCCTGACTATTTCGCGGCAGTCGGCCTTGAAGGCCCGGTTGGCCCGCGAGACGCGCACGAAGTCCATGCAGCGGTCTTGTTCGCGGCAGGGATCGACCACAATTGGTGGGCGCATACCATCCGCCAGGGGCGGGCGGTCACCAGCGTTTGGACCTACAAGGAACCCCGCGGCGGCACGGAGGAGAGTCTGTCCGAGGCACTGGCTCCGGCCGCGGCGGCCGGCCGTTTGCTTCCCCTGGTCCATCGTTCCAGACGCTGGGTTGGACCGGCCTCCGACGCCCGGCCCCTGGAGGCGGGCGACCGGTTGACCCTGGCCTGCCACCAGGACAGTACCGACGAGGCCGAGGATGCCCTGAAAGGAGCCGGGTTCATTCCGTGGGTCGAGGAGGCCGAGTGAGCGTTGCCCTCCCGCGCGTGTGGCGCACCGCCCGCCGCACCCATGGGTTCGCGGAATCGGTCATACGGACGATGACGCGAGTTTCCGATGAATGCGGGGCCATTAACCTCAGCCAGGGATTCCCCGACTTCTCGCCCCCCGACGAGCTTCTTGCAGGTTCGGTGGACGCCATCCGCCGCGGGGTCAACCAATACGCAATCACCTGGGGGTCCGCCAACATCCGGGAGGCGCTCGCCGCCAAGATCTACGAGTGGTACCACATGGATGTCTGCCCCCGAGAAAATCTGACCGTGGCGTGCGGCGCCACCGAAGCAATGGCCGCCGTGCTTCTGGCGATCGTCGATCCGGGCGACGAGGTGGTGGTCATGGAACCGTTCTACGAGAACTACGGCCCTGACACGGAGATTTGCGGGGCGAAACCGGTATATGCCCCACTGAGCCCGGGCACGTGGGACATCGACTTCGAGCGTCTGGAAGCGGCGTTCTCCCCGAAGACACGGGCAGTGATCGTCAACACCCCGAACAACCCCAGCGGGCGCGTATTCGGCCGGTCCGCCCTTGAGCGCATTGCGGAGCTCTGCCATCGGTACGACGCCTACGCGATAACCGACGAGATCTACGAGCACATTCTGTACGACGGACTGGAACATGTGCCGATGGCCACTCTTCCCGGCATGGCAGAGCGGACAATCACTCTCAGCGGGGCCTCGAAAACCTTCTCGGTAACCGGGTGGCGCATTGGCTGGATCATCGCGAACAGAGACGTCTCCTCCGCCGTGCGGAAAGTGCACGATTTTCTGACCGTTGGGGCACCGGCACCGCTGCAGGAAGGTGTGGCGGCGGGGCTCCGGTTGTTGCCGCCGGACTATTACGCCGACCTGAGCGCGGAATACGAGGCGAGGCGCAACTTGCTCTACCCGGCCCTCGTTGAGGCGGGCTTCAAAGCGGCCCGGCCCGAGGGAGCCTATTACGTGCTGGCCGACTTCAGCGGGCTTTCGGACCAGCCCGATGACCAGTTTGCGCTGTGGTTGGCGCGGGAGGTCGGGGTCACTCCCGTTCCCGGATCCAGCTTCTTCAGTTCTCCTGACTCCGGCCGCCACCTGGTCCGGTTTGCGTTCTGCAAGACCGAAGGCATGCTCCGGCAGGCCGTCGAACGGCTTTCTGCTGTAAGGAGCCTGCTCTGACGGTGCGCCGCGTTCCGCTCACCGTTTTTTTGGCGGCGGCATTTGCCGGGTCTTGTTCCCGGGCGGTCGAACCCCTTCCCTTTGGCGGACACCCGCCGGCTGCCTCAATCGAGGCCTCCCAGGATTCGGTTCTTTTCCCGGCGCTCCGTACGGCCCGTCAGCTAGCGGCGACGGTCTACGATTCGGACGGCCGGGAAATCCCCGACGCCCGGGTGAGTTGGTCCAGCGACGATACGCGGGTCGCCACGGTCGGCCCAAACGGACTTGTGGTTTCCCGGGGCCCGGGGACCGCCCGGGTGACCGCCGCCCACGGATCGCTCACTGCCGGTGTTACCGTAACCGTGGAGCAGGAACTGGCGCTCCTCGAACTCGAACCGACCCCCCTCAACCTCATCGCGGGAGATTCGGGGCGGTTGGCGCTGACCGGGTTCGATCCGCGGGGTTTCGCCATTGCCCCCACTGCCCTTCCGCCCGTGGTCTGGTCAAGCAGTGACGAGACGGTGGCGGCGGTTTCCGCGGAGGACCCGGCTCGGTTGTCGGCCCGGGTGGCAGCTCGTTCGCGGGGTCACGCCGGGGTCACCGCGCGAGCCGGGGGAATGGAGGCCACCGCGAGGGTGCAGGTCTTTGGTGAACCGGCGTCTCTTTCCCTTTCTCCAGCAGTATTGCCGTTGTTCGCCGGGCGCACCGGGGTTCTGGAACTGTCGGCCCTCGACTCGGAGGGGGCCGCGATAGCACCTGATGCCCTGCGCGGAGTGTCCTGGTCGTCCGGCGACGAATCGGTTGCGACAGTCTCTTGCCAATGCCCCCGCGAGGACCTCGCCGCGGCACAGGCCCTCGCCCCGGGGACGGTGGCCGTGACCGCGTCGGTGGCCGAACCGGGCGGCCACTCCCTCACTGCCTCGGCGCAGATCGTCGTCGAAATCCGCACCGACCGCGAGGTGCTGGAGGAGATCTACCAGGAACTCGACGGGGTCAGGTGGTGGGACGCAACGGGCTGGCTGAGCGATGCTCCGCTCGGCGACTGGTACGGTGTGACCGCCGACGCGGAGGGGACCGTGACCGGGCTGGACCTCTCCAACAACAACATGTTCGGTCTCTTCCCCGAAGCCCTTGTGGAGTTGACCGGCGTGAGGACGCTGCTCCTGCACGGGAACCCGCTCATGTTGGGAACCATCCCGGCATCGATCGGGCGGCTGACCTCACTCACCTCACTCCGTCTCGGTTCTACCGCGCTGACCGGCACAATCCCGTCCACTTTCGGGCAGCTGACCGCGCTGCGCATGCTCGACCTGGCCGATACGTCCCTGAGCGGACCGATCCCCCCCGAGCTGGGCAACCTGGTTCAGCTGGACACGCTGGAACTCTGGAACGTGCCCCTGTCCGGCACTCTACCGCCCGAACTGGGCCGGTTGACCGGCATGGAACGGCTCTGGATCGGGTTTACCAACATCGAAGGACCGCTCCCGCCCGAGCTGGGCAATCTGACGTCTGCGACCTCGGTCTTCCTCGCCGCAAACCGGCTCTCCGGGCCGCTCCCGCCCGAGCTGGGGAGGCTGGGCAGCCTTGAGAGGCTTTGGCTTTACGGACAGGATTTGTCGGGCTCCCTCCCGGCGGCGTGGACGGGGATGACCTCGCTCGAGATCCTGGACGTGGCGAACAACAACCTCTCGGGCGCCGTGCCGGAATGGACCGGGATGGCAAACCTCAGTGCATTCATTGCAGACGGAAACCAGCTGTCGGGGTCGCTGGCATCCCTGGTCGAACGGACCGGACTGAGCCGGCTGGGGGTCAGCGACAATAACTTTCCCGGTCCGCTTCCCGAGTTCGCCGATCCCGCCAGCGTGACGATCCTACGCCTGGGCGGAAACCAGTTCACGGGTCCACTGCCCGCCAGTTACAGTGCCCTGTCGGCCCTGCGGGAGCTGGACCTGAGCGACCTTCCCGGCCTGAGCGGAAACCTCCCCGACTGGACCGGCGACCTGCGCAGCCTGGAAGTGCTGCGGCTGGCAGACAATCCCGGCATGACGGGCCCGGTTACCAGACGGCTTCGTCATTTGAGCCGGATGCGCGAGTTCAACACGTCGGGCTCCGGTCTGTGCCTGCCCTCTGGCGACGAGGCACTGCTCCGCTGGTACCGGAACCTCACGAGGGCGCGCGTGGATCCCTGCGAGACACCAGCTTCCCAGGCCTACCTGGTGCAGGGCGTGCAGTCCCTGGAGCACCCCGTGCCGCTCATCGCGGGCCGGCAGGCGCTCCTGAGGGTCTTTGTCGCCAGCAGACAGGCGACCGAACTGGGCCTGCCCCGGGTCGAGGCCAGGTTTTACCGGGGCGGCAACCGGGTGCACGAAGTCGCCTCGCCCGCCCGCGACGGTCCCCCCATTCCGCAGTATCTGTTGGAGGGCGACCTGGCCCGCTCCGTGAATTTCGAGATTCCGGGAGACCTGATCCAGCCGGGCACCGAGTTCCTGGTCCACATTGACCCGGAGGGTGCCCTTCCCGAGTCCCTGGGCGTTACCCGCCGCATTCCCTCCAGCGGCAAGATCGAGCTGGATGTTCGCCAACCACCTCCACTTGAGGTGATGTGGGTCCCCTGGGTGTGGACCGAGACGCTGGATTCGGCGGCTGTGGCGGCCGCTTCCGACCTGACCGGCCAGTGGGAAACCACCCCGCTGCTGGACGACACACGAACGCTGCTTCCCCTGCCGGAAATCCGGCCCGGAACCCATCCCCCCGTGCTGACTTCCACGATTGACGGATACAGACTCCTGGCTGCAACGAGGCTTCTGCGGTTGACGTCGGGCGAAACCGGCGTTCGTCGCTGGATGGGGCTCATACCCGGGATGGCCAACGAACTGGCAGGTCTGGCTTACCGTCCGGGTCTGACCAGCGTGGCGGTACTCAACGGATTCGTAATCGCCCACGAACTTGGGCACAACCTTGGATTGCAACACGCCCCCTGCGGCGGCGCGGGCGGACCAGACGAGCACTATCCCGAACCGGACGGTGCGATTGGCGCCTGGGGATACGATTTCGGCGAGGCCGAGCTGGTATCACCGAGCCAGCCAGACCTGATGGGATACTGCGGCGGCTACTGGATCAGTCCGTACCATTTCAACGCGGTGCTGGGGTTTCGGGACAGCCCGCAGGACGATCCGGCGCTTCCGTCGGAGCGCGGAGCCGCCACCGCGCGGCGGCAAACCCTGGTGGTCTGGGGCGGGTTGGACGATTCCGGGCGGCCGTATCTGATGCCGTCCCTGGTGATCGACGCCCGGCCCCGCGAGCCGACCGAGGGCGGGCCATATCTGTTGGAAGGCCTGGACGCGGCGGGCAGCCCGGTTTTTTCCCGGCGGTTCGGGATGGAGACCGCCGCTGACGGCACGCTCCCGGGATTCGTGTTTACTTTGCCGGCGTACCCGAGCTGGAAACAGCTGGCCCGGTTGCGGGTGACGGGGCCGGGCGGACGGGTGGCTTCCATCGACCGCTCCGGCGGGGGAGTGGAACCGGTGGCGTTGATTCGAGACAGTGCAACTGGCCGGATCACGGCATTCCTGCATGGAGCCGCGGCGGAGGAAGCCGCGGCGGGCCGCGCTGAGCTGGCGCGGTCGGGCGCAGAGGTGTTGTTTGGCAGGGGAACCCCTCAGAACAAGGACTGGTAATGCTCAAGACCACCGAACGGAGCCTCCCCGCCCTTACATGGTCCTCCAGCAACGAAGACATTGTCACGGTTCAGGGCGATGGTGCGAGCGCAGTGATCGAGGGGCTTCGCGAAGGCAAGGTGACCGTCACCGTGTCCGGCGGCTCGGTGAGCGCCGACTTCAGCGTCAGGTCAATCCGTCACCCGCCGCTGCGGTGATCGCAAGCCGACGGGGCCTGCCTGACCCGAAAGGCAACGGTTGGTTAAGTTGCGCCTTCTTCGCAGCGGGGGCGTGGTGCCTGACGGGCGACCCGTGGGACGGCCGGACCTGATCGGCCTCTTCCACCCCATTTGAGCAACGTACAGACGGGAGTGTCTTTGTGACTGAGATTGATCGGAAGAACCGTGTAGTCGGCAGGCGTCCGGGGGTAGCCTCGCGGCAGGCAGTTTCTTCGCGGGCCGCCAGAGCCGCGAGGATGGCCGGCGCGGTTGCTGGCGCCGTGGTGGTTGGTTGGGCATGCGGCGAATCTCCGGAACCGATGGAGCCTTCCGTGGCGACTTCGCTGCAGGTGTCGCCCGCTTCGGTGGGTTTCGTGGCGCTGGAACAGTCCGAGCAGGCCACGGCGACCATCCTTGATCAGTACGGCGATCCCATGTCACGGGGACCGGACTACTGGGTGGCTGAAGATCCCAGAGTGGCCGCGGTTACCTCCACTGGGTTGATCACCGCGAGGGGTGTCGGGACCACTACCGTCACGGTCGCGCTGGGGCTGAACACGGCCGAGATCGCCGTGACGGTCGTCCAGGAGCTGGCGACCCTTTCGGTTGAGCAATCAGAGCCCGAGCTATTTGTGGGCGACGAGATCGAGGTGGACGCCGCGGGGTTTGACGCCAACTCCTTCGGTATTCCCGACGAGGGCCTTCCCGCCCTTACATGGTCCTCCAGCAACGAAGACATTGCCACGGTTCAGGGCGATGGCGCGAGCGCAGTGATTGAGGGGCTTCGCGAAGGCGAGGTGACCATAACCGTGTCCGGCGGCTCGGCCAGCGCCGACTTCAGCGTCACGGTCAACGCTTCCCCGCCCAGGCGCATCTATGTCACTCCCTACCGCAGGGTCATTACGGCGCTTGGAAGCACGACCACCTTCAATGTCCGCGTAGTCGCCGAAAACGGGAGCATCATTGCCGATCCCGACGTTCAGTGGGCAAGCCTGGATCCCGCAGTCGCCTCGGTTGACTCCGAGGGCGCAGTCACTTCGGTGAAGGTGGGTGTTGCCGAAATAGAGGGTTCGATAGCCGGACTGGCCGACACGGCGCAGGTGATCGTTCAGCAGGATGTTGCCTCGATCAACCTGTCCCCGGCCAGCACGACTCTGAATCCCGGCGAACAGGTCGAGGTCACAGTTTCGGCGGTTGACGCCAACGGGTATGAGATCCCGGACGAAGCCCTGCCGGTAATCGACTGGGGGAACACCGACAGCCAGGTGGCCCGCAGGACGGATGACGGAGCTGTCGGAGCAAAGACCATTGCTGTAACGGGGCTGCGGGGCGGTACCACCGAGATCACGGCCCGCGCGGATGATGGTGAGGGATCCGCGTCAGTAACAGTGGACGACCCCTCGAACGGTAATTTCGCGCCCCTCTGGGAACTCTATCATGCCATGGGTGGTGACGGATGGACCCAGAGCGATAACTGGCTCACGTCCGAACCGATTGGGAACTGGCACGGCGTTACGCTCGACTCCGAAGGACGCATCGCGGAGCTCGATCTTTCCGACAATGGACTGAGCGGAGAGATCTGGGGCGGGATCGGGGAGCTGGCCCATTTGGAACGACTCGACTTCAGCAATAACTACGGGCTTGAATCTCCGATTCCAAACGGAGTCTTCGACCTCGCGAAGCTGCAGGAGCTGAACCTCTCCCGGTCAAACGTCCAAGGCTCCATGGGCGCGGGGATAGGTAACCTCAAACAGCTCCGGACTTTGAACCTTTCATTCTCGTCCGTCACCGGGTCGCTGCCTTCCTCGATGGGCGGCATGGAATCGCTTGAGTCGTTGTTGCTGGAAGGAGTGCCGGATCTCACCGGGAACATCCCCGCGTCGGTCGGCGGCATCTCCGGCCTGCGAAGGTTGGTATTGACCGGAAACGGGGGGATGCAGGGTTCGGTGCCCAAGGAGCTGGCCCAGCTGGCCAGTCTGGAAGAATTCAGCATCGCCGACACCGGGCTGTGCGTCGACTTCATCCACGAAGCGCTGAAGGCATGGGTCGAACAAATTGACAACGCTAGTTACTTCAAGTGCCCTTCCAGTTTGGGCCCCGCCTACCTGGTCCAGTCGATCCAGGCCTTCCACGACCCCGTACCGCTGGTCGCCGGCGAGGATGCGCTGCTCCGGGTATTCGTGATCGCCACCGAAGAATCCGATTACGGCCTGCCCCGGACCGTTGCCAGATTCTTTCAGGGTGGCGTAGAGGTTTATGAGGCCCACATCCCGAGCCAGAGCACGATCATCCCGACCGACACGATCGAGAACGACCTGACCCAGTCGGTTAACGCGGTTATTCCGGGCAACGTTCTCCAGCCAGGGGTTGAAATCGCGATCGAAATCGACCCTGACGACGAGGTACCGGAAAATCTGGGACTGATTCGGCATATTCCCTTTGAAGGGACCATCGCCCTTGATGTCCGAAACTTGCCGACCTTCCGAACGGCTCTCATACCCATGCTGCATTCCTCGGAACCGGACACTGACCTCGAAGAGCAGACCAACGCCCTGACTGCGGATTCCGAAGAGCTGGAGCTCTCGCATCACCTGATGGGGTTCCACAAGTGGGACCTGATTGTCGACGAACCGTTTTATACGAGCTATGATCCCACGGACAACTGGTCCTCGGCACTCGGCGCGCTCAACTCGTACCGGATCAACGAAGGAACGGACCGGTTCTATTTCGGGACGCAGAGCTGGACCGTTTTCGGGATCCTCGGCATAGCCTACCGCCCCGGCAGGACGATGCTGTCCGTGATCAGGCCCGACGTGATCGCTCACGAGTGGGGTCACAACCTGGTCCTGTACCACGCCCCCTGCGGGAACCCCGCCGGCATCGATCCCGACTACCCCTACCCGGGTGCCGCCATCGGATCATGGGGCTACGATCGGGGAACGGAAGAGCTCGTTGATCCCGATGTGGTGGATGTGATGTCTTACTGCGATGATCCCTGGATCAGCGGCTACAACCTCAAGATGATCCTCGATTACCGGATTGGTGTCGATGCAATGGAGTACGGGAGAGTCGGTGTATTGCCCGGGCCTCGCGAACCGGTTCTGCTCGTGCGGGGCCGGCGCGAGAACGGGGCGTTGGTAATGGATCCGTCCTTCGTTCTGGATGCCCCCGCGGAACTTCCCACGCGGGCCGGACCCTACCGGATCCGGGGTCTGTCGACCGACGGGAAGGTGGTCTTCTCCTACCTGTTCAACATGCAAGCCATTGAAGATGGCGATGGAGTCATTGACGCCTCGTTCACCTTCGCGATCCCCGGAGCGGGCGCATGGAGCGACCGACTGTCCGAGATAATCCTGGACGGCCCGGAGGGGACGTTCAGGATGGGACCAGACTCGGTACCGGTTGAGCACTTCGTGTTTGATCCGTCCGGCAGGTTGCGCGCCATCATCCGCGATGAGCCCGGGATGCCCGGTGCAAACGAGGCGGCAAGAATGGCCAACCAGTTCGGTGCGGCCGGTTCGCGGATCCTCGTCAGCCGCGGAGTACCCGGTCCGGAAGGAAAGATCCACTGACCACCCGGCCCCCGGCGGGCGCGGTGGCGTGAAGATCCGGGCGGGAGCCGTTACGGGCGCCGCCGTCGCGGCTGCCCGGCGGTTCCCGCTCGCGCTGGTATGCGGGTTGGCAGCCGCCTGGACTGCTTCTCTTGTCGTAGACAGTTCTCCGGGCCAGGAGCAGAATCTGGTCCGGATCCTCTCGGCCGGCGGCTTGGGGATATCGCTGTTTATCGGTTTGACCCTTTTCGCCGAAGGCAGAGGGTTCGGGGCCCGGGGGCTTTGGCTGGCGCGGCTTGCCGGTGCGGCGGTGCTGTTCCTGTTTTTCTGGAGCTTCGATAACTGGACGGAGACCGGGGTCGGGATGCGGGTCTTCCACCTGGGGGCGGCACTTCATTTCGTGGTGGCCGTGTCGCCGTTTCTGGGGCGCGAACGGTCGCCGCGAGGCAGACCAGACCAACAGTTCTGGGAGTTCAACAAGAGACTGTTCCTGCGTTTTCTGCTCGGGGCCGTTTACACCGGCGTTCTTTATGCGGGCCTGTCCGCGGCGCTGGCGGGTCTCGACAACCTCTTCGGCGTGGATGTCTCGGACCTCACCTACGCACGCCTCTTTTTCTTCATGGCGTTTCTCTTCCAGACATGGTTCGTCGTTGCCGGGATCCCGCGGACAGATGTCGACGAACCGCGCGGAGAGTATCCGGTCGGTTTGCGTGTTTTCGCCCAGTACGTGCTCTTGCCGCTGGTGGCCGTCTACTTTCTGATTCTCACCGCCTACATGGTGCGCGTGCTGGCCCTGGGCGAGTGGCCGAGCGGGTGGATCGGGTTCATGGTGTCATGGTTGGCCCTGGTCGGAATTCTCGCCCTGCTCCTGGTGTATCCGCAGCGCGGTGGCGAGGGGCCGGTGGGGATCTGGCTTGACCGGTATTCGCGCTGGTTCTGGGTTGCGGTGCTTCCCCAAACCGGCATGCTGGCCGCCGCCCTTTGGCAGCGCATTGGCCAGTACGGCGTTTCCGAAGCCCGGTACCTGCTCGCCGCCGCCACGGTGTGGCTGGCCGGCGCCTCGGCGTTCGCGATTGTCAGAAAACCATCGGGGATTCGCTGGATTCCGCTCTCCTTGGCCTGCGTCGCCGGCCTCACGCTGGTTGGCCCGTGGTCGGCCTACTCCGTTGCGCAGCGGAGCCAGGCCGGACGGCTGGACGGAATACTGGCCCTGTACCCTGCGGCCCCGGCCGAGATTTCGGTTGAAGATCTTACCCAGGTGCGCGACATCTTCGGCTACCTGGTGGAGATGCACGGTGAGCAGGCCCTGACCCCTTGGTTTCAAGAGGGTGCCGCCGGTCTTGCCGGCGGCGGAGAGCCTCTGTCCGGCTGGGGGCGCGACGCCGACCGCCTGAGCCGGCTGGCCGTGACACGGCTCGGATACACGGCAGCGGCCGGCGTGGCCCTGGAAGGACTGGGCACGGTCACGTCGTCTGTCTGGGGCAACGCGTTGCTCGTTGCCCCTGGCGCGACCTTCATCATTGAGGACATGGATTTGTTGGACGGCCATTACGCCGGGGCCCCCGAACCCGCCACCGAAATCCGCTCCACGATATCCGAGACCGAGTCCTTGCTTGTAATCGAGTGGGGCGACGTGCGGCTTGCCGGCTCCTACCCACACGTGCTCGAAGCGGCGGCGGCGGAGTCGGCGCGGACAGGGGAGCACTCGTTCTCCCTTCCGCGAGACAGGATGGCGGTCGACCTGGCATCCACCGGGGCGGGCGGCCGGGCTGCCACGGTCTACATCTCGCGCCTGCGGTTCGTGGACGGCAGCCTGGAAGAGGCGACGGGGTTGGCCATCTTCGTTTCCGACAGTGCCGACGCTGGCGGTTGATCAGGAGAGTTGGGTTGTGACTTCGTCAAGCAACCTCCGGGTCGGGGTATGGTGTGCGTGCACCCTGGTGACGGCGGCGTTACCAGGCTGCGGCAGCGAACCAGTGATACCGGAGCCTGCGCCGGAACCCCTGATCCTCAAGGGTACCCATGCCGAGGGCGGGGCAACAGCGTTTGAGGCCGCGCAAATGGCTGCGGGTTACCGGCTGGCGGTAGACATGCTGAACGAACAGGGCGGCCTCGGCGAACGCCCGGTCGTGTTGGAGCTGGAGGATGACCGGGGCGACCCCGCGACCAGTCGAGTTCTATACGCAGGGTTTGTGACCGACGATAGCGTGGATGCCGTTGTGGCACCTTTCGGACCCTCGGTAACCGCGGCCGCGGCCGAAATAACCGAGTTGGCCGGTTGGCCGCTGATCGCGACGGCCGCGGCCGCTCCCTCGATCTGGGCAGGAGAAGCCCGGGCCTGGACTGTGCAGATGGCCGTGCCCGCCAGGGCTTGGCTGCAGGGATCGGTTGAGGTTGCGGTGGATGCCGGAGCGACCCGACTGGCACTGTTCACCGAGGAGACGGCCATCCCCCAGGCTGTCGCGGCGGGAGTTCGGGAGGCGGCTCAGGAAGCAGGGCTCGCGGTGCTCATTGACTCCTCCTATCCGGCCGGGGAGGCCGATTTTGCCTCGTTCGTTACTGCTGCAAGCGATTCCGGAGCGGATTTCCTGGTAAGTGCGGGATACCGCCCCGTCGCCGTTGAACTGGCCCGCGCCGTGGAGCTGGCCGGCTACGAACCGCTAATGATGAGCCTGGGAATCGGGCCGGCCGACCCAACCTTCCCCGATGATGCCGGCACCGACGCCTCTGTCTGCGTGATGGGGCACTCGCCGTGGGCCGCGTCGATAGACACTCACGGGTTCCTGGCGTCGAACAACACGTTCGTGCAGCGTTACACGCAGGAACACGGCGTGGCCCCCGGATACCACGCCGCACTGGGTTTTGGAGCGATCGAACTTTTGGCGGAAGCTGTTTCCGAGACCCTGACCGAAGACAACGAGATCGACCGGGTGGAGCTTCGCGACTACTTGTTCGGCACTGCGACCGAGACGATTCTAGGTCCATTCAGTGTGTTGGCCAGCGGGTCGAACGCCGGGGCACAAAACTTGCTTTCGGGCCTCCAGATCCAGTGGCAAGACGACGGTGAGGGCAACCTGGTGCAGCGAATCGTGCACCCGGAGAGCCACGCCGAGGCGGAGGCCTGCCTCTACCGTTAGTCAGTTCCGGGAATAGGCCACCGATCCGCCGATGATCGTGTAATCGACTTCGGTATCCAATATCTCCTCCGTGGGGATCGTCATGATATCGCGGCTGAGCACGGTGATATCGGCCAGCTTGCCTACCTCCAGGGTCCCCTTGATGTGTTCCTCAAACGCCGCGTAGGCATTGCTGATGGTGTAGGACCGCAGCGCCTCTTCGCGGGTCATGGCCTGCTCGACATGGAACGGATCTCCCGTGTTGGTGAGGCGCGTTACCGAACAGTGAAAACTGGCCAGCGGGTCTGCGTCTTCCACCGGCGTGTCAGTCCCGTTGGTAACCAGCGCGCCAGTGTTCATCAGGTCACGCCACACATAGGCCCCGGTGCGTGCCCGCTCGTCGCCCAACCGGATCGGGATCCAGGGAGCATCTGAACAGTTGTGGATGCCCTGCATTGACGCGATCACGCCCAACTGGCCAAAGCGGGGGATGTCTTCCGGGTCCAGATGCTGGGCATGCTCGATTCTCCACCGCACCCCGGCACCCACGTCCGCCGGCGAACCACCCTCCCCCGCCGCGGCGGCGAAGGCCCGTTCGTACAGATCCAGCACTTCCCGGTTACCCCGGTCCCCGATGGCGTGGGTCGCCAACTGATAGCCGTGCTCAAGCGCCAGGTCCGCGACCGCCTCGATTCGCTGGGGCGGGTTCGTGGCCAACCCCACCGACGACGGCATGTCGGTATAGGGCTCGAGCAGCCATGCCCCGTGGGATCCCAGGGCCCCGTCCACTACCTGCTTGATCGACCGCACCGTTAGCCAGTTGTCGGCGTAACCCACCATGTAGTATTCCGGCAGGCGGTCTGCCAGTGTTTCCGGACCGCCGCTCAGCATCACATACATCCGCACCGGCAGCTGGCCCTGGTCCGCTATCGAGCGTAACAGGTCGACCGTTCCCAATCCCGATCCGGCGTCCTGGAAGCTGGTGATCCCCTTGCTCAGAAGGTCTTGCCCGGCCAGCCGCACCTGAAGGCGGGCCTCCCGTTCGATCTCCTCCTCGCCGCGGGCCGCCATCGCTTGGGACTGCACGCGCCGGACCAGCCCCTGCGCCGTCTCGCGCAGAACGCCCGTTGCCTCCCCGTCAGAGTCGCGCACTATCGTCCCCCCGTCGGGATCGGGCGTGTCGGCGTCAATGGCCGCCAGTTCCATGGCCATTCCGTTTGCGAACGCCGCGTGGCCGCTCGCGTGCGTCAGAATTACCGGATTATCCTGGCTCACGGCCGTCAGGGTCTGGTGCGTGGGCTGCCCCTCCACTGCCCCCTCGGGAACCTCGCTCCACTTCTCCTGGTGCCACCCTCGGCCGCTGATCCATTCTCCCGGGGGCACCGACGATGCCGCTTCGCTCACCATCGACACGATGTCGTCCCATGTACCCGCGGTCGTGAGATCCAGGATCATCTTGGCGTTGCCGAGCCCCATGAAATGCCCGTGTCCCTCGATAAACCCGGGAATCGCCAGGCGTCCGGCCAGGTCGATGACCTGAGTCTCGGGACCGATCAGCCCGGCAACGTCATCGTCATTCCCAACTGCTACAATCCTCCCGTCACGGGCGGCCAGCGCCGATGCCTCGGGCATGGCGTCGGACAGCGTGACAATCTTCCCGCCTGTCATGACCAGGTCGGCCGCGCCGTCTGCCGGTTCGCCGCAACCGGCAGCGACCAAACCAGCCAGCAGGCAAAGGGTAGTCAGCGGTCGGAACAAACGAGTCGAGCTGAGAAAGAATCCTGGCATGGGGCGCTGGTCCTTTGTGGGCGTGGTGGGCACGATCGACAGTGCGGTCGGTGATGTTGAGGTCGTTCGCCCGCCGAGACAAGGCGGGCGGCCCGCCGGGCCGTAATCT
>LXNJ01001370.1_pt1 | contig 14694 bp, 9 predicted proteins | sample 809081 | NCBI WGS metagenome assembly LXNJ01 (sample SAMN04870510, study PRJNA318959) | sponge metagenome | biome: sponge; feature: marine sponge reef; material: water | host: Petrosia ficiformis | place: Greece: Milos, Mediterranean Sea | collected 2013-05-29 | depth 5-7 m
CTTCGTCTCGCCGTTCGCCAACATGCAACCCGGCCGCAGCGGCTACGTGAACGCCGACATCACCATGCATCTGCACCGCGCGCCGATCGCCGACTGGCATTATCTGCGCATCGTCTCGCGTGCGGCGGCAGATGGTCTGGCGACGGCTCAGGCCGTCTTGGGCGACGAACGTGGCGCCTATGGCGCCTGCTCAGCGGCGAGCTTGATCAATCTCTGAGCCCATAATCAGGGCCTCCCGTCGGTTCGCACCTCACGCCGAAGATCGTTAATCTCTAGACATGGCAGGGCGAATTGTTGGAATGATCTCCGTCCTGACTCTCGCCGGGGTGGTCGCCTCGGCGGTGGTCTTGTTACTGTTGGCGCTCGATTCCGAAGATGACACCGGTCGAAAGTCGGCGGAAATCTTCGCCGAAGCAACCGCCCGGTCTTTGCTTGAAGCCGACCTGCAGTCGCTGAGCGATAAGGAAGTCGATGACCTGATCCGGTTGAACGCAACTTCCTCGGACGCGGACGACGGCGAGTCCGTCGACCTCGACAACATCTGGGTCTTCAATGTCCAGGCTCGGCTCGCAGCATCCTCTCAAGGTTCGAGACCAATCGCTCGTACCGAGGTCACAAGCGCACGCCAAGCCATGCAAGAAGGGGAAGCAACGGTTGTCGAGGCCCTGACCGCCGGCCGCTTTGCCGGAACGGCTGCTATACGCGCCGAAGATGGCACCTCACTCGGCGCGGTCAGGATCGAGTTCACGAGCAATCGCATCGGCAATCACTTCGATCTCTACCGAACCGAGTACCTGATTGGCCTAATCGCGCTGCTCGCGGCACTCGTCCTATTGAGCTCGTTCCTGGCCAAGCGGCTCGCCCGTCCGATCGGGCTGATGGTCCGAGCAGCCAGAGCCGTCGAAGACGGACACCAGCCTGAGCCGTCCGTCGCCGCATCACTCCGCAATACCTCGCTCACCCGAGATGAGTACGGCGAATTGGCCGGAGTGTTCCTCGACATGGCTCGTGAGGTCGGAGCCCGCGAAATCCGATTGAACGCGTTGGTGGAAGAGCGAACGGTCGAACTCTCGGAGAAGAACCAAGCGCTTGAGGACGCGCAACGCGAGATCCGCAACGATCTGCAGATGGCGCATTCGGTTCAGGCTGCGCTGGTGCCCTCAGACCTGCCCGAGGATCCGCGTGCCGCTGTCGCCGCGTTCATGACCCCGGCGCTCGATGTCGGCGGTGATTTCTACGACGCCTTCATCACCGACCACGGACACTTGGCCTTCGCGATCGCCGATGTCTCTGGCAAGGGCGTGGCCTCGGCCCTGATGATGGCCGTGGGACGTGCGCTGCTGAGAAGCGCCGCCAATCTGCACCCGGACCCCAGCTTGGCCGTCGCCGAGACCAACGACCAGCTCTGCTCGATGAACCCGAAAGAGCTCTTCATCACAGCCTTCTTCGGGGTGATCGACCTCGAACTGGGGACGCTGACCTACGTCAATGCCGGTCACGATCCGCCCTACCTGATCCGCCCCGACGAGAAGCCGGAGATGATCCCCATGACCGGCGGGATCGCCCTCGGCGTGCTGCCCGAACTGTCCTACACCGAGACCACGATCCCGCTTGATCTGGGCGCGTCGATGTTTCTCTACACCGACGGCATCACCGAGGCGGAGGACGTCAGCGGCCAACAATTCGGCCGGAAGCGGCTCGAAGAGAAGCTCGCCAGTCTCAACGGCGAGACTCCACAAGGTCTGATGGACTCGGTCCTCACCGATCTTCGCGCGTTCTCCGCCGACGCCAAGCAGTTCGACGACATCACCTGCATGGCCCTCCAGTTCCACGGCGGCGCTGCCGCCGACTCACACATCCCTGGCCGCGGCGAGCCGCATCTCGCGTCGGGCTGGCGGCGGATGGTGGTCCAGCCCATGTTGGAAACCTCGCTGCCTCGGCTGGCGGCCTTCGTCGAGCGATTCGCAGAGACCGAAGGCGTTGATCCGAACGAGTTGTATCGGATGAACCTGGCTCTCGATGAACTGTTCACCAACACGATCGAGCATGGATTCCCCGGTCGAGAGGACGCGGCGGACATCGCGGTGGCGATCCGCCGGGAAGGTGAGACCATCGTCGTCCGCTACGAAGACAATGGTCCGGAGTTCAATCCCCTGCAAGCGACAGAGCAGGACACCGAGCTAGATCTGCTCGAAAGGCCAATCGGTGGGCTGGGCTTGCAGCTCATCGCGTCCAGCTTTGATGCAGTAAGCTACGAACGAATTGACGACCGCAACGTCACCACGCTGAGACAGTCACGGGCGTCGTCTGCGGATCAACCTGACTAGGTGATGCTGGCGCCAGCAGCCCCGAGGAGGACACGACCGATGGTTGACCTGTACCCAGAGTATGACGACAGTGTGTTGGTGCTGAACCCGCTCGGCCGGATCGACGGCACGAACGCCAAGGCGTTCGAGGAAGCGCTGCTCGGCCGGATCGATGCGGGCGATAGCCAGATTCTGATGAACTTCGAGGGGATCAACTACATCTCCTCAGCCGGTCTCAGGGTCCTGTTGATGGCCGCCAAGCGAACAAGTCAGTCCGACGGCCAGCTGGCGCTCTGCGCCGTGCAGGACCACATCCAGGAAGTGTTCAAGTTCTCAGGTTTTTCGGAGATCATTCCGATCCACGACGATCGCCCAGCCGCGCTGAATACGTTCTAACGCTTCTCAACAAGGAAAGGCGATCGCGTCACCTGGACGATCTCCGCCTCTCCTGGAGAAGTGGCCTATTCGCTCAGGCGACGTGTCGTGTCACTACGAAACTAGAGCCCCAGTTCCGATTCCAGGCGACCGATCGAGCGCGAAATACGGTTGACCAGCTCGTCCGCCTCTTCCAGATTCGTGGTCAACGGCGGGGCGAACGGAACCGAGGTGCCGGCTCGCGCCAGGACGCCTTCGTCTCGCAGGTACTGCGTCATCCTCGCCTGTACGTTGTCTGATTCCTCGAAGTCCTCGCCGCTGAGCGGATCCTTCTTCAACTCGACCACGTGCATCATCCCAATGCCGCGGGTCTGGTGAATCGTGCGGTGCTCCTCGCGCAACTGGACGAGTCGCGAGCGCACGTGCTCGCCGACCCGGGCTGCGTTCTCGACCAGCCCCTCTCGCTCGATGATGTTCAGGTTGCCGAGCGCCACCGCGCAGGAGACCGGATTCGCGCCCCAGGTGATCCCGCCGATCGTGCCGTCCTTGCCGGCTTCCTCGAAGGTACTCGCGATCTCGTCGCTGACCAGCGTAGCCGCGATCGGCGAGTAGCCAGACGAGATCTGCTTCGCCGTCGTCATGATGTCTGGCTGGACACCAAAGTGGTCCATGCCGAACCATTTCCCCGTCCGGCCGAAACCGTTGATCACCTCATCCGCAATCAGCACGATGTCGTGCTTGTCGCAGAGCTCGCGCAGCGTCTGCCAGTACTTCTTGTCCGGCACCCAGCTTCCGTTGGCCGTCGAGATCGGCTCGGCGATCATCGCCGCGATCGTGTCCGGGCCCGCTGCCGTGATCACGTCCTCGATCGTACGCGCGCAGAACACGTCGCACTCGGGGAACGTCTTCTCGTAGGGGCAGCGGTCGCAGTTGACGTTGGGCACGTGAATCGCACCCGGCACCAGTGGTTCATACGGCGCGCGCATCGAATAGGCGGCCGCGTTCACGGAGAGGGCGCCGGCGGTCTGCCCGTGGTAGGAGCCGATCCGCGAGATGGTCTTGAATTTGCTGCCTTTGCCCCGGATGTGGTGATAGTGCTTGGCGATTTTCAGCGCCGTCTCCACCGCTTCCGATCCGCCATTGACGAAGACCGCCTTGCGAATCTTCGAAGGTGTCAGCTCAAAGAGCTTGGCCGCCAAGCCGACCGCCGGCTCCGAAGCGTAGGCGAAGGTGTTCTGATAGGCGAGCGTCGACATCTGCTCATGCGCGATATCGGCGAGCTCGGTGCGGCCGTGTCCGACCGCGTTCAGCCACAGACCGGACATCGCGTCCATGTACTCACGTCCCTGGTCATCATGCAGGAAGATGCCTTCGCCCTTTTGGATCACGAGCAGTCCGTCGTCGGCTGCCAGGTCGGCGTGCGACTGAGTTGGGATCCAGAGGTGATCCAGCGATTGCTTACGCAGTGCTTCTTGGGTCGGCGTGGTCATCGGAGATCCTGTCATGCCATGGGTTGTTCCGACAGGATAGGGGCCCCTACGACATGGGGTCGCGAACACTAGCGAGGGCGGCCGCAAGGGACGCCCCCACGAGGCCTAGCGGAGCCGCGCCTTAACGCTGCGCGGAGGTCGGAGCGCCCCGCGCGCGGAGGTCGTAGGCCGTCACGACGAGGTCTCGGAGGCGGCCGCTGCGGTCCATCACCCAGCCGGGCAAGGTGGCAACGGTTTGGAAGCCAAGCGATTCGAACACGGCCCGGGCGCTGTGCTGGTCATGGGTCATGCGGGCGGAGATGCGCTCCAGGCCGATCGAGTCGGCGATCGCGAAGATCTCCTCGGCCAGGAACCGACCCAGACCCTGACCGCGAATCTGGGAGTTGACCGTGACGCGGATCTCCCCGATGTGGTTGGTCCAGCCCGCCTCGTTGTGCACTAGCGATGCTTCTCCGACGATGTCTCCGGCATCCACGGCGAGGACGGTAGTCGTGCGATGTTCGGCGATGTTCTCGAGCCAGCGATTGACGACGCCCTCGTCGGTGATATCCCAGGGTAGATAGAGCAGATCGTCGCGCGACAGCGATCGAGCGAAGGCCAGGAAGCGAGCTTTGTCAGTCGGGCCCATCAGGCGCATGTCAATCTCGCGGCCTCCGCGCAGGGTCGCGCGACTGGGGTATCGCCGAGCAATCAGGGCGGCCTGGCGGGCGGATGCTTCAGTGGTCATCGTTCTACTCCCGTTCCCAAGACCTGACGAATCGCGTTCTCTCTACGGAACATTCGCATTCGCGTGCGCGCAGAGTACCACTGCGCAGGCGAAATCGATGACCACGGCGCTGCGGATTCGTGGCGAGGTAGTCAGCTCGACGGAGGCCGCCAACGGGTCGTCTTGGGCTGCAGTCGAGCGCCGCGATCGGCGGCCGAGTCGGCTTCGATCGTGACGTCGTCGCCCGGGTACATCGTCCCTTGTCGGACGACCCGGGCGTAGAGCCGAGAGCGGCCGGAATGGGTGGCCTGGTTAATCCGGTTGAAGTCTCCGTCGCGAAAGCAGTGGCCGATGATCCGGCAGGGCGCGGCGTATGAGGTGATCTCCACAATCACCTGCTCGCCGAGGTGCACGCGCGAGCCCGGCACGAGCTTCTTCCAGTCGATCCCGCGGACCGTCACATTTTCGCCGGTTGTTCCGGGGCCAATCTGGTGACCTTCGGCGCGCAGGTTGTCGAGTAACTCAGCCGAGAACAGGCACACCGCGCGCTCCGTTCCGCCGTGGTGCCGACGATCGCGCTGGCGGTCCTGGGTGAGCCCGTATTCGTTCACGACCGCTTCGGGCACCGCACGCTTCGGCACGCCGCCGGCTGAGACGTTGAGTTGTTCGATCCGTCCATTGGCTCGAGTCGCCGGCTGGGCCATGGCGTCACCCCACAGACACATTGCCTTTTCGCAGAGTCTAGGGAGTTAGCTGCCCCAGTGCGAGATCATCCCGTCCACGTAAAGCACCCGCAGTGCGGTCAGGAGTCCGGGCAGAAGCTGCGCGCGCTGCTGCCTGTCGACGCCGTCGAGCAGGTCGTCGAGCAACTCCTTCACCGGGCGCTGGCCGTCAATCCGTGTGGCCAGCGCCGCGACTAGCATCGAGATCGGCGCGCCGTGAGGACGAGCTGGGGAGGAGATCACCGCCCCCCAATCGAACTGTCCATCGCCAATCACCGGTTTGCGCGCCAGTGTCACGCCCGCTGCGAGCGTAGGCACCGCGTCCAGCATCGCGCTGCGACCCGGCCAGGCAGAATCGATCAGGCTCACCATCTCGGCCTCGCGCTGTGCCCGTTCGATTTCGACGGCGGCGACGCCTTCGACGAAGTCGGGCGGCGCTTCGCCTCGCTCCAGCACCACGCGTTCATAGCCTTGCGGAGGCTGTCCGGCGACGGCGGCGATGAACGCTTCGCGCGGCGAGACGTCGTCGGAGGTGTTGACGATTCGTCGCGCTTCCCAGAAGTAGGAGTCCGAGGTCCGGTTTGATGCGTAGAACAGCGCGGCCATCTCGCGGAACTGGTGGTACTGCTGCATATAGAGCTGCGTGTAGACCTCGGCGGCGGGTTCGCGCATGTCGGGATCGCGGAGGGCGGAAGTGACGTAGGCGGAGGCGAGTACGGCGGAGGAGAGGGCGAGGTGGACGCCGGAGGAAAAGAGAGGGTCGATGAAGCAAGCGGCGTCGCCGACGAGGATGTAGCCGTCGCCGACGAGTCGTTGGGAGGTGTAGGACCAGTCGCGGATGACTCGGGCGTCATCGATCGGTTCGGCGTCGGCGAGCATCGGGGCGGTTCGATCTGTCATCGCGAGTTGATCTCGATAGAACGTTTCTATCGGAACGTCGGCAAGCTGCGAGCCGCCCCAGGCGGCGTCGACAACCACGCCGACCGACATGACGTCGTCGGGCAAGGGAATGGCCCAGGACCAGCCGTGCTCATAGGCCTCGATGAAGATGTTTCCGGTGTCGGGTTCGGGCAAGCGCTGAGCGCCTCGGTAGTAGCTGTAGACGGCGAGGTTGCGAAAGAACTCGTCGTGGGTGCGGAGGTCGAGTCGGCGGGCGAGGAAGCCGTTCTGTCCGCTGGCGTCAACGATCCAATCGGCCTGATGTGTCTCCTGGGTTCCGTCGGTTGATTCAACGGTGACGGAGGTTGCTGCGTCGGTTTCGATGCTGGCGTCGATGACTCGGGCGCCCTGATGGACGTGGACGCCGTTGCGCTCGGCGTTGTCGAGCAGCATCTGGTCGAACGTTGGTCGCCAGACCTGGTAGGCGTGGGGATAGGTGGCGTTGGTCTCGGCGAAGTGCCACGACCAGGGCTCGGGGTCGCGTCCCCAGACCATCGTCGCGCCGTACTTGGGGGTGAAGCCGGCGGCTTCGATCTCGTCGATGACGCCGAGGGTCTCGAGGATGGGGATGGAGGCGGGGAGCAGGGATTCGCCGACGTGTTCTCGGGGGAAGACTTCGCGCTCGAACAAGGTGACGTCGAAGCCCTGTCGGGCGAGGAGGGTGGCGGCGGTGGAGCCTCCGGGACCTCCGCCAATGACAATGATCTTCTGGGTCATGGAGTGAGCTTACCGACCGGTCAGCGGCGCCCGGGTTCGGCGCCATTCCCTAATCCCAGAAACGCAGAAGACCCGCGCCGAGGCGCGGGTCTCTGATTGATTGAACCTGAAGACGAAGTTAGTCGCCGGACATTGGCGCGCCGCTTTGCGTGTCGATCTCGAAGGCTCCCTTGAGGTCGAGTTCCTTGCCCATCTCTCGGACGGCGGGGATCACTTCCTCGCCGAAGAGACGGAGCGAGCGCATCGCGTCCTCGTGATTCATGGCGCCGTCGCCGTCCCAGAAGAAGATGTTGCCGGGGCGCAGCTCTTCGAGGACATGGCGAATCTTGGGGATCACGGTCTGCGGGGTACCCGTAATGATCGAGTACTTGTTGACCTGCTCCTCGTAGGTGCCGAAGGCGTCGGCGTCGACTTTGTCCTGCTCGGCTTCCTTCTCCGCCAGGGCGGCATCACGGGCGGCCTCGCGACCACGGGCGGCGGCGGCGAAGGTACTGACCGTCGGCAGCAGCTGCGTACGTGATGTCAGACCGGGCAGATTCTGCAGGTTGCTGCGAACCGTGCCCTGGTTGCCCTCGAGGAACGGGTTGGCCGGACCGGCGATGTACTTGCGCCCGGCTTCCTCGGCCAGTTCTTCGGTCTCGTCGACGTGGACCTTGAAGAGGTAGCCGTGGTGCTCGGTCGAAGCCTCGTAGCCGTTCTCCTCGGCGACCTCGTCGTAGTACTCGAACGACTTCTTGGTCGGCTCGATCTCGGTGGCCAGCATGACGTAGGGGTAACGATGCTCGGCGCACCACTTGACGGTGTTCCGCGACATCACGCCGGGGATCCAGATCTGGGGGTGCGGCTCCTGGTAGGGGCGGGCCCAGGGGTTGACGTAGCGGTACTGGTAGTGCTCGCCTTCCCAGCGGAAGGGACCCGGCGTCGACCAGGCCTTGACCACGAAGTCGTGCGCTTCCTGGAAGCGCTCCCAGTTGAAGGGGGCCTGCGAGTTGTGGGCGACGGACTCACGCCCCGTGCCACGGACCCAGCCGGTGACCAGGCGTCCGCGGGAGATCATGTCGATCTCGGCGAGTTCCTCGGCCAGCCACAGCGGGTCTTCCCAAATCGGGAGGACGTTGCCGAGCAGCACGATCTTGGCGCGCTTGGTGATCCGAGCGAGGATCGCCGCCTCGACGTTCATCACGCCGCCCATGCAGAAGGGGGTGGAGTGATGCTCGTTGAGCATCAGGCCGTCGAAGCCCATTTCCTCGGCGTAGACCTTCTCGTCGAGGTAGCGGTTGTAGAGCTCGGCGCCGATTCGGGGGTCGTAGTCCCCGTTGGTCATCCCGAGGTCTTCGATTTCACGCCCGGTCGCGCCGACCCAGCCCGATTCGAAGTCCTGGTAGGGACGTTCCGTGAAATAGCCAATGAACATCGTTCTGGTTCCTGTTCCCTCCGGCGCAACCTGTGGTTGCCCGAGCCGGCTGTACGTTCCTCAAGATGATACGTGACGACGAATCGTCACGTATCAGTCGTGCATCTCGCTATGAGCCAATGTGCGCAGCGACCGCCTCGGCAGTGGCTTGCGGATCCTCCAGCTCAACGAGGTGGCCCAGCCCCTCAAGCACCTGAATCCTGCTGTTGGGCAAGCTGGCGTCGTAGACCTCGGCGACGCCGAGTGGGACAACGCGGTCGTCCTCACCCCACAGCAGCAACGTCGGTGTATCGAGCTCAGTCAGCAGATACGGCAGCTGGCGGTTGAACATCCACGGCTTCCAGGTGAGACGTGCAGTCATCTCCCGCGAGAAGTCCCAGAGCTCCTTCAACTCCGGCGCAGCCTCGTCGCCGAAGATCTCGGCGTATGCCTCGTCGGAGGAGAATCCGAGCTTCACGTACTCCTCGAACTCGTAAAAGATCACATCGGCGATCTCGCCCTCCTCGGGCTGGACGCCAGCCGCCCCGATCAGTGTCAGACTGTCCAGGCCGTGCAGGTGCATCGTTGCCAGTTCCGCGGCCACCCAGCCGCCAAAACCCATGCCAACAAGGTTCGCATCAGCGTCGATGCCCATCTTGTGAATCGCGCTGTGCAGCATGATCGCGATGTCGCGCGGGTGTCGAGCCCAGGCCGGACGCTCCGACTGCCCGTAGCCGGGCATGTCGATCGCCGTCACCGTGTGGTTCTCAGCCAGCACGTCGAAGAACGGAATCCAACCAGGCCCGGTGGAGTGATGCAGCACCACGATGTTCGGCCCGCTGCCGTCCTGCAGCGCATTGACCTTCAGTCCGGAGACTTCCACCGCAATCTGTGACTGTGGATGTACTGATGTGTCTGCTTGTGTCGTCATACACGTGCTCCTGACGGTGGTTCCGCCGACCTTGATGCGGCTCTGTAAGCGTGTGCCGGCGTTCTGCCCGCGACTTGAGCGGAAGAACTAGTTAGCCGCAGGCTAAGCGCCTATCGCGTCAGCGGCAACCGAAATGACTGGCGACTGCTGACCAAAGCTCCAAAACTTCGGCCGGTCGTAGCATTGCAGCATCATGTTGGGACTCTTCCGCCTGCTTCGCCTCGCCGCCCTGCGCGAACTGCGCGGCGGCTGGCTATTGATGTTCGGCGCAGCTTCCCTGCTGATCATCGCCGCCGCCCTGGTTGCCCTGCCGCTCGTCTTTCGCGCTGCATCGGCCGACCTCGCGCTGCGTGAACTGATCGAACAGTCCCCGCGCGGCGCCACCTTCGCCGATCACTCCCGCGCCTTCCGCCCCGCCAGTGCCGACGACTTCAATCGAATCGACCGAGAGGCTGCCGAAATTCGCGAGCGATATCTCCAACAGTTCCCCGGTCTGGTCGGCGACACCCGCCGCATCATGGAGACCCCCGAAGTCTTTGCCGAATTCACACGTCTCGACAACGGCCTCAACGAGTCGCTGCCTGCTTATCTGATGTCATTCGAGCAACTCCAGTCCAACGCGCGGCTGGTCCGCGGCGATTGGGCGACTGCCGCGAATCAGGTCGTGATCGGATCCCGGCTCGCAGAGCAGCTCAGCATTGACGTCGGCAGCACGATCAGCTTCAGCGAAGAGATGCGATTCGAAATCACCGGGATCATCGAGCCGGTCGTAGCCGATGTGACCCGAGTGCTTGCCTTCCACTACACCGATGTCTGGTTCGAGTTGCAGATCGACATCACGCTCGGCGGCGCGGAAGAGCCCTACTTTGGCCTCTTCGCCGAGCCCGATGCCCTGGAGCGTCTCGGCGCTCCCGTCACGCACCGGATGCGGACCGAACTCAACACCGACGCGATCAACTCGGACCAGGTCGAAGGTGTTGCCGAAGCAATCGGCGCGTGGCAGCAACAATCGAACCGTCTCGAAAGCGGATTCGCGGGCACGCTGCTGCTCGGCGCCTTGCAGTCGTTCCTGCGCCAGGCCCAGTTCTCGGCCGGACAGTCGCTGCTCGCCGGCCTACAGATCGCCGCCGTGGCGATGTTCGGCGTCGCGCTCGTTGGCCGCGTCATGGCCCAGCGCACACGCGTCGACCGCGAGCGCCTGGCCGCGCGCGGTGCGAAACCATGGCAGCAGGCCGGCGCCCAGGCAATGCTGGGCGGGGTCGCCGCCCTTCCCGCAGCAATCCTCGGCGCGCCGCTGGCCGCCTTCGCATTAGGTCATGCCGGTCGACTGGAGGCGGTCGCACGAGTCTCGGGCGGCGAACCGTTTGACACCCGCCTGACCTTGGAAGCATGGGCGCTGGCCATTGCCGGCGCGCTTCTGGCCTGGGTCGCCTTCGCCGCGCCGGCCTGGTTCGATGCTCGGCAGCGGACCAGCCAGCGCGTATCCCAGGGACGACCGCAACGACAATCGTTGCTCCAGCGCGCCTGGCTCGACGTGGCCCTGCTTGCCCTCGCCACCGTGCTGTTCCTCCAGTTCCAGACCGAAGCGTCGGGCGGCGCGCTGGCCGCGTTCGAGTCGGGCGGTATCAACCCGGTCCTCATGCTCAGCCCCGGACTGTTGCTGCTTGGCGCCGCGCTGACGATCATGCGGCTGGCGCCTCGAATCTGGGGACTAACCGCCGCCCTGCTCTCAAGATCACCAATCCCCTCATGGCTCTATCTCGGCGTACTCAACGTCGCTCGCAACCCGACCGGTCCGATGTTGCTGACCGCGTTGACCGCCTTCATCACCGCCGTCGGGTTGATCTCCGCCACCTATGCCTCGACAATCCGCACCGTCGAGCGCTCGCGCATCGAGTATCAAGTCGGTTCCGATCTGCGCGGCGTATCGATCGGCGGCAATCTGTCGAACTCCACAGTTGGGCGGGTCACCGAACCGCTTCAGAGCCGGCAAGGCATCACCGCCGCCGCGGCCTATCGAGGCATCGGAGCAATCGGCGGAGACCGCGACGGCAGTCGAGTCGTCCTGCTGGCTCTGCAGACGAACCGGCTGTCCCAAATGGTCTCACTCGACGAAAAACTGCTCGGCGCTCCTCCCGACGAACTGCTCACCGCCATCGAGCGCGAGCCGGGGCGCGCCGGACAGGAGCTACCCGAGGGCGCGGCCGCCTTGACCGTTCGGGTACGCAGCGATCCCGGCAACAGCAATCTTGAACTGGCGGCTCGGGTGCTGGATGCCCGCGGACAGGTCCACATGCGACCGTTTCGTACAAGCACCGCGTCCGTCGTGGACGGGGAATGGAACACCCTTCGCGCGCCGCTCAGCGGACTCGAACAACCCCTCAGGATCGCCGCGATCATCCTCCGGCCTCAGGCGCGCGTCGTGCGAGCGCCAACCGGGACCCTGTACATCGACGACCTGAACGCCCTGATCGGCGACCAGTCAGTCGCAGTCGACGCCTTCGGTGATGACGGGCCTTGGCTGCCCGCCTCCGGAGGCGCGGGTGAGGACCGTATCTCGTTCGAAGGCGGCCGCCTGCGCTACCACTGGTCCCAACTCGCGGCCAGCGACGAACGCATCATCGTGCGCGAATCGCCCAACCTGCCCGTCAACGCAGCGATGGATCGGACCTCAATGGAAACCGCCGACTTGAATGTCGGCGACATCGTCCCGATCGAGGTCAGCAACGCCAGCATTCCTGTCAGGATTACGGCGGCCGTCGATTACTTCCCCACACTCAATCCCGCGCAGGGCGGTTTCCTGATCGTCGATCTGCTCGCCCTGCGCGGGGCCGCCCTGGTCTCAGCCGTGCAGGCGGTCCTGCCGATCACCGAGGTCTGGGCCGAGACCGAAAACAACGCAGGCCGTCTCATCGCGGCCGACCTGTTGGACGATGTCTACCTGTCCAGCGCCGTGCTCGATGCCGAGGCGAGGATTGATGCGGCCGAGGAAGATCCGTTCCGTTCCGGCGGCGCCGCCGCGTTGTTCGTCGTCGGCTTCATCGGGCTGTTGATCGTCGGTTCGGCGGCGCTGATCTTCACCCTCGCCGCAGCCGGCGGCGAGCGCGCGCGTGAGTTCGCCCTGATGCGCACCGTTGGCGCGGGACGCGCCGGTCTCACCGCCCAAGCCGCGGTCGAAGTGGGGCTCGTCCTCGCCGCCGGCGTCGCACTGGGCTTTGGACTCGGACGCGCCGTGGCCGGCGCGTTGTTGGCCTTCCTCAACGTCACCGCCCAGGGCGTAGCAGCCGCGCCGCCGACCGTGCTCTCGATTGACTGGGTCCTGGCCGGCATCGGCGTCGGCGTGATCGTCGCTTGCGCCGTGCTCGGCACCACTGCGATCTCACGCTGGGCGACCGGCCGCGAAGCGGCGCCCTTGCTGCGGGAGGGCGCTGACTGATGGCGCAACGCGCTCCCACGCCACCCGGCGAATCGGCGCGCGGCGAAACAGCCCGCGAACTCGCCAGACTGGCGCTCCGCCGCATCGCCTCCGCGCCCAAGCTCTCCGCGGTCCTCCTGCTCGGCGCATTGCTGGCCGTCGGCCTGGCCAGCAGCGCGCCCATCTTCATCGACGCCGTCCGCGACCTCGGACTCCGCCAGACCCTGGCCGACGCCGACCCCGCCGCGCTCGACCTGCGCTTCAACCAGACCAACCTGACCGCAGCCGAGGAGTCGGTTGACGATGTCGAATCCTTGATCAATCAAGAGGTTGGCAGCGCCGCTTCAGCGCTGACCGTCGGCGCCATGACCGCCCTGCGAACCGGCGGATACATCCTGCGCACCGACGACCAGCCGTTTGATCCTCCCGAGGCCGACCACGCCACCTTCGTCGCCCAGAGCGACCTCGCTGATCTCTCCGAAGTCATCGCCGGCCGAACTCCCGAACCCGCGAGCGGCACCCTGGAAGTGATGATCGAGCGAGGCCAGGCGCGAGACTTCGGCCTCGAACTCGGAGACGAGCGCCTCGCCCAGCCCTTCTGGCTCGGGACCGAGCACGAGACCCGCATCCGGATCGTCGGCATCATCGAACCGTCGACCGACGAACGTCGCTGGTCCACCCTCGACAGCCTCTTCCTGCCGATCGCCGCGCTCGACACCGAACTCCGCTTCTGGACCACACGCGAGGGCATCCTCGGCATCCTCGCCGACCAGTCGCCCACCCTCAGGCTGTCGCTGTTCCAGCGATTCCGCACCGACCTGCGCGCCGCATCGGCAGCCGAGGCGTCCGCCGCCGCCGACTCGCTCCAACAGATGACCAGGCGCATCGCCCAATCAATCGACGGCGTGCAGCAGGAGACCGAGTTGGTCGACACGTTGGTCGGCTTCAGCCGCCGCTTCCAGTTCGCCCAGTCGACCCTCTTGATGATCGTCCTGCAACTCGTCGGCGCCGTCTTGGTCTACGCCGTCGTCGCGGCGGCGATGCTCGCCGAGCAACGCACCGAGGACACCGCCTGGCTCCGCTCTCGGGGCGCTCGACAGCGCGACGTCGCTGTCCTGCACATCGTCGAAGCGGCAATCCTGACCGCGCCGGCGATCGCCTTGGGACCCTTGATCGGCTTGGGACTGGTCAGCCTGCTGGGATTCGTCCCGCCCTTCGACGAGGCCCTGGCCGGTACCGGCGCCGGTCCCTTCCTGCCCGTCCCGCTGCCCATCGAAGCCTGGTACCTCGCCCTCGGCGCCGGAGCCCTGGCCCTGATCGCCCAGGCCTTGCCGACCTACCGCGCCACCCGTCAGACGATGGTCACGACCCGGCGCGAGCGCGGCCGTCCACCGGCATCTTGGACCCAGCGCGCCCTCATCGACGCCGCCGTCGCCGCGCTCGGCGCGCTGCTGATCTTCGAACTGCAATGGGCCGGAGACCCGATCGATTCACCCCTGGTCGGCGAGACCCGGCTCGACTGGTTAGCCGTCGCTACACCCACGGTGCTGCTCTTCGTCGTCGGCCTGATCGTGCTCCGCCTCTTCCCGCCGGCCATGCGCCTGCTCGCGCGGCTCGCCTCACCCTGGCGCTCGCTCACCCTGCTCATGGGCGCCTGGTACCTCGGTCGCACGCCCACCCACTACGCCCGCACGGTCTTG
>LXNJ01001371.1_pt1 | contig 14679 bp, 8 predicted proteins | sample 809081 | NCBI WGS metagenome assembly LXNJ01 (sample SAMN04870510, study PRJNA318959) | sponge metagenome | biome: sponge; feature: marine sponge reef; material: water | host: Petrosia ficiformis | place: Greece: Milos, Mediterranean Sea | collected 2013-05-29 | depth 5-7 m
TCGAGCACCCAGGCGCGCACCCGTGCATTGGCACCGTGATGCCACCAGCCCCACTCGCCGCGTGCCACGCCGCGCATCATGGGCAGGACGAAGCGGTAGTCGCGCATCGGTAAGTAGGAAGCCGCGTGGCTCCAGTATTCGAACGCCCGTCGCGCTTTGACCAGACGGTTCAGCAGCGATTCGTCGTAGCGGTTCACCCGGTTGTAGAGAATGTGGTGGTGGGCGCGGGCAACCACCGAGATGGTGTCGATCTGGACGTGGCCGATTTGGTCGAGTGTCTTCTCGACGCCGTTCAAGGCCGTGCCGAACCCGCGCCTGCCCGCGAGGCCTTGGTGTTCAAGCGCTAGGCTGCGCAGCCTGGCCGCGGTGGGCGCGCGCCCTGCGGGCGCGTCCGCACGACCAGCTTGCGCGTCGGGAAGTCCGGTGCGGCTCATCGTTCGCCCAGAGACTCGAGTCGGTCCTCGGCAACCGTCAGCCCGAACCCGGCGCCGTCCGGAACGTCGCCCGGTTCCAGAAGGCCACCGCCGCCGAACATCAGGCACGGTTCGGTGAGATCGTGACGAAGTAGATAGGTGCCGAAGGCGCCTTCGGCGGCGACCAGGCTCGATCCGGCGGCCTGCATCACCGGCAGTGCGGCCCGCGTGAGGATGCTGGTTTCGCCCACCTGGCAGCCGACGATGATGCCGATTCCAAGCCCGGCGGCCTGCTCCGCGACGGCCAGGGATCGCAGGATGCCGCCCATCTTGGACACCCGGATGTTGGCGATCCACCGCTCGGGATCGGCGAGCGACTCGAGTTGCTCCGCCCGGAGCAGGCTTTCGTCGAGCACGATCCGCGACGACATTGCTTCGCCGACTGCGCGGAACCCTTCGATGTCCCCGGCGGCGAGCGGCTCTTCGACGGCGAACACCTTGCCGGGCAGTTTCGCCAAGTGGCGTATGCAGTCGTCGGCGGTCATCCAGAGGTTGTTCGCGTCGACGCGGATCCGCTCGGCGGTCCCGGCCAGAGCACGCACCTTTCGCCGGTCGCGTCGCACATCGCCCGACAGCTTGACCTTGAAGTCGGCGAATCCGCGTTTGCGGTAACGGCGAAGCTGCCAGAGGTAGGCGGGACGGGGGGCGTTGCCGAGCACGGCGGAATACTTGAAGGCGGTGCGTGGTCTTGGCAGGCCGAGGAGTTCCTCGACGGATTTGCCCGAGGCGCGGCCGAGCAGGTCGAGGATGGCCGTCTCGAGCGCGCAGAACGCAGCCGGGTGTTGGTCGATGGCGGCGGCGTGATCCGCAATCCAGGTGTGCAGACTGGACACGTCCTCCACATCCCGGACTAGCGCGTCGGCGTGGGTGCGGATGAAGTCCAAACCGCCGGCGACGGTTTCGCCGCTGACGTAGTCGCGCGGGCAGCCTTCGCCGTAGCCGACGCTCCCCTCGGCGGTGCGGGCGGCGACAATGAGATTCTCGGCGCGGTCGCGGCTTGCCGAGGCGTGCCGGAACACCACCTTGAACGGCACGGGGTAGGTGAACACCGAAAGACGGTCGATGCGCATCTTCGAGTTCAATCCGCGTGAAGGTACGGCTCGAAGTCGAAGCCACACTCCTCGACGCGTTGGAGATGCAGGTATTTGAACTGCGCGTCCCGTTGTCCACCGGCGACGCGGTGCTCCCGGAACGCATCACCGGTACCCGGCCGAAGCCAGCCGACTTGCAGGGGTTCGAGCCGACCCGAGGCGCGCTTGCCGTCGTATTCGATATTGCTCGACCGTAGTCCTGCGTCGACGAGCGCGGCGAGGCGGGGATCGCGGACGCCGGGTTCCCGTGGCTCGACATAGAGGGTGTAACCCGCGGACTCCGCGTCCGCCAGCACGATGAAGAAGCCCGCCACGGTGCCGGTCGCCTCGAACGCATCGTCAACGGCGCCGAGCACCTGGGATTCGTGGAGTTTCTCGCCGGTGATGCTGGTCACGCCCTTGCCCTTCTGCACGAACTCCAGGGTCGGCGTGTCGTGGACGCGACCTGTGACCCGCAGGATGTCGTTCATGTCGTAGCGATAGAGTCCGTCGGCGTTCGTGACGATGACGTAGTACTCCGCTCCCTCCTGGAGGTCGGGGAGATCCAACAGTTCCGGATCACCGTCCGCTTCCCACTCCGCGCGGGGCGCGAACTCGAAGAACGTGTGGTCGACGCTTGGTAGGCACAGGTTGCGGCGTGGGTGCACGTTGACCGTGCCGTGCACCTCGCTAGCCACGTAGCCCAATTCGATGATCCCGCAGCCGGGGGGCAGTGCCGGGCGCAGGTTGCGGATCGCCACGCCGCAGCTGCCGCCCGTCCAGGTTACCAATCCGGTGAGATTCGGCCAAATGTCGGCATAGCTGAGCTTGCCGTGTGCGTCGAGGATGCGGCCAAGCTCCGAGGCTCGACGCGGTTGGGGCTTGAGCGCTGCGCTGGCCGCCGACGGAACGCCGCCGGGCAACCGTCCGTCGGCGACGAAGCGCAGCAATTCGTCGGTGCGTTGGTTCACGATGTCGAGCAGCCGGAGCAGCGTCGAGGAGTTCGGCATGGCGGCACACGTGACCCGGGGCTGGACGAGGGCAAATACCGCCATGGCAAGGTAGCGCTCCTCGTAGTCTTCCATGGAGGACAATTCGGCCGGCAACACGTAGCGGGCGCGCAGCAGTTTGGGCTGGTTCTGGTAGAGCAGGCCCGATGCGGACCCGTAGCGTGACCCGCCGGGCATGTGGCCTTCCACCGCCGCGCCCGTGACCGCGAACACCTTGCCGCCAAAAAGCCCCGGCCACCGCGAGAACGAGTAGGCGGCAAGCTGCTGGTGGCCCTGGATCCGTTTCAATCCACTTCCCGTCACGGGGATGTTCTTGGGTGAGGCGACCGTGCCGCTGGTTCGGTTGTAGTAGACGGGTCGTTCCCGGGTGAGCCGCGCTTCGCCGGTCGACTCCTGCGCTTCGATGTCGGCGCGGAGATCCTCGTAGGTGTGCACGGGTACGGCTTGGCGGTAGTCGCTTGCGCGCCGAATCGCGCGGAAGGCGTGGCGCTTGCCGAAGGTGGTTCCCGCGTTTGCCGCCATGATCGCCGAGAGAACCTTGTTCTGCGACTCGACGGGTGTCTTGGCGGCGGCCATCAGCCGGGCGAAGCGGTGCCCGTGCATTGCGCCCAGACTGGACTTCGCGAGTAGATGGCCGACGCGCGGCGACATCAGCGCTTGTCCAGACCGGGCACGAACGGCGTGGTCATCTGGGCAAGAAAGCCGGTCGGGTAGTCGCGGTTGACGAGGCCGAGTCGACCGACATCGCGGTCGGCGGGCAGGAAACGGGTGCCGAACAGCCAATCCCACACGATGAGGTTGTTGCCGAAATTGGTGTCCGACTCGTGCGCGAACTCGGAATGGTGCCAGCGGTGCAGTTCGGGTCCGCTGACGAGGTAGTTGAGCGCGCCTAAGCGCACATCGCAGTTCGAATGCTGAAAGAAACCGTTGACCGCGTAGAAGACGAAGTAGGCGGCGAGTACCTCCGTCGACACGCCGAGCAGCGCAAAGGGGAGGGTATCGACGGCGAACTGGACGGCCTTTTCGATGGGATGGAAGCGGCCGACGTTCAGCCAATACAGCCGGTGCGGGGAGTGGTGCACGGCGTGGTAGCGCCACATGAAGGCGAACTTGTGGAATGCGCGGTGCAACCAGTACCGAGGGAAGTCGGCGGCCAGCAGCATGAGCGCGGCTTGGGCGGCCACCGGGTGTTCGTGTGGCCAGAAGCCGTCGATTGACAGGCCGCTCGCGCGGAGTTGCTCGGCGAGGAAGATCACCAGAGTAATCGACAGGAGGTAGGGAAGGGCGACCTGTACCGCGAGCATGAACACCAGGTCAGCCCGGGTGTCTGCGATGGCCGGACGCCATTGGCGCCGGTAGGGGTACTTCAACTCATGCAGCGTGACAAGCGCGGCGGCGGCGAGTCCCGCGACATATGAGGCGGGCGTGACGTGCAGTCCCGCGCCGACCATCGCCGCGAAGAGGGCGAACGCAATTGCCAATACACCCGGGTAGGAGATCCGCGCGATGACACGGGATGCCGGCGTTTGGTTACTCACGGGCGCGGGTCAAATCGACCCTTGGGGGCGACCCTAACGCGCCCGGAGGGCGCGCGGTCGCCCGTGTCAAGCGCGCGCGATGGGACCGGGACGGGACAAGCCCGCCCCATACGGCTTGTTGTTCCCTGCACGTCCGGTTCGCAGGGATCAAACGTGCAACGGAGGCCTGTCATGGGTGGAGTTCGAATGCTTCGCCGCGACTGTTGCGAACGACCGAGAAATAGCGACGGTCCAAGGTCAAGATGCGTCTCGTGCCCATGCGATCTGCGAGCACAGCGACGGATGCGTCGGTCGCACCGAGGGGAAGATCGCGGTAGGTTCGCACGAGTTCCCCGATCCGTAACCAGTCCGCCGGCTCGGGGGCGACCACCCGAAAGTCGGCGAGCCCGCGGACGAAACGGGCCTCGGCTTCCGAACCGTGGCGACTGCCCAACAGGTAGCACACTTCCCCAACGCAAAGGGTGGGAATCAGTAGGTCGAATCCACGCCCCGTCATCGTGGCGACGCACGCCGCATGAAGCGGGTCGGCGGAATTCGCGCTGGCCAGCAGCGGCCCGGAATCAACGATGGCGAGCAATGTCGTCGGCCCAGGTTGCGGCAAGCTCCTCGTCCATTGCCTGCGCGACAAGCTTGGGATCGTTCACGATGCCCTGCCAGGGTAGGCGCGGCTGCTTGCGGAGCGTGTCTTCCAACGATTCGCGAACCACGGCCGAAAAGCTGATTCCCCGGCGTCGTGCCTCGACCCGCGCTAGTTCGGACAGTTCATCGGGCAAAGAGATTGTCGCACGCATTCTGTTCATCATGTGTGCAGGTATGAACCGATGCTATCACAAGTTATGGTTGCGCCGTGCCGTCGAAATACGTCTCCGCCAAAGCCAACGCATCGGTTCCCACTTCGATGCCGATCAGCCGACCGGGGATGTCGTCGGCGGGCGGGTGGATGCCGCCCCAGATTCGGGACAGGCTGGTCTGATCGGACGCGTCCCGGTAGGTGGCCCATTGCAGCGTCATGTCCACGGACGGTCCTTCCTCGAAGACCAGGAACTCGTTGGCGCGGATTTCGAAGCCGCTCATGCCGCCGGGAAAGAACGCATCGCCGGTGAGCGCGGTCAGCACTTCCGCCGCTGCCCGCGAATAGGTCGAGTGACCCGAGATGTAGCCGGCGAACGGCGGCGTCACGAAGGTCGGTCGTTGGTACGGCCACCAGTTCTCCGCCAGTATCCAGCCAACCCCGGCCTGATCGGTATCCGGGTCGTCGATGAAGTCCGGGCCGCGCCAAGCCAGCAACTTGATCTTGCCGACGTGCTCGTCGTCGTCGCCTGCCAGATCGTCACCGGCTTGGACGAGTTCGACGTAGCCGTCCTCAAGCGGGATACCGTCGACGTCGTAGCCGGCGAGTTCCGCATCGGAACTCTGGCCCCCATCCGCCATCGCCCGGATGGCGGAGATGGGCCGGATGTAGTCGTACCAACCCTTGATGCCCCAGGCGGTGATGGCCGCATCGTGCATGGCGCCACCGAGGGCGAAATAGGTCTTGATGTCCCATTCCAGGTGGCCGAGTTCCGGGCCGGTGCCGCGGTAGCGTCGTGCGAGCAGTTCGTGGTCGTTGACCTCGTTCAGGATCGTGAACCAGTGGCCGGGTGGAGTTTCCGAGTCCGGTCCATCTGCCCAGAATTCGGCCAGTACGCGGCTGTAGTCCCCGCGCGGGACCATCTGCGGGGCGTAGGGCGCGCCGGTGACGGGGTTGGTGTCGTAGCCCGACCCGGTGTCGCCGCCTTGCAGGGTGTCGTAGAAGTCGGGGTAGTCCTCGAAGTTTCGGGGGTAGTCGTCGATGTTGCCGAGACTCGCCGGGGAGATGTCCATCATGACGCCGTCTTCGGGGCTCAGGTGCGACGACCATATGGCGACGAGCGAGAAGCCCCACTTGTAGCTGCCCGACAGCGTGCCGTCGATGGTCGGGGGCATCCCCGGATCGTGGTAGACCCAGTACTCGAATCCGTCGCGCTCGTAGATCGTCGCATCGTCTTCGGCGAGCGCGAAGGGAACGACGATGCCCCATTCGGGGCTTAGGAACTCCGGTTCGGACTGAGCCGGATTCCCTGCTTGGTCGATGAAGGTCTCCAGGGACAAGGGCTGCCACCGATTGAGGTCGACGATGTTGGGATTGCCGGGTAGATGGGGTTCCAGGCCCGGATTCACGGGCTCGTAGACCGTGTTCACGTAGTCGTTTTCCTCGTTGGCGCCGTCGGCCAGGCCGAAGTCGAGGTAGCAACGCGCGATGTGGTTGCCGAGTGCCGCCGCCGAACCCGAGGCGTAGTCCGTGGAATCGATGCCGGGGTCGTAACCGAGCACGCTCATCAGCGTGTCGATGTCGCGGCGGACGCGGCCGACTCCCGGCGAACGGCGGAAGCGCTGGAAGATGATTCGGTAGACCGCGTAGCTGATGGCCTCTTCCCTGGCGGCATCCACATCGCCCGGTGCAACGAGCGTCTCCAACTCGCAGGTCGATCCCGCCCGGGAGCGGCCCAGCAGCCATGGCGCCGCGACGTCCGAATAGGCCGCCCAGATGTCGTACATGGCGGCGGAGGTGTGGAACAGATTGCGGGCGTGGACCGTGGGGCGCGCCCAGTCGTTCCGGATCGACTGCAACAGCACCTCGTTCCAGCGCCGGGCCACCGACACGTCCTCGTTCAACGCGACCCCCGGCAGGTAGTTGGCGATCAGCGTGGTGGAATTGCCCGGCATCGTGAACAGGGTCGACGCCGAATAGCGATCGACGAAGCTGCCGCCTGCGGTGCTGGTCCAATGGCTGAAGTGGTAGTTGCGGATCGGGGCAGCGGCCTCGATCGCAATCTCGTCGCCCTCGGCATAGATGCCATCGCCGTCGCCTTGCACGATGTTCAGGCGCAGCACGACGTCCCGGCCTTGGCTCACGGTGAGTAGTTGATCGGCCGCGACCGCGCGCAGTCGGTTGGTCGTACCGTCGGGCCAGTCGACGACGACGTCGGCGAAACGGGCGTTTCCGAGCCCGTAGTGGACCTCGAGCGGATTCTGGGAGACGTAGTTGCTACCGGCCCGCAACTCGCGCAATTGGCTTTCCTGGGCCGTGTTAACGGTGACCCTGGCACCGATGCCTTGGGGATTGGTGCCGTCGGCGACGAGTTCGATGCCGAGGTAGCGGTTGGTCGTGTCGGTGTCGTTGCGGTAGTAGACCAGGTGGTCGGAACTGTTGTTCACGATCACGATGTCGATGTCGCCGTCTCGTTCGGCGTCGAAGCAGGCGACCCCGCGACCCTGACTCTTGTTGACGAGACCGACCTCCTCGGCGCGCTCGTCGAAGATGCCGTTGCCCCGGGAGTGGAAGAAGCGAACCTGGTCGATGGTGAAGTCCTTGTTGAGTTCGTAGTGCCAGCCGTTGACGTGGAAGATGTCGAGATGGCCGTCGTTGTCGAAGTCCGCGAAGCAACTGCCCCAGCCCCAGCCGCCGTCCTCGACCTGGGACTCGGTGGTGACGTCGGTGAAGACGCCGTCGCCGTCGTTGCGGTACAGCCGGTTGCCAAAGTGGTCGCCGCCGACATCCAAGGTGTAGATGGACGTCACGAACCAGTCCATGTCGCCGTCGTTGTCGTAGTCGCCGACGGCGGCTCCCATGCCCGCCTGGTCGTTGATCACGTTGCGGTCCGTCTTCGACGTGAACGTGCCGTCGCCGTTGTTGACGAGAACCTGGCTGTTGGTCAGGTCGGAGACCATCAAGAGATCGCCGTCGCCGTCCCCGTCGATGTCGGACAGGTTCGGGGTGAACGACCAGTCGCGCCCGCCCGTGACGAGGGCTGCCGCGACGCCAGTCTCGATGCTGGTGCTGGTGAACGAGAAGTCGCCGTTGTTCCGCCATACGGTCTCGGTGTCTTCGCCCGCAGCGCGTTCGGCACCCCAATGCGCCAGGAAGAGATCCAGAAAGCCGTCGCGGTCGTAGTCGTGGAATGCCGCGGAAACGGTGTTCTCGGTGGTGATGGCAATCCCGGAGTCGGCCGTTCGGTCGACGAAGACGCCCGTGGGTGCTTCGGCGGCATTCAATCGGTTCTCGAACAGGTAGACGGGGTCGCCGTCACCCGAGCCGATGAACAGATCCAGATCGCCGTCGCCGTCGACGTCGCCGAATACGGGGCCGCTGCCCCAGTGGGTGGCGTCGAGGCCGACGCTCGCCGCCACTTCGACGAATGTGCCATCGCCCTGGTTCTGGTAGAGGTGGTTGGGATGCGTACGGCCGCCGACGACATACAGATCCACGTCCCCGTCGGCGTCGTAATCCGCTGCGGCGATCCCGTTGCTGAACCGCTCGGGGTCCTTGATGCTCAGAAAACGCGTTACGAAGTCGCGGTCGAGCCCCGAATCGAGTACGCGGGTGAATCGGATGCCGGTTTCGGAGACGGGTGGCGTGGGCGGTTCCGGCGGTGGTGGCGGTTCGGGCGATCCACCCCCGCCGCCGCCACACCCGGCGACGGCACCGGCAATTGCCAAAGCGCCCCACAGCCGGATCGTTGCCGCTCGCTTTGGGGTGATTTTTTTCAAGGGAGTTCTCACCCGGGGCCGGGGCGCGGACGTCCAGGGAACAAGGTCGCGTATGGACGAGGTTCGTAGGGGCGGGGCTTGTCCCCGCCCGCGTCGGTTGAGCCGGAGCGTGCGGTTCATCGCGACGGGCGACCGCACGCCCTGAGCAGCGCTAGAGCGCACAGCGAATGGATAAGCGCTTCGACCTGCTCTTGAACGGCTCCGGTACTCCGGAGACGCGCTAGGCTCCTTGAGCGCCCTTGATGTTCAAGCCCTTGTCCTACCGTTGGGGCTTCTACAATGCGCGCCAATCCTCCCGGGGCCTCCCTACAGCTGGGGCCGATAGCGGACCTGTATCCCGATCTGGCGCGGCTCGGTCAACCAGCCCCAATCGAAGGCGTACTCCTGGATGCCGATCTTGTCGAGCAGGTTCTGTACATACCCGGTTACGGCCCATACTTCGTTCGCCGACTGCCAGGTCGTGCGAACGTCTACCCGGCTATACGCCTCGAGTACGCGGTAGCTGAGGTTGCCGATGCTCGGGTAGCGCGAGCCGGTGTAGCTCCACGTGGCCAGCGCCTCGACCGACCCCGCCGTCTCGAGACTTTGGGTATAGGCGACGGTAACGGCACCCTTGTGGTTGGGCATCTGCGGCAGCCGGTTACCCGTGTTGTCGCGCATGTTGGTGAGTTCGGTCTCCATTCGCTGCCCCGTCTCCTGGTCGATCCAGGAGTGGAGGAAGGTCCCCAGCGTGTCGCCGTCGCGGTCGCCGTCGATGTACGCCTGGTGCGGTCCCAGGGACGAGTCCAGGTAGTTGTAGTAGCCGGAGATCCGGAACCGGTCGGTGGCGTAGAAGGCCCACTCCACTTCCGCGCCCCAGATCTCGGTTCCGTCGACGTTGGCGGTGTACTCGAGAATCGGGCTCTCCCGGTTGCCGCGTTGGTGTTCCGAGATCAACTGCCGGCCGTTGAAGTGGAACCCGTCGAAGACCTGGAGGTACGCACCCGTCTGCAGCGTCAGCCGGTCGTCGAGGAAACGCCCCTTGATGCCCGCTTCGTAGTTGACGAGGGTTTCCTCTTCGAACGTCGCCGGGACGATGTTGTTGGCGATGTCCGCAGCGCTCGTGCCGCCCGATATCTGGTTGAAACCGCCGGCGCGGAATCCGGTCGAAATCCGCCCGTAGTAGAGGCGGTTGTCCGTCGGCGTGTATTCGAGACTCACGTGGCCGATGGTGCCGCCCCAACTGTCGTTGCGATTGGAGAGTCCGCCGAAGCGGGTGATGGGTACGCCGAGAACATTGCTCACGCCGAAGGTACCGCTGACACCGCGCTGATCCTTCTTGTCCTCGGTCCAACGCAAGCCGCCCGATACGCGCCAGGTTTCGTTCAACTCGTATTCGCCGTTGGCGAACAGTGCGCGGGTCTCGTAGCCGGCGCCGCTGGCGGAGCCGCCCTTCAACAGGTGGTTGTCACCCGGCTCGCAGCCCAGGTAGCTCTCCGGGGACAAGCTGCGGCCTTCGATGATCTCGGTGCTCGGATCGTCGGGACCGAGCACGTACGTGTTGTAGAACTCCTCGCAGTTCGCGTAGTCCGGCGCGCCGTCGCCGTCGCGGTCGATACGCGCAACGGCGTCCTCCGCGCTGGTGAAGTTGAAGGGGTCGGCGTAGTTGGCGCCGTACTTGCCCCGCCAGTGGGATTCGTTCTCGTAGGCGTAGGCGCCGGCGACGAAGTTGAACGGGCCGTCGAAGTTCGAGAACAACTGCAGTTCGTGGGAACTCTCGTCGTTATCCCAGAAGAAGGCGACCTCCTGATCCTGGTATCTGACCCCGCGCGCCTGGCATTCCGCTAGACCCAATTGGTCGACGCAATCCTGCGGCGTAAAGGGATCCTCGGCGCTCGGTACTCGATCCGTGTTGTCGCCGTCGCGGGAGCCAGCCGTGTCGGTCACCGTGCTGCCGTAGGTATACCGAACCGTCAGCGCCCCCGAGTCGTTGCCGAGCAGGTAGCCGACATCGACGTCGGCGTTCAACGACCAGCGGTCCGTCTCGTTGTCCTGGACGCTGGACCGGTTGCTGAGCACCTTGTTCTCCAACTCGTCGCAGAGGCCGCCGAATTCCCGGAACTGCCTGGGATCGCAGTTTGCGATGCCCGGCAGCGGCTTCTGGTACAGGTAGAGATAGTTCGGCACGGGCCAGATGCCGCCGAGCAGGTAGGTCGGCGAATCCCGGTCGACGTCGATCAGTCGCACGGCTGCCCGGCTGGTGCCCTGGTCCCTCGCGACCTGCCGTCGCAGGTTGATGTCCACACGGTCGGTCGTGTAGCGCAACTGGGGGGCGAGCGTGTATTGGTCCGGTGCCGCGTAGTTGTCGCCGATCCCCGTGTTCTCCTGCCAGCCGTCGCCTTCGTAGTAACCGCCCGTCAACCGGAAACTCAACTCGTCGGTGAGTGGTCCGCCCCAGGCGCCGTTGTAGCGCTGGGTGACGGTGTCGGTGAACTCGAGGAGCATCTGGGCATCCCAATCGTCGCTGGGTTTGCGGTTCACGTAGCTGATCGCACCGGCGATGGAGTTGCGGCCGTTGAGCGTCCCTTGTGGACCCCGGGCCACCTCGACGCGCTCCACGTCGAACAGATTCGGCGCGAGACCGTAGACATCGTTGGTGTAGACGCCGTCGACGTAGAACGCCACCGCCAGGTCGGCGTTGTACTGCACCGCCTTTTGCGTGCCGATGCCGCGGATGGTGATGCCGTTGCCCTCGGAGTCGTAGGCGAACTGCAGACCGGGTACGAGTTGCTCGAGGTCCTCGTCGCCGGTCAGGCCGAGTTCTTCGAGCATGTCCTGGTTGAATGCGGTCATGGTCACCGGCACCTTGAGGATGTCCTCCTCGCGCTTCTCGGCAGTGACGATGATGGTTTCGTATACCCGGTCGTCTGTGCCTGGTTGGGCCGCCCCCGGGATCGCAAGGAGTAAGCCGGCCACCGCAGCCGGAATCCGGCTGAACCGGTGGTCGTGACTGGGATTCGCACAATGCGTAGTCGGCAACATTTCGGTGTCTCCCTTGGCTGCCTGTGCGGCCGGATACGCTAGACTAAACGGCGCTCCTTTTCAATTCGGCGGGTGTTCTTGGAGGCTTCGACGGATCGATCCGCACAAGCGCCCGCCACGTTCGGTCTGCTGGGTGTCGTGCGGGTTTTCGTCCGCACTTGGCCTTATCTGAAACCGCAGTTCCTGCACATCCTGTGCTGGCTTGTATTGCAACTGACGTCGTATACCGCCGTCGGCCTCGCGATGGTCCTCGTGGACGATGTGCTGAGCAACAAGATCATGCTCGGCCACCCCTTGGAGCCCGGCCAGACAACTCTGTTGATGGTCGACGCGGGCTACGCGGAGGTCGAGGAACTCAGCGCGGAACAGCGCTATGTCGTGCGAGACCGCTTCGTGCTGTACGTCACCATCGGCTATTTCCTCAACATGGTGGTGCTGCAACTCGGCTTCCTGCACTACTACTACACCTGGATCATCCAACGCATCAATCAGCGGCTCCGGGTGACCATGGTGGAGAAGGCGGAGCACCTGTCGCTGCGCTACCACAGCCATGCCCGGACCGGCGATGCGATCTACCGGGTCTACCAGGACAGCGCCACCATCACGTCGATCATCGACACCGCGATCCTCGATCCCATCAACATGATCTGGAAGCTCGCGCTGGCGTTCTTCATCCTGTGGTTGTTCAACCCCGTTCTGGGGCTCATCTGCATCCTCGCCACGGTGCCTATTGTCGTCGCGGTCGCTTGGTACACGCCGCGCCTGCAGCGTCTCGCGCGCCTGGCGAGGGAGGCCAACAGCAACCTGACCTCGCGGATCCAGGAGGCCTTCGCCGCGATTCGGGTAATCAAGGCGAACCAGGTGGAGACCGCCGTGATGAACCGCTTCGACGCCGACTCGAACCACGCCCTCGGCGCCGCCCTGCGGGTTCGGATGGAGATGATCCTGCTGTGGATGATCGTGCTGGCGATCGCCGCCGGGGCCATGTTCACTGCCGACTACCTGATGGCAGGCTGGACCGTGAACGAGGAAACAACGTGGCTTGCCGGCGCGATCACCCTGGTCGGCTTCGCCGTGTGGAACCTCGGTGCCTTCCAGCAGGCCAGCGGCCGCTCTCAGGAGTATTTCGACTGGGGCCGGGGCCTGATCAACAAGTGGAGCCTCATGCAGGACATGGCGGTAGGGCTCGACCGGGCCTACCACCTGCTCGACGTGCAGCCGGAAGTGTCCGAGCCCGACGACCCAGTGCCGGTGCCGGGAACGATTCACGAGGTGTGCTACGACGGGGTGCGATTCGCGTACGAAACCGGCCAGACCGTGCTCGACGGCGTGGACCTGACGGCCCGGGCCGGGACCGTCACGGCCATCGTCGGCGCCACTGGTTCCGGGAAGTCGACCCTGATGTCGCTGCTGCTGCGGCTCTACGATCCCGGAGCGGGTAGCGTGCGGATCAACAATGTGGACGTCAGGGCGTTTGCCATCGGCGAGGTGCGGGGCAACATCGCCATCGCGCTGCAGCAGAACGTGCTATTTGCGGCCACCGTGGCGGACAACATCGGCTACGGCAGTGTGGGTGCCACCCGACGTGATATCGAGGCAGCCGCCCGGGTTGCGTGTGCCGACGAGTTCATTCGCGAGATGGCGAACGGCTACGACACCGAACTCGGGGAGAGGGGAGGCAAGCTGTCCACCGGGCAGCGGCAGCGCTTGTCCATCGCCCGCGCGGTCGTGCGCGATACGCCCATCCTGATTCTCGACGAACCCACGGCGTCGTTGGACGCACAGACGGAACAGCGCTTGCTCGCGAATCTGTCGGACTGGGGTCGGTACCGGGTCGTGTTCCTCATCACCCATCGGCTGTCCACCATTCGCAACGCGGACCGGATCGCCTTCCTCGACGGCGGGCGAATCCAGGAAATAGGGAACCACGACGCCTTGATGGCGATACCGGACGGGGGCTACCGGCGTTTCGTGAGGGCGGAAATCGATGCTGTGCCGACGGAGGAAGTCCCGTGAGCGACCCGGCAACCGCCGAGTCCGGGAAGGGATTCGCGTCGTTCGGCAAAGACGCGACGTTCGACGACCGCATCGATGTCGCGACGCACATCACCAATATCCAGGCGCTTAGACTCATCGGTCGTGCGCTGATCCTGCTCAGGAACGTCAAGATGCTGTTCGCCGGCAAGATGGTGCTGGCGGCGCTGGCGCTCATCCCGGGCTTGATCGTGCCGTTCCTAGCGAAGATCACGATCGACCAGGTCATCCTGGGCAAGTCCTTCGAGGAGATAGAAATCCCGTTCCCGCCGCACATCGTCCCCTTCGTCGAGGCGGTTTCGGGTCTCGGCCAGATGGAGATCATGCTGGCGGTGATCGGCTTCACCGCAGCGCTGCTGCTCCTGTTCGGCCGCGGCGGACTCTTCGTCTGGATCGGCGGGGGCGCCGACAGCGCCAGCACCTCGGAACTCAAGCTCAACGCCGGGCGCAGCGCCGTATCCGGGGTATTCGGGGTCGTCGAGACCTGGGTGAACATCCGGCTCACCCAGCGCCTGGCCAACGCCTTGCGCACGCGCTTGTTCAACCGGCTTGCGCAACTCCCCATGAGTCGCCTTGACGACCACCGCATCGGCGATTCCGTGTACCGGGTCATGTACGACGCGCCGGACGTGCCGGAGATCTCACTGGGACTCACGCTGGAGCCGATCTTCACGATGATCGGCGTCGTCGTCACGCTCTACCTGTTGCAATACAGCTACGACCAGGCGCTGCCGAACCTGGTCTGGGTCGCCGGTCTGCTGGTCCCCGTGGGGCTCCTGGCCACGCTGCCCGCGTCCGGTCTGATTCGTCGGGTCCAGCAGGCGAGCCGCGCCGCGGGCACCGCCACCACGAACGCCATCGAGGAGAGCATGAGCAACGTCGCCGCCGTGCAAGCCTTAGGCGGAATGGCGCGGGACAAGGAACGCATCGAGGCCAAGAGCGACGAGTCGTACCGGCGCTACCG
>LXNJ01001372.1_pt1 | contig 14677 bp, 15 predicted proteins | sample 809081 | NCBI WGS metagenome assembly LXNJ01 (sample SAMN04870510, study PRJNA318959) | sponge metagenome | biome: sponge; feature: marine sponge reef; material: water | host: Petrosia ficiformis | place: Greece: Milos, Mediterranean Sea | collected 2013-05-29 | depth 5-7 m
GAAGTGGAGGTGTTTGTTGAAAAATGAAGCATGGAATAATTATTGGTATACAAACACAAAAGCAGCGTGATATTCATGCCAAAAACTTTACACACCCGTTCAACATCTTTCTGTTGACATCCAATTGCAATCATGAGATAATAAAACAATATTTGAATCAAAGTTAATACGAATATGGCAACAGTAAAACTGGAAAACGTTACAAAACGGTTCGGCGACCTTACCGCTCTGGACGACATCACACTTGATGTGAAAGATGAAGAATTCTTTGTGTTACTCGGTCAGACCGGGGCGGGAAAAACGACAACGCTCCGCTGTATCGCCGGATTAGACAAACCCGAAGAAGGCAGTATCTACTTAGATGATATTCGCGTCAACGATAAAACACCCGCTGAACGCGATGTTGCTTTTGTCTTTCAATCCCATATTCTCTATCCGCACCTCACCGTTTACGAGAATATGGCGTTTCCTCTACATCCCCGGAAACTTTCTACTGAAGAGATTGACCGACGTGTTAAAGACATTGCGGAGATGTTACATATCGAGCATCTACTTATGCGTAAACCGAATCAGTTAAGTGGTGGTGAAACGCAGCGCGTTGGACTCGGTAGAGCTATGGTGCGCCGCCCACAAGTATTCCTTATGGATGAACCGATTTCTAATTTAGATGCCAAACTGCGTGCCGAAATGCGTGTTGAAATTAGGTGGCGGCAACGCGAACTTGGAACCACTACATTTTATGTAACACACGATCAGGTGGAAGCGATGTCAATGGCAGACCGTATCGCAGTGCTTAATACCGGAAAGATTCAGCAGTTGGGAACACCCTCCGAAATTTACAACCATCCCGCGAATTTGTTTGTTGCGGGTTTCATCGGTAGTCCAAGCATGAATTGTATTCCGTGTGAAATCTGCAGCAATAACGGCAATCTTCAGTTAACCTTGTCTGGAGGTGAAAATGAAGATAATACGTTTGCAATTCAGGATCACCGTATTGCTAAAACGGTAAGTGAGATCAATACAGAAAGGGATTTGGTATTCGGTGCTCACCCAGAAGATGTCCTCGTCAGTCACCAACTTGTTCCCAACGCTTTTCAGGTTGAAGTCTATAGCGTTGAACCCCTTGGCGCAGAAACAATAGTTGAGTTAACGCTTGGAACCGATGCTGACGGTTCTCGGACGATCATCAAATCACGCACTGCCCCGAACTTTGAAGCAGAGATAGGGCAACATCTCTATGTTTCTTTCGTGCCTGAACGTATTCATCTTTTCGACAAGGTTACAGGCGAAGCATTACTGACCTAACTTGAATTACCTACACTATACTATTATGAGTTGGCAGCTAAGACTTTTCAACCTACTTCCCAATTTTGTCAAGAAAATAGGATGTCAGTTTTTGCGGAAACTTGGACGTGATCCGGATGCCTGGTTGGATAATTTCCTGAAAAAACACAAAGGAGAGTAGCGCGTGAACGGAGGCGATATTCTGATTGAATGTTTAAAAGCGCAAGGTGTTTCTGCAGTTTTTGGAATGCCCGGCACGCAAAACGTTCATATTTACGATTCACTGCTTCGCAGAGGATCCGGGTCAATAAATCATTTTCTTGTCAGACATGAGTACGCTGCAACACAAATGGCAGATGGATTCGCTCGCGCAACAGGCGATGTCGGTGTTGCTATCACTGTGCCAGGCCCGGGCGCAAGCAATGCTTCTACAGGGATTTTGGAGGCTTTCACCGACTGTGTTCCTGTTTTATTGATTACCGGACAGAGTCATTCAGATTCCTACAGCAGGCATCCGAGTAAGATGTTCCACGGTTTGGATCAGATGCGGTTTTTTGAACCGATAACCAAGTATTGTGCTATTGCGCATACTGTCTCAGAAATTCCGATTGTAGTTGAAAACGCCTTTAAAGCGATGCGTAACGGTAGACCGGGACCAACGGTGTTAGAATTTCCAATGGATGTTACCACTGGAGATGGTGAAGTTAGAATTCCGTCCCGGGTTGAACGTGAAGATTTACCTCCGCCTGACAATTCCGCGCTAAGTCAAGCAGTTGATACGATTCGCAACGCAAAATTGCCGCTGATTTTTGCAGGTTCCGCCGTGATTCATGCGAATGCCAGAAATGAGTTAAGACTGCTTGTTGAGAAATTGAAAGCACCTGTTATTGTTTCCCGTTGTGCAAAAGGTGCTTTGTCGGAAGACCATCCGTTGGCGTTGCAGATTTGCTACGGCTTTTTGGGGCAGGAAGCACTCAAACACGCTGACTGTTTAATCGGTATTGGACCCAGGTTTACATCTATTGACACCCGTAGCTGGAGTATGAAACTGCCGCAGCCTTTCATCCAAATTGACGAAGATGAAAACGAAATTGGACGTGAATATCCGTGTGAAATAGGCGTTGTGGGTGATTTAAAACTTACCTTACAGGCATTTATTGAGGATATATCCACAGATCAAAACGGTTGGGATAACGTATTACCGCAACTTCGCGCAAAGTTTGATACACAACCACCTCTGCCGGTTATTCATGAACTTCAAGATGTTCTGCCAAGAGATACCATCTATTCAATTGATGTTCATTCCCTCGGCTATGCTTCTTTTGCTGAGTTTCCTATTTACGATCCGCGGACTTTCCTCTATCCGAATATCGGTGTGGCGTTAGGGTATGCTTATCCAGCGGCGATCGGTGCTAAGGTAGCGTATCCTGAGCGTCCAGTTGTCTGCTTTAGCGGCGATGGCGGTTTTCTAATGGGCGCAATGGAAATGGCAACAGCGATGAAATATGGCATCAACGTCGTAGCAATTGTGGTGAATGATGATGCGTTGTCAGCGATTAAGGGGTCTCAATTGAAGGGTTTTGACGGACGGACTATTGACACGGACCTGCATAATCCCGATTTTGTCGAATTTGCGCAGTCTTTTGGCGCTTATGCAAGGAAAGTCGAAAATTTAGAGGACTTTAAGCCGATTCTAAGGGACGCGCTCGCTGCTGAAAAACCGGCACTCATTGAAGTGATGATGCGGGAGCATCAAGACGAAATTATCGATTCTATTGGTTGGTTGAAAGCTGATGCTCTCAGGAAAACATCTTTTTAACATGCTGTGATGAAATGCTAAGTGAACCAAGCGAATTATGCTGGAGAGACATTGTTCAATCTTACAACACCAAACCCTCACTTTCTTGGTATTCCGCCAACTTCTCAAGAAGCAAGAGTTGTTCAGCTCGCTCTACTGGTTCTTTTTCCAAGTGTTTAGGTGTAAAATTCATTACCAATGCTTCAAGCATCGGATTTCTATTTTTTTCTTTCGCGCCGACGTGATAAAAATGCTCTTTGGTTAACACATGAAATTCCGACCACAGCGTCTCAAGAGATACATTTTTCCTGTACTGATTGCTATGCCAAGTGGATAAAATGAATTTGCAAGGAGATTGGCTCAACTTCTCAAATAGGTATTGTTCATTTTCTTCGTCCCAGCTATCAAAATAATCAACGTGCCGCCCAACATAAGGCGGATCACAGTAGATGAAATCATCTTCAGAAATGTCTTTAAGTGTTTCTTTAAAGTCTTGGCAGATAAACGACCAATTAAAATGTCTTGACATGACATGAACGTAGTCAACTTGGTTTACAACCTTTGTGATATATCCTTTAGAAAACCGCTGTGGTTTGTGACCGAAAGGGACATTAAAGTCTCCTTTGCGATTGAACCGAATCATACCATTAAAACAGCAGCGATTTAAAAAAAGAAAATCTGAAGGTTCATGTGTTTTATTAAATCGCTCTCGAACTTCATAATAGTAGTCTTGCCCACGTCTTGATAACATTTCGCCGTGCTGTTCAAGGAAGTTTCTCACCTTCAAACCATCAAGTTTCCCGCTTGCTATCGCGTTATAGAAGTTAATCAAATGTGGATTGCTATCTGCAAAGATTGCCTTACGTGGCATAATATTGAAACCAACAACCCCCGACCCCATAAAGGGTTCAATCCATCTACCTTCAAAAGACCAGTCAACAGCTCGCTTTATAAAAGGTACAAGCTTGCTTTTTATTCCTTGACACTTAATCGGTGGAATCATAACTTTCATCATTGGTTTCGACTCCTCAGTCCTACTTTTCTTGCTTTGGGTACAATTAACCGCGCATCTCCACCCCTATATTCAACAAAATCTTTCAAACTTCTAATCAGCTTTGTTTTACCACCATCTTCCGTCACGGTAATCTTATCATAGTTCATCCAATAATCATCAAACCATCCCTCGCCTAAGTCTGAGAACATACCACGCCCTGAGATTATATCAGCAATTCTATTGATACTTCCGATGTTTGCGGTATTGCCACTACCGCTTTTGTCACTCGCGATCTTCCATTTTTCTGCAACAAAGAATTTGAAGTCCTTTATAACAGAAGATATCGAATGAAGTTCTTCAAACTCATAAGTGCGAGTTTCGTCTACTTCCTCTTCTTTATGCCTGCTGTAAATAATTCCCAAACAAAAATGTCCTTGGTATTGACTATAAGGGAATTGAATGTTCTTTGAATTTTCTCTATTCACGAAGTATTTCCCGTGAGAACCCAATGTGAATCCATTGCAAAACTCCGGGTAATCTGGTAAGCGATATGTCGTCTTGAAATCAACAGCGAATTTGATGAATTCGTCATCCGCCTTTACGAAAGAGATGTCTGGATAGTAATTCTGATGTTCAGCTAAAACCACCCGGTATCCGGTTTCTTCCGCGAAACTGAGAATACGAGGAAAAAGATGTATTTCAAGAATCTTTGATATTATTTTTGTATCCGAAGAGATTGTATAAATATTTCGACATACATCAATAAATCCCTTGATACGCCATTGACCATCGTCTGTACTAACATGTTCATCAAGTGATGAGACGAATTGAGTCAGTGCTTGAAAGAACTTCTGTTTAATTTGCGAATCTTGGCTCATACATAAATCCTTTTGCCGTAACTACCAGTGTCCAAGTACATACAGTGAAATGACATATTTAATACTCGCTGCGTGCGTTCCAACCAGGGTACTGCTCTTCCAACGCATGCAGCGTTTGTGGTGTGTAGTATGGATGACCAGCAGGTGGAAACCGAAAAACCTCGCGCTCCGATGCCGTTAGCGTGCCAATAAATTTTGAGAACGTCGCGTGTCGTCCTTTATCTGTGTAGTGCCGAAAGCCTTCCCAATAGTGGTCTGCCCGTCCTAAACCGAATCCCCATGTGAAACGTTGTCCATCTTCCCGCAGATAATCGCTTGCCGAATGCAATGTATAGTTGTTGAAGATACAGAGGGTTCCGCCTTTGCAAACAAGCGGTTGACATTTAGACATATCCCGTCCGTACTCGGTAGCGAGCAATCTGAGTGGTGCTTGATCTTCGTCAACATCTTCAAGGTGTACCCAGAAAACAAGTTGTCCGAATTCGGGGGCGCACTGTGACTGCGGTAGCAATGAGTTATTACCGTTATCAATATGCAAACCGCTTGCATCGCTGCCGACACCGCCACCTTTGAATCCGGGATAGCGTGCAATCATACATCCAGCACGGAAGTGGATGTGTTCTGTCTTGAACCACTTACGCGCGAAACCCCATGCTTCGTAGTCCACAATCCCACGCAACAGTGCCATCTCAGACGATGGAAATTCAGTCAAAATCGCTCTGCCTGAGGGTGGATCGTCTTTGACCTCTTCCCACGTCGGTAGCACACGACGTTGGGCAGCTTGCATCTCAGCGAGCTGTTCCCCCGAATAGTAGTCCGGCACGATTAGATAGCCTTTTGCAGCGAACTCGTCAAGATGGAAATCGGTAAGTTTTATGGGCATGTTACCCTCCACTGGAAAAGCGGGAAAATCTGAACAAGAACACGTTAAAAAAATTTTGCTGACGAACCTTGAACGTCAAGCCCGCCAGCAAAATTAAAACTCCCCCAGACGGACTCGAACCGCCGACACGATGGTTAACAGCCATCTGCTCTACCGACTGAGCTATGGGGGAATATAAAATTAACATTTTAATTATACACCATCATATACCCAATTGCAAGTTAAAGTGTACTTTTTACAGATTTTAACACCCACACTTAACTTCCTTACCCTGAACACCCTTTTTGCCCTTGGTCTCATAACCATCAAGCTTCCACCAATCCAAACCGCCAAGCAATTCTTTGACATTAAACCCTAATTTCGCCATGTTCAAAGCACCTTTAGTAGAAGCGTTGCAACCGATACCATCACAATAAGTAACATACAACTTTGATTTGTCAAGATCACTTGTGGTCGCCTCACACATCGATCTGTGCGGGGTATTTATTGATGTAGGAATATGTTCAAGTGTGTATGCCTCTGGAGATCGGGCATCTATAACGATGATATCTTCTCCGTTATTGAGTGCCTCGCTGAGATCCCAGGAATCGGTCTCATAAGCTAACTTTGCTTGATAAAATTCACGTTGATTCATAATTCCCCTGAGTACTGAATTTTGCCAGAATTAATCAAATCCTGCCTTGTTCTTCAGATGTATTCACCTATTTAATTCTTCCCATAACGCCCGATAGAAATTCATGACTCGGACAGGATCAGAACTGCCTGCAATTTCTGCCAAAGTATAGCCAGAATATCCAGACTCTTTCAACGAGGTGAACAGTTCTCGCCACGGATATTCACGCCGATGCAGTTCCGTAATATGCACTAAACCGATTTTCCCTTTTACGTAGTTGAAGTTATTCTGAATAGAACCGTTTTCCACTTCGCCGAAGTTGGAATTCCAGCACACGTATACGTTCTCATGGTCGGCAACATCAATAATAGTTCGTATATGTCGGAGTTCGGAGGTGCCGCCACCGTGCACTTCCAGTCGAATCTGCACGCCGAGGTCTGCAGCGAATTCTCCACATTCCCGCAATGCTAATCCAATCTGTTCTAACGTCTTTTCCACTGGAACTTCACTGGGGAGACCATTTGGACGCACCTTTACACCCGGCGCGCCGACATCTGCTGCTAACTGAGAGTATTCTTTCGTACCATCTATATTCTGCCGAACTGCATCTTGATCAGTTGAATGGTAGTCAAAAGCGGAACCCAAGCCTGCAATCTCAATAGGTGAATCTTCAAACTGCTGTTTTACGGCTGCCCGTTCACTTGCAGAGAGGTTGACTTCAACGCCATGCGCGTGAGTTGTCCTTAACTCCACACCAGAAAATCCTGTTTCCGAACACCGTTCAATGATTGTCGGAATATCCCAATCTTTTGCCATATTATAGGTTACTAAGCCAAGTTTCATAAATTCTCCTTATTCAAAAAGTTGTGCTACTGGACAAGAAAATCCTTCAACGACATCCTCTCCTGTGAGCGTGTCTTTGCGTGTGAGTGTTGTAATATCTGTTTCTGAGCGAAACACCGTTACTGTTTGCGATTTGGGTTCGATCACCCACACTATTTGTGTCCCAGCTTCCAGATAAGCGAATGCTTTGTCAATCACACGCTGGAAAGCATCTGATGGTGAAATAACCTCAACAGCAAGGTCTGGCGGCACTGGAAATGCTTTGCTCAGATCGTCTGGCAATTGTGCTAAAGAAATAAAAGCAATGTCCGGTTTCAGGACGCGCTCCCCTACCTGAAAACCTGTGTCTGGGGTAACGACCTCGCCGAATTGATTCTCACGCACATACAAACCCAAGCACAGAAAAAACCTTGCACAAATTATTCCATGTTCCGCAGATGCAGCTGGCATCAGTATTATTTCTCCTTTAACGTACTCATATCCCTCTAAATCGCTTTCAAGAAATTCCTCCAAAGTCATTGAAAAGTTTTCTGGTGAATGAGATTCTTGTGCATATTCGTTAATGTTTTGTGGATGCATTTTATTCCTCCGCAGTTAATTTGCTGTGTTTTAGAATCTATCTATTCAAAAAGTTGTGCTACTGGACAGGAAAACCCTTCAACGACATCCTCTCCTGTGAACGTGTCTTTGCGTGTGAGTGTTTTTATATCTGTTTCCGAACGAAACACTGTTACTGTTTTTCCAGTAGGTTCAATGATCCAGACAAGAAGTGTTCCTGCTTCCAGATAAGCAAGAGCCTTTTCAACAACCTTAGTCAGGGAATCTGTTGGTGAAATCACTTCAATCGCGAGTTCTGGTGGGATTGAAAATATTGATCTTTGATCATCAGGAAATTTAGATGTTGAAATGAAAGCGACATCAGGCATCAGTATCCGTTTACCAACACGGAAACCGGTGTCTGAAGTATAGACACGACCAAGTTGATTTGTACGAACATGCGATTGCAAATACCACTGGACATTAGAACTAATATTGCCATGTTCAATAGAGGTTGGCGGCATCGGTATCAATTCTCCTTTGATATATTCAAATCTTTCTAAATCGCTCTCAAGAAACTCTTCTAAAGTCATTGAAACGTTTTCTGGTGGCAGAGTTTCATGTGCAAATTCGTTGATGTCTTGCGGATGCATTTTTAATTCCTCCATACATAATTTTGCAATTTCAGAATCTATTCAAATAGTTGTGCTACCGGACAGGAAAATCCTTCAACGACATCCTCTCCACTGATCGTATCATCTCGTTTGTATATTTTAAAATCTTTATCAGGATAAAAAACTGACAAGGTTTTCATGACCGGATCAATCACCCAAACCATTCGAGTACCAGCCTCAAGGTATGCTTGTACTTTTTCCGAAACATTCCATAATATATCCGTAGGAGAAATGACTTCAACAGCGAGGTCAGGTGGTATTGGGAAACCCTTAGTTTTGTCTTCAGGTATACGCGTTGTGGAAACAAAAGCAACATCCGGTTTGATTACGCGTTCACCTACCCGAAAGGACGTTTCTGCAGTATATACCTCTCCTAACTGATTTTGATGCACGTGTGAGTCTAAATACCGAATAACTCTAACACTAATTCCTCCATGTAAAATTGATGCATCTGGCATCGGCACTAATTCTCCTTTAACGTATTCATATCCCTCTATGTCATTTTGAAGGAATTCTTCCAATGTCATATCGGTTTTTATTGGAGCAAGGGAGATCTCAGCCTGTTCATACCCGTTTTTTGGAACGTTCACAAGATTTCTCCTTCTTCTGTTTTCCTCTTTTGAATTGCTAAATACCGATTTTTTTGCTATAATTCCTCTAACTCTACAATAAAGGAGAACACATTCATGGCATACGCACTTGAAGACGAATTTGGTGACATTATCGGTAAAGCCCGACGTGGACAAAACATGTCGCAAAATGAAACAGCCGCAGCCGCCGGAATCACAGAATCCGATTTGTCACGTATGGAACAGTATACCTTAAAACCGACAGAAGCGCAAGTCTATAAACTTGCTGAAGTCCTTAACTTAGACGGAGCAAAACTCCTTGCAATTGCGACAGAACAGTGGGAACCTGATCCTGCTCAGCAATCTGGCGATGCAAACCTTGATGTGATAACGGTAAGCGCGCCTGTTGTCGGATGGCCGGTCAACGCCTACCTCTTAATCTGCAAAGCCACAGACGAAGCCGCAATCATTGATACCGCAGCACATCCCGACCTGATTTTAGAACAACTTGATGCACATAAAGTTAACCCGACTGCTATCCTTTTGACCCACTCACACAAAGACCATACCGATGGGTTACCCCAACTCGAAAACGCTACCGGATGCCAAGCATATATCCATAAAAGTGAACCGAAACCTCGGAGTGCAGGCAAATTGCGGGAACTTGTCCATTCGGATGTTGTAGAAATTGGCGCGCTTATGGTCACAGTGCTTGATACGCCTGGACATACCCCTGGTGGTTGTAGTTTTCTAACACAAACGGCAGCTTTCGTCGGTGATGCGATTTTTGCGGGTTCGGTTGGCGGACCGAATATCTCTTATCGAGATGAAATTGATAGTGTCCGCGATAATCTGCTATCGCTTCCGGATGATGTCCGACTTTTCCCCGGTCACGGTCCCGCAACAACCGTCGGCGAAGAGAAGTTACACAATCCATTTTTCTAAGTTCACGTCGCTGTCAAGACGCTTATGTTTGCTTATCTGTGCCGTGTGAGGCTTGAGTATTGCTCTCGTATTTAGTCCAACGTTTTCTCTCCATCGGCTTGTCACTTCTTGGAGTTTCCCTCCTTGTATTTTTGATGGTCCATCTGATTCCTGGTGATGCAGCCCTTACCATTGCGGGTGAACGCGCTACTGAGGAAGTACTCACCCAACTCCGAGAAGATATGGGACTTGACAAACCGCTTTATCACCAATACGCGAAATTCCTGTGGGACCTCGTGCGACTTGACTTAGGACACTCCTTTAAAACCAAGCAACCTGTTTTAGAAGAAATCAAAAGATATTTTCCTGCGACTGCCGAATTAACGCTTGCAGCGATGGCATTTTCCATCTTTTTTGGTATAGCGGCAGGCATCATTGCGGCTGTTTATCGCGGTAAATTTTGGGATTATTTTTCAATGTCCACATCGCTTGCAGGTATCTCAATGCCAATCTTCTGGCTTGGGTTGATGCTGATTCTACTTTTTTCCTACTATTTGAAGATATTGCCTGCCACGGGACGTTTAGATACTATTTTGAGTTTGGATATTGAATCCCTGACAGGTTTTTACTTAATTGATACACTTCTTGCCAAGAACTTTGCTGCATTTAAAGATGCAATTGCACACCTCATACTTCCCGCAATTACTTTAGGCACAATCCCGTTGGCTATTATTGCGCGAATGACCCGTTCAAGTCTGCTTGAAGTGTTAAATCAACCATACATAACTACCGCTTATGCAAAAGGTTTGTCGAAATGGGCAGTTATTATTAAACATGCATTGAAAAATAGCATGGTTCCTGTTTTGACAGTTATTGGTCTTGAATTTGGTTATCTGATGGGAGGGGCAATTCTAACTGAACATATTTTCTCATGGCCCGGACTCGGTTCATGGTTGCGTGCCGCTGTTGAAGCACGTGATGTTCGCGCTGTCCAAGGCGGTGTGCTTTTCGTTTCTGCACTTTTTATGTTTGTCAACCTAATCGTTGACCTGTTGTATGCTTATTTTGATCCACGCATCCGAGTGGGAGATGAAGCCAAATGAACGACACCCCAATACTAACAGGTCAACACCTTGTCTTTCGGAAACTCCTGCGGCATCCATCTGCAACTATTGGTGCGTCAATAATCCTCTTTTTCATCATTGTAGCAATCTTTGCACCGCTTATTGCAACGCACGATCCGATAAATACTGAGGTTGCCAAACGGCTCAAAGGTCAGTCAAGTGAACATTACCTCGGGACCGATGGCTCCGGACGTGATGTGTTTAGCCGAATTGTTTACGGTTCCCGTATCTCTCTGAAGGTAGGATTTATCGCGATAACCTTTTCGCTTGGACTCGGCACCTTGTTCGGTGCAATCGCGGGCTATTTTGGTGGATGGTTAGACAACCTGATTATGCGCGTGATGGATATGTTGCTTGCGATGCCGAGCATTCTGCTTGCGATGGTCATTGTCACCATTTTGGGTCAGAGTCTTACAAATGCAATTATCGCTGTTTCCATTGTCTATATTCCGCAATATGCGCGGATTTTACGTGCCTCTGTTCTCAAAGTGCGCGAGTTAGATTACGTCACCGCAGCGAAAGTGATTGGCGCAAGTGACATTCGAATTCTGGTTACTACCGTTCTACCAAACTGTCTTGCACCGTTGATTGTTCAAGCTACTTTAGGTATCGGTGCTGCTATTTTAGATGCGGCGGGACTCAGTTTTCTTGGACTCGGTGCTGAGGTGGGTGTGCCTGAATGGGGGGCAATGTTGAATGAAAATACAAAGTATATTCGCAAAGCACCACTGGCTGTCACTGCTCCCGGTGTGGCTATCTTTCTCATTGTGTTAGGTTTCAATCTCCTTGGAGATGCTCTTAGAGACGCGCTTGACCCGCAAATAGACTAGATTAATAGGAGATATGTATTGGTTGATGATTTCTAACGATTTTTGTTGATGATTACGCTATGAACCCATACTATATCAATGTTTGCAGCGGTTGATGATTCGGTTGATGATTTTTTCAATTTTTAGTTAATGATTATGCTTTCATGCCTTACTATAACAAGGTTTAAATGGGTTGATGATTAAGCGATTTTCAAAAACAATATTTCTTATTGATTTCAAAACGTATTTCTAATAAAATGCAACACAGATTTCTCACTTGCTGATAAATCAATACGATTATCTGAAGATCAACAATATATAAGGAAGCAGTAATATGAATATCCTCGTCCTCCACGGACCGAATCTGCATCTTTTAGGAAAACGACAACCGGAGATTTACGGACACCAAACATTGAATGACATCAATGGTGCGCTTGATCAGTTTGTAGCGGCATCGCCTCATAATGTTGTACTAAAAATCTTACAATCCAACCATGAAGGCGAGATTGTATCCATCATCGGTGACCACATTGACTGGGCAGATGGTATTCTCATTAATCCTGCTGCTTATACACATACCAGCATTGCTATCCGAGATGCACTCACGACTGTCGGAGTCCCTGTCATTGAAATTCACCTCTCTAACATCTACGCTCGTGAGAAATTTCGGCATCATTCGTATATATCAGGCGTTGCGGTAGGAGTCGTCGGTGGTTTCGGTGCGTATAGTTACATTCTTGCTCTTGAAGCGATGATTCATATTTTGGGTCCGAATTCAACCGATAATTTAGATGAATAATTGAAGGGAATTATTTGTGGAACAAAAGCCGTTTATACCTTTTAGTCGTCCGTGGATTGATGACACTGAAATCGAAGCAGTTAGCGAAGTGCTTGCTTCTAAATGGATAAGTACTGGTGCAAGAGTGCGTGAGTTTGAACGTGCTTTTGCCGAATACCTTGGTGTCAAACATGCAATCGCTGTGAGTTCTTGCACAGCAGCATTACATCTTAGCCTTGTTGTTACTGGTATCGGTGTAGGAGACGAAGTTATTACGACACCCTATACCTTTACTGCCACTGCCGAAGCCATCCGATATGTCGGGGCAAAGCCTGTCTTCGTAGACATTGATCCCGAAACATTGAACATTGATATTACGAAAATTGCGCCAGCGATTACCTCACGCACCAAAGCGATAATGCCTGTCCATATCGCTGGGCTTCCGTGTGACATGGATGCATTACAAGAGATATGTCAAGCACACAATCTCGTGCTTATTGACGATGCTGCACACGCTATTCCTACTGAATATAACGGGCAATATATCGGAACTCTCGGTGACCTTTCTGCTTTTAGTTTTTATGCGAATAAAAATATGACCACGGGAGAAGGTGGTATGATTACCACCAATAACGATGCGCTTGCGGAACCACTCCGAACGATGCGGCTTCACGGTATTGACAAAGACGCATGGGCACGGCAGTCAAAACGCAGCATTTGGCGATACGACATCACCACCGAAGGCTATAAATACAACATGACCGATATTCAGGCGGCAATGGGGTTGTGCCAACTCATGAAACTTAATAAACAGCATGAACGTCGTCAGAATTTCGCACAAATATATCAATCAGAATTGGAGAAAATTTCACAGATTAGCACTCCGTTTGTGCCAGATAATCCTACAGAACACGCGTGGCATCTTTACATTATTCAACTCCATACTGGCAACCGTGATGAATTTGTTGAATCCTTGCGTGAAGAAAACATTGAATGCAGCGTACACTATATTCCATTACATCTTTTTGAATTTTATCAGAAGCAGTACGGCTACAGTGTCGGTGATTTTCCGTGTGCAGAAGAAGCTTTTGAACGTGTTGTGAGCCTACCGCTCCATCCAGGGTTAACTGAATCGGGCGTACATTGTGTAGTTGATGCTATCGGTCAAGTTCTGACATCATAACGCCCTGATCGGTATGTTATACCATTTCTAATTGACAAATTGTCATAGCATATTGTCCGTCAGGTAGAGCTTGCGAAACCCGACAAATGCCTAAAGACGAATGCGCTTTTGGCATTCGCCATGATTTGTAGCGTTGATTTCTTGATTTGGCGCATTTGGTGTTGATTTGGACATGACACTATAAAAAGTCGGGTTTCGCTACCGCTTCTACCCGACGGACGAAATAATGTCCTATTATCATATAGAAACGGTATTATCCTTGTTGGAATAAGAAGAATCCACATGTCTACTTCAAAACTCTACCAAATCATTCCCAGTGAAGTATGCTTTTCCTGTGACGTTTGTTGTCGGTTTTTAGAGGCTGATAGTCCGCTCGCGCCAATTTTTACTGAAACGGAAAAACAGCATATAATTTCTCAAGGTGCAGACCCAATTTTATTTCAACCGCAGGCAGACGGAAAAAGTTCACAGATTAAGTTAAAACTACATAAAGATTTTTACATCTGTCCCTTTTTTGAACCGGAAACGAGTAGATGTAGTATCTATGCGAATCGTCCATTTGATTGTCAACTTTATCCCTTTGCTTTGATGTTCAATGAGGACAGGAACAGTGTCGTGCTGGGAGTGGATATGCTCTGCCCGTTTGGTGAGGCGCATCTGGAAACAGAAGCCTTTCAGCAACATCTTCAGCATGTTATTAGTTATGTAGAATCAGAGACAGTGATGGAACAGATTGCTGCAAATTGGAGTCTCATTGGGGAATATCAAGACACGGTGAAGGTTTTT
>LXNJ01001373.1_pt1 | contig 14675 bp, 13 predicted proteins | sample 809081 | NCBI WGS metagenome assembly LXNJ01 (sample SAMN04870510, study PRJNA318959) | sponge metagenome | biome: sponge; feature: marine sponge reef; material: water | host: Petrosia ficiformis | place: Greece: Milos, Mediterranean Sea | collected 2013-05-29 | depth 5-7 m
AGGGAGGTCTGGCTTGCCGGAATGGCTCTGGCGCTTGTTACGGCGGCTGTCCTGGCACTGCCGGGGCGGCTGGGCAGGGGCGAGCGTCTGGACCGGCTGGCGCGGGCCGAGGCCCTGATAGCCCGTACCGCGTACCGGAACGCGTTGCAGGTCCTGTCCGAAATGGATCTGGCCGGGATGGACGCCTGGGCGATTCGCAGGGCGCAACTCCAGCGGGCCCTGTGCCTGAAGGCGCTTGGGCGCTTTGAAGACGCATTGACCGGATTCCGGGCGGTGAAGAAGGTGTCCGGGTCCATACACGACTACATGGATTTCTGGCAGGCCGAATGCCACCGGGAACTCGGACAGGCCGACAGCGCTCTGGTGTATTATACGCGGGTTGTCGATACGCGGCCATCCGGGCGCCTGATGGAAGACGCGGCGCTCCTGGCGGCCGGACTGCATCTGCAGGCGGGAGATGCGCGGGAGGCGGCGCGGATGTACCGCCGGTTGCCCGACGGGAGCGGGCAGAAGGTCAGGGCGCTGGCGGGCCTTGCAGGGGCGCTGGACGTTTCCGAAGATTCCACCGAGGCGCGGCGAATTCGGCTGCGCCTGACGCGTGACTACCCGGAGTCGCCGGAGTCGCTGGCCGCGTTGGGTTCGATGGGGCCATTGCGAACTGTGCAGGAACGGTTTTACGGCGCCCTCGCCTATTCCAGCCACGGGCGTTATGGCGAAGCGATGGGACTATTCCGGCAGATTCTCAGCAAGACCCGTGAAACCGGCTGGCACGGTCGGGCGCAGCAGGAACTTGGACTTGTACACTTAAAACGAAAGCACTACCGAACGGCGCAACGGGCGTTTCAGGAAGCCCATCAGCGGTATCGGGTGCCGAAAGCCCTGTTCTATTTGGGGCGCTGTTCCATAAAACTGGGGCTTGACATCAAGGCGGCCGGTCAGTTCCAATCATTCGCGCGCCGGTATCCCGCGACCCCCGGGGCTGCGGAAGCGCTCTGGCAGGCGGCAATGGCCTATGAGCGGCGGGGGAGGCGCACAAAGGCGCGCGAGGTATTTCTGAATCTTGCCGCCCGGTATCCCGGGAGCCGTCTTGCCGACCGGGCCAGGTGGCGGGCGGGCTATGCGCTTTTCCGTCTGGGGCGGTTCGAAGAGGCTGCCCGGGTCTTTATACAATTGGCGGACCGGACGTCGGAAAATTACATGCGAGACCAGGGTTACTACTGGGCCGGCAAGTCCAGGACGCGAGCCGGACGTCCGGAGTTGGGCGCCAGACTGTTGCGGCGCGCGGCAGCGGGTTTTCCAACCTCGTATTACGCTTCCCGGGCGCGAGCGGTTCTGAAGTTGAAGGGCGGGGCGCATCCTCCGGGTCAGGCATTTCCGGGGGCTGGCCGGAGCCTGCCGATGTATGTACCGTCGCCGTATTTATTGAAAGGAGACAGGCTGGCGGACCTTGGGCTATACGAAGAAGCGGAACAGGAATACCGACACGCGGGGTGGGCTCACAGAGATGAAATACACGCTCTGAGTGAACTGCAGCGGCGATTCGAACGTATTGGAGCGATGAGCCAGGCGTTTCGGATCTCCAGCCTGATCGTCAATCTGGAACGCGATCGGGGGATGCCGATTTCACTTGCTTCATTTCGCAGATTGTACCCGATCTATTACTGGGGCGAAATAAGCCGGGCCGCCCGGGGTCTCGGGCTCGACCCCAATCTGGTTCTCGCGATCATTCGCCAGGAGAGCGCATTTGACGATATGGCATTGTCCAGAGCGGGCGCGCGCGGGCTGATGCAGGTGATGCCGGCAACGGGCCGGCAGATTGCGCGTAAACTGCGTCTCAAGGGTTATTCTACCGAAGACCTGTGGGATCCGAACACCTCCATTTGGCTGGGGGCCAGGCACCTTGTCGATCATTTCCGCCATTTCAGGAACAGCAAGGACAGGAGGCTCGGCCTGGCTTTGTCGGCTTACAACGCCGGATTGGATGTGGCGCAGAAGTGGTCCGGTCGGCTCCCGGAGCACGACGTGGACGAGTTTGTCGAGAGCATACCCTATCGTGAGACACGCAATTACGTCAAACTGGTGTATCGGAATTATCAGGTTTATTCGTATCTCCAGCAGGCAACGGACACGGGGGGATAATGGGTAGAGAGCGCCTGGCGCCACGCCGGATGCTCCTGCCGGAACGAAGCGGAGGATACATCCATGTCAAAAAGCGGTGAACGCCGTCTCTGGATGGCGCTGGAGGATCTGTTCATCCTGCTGTCGATATTCGCGCTTTGGCCCGTAATTCTGGGATGGGAGGGGTGGGTGTGGGAGGTGTTGAAGTACCTTGCCGTGGCGGGTCTGGTCTGGATCTTTGTCCGGCGGGCGAGGCGTTACCAGCGTCGTCCGAAAGGCAACGATTCCGGATCGAATTGATCGATGGGACGGGCGCCGGACGTTGCACCCGTCATACCGGATTCAGTGAAACCGGCTCAGCATGGGGACCGCGGCCTGCAGGGCTTTTCCCCGATGACTGAGTCTGTTTTTTTCTTCGGGCGAAAGCTCCGCAAACGTCCGCCGGATGCCTGAAACCAGAAACAGGGGATCGTACCCGAATCCGCCTTTACCCCGCGGGCTGTGCAGGATCCTTCCCTCGGCGGTGCCCTCGGCCGTCTGTGCCGAACCGTCCGGTGCGCCAACGGCGATCACGCAGCGGAAACGCGCAGTACGTTCCGCGTCGGGGGTGTCTTCGAGGAGCTTGAGAAGCTTGCGGTTGTTCTGTTCGTCGGTGGCGTTTTCGCCCGCGAATCGCGCCGAATAAACCCCCGGAGCGCCGTCGAGCGCGTCCACCTCCAGGCCGGAGTCATCGGCGAGGGACACGTGGCCCGTATGGCATGCGACGACAAGCGCTTTCTTGATGGCGTTGGCCTCGAACGTCCTGCCGTCCTCAACGATTTCTCCGACGTCCGGGAAGTCGGCCAGGGAGCGGAGCCTGTATTCCGAACCCAGGATTTCCCGGATCTCCCGGAGCTTGCCGGCATTTTTCGTTGCGACCACCAGACACGACATGGCAATTCCGTAATACACGGTGAATCGTGCGGCATCGATTTGGGGTTGAAGAACCCGCCCTGACAAGGGTAGGTGTCTCAAATTTCAATTACCTCTCGGGCGTGTTCCCGGAAGTCCGATGCCTTGATGCGGACGATATAACACATTTCGACAAATCTTGAATAGAGCCTGCCATCCGCCAGTTTTTTCACGTTTTCGATATCCTGATTGGCGGTCACAATCGTGAATCGTCTGTTGGCGTAGCGTGTATCCACCAGGTTGTAGAGCATTTCCAGCTCCCATTCCGTGTTCCGCTGTACGCCGAAGTCGTCAATGACGAGAAACGGGACGTTGCCGAGCGTTCGCAAAAAGGCCTCGGACTTACCGTGCATCGGGCTGTTTTCGTCGAATGCGAATCGCAGTCTCTGAAAAAATGCTTTCGACAGGCTGATGAATCTCCCTGGGCGGCCCGAGTGGAAGATCAGTTCGTTGAGCGCGACATAGGAGAAGTAGGTCTTTCCCACCCCGGGTCCGCCAGTCAGAAAGTACCCTCTCATCGGTTGAGATGCACTTGCACGGGCGCTGGTGTCACGCGAGGCGTTCCACTTCCGGGCTTTTTCGATCAGGTTGCGCAGATGGCGTTTCAATTCGTCAGCACCCTCGATCGGTCTTCCATCGTATGTCTCGTAGAAGTGGTCCAGGAATTTGAACCGAAACGGATCGGGAATGCCGGAGTACCTGATGAGACGGTTGATTTCCTGAGTCTTCAACCGGTAGCGTCGGCAAGGGCACCAGACCGGATCGGCATCCGGCCGTTGAAAGATCTGGTATGGTGGCCTGCCACCGCACTTGCAGTGCTTGTCGACCCTGGGAGAGAGTCTGATTTCGCCGTGCTGCCCCGCCGTGACCTGGGGATCGTAGAAGTATCCCGGATCGCTGCCGGGAAGATCGATTCGCGCGGACGGATCAGTTCTTGGTGAGTTGACTTTCATACCGGTGTTTGAAATTTCGAATCCCGTTGAAGATGGCTTCGGCCATTTTACGCTGATACGCCCGCTGCCGCATCTGACGCTCTTCGGCCGGATTGGAGACAAAGCCTATTTCCACCAGGACCGAAGGCATGTCACCCATCGTGCCTCTCATCACGTAGAAGTTCGCCTGCCGAACGCCGCGATCGGGCAATGGCCTTATGCTTCCGACCACCTCCGCGCGTATATCGGCCGCCAGATCCTGGCTTTCCTTCAGAAACTGCGTAGAAAGCAGACCGAACTGAATGCCTTCAATCTCGTCCATGGCTGCCGGTTCATCGTGATCTTCAAGGTCAAGGACGGCATTTTCCCGCCTCGCCACTTCTGCGGCTTCTTCGGTCCTGGCTTCGGAGAGAAAGTAGATTTCGAAGCCGCGCGCGCGGCGACTCCTGCTCGCGTTGCAGTGAATGCTGACAAAAAGCTTGCCCTGGTTCTTTCTGGCAATGCGCGCGCGTTGTCCAAGCGTGACGAACCTGTCCGTGTTGCGCGTCAGCACGGCCCGGACGCCGAGCCGCTTTTCAAGCAACGCCGCGAGACGCACGGATACCTTCAACACGACGTCCTTTTCCTTCGTGCCGCGTTTTCCCTTCGCCCCCGGGTCCCTGCCGCCATGTCCGGGGTCAATGATGACGGTGTCGATCGTCCAGCGTTCCGGGTCGACTTTCGTCCCTGGCAAAGGCATTCCAGGAATGGGAGGCTGAATTTCGCGAGCCGACGCGGGGGCCGCATGGACCGGTTTATCAACGGGTTGGATTCTGGGAAGGCCCGGCATGGCTCGCGCCAGCAACGCAAGGACCGCTTCAGACGGAACGTATAGAGCTTCGGTGTTGTAATATCGCGTTTCCAGCGGCAGCCTGAACCCCACGTCGTTCACGGTCACGACCGAGGAAAACGGCGTGAATACGATCAGGTTGCCACCCATTCGCAAACCGATTTTTCCCCCGGAGGGGAGGGGATGGAGTCGGCCGCCCAGGATCTCGGCCAGGTCGCCGAGGGACACGTAAGCGCCGCCACCGATTCTCCACGCGGGAATGGTAACGGGCGCTTCCGTGGTTCCCGCGCTCACGAACGAACGGAGTGGTGAAAACAGGGCACAGGCGACCAGCAGGGAGGCGGGAAGCGTTGCCCTGCGTCGATTCTCATTTTTCATGGGTCGTCTCGAAGGGGTACCCGGCCACACCATTTGACGGCCGGATATCGGCAACCTGTTTCCGGGAAAGGACAGCCCCAATTTAAAAAAAACAACAACGCTGCGACACGACGAAAACCCCTGAAACGGGGCGTAACGGTCGTCAAAAAGGTCATTTCTTCAGTTCACGTCCAGTGACCTGGCGTATCCTGGTAATCAGATATTAAATCGCCTTTATATATTTGCATATATTCGGTTTTACTTCCCCGAAGAATTTCGCATCACGGTTAGTCTCGAGACCTCGTTGACCGTACCTTGAGTTCCAGGCGCATTTCACGTTGTGCGTCGCGTTTGGCAATCTCCCGGCGCCTGTCGTATTCGCGTTTGCCCCGGGCAAGGGCGAGTTCGACCTTGGCTCTGCCCCGTTTGAAGTAGAGCTTCAGTGCAACAAGCGTCAGCCCCTTTTCTTCGGTACGGACCCTGAGCCGGTCGATTTCGTATCTGTGCAGCAGGAGCCGGCGTTTGCGGACCGGATCGTGATTGAAGCGGTTGGCCTCGGTGTATTCACCAATGTGAAGGTTGTGCAGGAAGACCTCATTGTCTTCCACGCGAGCATAGCTGTCTGCCATATTGGCGTTGCCCAGACGCAGTGATTTTACTTCCGTGCCCTTGAGTTCGACGCCGGCTTCATAGGTATCGACAAGAAAGAAGTCCCGCCTGGCTTTGCGGTTCTGCACAACGATTTTTATGTTATCGGGCATCGGATCGGGACCGCGCCGTTCTCTGGTGGAAGCATTCCGACATCGAGCGGATCGGCTACTCCTGCAACGGGTGACGTTTGAGAAGGATGCGAACCAGCCGTTGGAGGACGTCGACCTTCCGCGCGTCCTTTTGATTCCGGTAGGCGGCGCACAGGTTGAACATCATGCGCGTGAGAATCTGCCGGTCGGATGACCGGCACAGCATGGATGGGTCGAAAGCCACGTCGAATCGGGAAAGGTATTCCGCGCATTCATTCGCCGTTAAGAGTTGACCCTTGTTGTACGGGTCGAACAGGAACTCCATGCCGTCCGTTGTTTTGTACTTGACGATGAAGTGTACGGGCATCCCCACGCCGAGAATTGGAAGATCGAGCCGTCGCGCGAGAAAAATATAAAGGGCCGATATCGAGATGGGAAGGCCCGTCTTGCGATCCAGGACCCGGTTCATGTAACTGGCGGCCGGGCCCACGGGTACGTTTTTCTGCCCCCGGAATCCCTGCAAATCAAGGATGTATTGGTTCAGGGTCTGGATGATTCTGAGCGGATGGTCGTCGGGAGCGATCGCGGGAGCCAGGTCCTCGGCCATCTTGTTGAGCCGGTTCCTGTATCGCTGAACGTCGAGGGCGGGATATTCAAGCCTGGCCAGGGTAAACGATGCTGTTTCCAGATCGACGTCGCCGCCTGCTCGCTTCTGGAGATTCCGGAATTGCGATTCCAGCGGCGGTTCCTTGAGGCACAACAGAATCCGGCCCGCTTCCCGCTGCGCCGGCGAGCCCACGGGCGCGGCATCCAGAACCTCGCGCACAGCCGGCTCACCCATTGTGAACAGCTTGCTCCGCACGATGTCCGCGATATCGGCGTCAGGGTCGGCCAGCAGCGAAAGAATGGCACGTACCTGTTTCCGGCCCAGATTCATGCCGCGCCTCGGGCACGGGCTCTCAGGATGACCATCAGGGCCGAGATATCCGCGGGTGAAACACCCGGAATCCGGGAAGCCTGACCCAGCGAGCGAGGGCGAACCCGGGAGAGTTTTTCGGCAGCCTCGCGGGAAATGGCGGGAAGGTCAAGGTAGTCGATGTTTTCCGGAAGACGTTTTGTCTCCAGATCCTGAAACCTGGCCACCTGCGACTTCTGGCGCTGAATGTAGCCCTCGTATTTGAGCTCGACCTCAACCGATTGGCAAACATCAGGCGGCAGGGGTTGGGGAGGCGGCGCCACTTCCCGGACGAACCGGTAGTCGATCTGCGGTCTGCGTAACAGATCGATCAGTGGTACGGGGTGAGCCAGCGGGGTCGTACCCGCTTTGCGAAGGTATTGCTGGACGCGGTCTGAGGGCGGGACTTTCACGTTTTTCAGACGGTGTTGTTCGCCGATGATTGCTGCCGCCCGGCGTCTGAAGGATTCGTACGCGCTGTCTGATATCAGCCCGATCCTGCGTCCGGTTTCGGTCAGGCGCAGGTCGGCGTTGTCGTGACGCAGCAACAGACGGTATTCCGCCGATGCCGTGAACATGCGGTACGGCTCTTCGGTACCCTTGGTTGTAAGATCGTCAATCAGCACGCCAATATATGCCTGGGCGCGGTCCAGGATGAGCGGGTCCTCGTTCCGGACCTGCAATGCGGCATTGATGCCCGCCATCAGGCCCTGTCCGGCTGCTTCTTCGTAGCCCGTGGTGCCGTTGATCTGCCCTGCGAAAAACAGGCCGCGGACGGGTTTGGTTTCAAGGGTGGGCTGGATCTGGTTTGGGGGGACGTAGTCATATTCGACGGCGTAACCCGGCCGCATGATTTCCGCGTTTTCAAGGCCGGTTACGCTGCGGACGACCTCAACCTGAACGTCTTCCGGCAGGCTCATTGACAGACCGTTCAGGTAGACTTCCAGGGTGTCGTAGCCTTCCGGCTCCACGAAGAGCTGGTGCTTCTGCCTGTCTGCAAACCTGACGATCTTGTCTTCGATCGAAGGACAGTACCGCGGGCCGACCGACCGGATACGGCCGCTGTACATCGCCGAACGATCCAGGTTCCGTCTGATGATTTCGTGGGTTTCCGGTGTGGTGCAGGTGATGTGGCAGTCAAGCTGGTCCTGTGAGATGACCCCCGTACGGAACGAGAAGGGACACGGGTGGTCGTCACCGGGCTGGACCTTCATCACGCTGTAGTTCACGCTGCGTGAATTGATCCGCGGCGGCGTGCCCGTTTTCAGCCTTCCCAGGTCAAACCCCAACCGCCGAAGTCCGCCGGATGCCCGTTCGGCGGAACCCTCGCCGGCGCGCCCTGCACGGTAAGACCGGTCGCCCACGTGAATGAGGCCCCTCAGAAAAGTGCCGGTCGTCAGGATTACGGTGCCGCCCCGAAAGATCGTGCCGGATTTGGTGACGATGCCCCTGATCCGGCCCTCGTCCACCAGCAGGTCTTCGATAAGGCCCTGTTTGAGATCCAGGTTCGGTTGACTCTCCACGACGTACTTCATCCTGAATTGATACGCTTTCTTGTCGGCCTGAGCCCGGGGGGCCTGCACCGCCGGTCCTTTGCTCCGGTTGAGCAGTCGGAATTGCAACCCCGTTGCGTCGATATTCTGCGCCATCTCCCCGCCCAGGGCATCGATTTCGCGCACCATGTGGCCCTTGGCAATCCCTCCCACCGCCGGATTGCAGGACATCTGGGCGACGGTGTCCAGATTCATTGTCAACAACAGGGTGCTGCACCCCATGCGCGCACCTGCCAGGGCGGCCTCGGCGCCGGCGTGCCCCGCGCCGACAACGATGATATCGTAGTGTTTATCGTAGGTCCACATAGGTTGTGAGAGGCGTCACGAGACTGAAATCAAGGTGCCATTCGATCCGTCTTCGGATTTCGAGTGCGCTTCGACTTCGAATCCCAAGTCCTCGATGAGTCGATGGGTCTCCGAAGTGGACTGTCCGCCGGTTGTAAGATAACCCTCCATAAAGACGGAATTCGCCGGATAGAGGGCCAGGGCCTGGAGGGACCCGAGCGTGAGTTCCCGTCCGCCCGCGATACGAATTTCCTTGTTCGGATTGACAAAGCGGAATAGGCACAGAACCTTGAGGCCATCTTGAGGCGACATCGGTTTACGCCCGGCCAGGGGCGTGCCATCGATGGGATGCAAAAAGTTGACGGGGATGGAATCGATGTCGAGTTCCCTGACGGCCACGGCCAGGTCGACGATGTCCTGCCTGGATTCTCCCATCCCGACGATTCCGCCGCAACAGGTCTCGATGCCGGCCGCCTTGACGGCTTTGAGGGTATTCAGCCGGTCCGAGTAGGTGTGCGTGCTAACGATATTGCCATGATGCCTGGCGCCGGTGTTCAGATTGTGATTGACCCGGTCCACGCCGGCTGCTTTCAACGTCCTGGCCTGTGCTTCGTCCAGCAGCCCCATGCAGCAGCAGATGTCGATATCGACGGTCTGTTTGACTTCGCGCACGATGTCGGCAACGGTGTCCACTTCTCTGTCGGTGGGGCCTCTGCCGCTGGTGACGATACAATAGCGCAGAGCCCTTCCCGCCTTGGCCTTTCTGGCGCCGTCGAGTATCTGCTCGCGAGGCAACAGGGGATATTTGCCGATATCGGCCGTCGACACGGCCGATTGGGAACAATAGGCGCAATCTTCCGGACACAGTCCGCTCTTGGCGTTCTGCAAGACGTGCAGGCGCACGCTGTTTCCGAAGAAGCGGTGGCGAACCCGATAGGCCGCGTGGACCAGCAGAAGCAGGTCTTCATCTGGCGTCTCGAGTACCGCCAGCATTTCCTGATTGGCTAAAGATTCGTTTTGCAGCGCTTTGCGTTCGAGTATCGAGTAGTCCTTCATTCGAAGTTGAGCTCCCGCGAGGGTGATGCCGGATCCACCACGCTACCGGTAGACAGCCAGACCCAGAACTGCCGTGCCGACGATGGCCACGGCAGGATGAAGGTTCAGGAAATGGATTGCGACAAAGGCGCCAAGTGCGATCAGACCCGTGTGCCATGAAGTCACGGACTTGGGCGCCATTTGCCAGACCACAACGAGAAGCAGACCCACAACCGCCGGCCGGACCGCCTTCAGCATTGCCTGGACTGCCGGCGCACCCTTATAGGCCATGAAGAACAGCCCCAGGATCATCATCAGGATGAGGGACGGAAAGACCGTACCCAGAAGCGCGACGATCAGCCCCGGGGTCTGTGCGACCTGGTAACCGATGTAGGCGGCCATTTTCGTAGCGATAGGCCCTGGAAGGGCATAGCCCATGGCGAGCGCGTCGGCAAACTCCTCAATGGTCATCCAACCATGCACGTCGACAACTTCCTCCTGGACCAGCGGGATCATGGACGGTCCGCCGCCGTAAGCGAAAATACCGACCTTTGTGAACGATACAAACAGCTTGACGAGTTCCATTACCGCCTCCACGAGCGGACGGGACAGGTGCGAAACAGGGCCCTGAACGGCGTTTGAATATAGCACATCGCCCATATTCGCACAAGGCAATTCCCGGACAAATATGCCCCGGTCCGGAGCCGGAAACCGTCACGGAACGCCCCTGAATTTCCGGCAACCCTCCGCCAGTCGCGCCGCCACTTCCGGACGTGTCGAATTGCATTTCCCCGCGCGGTATGGAACCCCACGAGCGTGCGCTATGTGGCGGCCTTGACAAGCATTGGGCTTTTTCCTATACTTCCCTCCGGCTCGGTGTTTCGTGCCGGAGACGGATTGCCGGAATTCGGACGATCAGAAGCAGAAAAAGCAGCGATCAGCTTTCGGCCCTCAGCTTGAATCAAAAACCCGGGCAGTCAACCCCAATCCGAAAAAAACGGCAACTCGGCGACGCGGCGGAAACCCCTGAAAAGGGCGTAACGGTCACCAGATAGGACGTTTTTTCAGTTCGCGTCCAGTGACCTGGTGTATCCTGTTAATCAGAAGTTAAATCGCCATTATCCACTTGCATATATGCGGTTTTACTTCCCCGAAGAATTTCACATCAAGCGTAACGTCAGCGCCGCGACGAGGCAGCAGCGGACCGGGCGCTGCGAGGCCATGGCGGGCGAGTGAAGGCTGTACAGGCGGTCCGGATGATTGGTCACTTATGTTTCCGGCAGGGGACACCGGACGGGTGGTGAGACGATGGCGGCCGCATCCCTTGCAAAGCTGGAAAGAATATGCAGCAGGAATCCCGCGTCGATCCTGTTTGCGCGCCTCGCCGACGAGTTGCTTCGACTCGGCAACGTGGACCGCGCGGCGGAGGTCTGCCGTAAGGGTGTGAGGTATCGCCCGCTTTACCCCACCGGCCATCTGGTTATGGGCAGGTGCTGCATGGCGTCCGGACGGCTGGAAGACGCCCGCCGGGAACTTCACCAGACACTGGCGCTGGATCCCGACAATCCTTCAGCCATCTGGCTGCTCGGCAAGATCGAAAGAAGGATGGGTTTCGAGGAACAGGCGCTGCATTCCTTCAGGTGCGCCCGAACGGTCGATCCATTCAGCCGGTTGCTGGTTGCCGAGATGGACGTCGAAGTTCACGCGGAAGACGAACCGGCCTCAGGATCCCGGTCCGGCGATGAGATGGAGCGCCCGGCGTCGAATGCGACCGTCGAGGTAGAGGGTGCGCCGGCGGAACGGGAGGATTTTTCCTTTCTGTTGCGGGATCTTCTGGACCATCGCGGCCAGGAAAAGGATCAGCCCGGGGATTCCAACGCCGAAATCGTCCCCATTGCCACCTCCACTCTGGCCGAGCTGTACGCGGTTCAGGGGCAGATAGAGGAGGCAGTGGCTGTCCTTACGCACGTTTGTGAGCAGGAACCGGACAATAAACGGATAAAAAAAAGACTGAATGAACTTCGGAAGTTGGATGGCGCGTGTACGGGAGGATAATTCCGAGCGATGGTCTCAACGTCAGAATTCAGAAATGGAATGGTCTTGCGTCTGGACGACGATCTCTATTTTATGGTCGAATTCGAGCACTTCAAGCCGGGCAAAGGCGCGGCCGTCGTGCGTACCCGCCTCAAAGGCGTGAAGACGGGCGCAATGATAGATCGGACATTTCGTTCCGGAGACAAGGTGGACGATGTTCGGCTGGAACGGCGGAAAATGCAGTTTCTCTACAGGTCCGGTGATCTGTACTGTTTTATGGATTGTGAAACGTACGATCAGTTCGAACTGTCTGCGGAGGTGATGGGAAACGCGGTTAAATATCTGAAAGAGAACGAGATTCTGGAAATTCTGGTCGCGGAGCAAAACACTGTGAGCGTCGCGTTGCCAATATTCGTTGAACTGGAAGTCACGGAAACCGACCCCGGGTTGCGGGGAGATACCGCCAGCGGAGGCAGCAAACCGGCCGTGCTGGAAACGGGTGCTTCGGTCCAGGTGCCCCTGTTCGTTGAAAGGGGCGACGTTTTGAAGATAGACACCCGAACCGAGTCTTACGTCGAACGAATCTGATTCTAAAACGGCGGAAACAGATTGCGGGAGCATCACGGCCAACGCGACCCGTAACCCGATTACCGGCCGTCGACTTTTCGAAGGAGCGCACGTGAAACTCTCCAAAGCAATGATGGAGACCCTGCAGCATCTGATCGAACGGGTTGGCGAAGACCAGGTCCGGGAGATTGAAATCGAACGTGGCATTCTGGGGCTTAGAAAAATACGGGTTGCCGCGGGAATCGATGCAGCCGCCGTCCAGCCGGTTGCACAGGTCGCGTCGAAACCGGCCGATGCCGACGATACTTCCGCTGGGCCCGAACCGGACGATACAGAAGGGTTGCACAGCATTAATTCTCCTATGGTCGGCATGTTCTACCGGGCGCCTAACCCGGATTCGCCGTCCTTCGTGGAAGAGGGCGACGTCGTGTCTGTCGGACAGACCCTGTGCATTATCGAAGCCATGAAAATCATGAACGAAATTGAAGCGGACGCAAAAGGCCGGGTGGTTCGCGTCCTTGTAGAGAATGGCAATCCTGTGGAGTATAATACGCCTCTTTTCCTCATCGAACCCTTATAAGGCGCTTCCTTCAACGATGCGGCGGCCCGTGCCGCCGTCCCCACCAGATCTGTCGTGTCATCCACTCCCTTATTCGATAAAATCCTTGTTGCAGACCGGGGCGAAATCGCCGTGCGTGTGATCCGGGCATGCAAGGAACTCGGCATCCGGACGATTGCCATACATTCCGAAGCCGATGGCAATTCGCTGCATGTTGGCATTGCCGACGAGGACGTCTGCATCGGGCCGCCTCCGGGAGATCAGAGCTATCGGAACATCCCGCGGATTCTGAGCGCCGCGGAAGTGACCAACGCCGATGCGATCCACCCGGGGTACGGGCCGTTGGCCGAGAACGCGGATTTCGCCGAGATGTGCGCTTCCTGTGGCATCGTATTCATCGGACCGTCTCCGGATGCCATTCGAAGGATGGGTGACAAGGCCGTTGCGCGGGAAACCATGCTCGCGGCGGACGTGCCGGTCGCACCGGGCACGGGGGTATTGCATAGCCTTGAAGAGGCCCGGCTTGCCGCCGGGGAGATTGGTTATCCAATCCGCCTGAAGGCCGTTGCAGGCGGCGGCGGCCGAGGCATGCGCACCGTGGAATCGGTGGAAGGCCTTGAGCGCGCCTGGAATGCGGCACAGGCCGAGGCCTCTGCGGCGTTCACGTCGGGAACGCTTTATCTGGAAAAGGAAGTCGTTGCGCCACGGCACGTGGAAATCCAGGTTATGGGCGACCAGGCCGGAAACGTCGTGCATCTGGGTGAACGCGAGTGTTCCATCCAGCGACGCCATCAGAAGTTGATCGAGGAGTCGCCTTCGCCCGTGGTCGACGAGGACCTGCGCCGGCGGATGGGTAAAGAAGCCGTTGCGGGGGCCCGAGCGGTGGGTTATGCGGGAGCAGGGACCGTGGAGTTTCTGCTGGATGCGTCAGGAAGCTTCTTTTTTCTTGAAATGAACACCCGTATTCAGGTCGAACACCCTGTCACCGAGATGGTCACCGGAATCGATCTGGTCAAGACGCAGATCGGCGTGGCCGCCGGTGAGCCGCTCCTGTTCGTCCAGGGCGACGTACGGCCGAGGGGACACGCCATTGAATGCCGCATCAACGCGGAAGATCCGGATCACAACTTCCGGCCTTCAGCGGGAGAAATCAACACGTTCCACGCGCCCGGCGGGCCTGGTATTCGGATCGATTCTCACGCATATGCCGGCTATCGTGTCCCTTCCCATTATGATTCGCTCCTTGCCAAGTTGCTGGCGTATGGCGACAACCGGGAGGAAGCAACCGCGCGTATGGTCCGCGCACTCGAGGAGTTCGTGATCGAGGGCATCCCTACAACCATTCCGTTTCATATCAACGCGTTACGGCATTCCGACTTTCGTGAGGGTCGGATCGACACGGATTTCGTGTCCAGAATGGGATACGGAGGTTGAACGTCGGCCGGGCCCCTGATAGGTCAGACGCCCACCTTGTGGACCGCTGACGGCTCCGGTCGGGAAACACCACCTTCATCAGTGGAGCCATCAAACATGTCGGAGATTCCGGACGGCCTTCTCTATACTCCAGAACATGAGTGGATTCGTGTCGAGGACGAGCGGGGCACGATAGGCATCACAGACTATGCGCAGGGCGAACTGGGCGATATCGTCTTTGCCGAATTGCCTGAACCGGGAGCTGAGATCGAGGAGGGTCAGCCCTTCGGTACGATCGAGGCAGTGAAGACGGTGGAGGATCTTTACGCGCCCGTGTCCGGCGTGGT
>LXNJ01001374.1_pt1 | contig 14666 bp, 9 predicted proteins | sample 809081 | NCBI WGS metagenome assembly LXNJ01 (sample SAMN04870510, study PRJNA318959) | sponge metagenome | biome: sponge; feature: marine sponge reef; material: water | host: Petrosia ficiformis | place: Greece: Milos, Mediterranean Sea | collected 2013-05-29 | depth 5-7 m
CGGCGAAAGATGTTCTCCATGACCACTATGGAGTTGTCGACGATGAGGCCGAAGCCCATCGCAAGCCCCATGAGCGTGAGAACGTTCAGAGTGAGGCCGCCGAAGTAGATGAGGTTGAGCGCGACGAGTACGCTGAAGGCTATGGTGGCGAAGATCAGAGCGGGCGAACGCAGCGAGCGCAGGAAAAGGAAGAGTCCGAAGAAGATCGCCACCGCGCCCAGGAGAGCCCGATCCCGCAGCTCGCTCATCTGGTCGTTGATCGAGCGGCTCTCGTCCTCCCCGAGTTCTAGCCGAGTCCCGTAGGGATTCAGGACGGCGAGCTCCGCGAGGCGGGCCTTGACCTCCTCGGCGACGCGCACGGCGTTCACCCCAGGTTCCCTTAACACCTGGAAGGTCGACGCAGGCTGCCTGTTGATGCGGTTGTGGGAAGTGCGTTCCTCGTAGCCGTCATAGACCCGGGCGACGTCCGCGACCCGCACGATCGTCCCTCCGGGCGATGCGACCACGGCGTTGGCGATCTCGTCGGCGGTTTCGGGGCGGTTTACGATGGTGATCGTGCGCTGATCCCCGCTCTCGCGCACCGCGCCGGCCTCCCGGACCAGATCCAGCTCGAGAATAGCTCTCCTGACCGCGACCTGGTTGAGACCGAGGGCCGCCACGGCGTCGGGATCGAGGCTTATCTCGAGATTGCGACGACGTCCGCCGTATGCGTAGACCTCGGCCACCCCCTCGATCCTCCTGAGCTCCGGGGCGATCACCTCGTCGATGTGTTCGCGCAGGGCCTCGAGCGTGTACGGTCCCCAGAAGGTGTAGGTCAGGAAGGTCGTCTGCTGGGACTCGAATTCCTGTGGCACGTATACCTGAACGGTCGGCCGGCTCGTTCCGTCCGGCAGCGTCTCCTCCAGCGAGGCCAGACGCTCCGAGAGATCGATGCGGGCGAAATCCATGTCGGTGTCGCGGTCGAACTCCACGGCGATTCTCGAAAAGCCCTCCTGCGAGGTCGACTCGATGCGCTCGACTCCGCGCACGCGATCGATCGCCGCCTCCAGCGGGGCGGTCAGGAACGCTTCCACGGTCTCGGGCGACGCGCCGGACCAGCTTGCGCTGACCGTGAGCCTGGGGAAGGAGGTGTCGGGAAGCAGCTCAAGTGGAATGTTGCGCCAGGCGAAGGCCCCGAGCAGCGCTATCGCCGTGTAGATCATCGTCACGGCGACGGGTCGTTTCAGGCTGGCTTGGATCATCCCGTTTCTTGAAGTTCGCCGACCGCGTTCCCGCGAACGGCACGCGAGATCGCCCTGCCGGCGAGCTGGGTGGTCTGGTAGACTACCGGCACCACGATCAGGGTAAGAGCGGTGGCCAGCACGAGGCCGCCGATTACCGCGATCGCCATGGGCGCCCGCAGATCCGAACCCCGGCCTATCCCGAGCGCCATGGGCACGAGGCCGAGCACGGTCGTCACAGTGGTCATGACGATGGGGCGAAGGCGAACCCGTCCCGCCTCGAGAATGGCCGCCCGCAGCCCCATCCCGGCGCTGCGGGCCTGGTTGATGAAGTCGACCTTCACGATGGCGTCGTTAACCACGATGCCCACCAGGATCACCACCCCGATCAGACTCATGGTGTTGAGCCCGTTCCCCGTGGCGGCGAGGAGCGCCACGGCGCCCACGAGGGCCAGCGGCACGGCGGTCAGAATGGTGAGGGGTTGCAGGAAGGACTCGAACTGCGCCGCAAGGATCATGTAGACGAGAAGCAGAGCGAGCAGGAACGCGAAGGTGAGGTCCCGGAAGGAGCGGCGCATCTCTTCGTTCTCGCCCCCGACCTCCCAGCGCAGCCGGGAGCTCTGCGGAATGTGCGCCAGCAACCCGTTCACCTCAGCTATAGCCTGGTCGAGACCGCCGCTTACGACGTCGGCGTACACCGGGATCACCCGACCCTGGTCCTGACGGCGTATCTCCGCAGGTCCCAACGCGTCGCGGATGTGCACTAGCTCGCGTACCGGCACGCCCTGCACGAGGATGTCGTCAAGCGTCTCGCGCGAGTAGCGGAGTTCGTCGGGAAAGCGCACCACCACCCGTATCTTGCGGTCGAAGTCGACGAACTCGGTGGCGACGTTTCCCTGCATGGCGTTTCCCACCGCTTCGCTCACGGCTTGCGGACTGATGCCGTAGGAGGCGCAGGCGTCGTGATCGATCTCGATCTGGATCTGAGGCTGACCTCGCTCGCTGCCGATACGCACGTTTCCGAGCGAAGCGGCGCCGTCGAGCCTTTCCACCACCTCCTCGGCGAGAACGTAGGCGGCATCGAGATCCTCGGCGAAGATGCGGATGGCGACGTCGGCCTCGGATCCCCCCAGGACGGCGCCCAACGAGGTCACCTGCCCGGTTTCGACCGAGAGGTCTCCCGACGGAAGGCCCCCCGCCAAGGAGCGCATGCGCTGTGCGACCGGTCCGGTCGGCTGGCCGTCACGGAGCCTCACTTGGAGGTCGGCGGTGTGAAGCCCTGTGGCGTCGGCATTCTCCGCGTAGGCGCGGACATCCCGTCCGACGGTCGAGAACACGGCGTCCACCGACGGGTCGCTCCTGGCAAAATCTTCGATCGTGGAGGCCGTCTCCAGAGTGGCGTCGAGAGCGGTGCCCTCTTCCATCTCCAGACGGAGCGAGAATGCGCCCTGGTCGACCGAGGGCAGAAGGTCGCGAGGCAGCGAGAGGGCAAGGGCGGCCGAGCCGGCCAGAGCCAGGACGCAGCCGAGGAAGACGGCGGCGGCCCGGTCGAGCGACCATTCGAGGACGGCATGATAGCGGGAAGCGACTTTCTCGAAACCTCGGTCGAATGCGGCTGAGATCGGGTCGAGGATCCTCGCCGCCACACCCGCCCAGAAACGGAGCAGCGCGACCACGAAGCGTAAGAGGGCGATGACGGCCCGAGGAAGGAGCAGCAAGACGAAGAGCGACGCCCGACCGAGCTTCGTCCACCAGCGGCCGGGCGCTCGCTCGGGAACCTCCGCCTTCATCTTCTTCCTTTCGGCGAGTGCGAAACGTGAGGCGATGGAGGGCAGCAGGCTCAGCGCCACGACGAGAGAGGTCAGGAGCGAGAAGGCCACGACGAGAGAGAGATCCTCGAAGAGCTCGCCGGCCACTCCCTCCACGTAGACGATCGGCCCGAAGACGGAGATGGTGGTAAGCGTCGAGGCGGTGATCGCCCCCTGGACCTCGCGGGCGCCGTCCGCCGCCGCCGCCATCATGCCTTTCCCCAACTCCTCCCGGTGCCGGAAGATGTTCTCGAGGACCACGATGGAGTTGTCGACCAGCATGCCGACCCCGAGGGCGAGTCCGCCCAGGCTCATGATGTTGAGCGAGGTGTCGAAGGCCTCCATGAGGGCGAAGGTGCCCACGACCGAGACCGGAATGGCGAGGGCAATCGCCACCGGATAGCGCGGATCGCGCAGAAAGAAGAACAGGACGACGAAGGCGAGCACTCCACCCAGGACCAGCGCGTTGACCACGTTGTCGATGGAGTCCGAGATGAAGCCCGCCTGGCTGTTCGCCACGTCGAGCCGGACCCCGGTGTACTCCTCGCCGAGGATCGCGAGGGACTCTTCGACGAGCTCCGCCACGATCACGGTGTTAGCGCCGGCCTCCTTGAAGACCAGCAATCCGACCGACTCCACGCCGTCGTAGCGGGCCACCGACTCCCGATCCGCAAATCCGTCGACCACCTCCGCCACGTCGGACAGCCTGACCTCGCGGAAGGGCGGATTGGGCTCTCCCTCAACCGCCGGGGGCGTCTCGCGGGCCACGATCACGTCGCGGATCTCCTCGACAGTCTGGAACTCGCCGAGCATGCGCACCGGGTAGCGGTACCGGCCCTGCATTATGCTCCCGCCCGGCGAGCTCACGTTGGCCGACGCGAGGGCCTGGGCTATCTGCGCCGGTGAAATTCCGTAGGCCTCGGAAAGAGCGCGGTCGACGTTCACCTGGATCTCGCGATCAAGGCCTCCAGTCACGGCGACCTGAGCCACGCCCTCGAGTTGCTCCAGCCTGCGCCGGAAGACGGTTTCGGCGAGCTCCTTGGTCTCCCACAGATCCGCGCCACCGGAGACCGATACGGTCATGACGGGCTCCGATTCGGGATCGACCCGCAGGATCGTCGGCCGGGTGGCGCTCTCGGGCAGTCCGCCGCGCACGTTGTCCATCCGCTCGCGGAGGTTGAGCATGGCGAAGTCCATGTCCGTTCCCCAGCGCAGGTCGAGCGTCACCAGGCTCACACCCTCGCGGGAAACCGACTCGCTATCCGCCACGCCGGGAATGGCGGCGGCGGCGGCCTCCACCGGCTCGGTCACCAGACGCTCGATCTCCGCGGGAGCGACGTCCGGATACGAGGTGAAGATCACCAGGCGCGGATACGAGATGTCCGGCAGCAGGTCGGTGGGCAGACGGCTGTACGAGATGATCCCCAGAAAAACCACGGCCAGGAAGAGCATCCAGACCGCGACCGGTCTGCGCGTGGCGATCTCCGGGAAGGAGGCCATCCTAGTTTCCGCTCGGCGTTTCCGCCCTGATCGGCCCGGCGACCGCCTCCTCCAGGGAGATAAGGGCTTCGTGGAAGGAGAACCCCGCCGTGATCACGCTCCTGCGGGCCGTGGCCTCGGCTTCGATGCCGGCGCGCAGGTCGGTAAATGAACGCGCACCCAACCTATACTCCTCGCGGGCCAGTTCCAGCGCTTCGACCGCGATCCGATGCGCCTCCTCCTCGAGCGTCAGCGTCTGCCACTGGTTTTCCAGAGCCAGAAGGGCACTCCTCACGGTGCGTTCGACCTCCAGCCGCGTCTCGCGTTCCGCCTCCGCCTGGTTGACGTACGAAACCGAAGCGCTCTCGTCGTTCACCTGATCGCCGAAGAAATTGTCGAGGAAGGGAAAGGAGAGCCCGACGTAGAAGCTGTAGTCGAGATCCTCGTCGAAGCTGAAATCGAAGAGCGAGGTGCGCTCGGTGCCCTGCGAACGCCGGTAGACATTTGCGCTGAGGGAGAGGTTGGGCCACCAGCGGGTTTTTGTCCGGTCCAGGCCCAGGCTCGCCTGGGCGAGCGAATGCCTGGCCTCCCGCATGCTGGGGTTCCCGTCCAAGGCGCGCGCGACAAGCTCGTCCGCGTCGAACCCCGAGGGGTCGAACGCCGGCGTGGGAGCGTCAGGCAGGACGAAGGTGTTGGAGGGATCGGCCCCGATGTAGGACGCCAGCGCGAGAACGGCCTGATCGTAGTCGCCCTGAGCTCGGTGCAAAGTCGCCCGTTGCTGCTCGACCGCGAGCTCCGCTTGGAGAACGTCCACCCGGGACCTGAGCGCGAGCGCGTAGAGCTCCTGCGCCGCCTCGAGGTCGTTTGCGCGAGCCTCCACCAAGGCGGTCTCCGCTTCCACGACCGCCACCTGTCTGAGCACCTCGAGATAGAACCTCTCGACCGCGACTTTGAGGTTGAGGTCGGCTCTCCGCAGTGAAAGGTCGCGTCCGCGGTTGGTGAGCTGCTGGCCGCGATGCCGGTGGAACACGTCGAGCCCCTGGGTCTGCCAGCCCACGCTTAGCGACTGGGTGGTTCCCGAGAAGTAGGTCCATCTCGCGTCGGGGCGCGAGATCGGATCGCCGAAGTTGTCGGTGGCGATGCGCTGGAGGTTCCCGGAGAAGTTCGTGTTGAATAGCGAGAGGCGGGTCTGCGGTAGGAGTTGATCGAAGAGCGTTCTGCGACTCTCCACCGGGTTCAGACGGAGATCGTTCTCGGCTCTGCGGTAGGTCGGGTTGTTGGTGAGCGCTTCCGAGATCGCCTGTTCGAGCGTGAGGTGCACGGTGTCGGCGGACTCCGCCGCGGCCGACTGGAGGGCCATCGCTCTGGTGGGTGCCGCTGCGGCCAGTAAAATGGCGAGCGTTCCGGCCCCGAAAAGAGTCACCTGGACCGAGGCCCCGGACCGGGCCGGCCTTCCAAGGCGTGTTCCGATGCGCATCATTCCTCTCCTCCGTTCCCGTCGTCCTCGACGAGCGTGACGGGTACCCCGTCGCCGAGGAAGTGGTGGCCGTCGACAAGCACGATCTCACCCGGCTCGATCATGCCGGTTTCCGGTCCCTCGGCCAGAATCTCGACGTGAGTGGCGTTCTCTCTGCCGGGGTTGACGTATCGATAGCGGCCGACGCCTTCGCCGTTCTCGTCGGTCTCGTAGACGAGGACGAGGAAGCGACGCATGCCTTCTCCGCGTTCCAGAAGCGCGGCCTTGGGTATGATGATGCGGTCGGGCAGCGCTTCGGCCGCGATCGACACCTCCGCATACATCCCCGGCTTGATCCGCAGATCCGGGTTCGCGACGACAATGGTGACCTTCCCGGTCCTCAGTTCGGGGTCCACGAGCGGGTTGATGGTGGCCACGGTTCCCGTGAAGACCTCTTCGGGGAAGGCCGCGAACGTCATGGTGGCGGCACGTCCCTCCCTGACCCTCCCGAGGTCGCCCTCCACAACCTGAGCCTCCATCTTGACCGGGTGCGGCTCTATGATGGTCACGACGTCCGAGCCGCTCGACACCCACTGGTCCTCGACCACCTTCACGTCGGCCAACAGACCGCTGAAGGGGGCTGCCAGCCGCGTGCGACCCAGCCGCATTTTCGCCTGGTCGAGGGAGACACGGGCCTGTTCGAGGCCGCTTCGCGCCAGAGCGTTGCGCTCGCGCTCCTCCCTGAGCTCCGGGTCCTCGGTGCGATCGTCGAAGAGCGTCATTTCCCTGTAGTCGGCGTAGGCCCGCTGCAAATCGGACTCCGCCTGGGCCACCTCCATGGCGTATTCGGTGGTGTCGATCGCGAGCAGGAGATCGCCTCCTCTCACGAACCGATTCTCGCGGAGGTTGACCGCCATGGCGATTCCGTCGGCTTGCGCTCGGAGCGTCACCCGGCGGAAGGCCTCGGCGCGTCCGCTCGATTCCACCTCGATCCAGAGCGTGTCGCGAACGGCCGTCGCTCCCGTGACCTGGGACGCGCTCGCCACCAGCCCCTCGCCTTCCTGCTCCATCTGGTCGAGTGGGAAGAGGTCGGAATCGTCGCCGCCGTCCGCCGGGTCGCGGTTGTTCCACCACCAGATCCCGGCAGCGATGGCGCCTGCAACGACGACGGTGCCGAGCACGGCTTTGAATATCGACATCTTATGGGGTCCTCTTGATTGCGATCATCTGGTCGGTCTTCCTCCCGCCGCAGCGACGTCGTCCACGAGTCTGACCTTGGTCTGGTGGCTGAGGTAGTGGTGTCCGTCAACCAGAACGATCTCGCCCGGGTCCACGATTCCGTTTTCGGGCCCTTCCCGCACCAGCTCGACATGCGTGATGCTCTCTCGCCCCAGGTTAACGTAACGCCAGTCGCTGAAGCCGAAGTCACCCTCGGGAAGATAGATGAAAACGACGTGGCGATCCAAGGTCTCCGAGCGTTGCAGGACCGCCGAGCGAGGAACGACCAGGCGGTCCGGAAGCGCCTCCACATCGAGCAGCACGCGGGCGTGCATACCCGGAAATAAGCGCAGATCGGGGTTGGCAAGGCTGAGCACCGCCCTGCCCGTCCGCTCCCGGGAGTCGATCACCGGATTCACTCTCGAAACCCGCGCCTCGAGCGTGTCGCCGGAATACGCCGCGAGATTGACCCGGGCGCGCCTCCCAGCCTCCAACTTGTTGAGCTCGCCCTCGGGCACTTCGACCTCCACCTCCACCGAGGAGATGTCCAGCACCGTGAGCAACTCGGCTCCGGGGTCGATCCGTTCTCCCACCGCGACCCTTATGTCGGCGATCTTCCCCGCGAACGGCGCGGTGACGACGCTCCGCGCGAGCTTGAGCTCCACCCTCGCCAGATTGGCTCGCTCCCGTTCCAACCCGCTCATGACGACAGCCGCGTTCGCACGACTCTCCTTCACCGACGGGGAGTCGTTCTCGTCACCGGATTCGATCAGCCGGTCGTACTCGGCTTCCGCAACGAGCAGTTGCACGCGGGCCGTGGCTAGTTCGAGCAGGGTCTCTGTCGAGTCGATGACCGCCAGCGTCTGCCCGCGTCTCACCAGCTCGCCCTCCCTGACCGCGAGCGAGAGCAACTCGCCCGGTACCCGAGCCTCAAGAGCCTGCCGCCGCAAAGCTCTTATCCGGCCGGCCGCACCGACCTGGATCCAGAGCGTGTCGCGCACGACCTCGACGCCCTTCACCGGCGTGGGGTTGTCGGCGCTGAAGAGCTCCGCGCTCGCGACCTCGGGCGGCGGCGCCTCATCCTCGGGCGCGCCGAGAACCTGCTCTTCCTCCTCGTCGGGCCTTGTGGTGACGTGCAGCCTCCACGCCACGGCGGCCACGACCGACAGGAAGGCCGCAGCCAGAACTAGGAACGACCTGGTGCTAGACGAGGAAGATGGTGTGCTCATTACAGGTAGCTTAGCGGTAAAGGCCCTTCACGTAAGCGTCGTTTCGGGACATCGGCGCGGTGCCCGTCCCTAGCCGTCCCGTCAGGCGCCCGCACTGCCCCCGTACCTTTCGCTGACGTAACGGTCTAGAATTCCCTTGAACTCTTCGATGAGGCCCGACCCCTTGAGGGTTGTCTCGTGGCGACCGTCCACATAGACCGGCGCCTTGGGTTCCTCGAAGGTTCCCGGCAGCGAGATACCGATGTCGGCGTGCTTCGATTCGCCGGGACCGTTCACCACGCAACCCATGACGGCGACACTCATCTCCTCGACGCCGGGGTATTCGACCCGCCACTCGGCGATCGAGTCTCGAATGTGCGCCGTGATCTGCTCGGCCATCTCCTGGAAGAAGGTGCTGGTCGTGCGCCCGCAGCCCGGGCAGGCCGTGACCTGCGGCTCGAAATGCCGGATGTCGAGGGCCTGAAGGACTTGCTGAGCGACGCGGACCTCTTCCGAGCGGTCGCCCCCGGGCCGAGGGGTGAGCGAGACCCGGATAGTGTCGCCGATGCCGTCGAGCAGTAGCGGCGAGAGCCCGGCCGCGGTGGCCACGATCCCCTTCGACCCCATCCCCGCTTCGGTAAGACCGAGGTGGAGGGCGTAGCTCGCTCGGGCCGCCAGTTTTCGGTAGACGGAGATCAGCTCCCGCACCTTGGATACCTTCGCGGACACCACGATCCGGTCTGCGGCGAGTCCGGTCTCCTCGGCGAGCTCCCCCGAACGGACCACGCTCTCGACCATGGCGTCGAGCACGACCGCTCCGGCGTCCTTCGGTTGGGATCTCCTGGCGTTCTCGTCCATCATCTCGGTAAGCAGGCGCTGGTCGAGAGAACCCCAGTTGACACCGATGCGCACGGGCTTGTCGTGTTCGATGGCGACCTGGACGATGCGGGCGAAGTTCTCGTCCCGCCGCTTCGCCCCCACGTTGCCGGGGTTGATGCGCAGCTTGGCGAGCGCCCGCGCCGTCTCGGGATGGCGGGTCAGGAGAAGGTGGCCGTTGTAGTGAAAGTCCCCGACGACAGGAGTTCGGTATCCGGCGTCTCGAAGGCGCGCCACGATCTCGGGGACGGCACGAGCGGCGTCGTCGTTGTTGACGGTGATGCGGACGATCTCGCTGCCGGCATCGGCCAGAAGACGGACCTGATCGAACGTGGACTCGGGGTCGGCGGTGTCGGTGTTGGTCATCGACTGCACGATGACGGGGCCACCGCCGCCGACGGTCACGCCGCTCACATCGACGGCGTTGGTCTGGTGCCTCATATTGCCGTTCATGATACTAACTTTCGTGCCCGTGAATCCATGATATTCGCCGGAAGGAGGTTCCCCATATCACGTAGCGATCGGACGCCCCTTGGGCAGCGGATCGCCGGGGGCGCGAACACTTACGTACCCCGAAGCTTCGGAGGGGTGGCAGAACGGCTAATGCACCGGTCTTGAAAACCGGCGGGCGAGAGCCCATGCGGGTTCGAATCCCGCCCCCTCCGCTGGCTCGTCCGAAATTGCGCCCGACTGCCGGCCTGCATGAGGCAGGCCGAAGAGCCGCAAACGAGAACCGTACACAAGGAGGCGTCGATGCTCGAACCCATTCAGTCTGGTGACCTGCCCGGACGGACGGGGGACCGGGACGTGCGAGGTGACCGCGCTCGAGCGGATAGAGGTCAAGAACGTGAACTGGCCGGGGGGTACGGCTTGCGGGCGTGGACGTCCACATGAGCACGCATCTGGAACTCGGCTAGAGGATAGTCTCGCTGGGGGCGGGCGGCACCTACCTGGTCGACTTCGTGGTAAGAGCTCTCGAGGTGAACGGCGCCGAGGTCTTCGGTGAGCAGCAGGGCGCGGGCAGGTTGAACTGGAACAACCCCATCGCGCCTCCTTTGCCCCGATGGAAGGCGCGCGCATCGGCCGGTTATCATGCCGATAGGTTGAGCGCGGTCGCCTACGACGGCTTCACCCACAGCCCCAAGGGGCGGTGCATCAAGATGTCGGTGACCTGGCAACCGTACTAGCCTGCGACAATGCCGAGCGCCCCGGCAGCCCTGCCGGCGCGGTTCTTGGCCGCCCTCCATGCTCGCGCCGGACGATCCATGGGTGGCTAGTGGCGGAAGAGCCGGCGCCCGGTGCGCACCATGGCGATGCCGTGCTCGTCGGCTGCGGCGCTTACCTCTCCGTCGCGCTTCGAACCGCCGGGTTGGACGATGGCGGTCACGCCGACAGCGGCGGCGGCGTCCACACCGTCGCGGAACGGGAAGAAGCCGTCCGACGCCAGCACGGAGCCCGTCAGGTCGAGGCCGGCTCTCCGCGCTCGCTCGACGGCCGCCCTGGCCGACTCCACTCGGCTCGTCTGCCCGCCACCGATCCCAAGCGAGGCCCCTCGTCCGGCGATCAGGATGGCGTTCGACTTTACTCCGTAGACGGCCGACCAAGCGAAGCGCAGATCGAGCTCCTCCCGGGGTGAAGGCGGGCGGACGCTCATCACCTCCCAGCCGTAGGAACTCTCGGTTGACGTGACGTTCCCTTCCGGCGAGCCATTCTCGCCTGCGGATAGGTTCCTTCTCTTTGCCGTAGGGGCGTCGGAAGCGGATCTCTCCGTTGATGCCGGATCGAACCCGGGCGGGACCGATCCCCGCTGAGCCAGCACGCCTCCCCAGACCGATCGCAACGAAAGCCGGCTCGCTGAGTCGGGCCGGCCGCTTCTCACTCGCGACCGATCTCCGTGGACGAGGAGCCGCAGGTTCTTCTTGCGGCTGAGCAGGTCGAGAGCCTGGGAAGCGTATCCCCTGGCGGCGATGCATTCGATGAAGAGCTTCGACATCAGCCGGGCGCACTCTTCGTCGACGACCGTGTTCACGGCCACGACCGAGCCGAAGGCGCTCTCGGAGTCGGTGCGCAGGGCCTTCGAATAGGCATCCGCCACCGTGTCTCCGATGGCGATCCCGCATGGCGTCGCATGCTTGACGATGCAGACGGCGGGACCGTGGTAACCGGCGAACGGCGAAAGAGAGAACAACGCACCGTCGAGATCCAGGAGGTTGTTGTACGAGAGGGCCTTGCCGTGGAGCTGCTCGAAGGGAGCCCCTGCTCCGACGGCCTCCGGATAGAACGCGGCGGGCTGGTCGGGATTCTCACCGTAGCGGAGGTGGATACCGCCCGAAAGCCGGAGGTCGAGCTCGGGAGGCAGGGCCAGGTCCGGCCCGGAGACGGCCGGTTCGGAAGCTGCCTTTTCGGAAGCGGGGCCCGATTCGGGGGCGGCCCCGTCGGCATCCGCTTCGCTCCGCTCTGCGAACCACTCGGCGATGGCGGAGTCGTACTCGGAGAGGTGAGCGAAGGTGCGTCTGGCCAGCTCGACGCGCAAGCGGGCGGCACCGGGTGCGTCGAGCGCCTCCAGGACCCGGGAGTAGTATGCGGGATCGGGCACCGGCCAGACGTCGCGGTGAGCCTTCGCGGCGGCACGCAGGAGGGTGGGTCCGCCAACGTCGATCTCCTCCACGATCCGGTCCCGGTCAGCGCCTCGGGCCACTGTCTCGCCGAAGGGATAGAGGTTGACGGCCACGAGGTCGATGGGAAAATAGCCCGCCCGCTCCATCTCCCGGGTGTCGTCTTCGCGGTCGCGGCGGCAGAGAATGCCGGCGTGGACGGCGGGATGGAGGGTCTTCACCCTTCCGTCCATCATTTCCGGGTGCGAGGTCACGTTCGCCACCTCCGTGACCGCCAGTCCGGCCTCGGCAAGCGCTCTCGCCGTTCCTCCCGTGGAGACGATCTCGAAGCCCCTCTCGGCCAAGCCGCGGGCGAAATCGACGACCCCCGCCTTGTTCGAGACCGAGATCAGAGCTCTTCTCTTGTCGCCGGACGGAGGAAGACTCTCTGCCGGGATACGGTTTTCGGGGGAAGCGCGGTTCACGGCTCTGCTCATTTGGCGATGTGGAGGTCGGATGCGGCGTTCGTCGAAAGATCCCGTACCAGCAGGTCCAAGGTCCTCGGATAAAGCCGGTGCTCGACCCGGAGAACCCGTCTTGCGAGCGACTCGGGGGTGTCTCCTTCAAGGACCGGCACTTCCTCCCGGTCGATGACGGGACCCTTGTCGTACTCCTCGGTGACGTGGTGGACCGTCGCACCGGTCACCCTCTCGCCCGCCTCCAGAACGGCACGGTGAATGCGAATCCCGTACATGCCTTCTCCTCCGAACCTGGGAAGGAGCGCGGGATGAATGTTCACGATCCGTCCCCGAAAGCGTGCGATCACGGCTTCGGGCACCAGACGCAGGTATCCGGCGAGACAGACGATGTCGGCCCGCAGATCGGAGAGCGCGCTCAGTGTCGCCCCGGAGACCTCTTCCGCAGTCCGCCCCGCAGTCGGAACGACGCGCACCGGGATGCCGAGCCGGTCCGCCCGGACGGTCGCGCCGACTCCGGCCCTGTTGGTGACGAGTGCCACCACTCGCCAGAGTCTTACGGGCGGTTCGTAGGCGGCGAGGGATTCGAAGTTGCTGCCGCTACCGGAGGCGAAGACGACCACGCGCAACTCCTTCGCGGCGTCGCCCACCGGCTCCGCCCGTCGATTCACCTGCCCGGGCTTGGGCAGAGTCCTTGCAGGAAAGGGTTGTGCGCTCGTTCCTCGCGCACCGAGGTGGAGAGTCCGTGCCCGGTGTGGAGAACCGTAGCGTCGGGGAGGGTCAGAATCTCATCCGCGATCGTGCGCAGCAGGACGGCGTGATCGCCTCCGGGAAGATCGGTGCGACCGATGGAACCGCTGAAGACCACATCGGCGACGATGGCGAAGCTTCGCGCGTCTTCCTCCACCAGAATCACGTGGCCCGGGGAGTGGCCTGGCGCGTGCCTCACCTCTAAGGAGCTCTCCCCGACCCTGAACGATTGCCCGTGGGCCAATTCGTGCGTGGGGGGCGGCGGGGGTCGCAACTTGACACCGAGATGCGCGGCCTGTACGACCGCCCAGTCGTAGAGCGGACGGTCCGCCGGGTGGAGGTGAATCGGCACCTCCGGATGGCGGTCCCGAACCGGGGCGAGGCCTTCCACGTGATCGGCGTGGGCATGAGTCAGAAGGACCGCGACTAGGTTCAGGCCGTCCTCGTTGACCTTTCGAAGCATGTCGCCCGCGCCCGCGCCCGGGTCTATGGCGACGGTGTCAAGGCTGTGCGGGCACCAGGCCAGCCACGTGTTCTGGTCGAAGACCCCGGCGGGAAAGCGCTCTACACGCATCTCATGAGCGGTAAGAGGTTGCGGGGTACCGTCTGCGGAGGACGTCGAAAAGGAGTGACGCCCGAGGGATCGCGACCAAGCGGGAGCCCGCAGGTACGGCGTCAGACCGTGAACGAGCTCCCGCAACCGCAGCCTCCGGAGGCGTTCGGGTTGCGGAAGGCGAACCCCTGTCCCATGAAGCTCGACACATAGTCTATCTCGACACCATCGAGGTACTGCGCCGAGAACGGATCCACGAAGACCTGCACGCCGTCGATCCTGAGGATCTCGTCGTCGCTTTCGGGGCCGTCCTCGATGTTGAGACCGTACTGGAACCCGGAGCACCCTCCGGGAAGCACCGCCACGCGGAGGCCGGTGTCGGTGTCGGAGCCGTGCTCCTTCATAAAGTCGTGCACCTTCGAGGTGGCGGCGGCGGTCAGTTGCAGCATGGGCTTGTCCGGGATCGCGTCGAACGGCCGGGTCGGGCCGGGAGGACAAAGGTCGCCGGACGGAGGGCGGTCGTCAAGACGGTGATTCCGGGGTAGCGAATGGAATGCCCCCCGGCTAGCCCGGTCATAGCCCGGTCATGCCGGTCCGTCGTGACAATCCGTGCGGGAACGTGGAAAGAGAGGCATGAACGGCAGGGCGACCGTATTCGGCTTCCCCACACGAACATCCGGAAGTTTCCGACGGTTGTTCGACCTGCCGGTCAGCTACTCAACCACAGGTTTGCGGTGGTTGCGATTCGCCGGAACCGATTCACCTGACCTCGGACGCCACGCGCTTGACGATCACGGTCGGCGTGTCGAGGTCGTGGATCTCCACGAACGCCGCTAGACCGTCGGGGCCGAACGCCACCGGCATCGCGGTAGCGCCGGCCGGAAAGGTGCCCACGTACCTGCCGTCGGACGTCACTACGTCGATGAGGGCCGGGTCGCGTCTAGAGGTGAGAATCTCTTGCGCGGGCGGAGGTAGAGCACCGTTCTCGTTCACGGTCCACGGAAAGCCTCCCTCCGGAGTTCTGCGAA
>LXNJ01001375.1_pt1 | contig 14658 bp, 12 predicted proteins | sample 809081 | NCBI WGS metagenome assembly LXNJ01 (sample SAMN04870510, study PRJNA318959) | sponge metagenome | biome: sponge; feature: marine sponge reef; material: water | host: Petrosia ficiformis | place: Greece: Milos, Mediterranean Sea | collected 2013-05-29 | depth 5-7 m
CGGGCAGGTAGAATTCCCCCTGGTTGTTCTCCGCCCTGATTCTCGGCAGGGCGGCTCGCAGGAAAGCGGCCTCGAAGACGTATGCGCCCGTGTTGATCTCGGTAATTTTCTTCTGCGCCTCCGTCGCGTCCGCCTCTTCCACCACGCCGATGAGCTGCGCGCCCTCGCGCACCACGCGGCCGTATCCCCGGGGTTCTCCGGCGGTTGCTGTGAGCATGGTGGCCGCCGCGCCCGCCTCTTCATGCAGGCGGGCCAACTGCCCCAGGGTGGCGGCTCGTATCAGGGGCGCGTCGCCGCACAGGAGATATAGGTGTTCCGCCTCGGACGGCAAGGCGGCCAAGCCGATCCCGGCGGCATGCCCCGTGCCGAGCTGTTCCTCCTGAACGCTGAAGACGATGTCCGCATCATCGCCCGTGAACGCCTCTTGAACGTCGCGGGCCCGGTGACCCACGACGATGACGACGGGCGCGGCGCCCGCCTCCCTCGCTGTAACCACGACATGGCGGATCATGGGCTCTCCGCCCACGGAATGCAGAACCTTCGCCAGCGGTGACTCCATGCGCCTGCCCTGCCCGGCGGCAAGGATGACGGCGGCGAACCCATCGCCTTGATGCGCCAAATAATTTATCTCCGGCGGGAGGGGGAAGATTTGGTGAGGCCGAATTCCAGGAGTTTTCTTCTCAGCGTGTTGCGGTTCATGCCCAGCAGACGCGACGCCTGCACCTGGTTCCCGCCCGCTTCGCGGAGCACCAGTTCGAGCAGGGGTTTTTCGACGCTGCGGATGGTGTGATCATAGAAGTCGCTGCTCTCCCCGTCGCCCAGGGCGGTGACTACCGAGGAGAGCCTGTCACGGAAAAATTTCTCGATATCGCCGCCGCTTTTCCTTTGGGGAGAGGGGCTCAAATCATCGAGTGAAATCGAGTTGCCCTCGCTCACGAGGAAGGCGCGGCAAACGGCCATCTCGAGTTCGGATTCATTTCCCCACCACTCCTGTCCGGAGAACCAATCCATCGCCGCCGGCGAAATCCGCCTCCTCGGTTGCCCGACGCGGCCCGAGAATTCATCAAGAATCCCCTGGGCCACGAGCGAAATGTCCTTTTTCCGCTCGCGCAGCGGAGGGATCTTGATGAAACAAGTCGTTTCCTCGCTGTACAGACGCTTGAGGATTTTGTCCTGTATCAGCCTTTCGGGGTCGTGCGTACAGCCGAATATCACGCGAAACTCCTGCGAGAGGCTTTTTTTCCTTAAAACCCTGGCCAGCGCCTTCTGGAAATCCCTGCTGATGAACTGGGCGTCCTCGATGAAGAGCGTACCCCCCTTTTCGACGATGTCGCCCTCTTCGCCGCGCTTCTCCTCCATGCGCTTGATGGCCTTATCCAGTATCGAGGCGCGCTTCATTTTCGGCCCCCAATGCAAAAACGGGTGCCGCGCCCCCGGATGCTGGGAATGAAGCGCGCGGGCGACGAGCTGAAAATTCAGCCCCTTCTCCCCCTCGAGGAGAATGGACCGATATTTCTGCCCCGCGCGCTGAATCGAACGCCTGAGCCTATCGGCCGCCGCGCTCGTTCCCACGAACCGCCATCCGCCGGACTCTTCCCTCGCCTCGGTGCGAAGCCACCTGAGCTCCCTGCGAAGATTTCCCTCCTCGCTCAACGTCCGGGAGAACTGGAACACCTCCTCGGGATGCACTTCGTCGACGAAAACAGCCCGCGCGCCGGAGCGGATGCTCAAGGGCGTGAATCCCTTATCCTCGGGGCGCAGCACCGCGGCGAAAACCTTGCCCGTCTCCGCGAGCCTTCGCATCGGAGCCGCCTCGGCGGGGTCAGTCGCCCCGTAAAGTATGAAATCGCACCAACTCATGCGAGCGCGCGCTTTATGGGGAGTCTCGAAATATTGTGTCTTCATTCCCAGGTTGCGCAGGCCGTCGAGCAAACCCTCTCTTTCCGGCGTGAGGTGGCCTACGAAGAGCGCCTTGGCGCGTATCGCTTCCTTGTCGATGGCATTCACCGGCACATGCCCTCAAAACATCCGAAAAACCGGCCCGGTATCCGAAAGACCGGAAAAGACCACTTTGCCGCCGATGGACGGCTGACTTTCGTCATCATCCGCCAGGCGGGCGAGAATCCGCCCCCCCTCTTCCAATTCAACCAACGCGAGAAAATAAGGCGTCGGCATCCCCTGGGCACCCATGTGAACCGATGAGAAGCTGTAGACGACTCCCCGCCCGGAGGCTGGTCTCTCTTCCATCTCCCCGCCGCAATGCCCGCAGCGCTCCGACTTCTCGAGATATATCCGCCCGCATCCGGCGCAAAAAAACGTCTTCATGCGCAATCATCCAACCTTTCTGCGCTCAGCCGGTCGCTCCGAGGATGTGCACGGCGCACGTGGCGCCCGAACCCCCGAGATTGTGGGCCAGGGCCACTTCGGCGCCTGTAACCTGGCGTGCGCGCGCCTCTCCGCGCAACTGAAGCGTGAGTTCATGAATCTGAGCCACGCCCGTCGCCCCCACCGGATGGCCTTTCGATTTCAGGCCGCCGCTGGTGTTTACCGGCATCGCACCGCCGAGCTTCGTCATTCCCTCGAGCGCGCCGCGGCCTCCCTCGCCTTTGGCGAAAAACCCCAGGTCCTCGAGCGCGATGATCTCGGCGACCGTGAAACAATCATGGATCTCGGCCAGGTCGACGTCTTCGCGACTCAGCCCCGCCTGGGAGAATGCCTCCTCTCCCGCTTTTTGCGTGGCGTAAAATGAGGTGATGTCGCGCTTGTCGGAAAGGGCGGGTGAATCAGAAGCCTGCGCCGACGCCAGAACCTCGACCGGCTTATCGTGGTGAGCCGAAGCCATTTCAGTGGGGCACAGCACGACGGCCGCCGCCCCGTCGCTGATGAGCGAGCAATCGAAAAGCCCGAGCGGTTCGGCTACGGGCTTGGCGTCCATGACCTGGGGGAGCGTCACGTCCTTTTGCATGTGCGCGTTCGGGTTGAGTTTGCCGTGGGCGTGGTTTTTCACCGCCACGTGGGCGATCTCCTCACGCGTCGTCCCGTGCTCATACATGTGGCGCCTGGCGATGAGGCCGAAAAGGGCGGGAAACGTGGAGCCGACGCTCGCCTCCACCGCCACGTCCCCGGCGGCGGCGAGGATGGAGGCCGTCTCGTCCGTCTCGGCGGAAGTCATCTTCTCCACCCCCGCGATGAGGGCGAAATCCACCTGCCCCGAAGCCACGGCCAGCACCCCCTGGCGCATGGCGAGCCCCCCCGAGGCGCAAGCGCCCTCGAGACGGGTGCAGGGTATTGCGCCCAGCCCCGCCGCGTGCGCCACCATGGGCGCGATGTGGTTCTGTCCGACGAAGGCCTGACCGGCGAAATTCCCCAGGAAAAACGCCTCGATTCGCTCGGGCGTGAGACCTGCATCCCCTAGCGCGTCCTTACAGGCGATAGCGCCCAGTGCGACCAGGCTCTCCGCCCGCACGCCGAAGGGCGTGATGCCCACTCCGATGATCGATACCCCTCGCACTTTTCACCCCCTCGCTTTGCTCATACGCGCGATTCGCGCATATCCACGAACCTTTTCGCCTTGAACGTCGTTCTTTCGAAAGAACCGGCTGGCAAAACCTCCACTTCGGGCGTCACCAGGAGTTCCGACCCGAGTCTGTCGCGCAACTTAACGCTCAGGCCCGAGTTCGCCTCCCCCTCGGCGGCTTCGGCTACGACGACGCAACGATCACGCCCCGTCGATTCATCCGGGTGCAGTTCCACGCGAAACTCGTTGCTGAGGCCCGGGAAACTTCGCACCACTTCTTCCACCTGAACCGGGTAGAACTTCGCCCCCTTGTAGATGACGAGGTCGTCATGACGCCCGAGTATCCCCCCGGGTGAGCGCAGGTGCGTTCTTCCGCAAGGGCTCGGGGAAGAGTCGACGCGCGCGAAGTCGTTCGTCCAGTAGCGCAGCATGGGCGTTGCCTCGCGCGTGAGATGCGTGATGACGAGTATGCCCACCTCGCCTTCGGGCGTCGGCTCTCTCGTCTCGGGGTCGACCACCTCGATGACGTGGTGATCCTCCGCCCAGATGAGGCCCGACTTCGCCGCCGATTCACTCGCGAATGTCGGCCCGATCTCGCCGAGCCCGTAATAATCATAGGCGTCGACGCCGAGGGCGGCCTCGATACGGGAGCGCGTGGAGGGGTTCTGCGCGCCCGCCTCTCCACCGAAAGAACCGATTTTGAGCGGGATATCGCCGGGCTCCACGCCGCTTTCGTTTAGTTTCTCGCCGATGTACAGACCATAGCTCGGCGTGCTCAGGAGCACCGTCGAGCCGATGGTGGTGAGGTAGAGTATCTGGCGCTCCGTCATGGCGGCGCCGATGGGTATCACGAAGCAGCCGATCTTCTGGGTGGCGTAGTGCACGCTCATCCCGGCGACCCACAGGCCGTAGCTGAACGCGTTCTGGACGACGTCGCCCGGCCGCACCCCGAAGCTCCACATCGTTCGCGCCGTGAAATCCGCGATGTTCTCGACGTCTTGCTTGCTCCAGATCGTGCTCACGGGAACGCCGGTCGTGCCCGTGGAGGGATGCAGTTCGCCCCATGCCGAAGGCTCGGCGACGGTGTATCGCCCGAACGGCGGATGCGCCTTCTGCTCGTCTCTGAGTTGTTGCTTGGTGACGAAAGGAATTTTCCGCAGGTCATCGAGCGTGCGGATCGAATCGGGGCCTACGCCCGCCGCCTCGAGTCGTTCCCGGTAAAATTCGGATTCCTGATAGCAACGGCGGACTTGCCATTTGAGGCGTTCGAGTTGCAGGGAGGCGAGTTCATCGCGCGCCATGCGTTCGATGCGCTGATCCCAAAAATCGCCGTTTCCCACCATGGCCGCGGAACCTTCTAGTAGAGGAAAAAGCGAACAAACCCGTCCCGCACCCCACAACAAGTATTCAATTCACTGTCGAAAATCCCGGAAAGAGATGATAGAAAAAATAGCACACCAAGAAGTGGCGCGCAAGAATAGTATTTTCAGGCAACCCCCGAAAATCCGCTTCGAGAGGCCAATAAATGACAAATCAAAAGGTTATCGTCGTTCCAGCCGCCTGCGGGTCGTCGAGCGCGCCGAGGAAGGCCTCCATCACCCGGGCCGGGCCGGGTCGGCCCTCGAGATTCAGCATGAAGCCATCCATCAGCTCCCGCCTCATCCATCCGGCGAACACCGCCGCCACGTCCAAATCCATCGGTTCCGCCATTGGCCCCTCGAAGTTTTCGTCCAGAAATATCTCGTTTACCTTATCTTCCAGGGCGCGAACGGGCGGTTCGCCTTTCTCGAAGGATACTTCATGGGCCAGGAGCCCGTCCTTGATGAAATAACAATATCGCTCCTCGCGCGTCTGCCCGGGTTCGACGATGATGAGCCTTCTCCGCTCGACGGACGGCCCTGACAGGGAATACATCTTCACCAGGTGATGAAGACGGGAGATATAACGTCTCAGCTTGCCGGGCGAAGGGCCTTCATCTCCCCAGGCTTTCTGCAGAAGTGAAAATACGCCCTCATCCTCTTTCGGGAGGCGACCCTCCAGAAGATTCTTCAACGTATCGAACAGTTCCGGATATTCCGAGTCCTGCAGACGGGGCCGTTTTCTGATACCCCGGGACCCACCGCGCTTCTTGGCGTCGCGGTACACATCCGGCGCTTCATGGGGGAGCGGAAAGGCGGCGCATATGGCCTCCAGCAAATCGGAGAGCTGCGCTTTTTTCCGGAACGGGCCATAGTAACTGGCGCCATCCCGAGCGAGACGGGATACGAATGCTATCCCGGGGCGGTCGCCATTGCCGGAGAGCCTCAGAAACCCCCCGCCCGCTACGGCAAGGTTCCCGTTCACGAGGCTGGATTTTCGCATCGCGCGGAAGGCCTCGACGTTCATGGCCAGTTCGCTTCGCAGGCTCTTCGACTCCACATGGCGCACGCCCTTCAGCCTGAGGGCAAACCGGCCGGCGGAACGATTCTTGGGATAGAACATATCACGCACCGTTCGGTGTATGTCGTTGGCCTTGCCCGCGAACAGGAGTCTTTCGTCCTTGTCATACAGGCGAAAAACGCCGCGGTCACGAGGGAGAGATTCAATCTTCGCCGGGTCAAGCCGAACCCCCTCCGCCATCGGTGGAGGAACACCCTCGTCGGGTTGCTGAAACTCGAGCAGGGATTCGAGGCTGTCCATTCCGCGCAGCCGGCACATCTGCATGAAGCGGATGAATATCTGCGCCGTCGCCTCGGCGTCGCTCAAGGCGCGGTGTCTCCCCTCCTTCGAGTCGGGAATCCCCAGGGCCGCGCTCAACTCTCCCAGATTGAAGCGTTTTTGGCCCGGCAGAAGCCGATTCGCCAATTCAAAAGTGCAAAGAACTTGAGGCGAGAAATCGCGCTCCAGGAACTCCCGGGCGTAATACTGAAGAAAATGGAGGTCGAAATTCGCGCAATGGGCGACGAACACGCACCCGTCGATGAAGTCCAGAAACCCGGGCAGCGCTTCCATCAACCCCGGCTTGTCCGCCACCATGGCGTCGGTAATGCCCGTCAGGCGAACGACGTTCCAGGGAATCTCCCGGCCCGGGTTGACCAGGACGTCCCGGGAATCCACCACTTCGCCGGCGCGAACCTTGACGGCGGCCAATTCCGTAATCCGGTGCTGGGGGGGGCGCCCGCCCGTGGTCTCGATATCGACGACGGCGAAGGTGGTATCGGGAAGATGCGGCGTGGAGAGCAAGCGAGCGGCCTCATCCGCACTGATGGGGGCGCTCTTGCCGCCCCCGGCGCTTTTCTCAAGAAGCGGCCCCAGGATATCGAACGCTGCCGAAGCTTCCATCTCCTTGAGGTTCAAGGCTTTGCGGAGATATTGAAATGCGGCTGATTCTTGAATCGCCACCCGTTTCTCTCGTCTCGATTCCTGAGCCATAATCCTGCGTTCTTGTGAAGATATGGGCCGTGATTCGAACAACATGCTCCAAATGTAGCAGAAAGCGCATGAGGATCATAGCCGGTTACCCATAAGCTCGTTCACCATGCGCGTCTGATTTGGTATAAACCAAAGAAATGGTCTTTTCCTGAGGAGAGAAGCCTTGTTCGGAAGTATCGGTATGACGGAGTTGATAGTGATCATGGTGGTCGCCCTGGTCGTCATCGGACCCAAGCGTCTGCCGGAGTTGGCCCGCACGCTCGGAAAGGCCCTGGGCGACTTCAAGCGCGCCACGTCGGATTTTCAGAGCAGCTTCAGCATGGAAGACGATTACGATCTCGACGTGCTCGATGAGGAAGTAAAGGAAAAGGATAAAAAAGCCGGCTCCGAAGATTCGGACGAAGACGACGCCGACGAAGCAGGCCACGACGAAAACGACGACGCGGCGGAGCAAACCGCCGAACCGAAACAGACCGAGGCGGACGAACCTGCTCCAGAGCCGGGCGACGTCAAGCCTGAGGCCGAGACCGCCGCCACGGAGAGCGAAGCGGCTGAGGATAAGACCGGGGCCGCGCGAGAGGACGACAAGCAGACGTGAGCGGCGAATCTTCCATGCCCCTCACCGGGCACCTGACGGAGTTGCGCAACAGAATACTCTACATCCTGGGCACGATTCTCGTCGTGTTCGTGGGCGCCTATTATTTTTCGGCCGAACTGCTGAACTTGATGCAGCGCCCCATCGCGGGGCAGAAACTCGTTTTCCTCTCGCCGACGGAAGCGTTTTTCGCGCACATCAAGGTCTCGTTTTTCGGCTCGGTGTTCATCAGCCTTCCCATCATCCTGTTTCAGATTTGGCGCTTCTGCGCCCCGGGGCTTCTGCACAGGGAAAAACGCTACATCGTGCCCTTCGTGTTTTTCTCGACGCTGAGCTTCATCGTCGGCGCCCTTTTCTGTTACTTCCTGATTCTGCCTTACGGTCTCGCATTTCTGTTGAGCTTCGCCACCGAAAACCTGACGCCCCAGATTTCGATTGGCTTTTACATCTCCTTCGCCTTCAAGCTTATCTTTACGTTCGGTCTCGTGTTCGAGGTGCCGATCGTCACCATTCTGCTCGTGCAGATAGGCGTCATCACGCCCGAATTCCTCTCCAAAAACCGCGGGTACGTCATCGTCGGCGCATTCGTCTTGTCCGCTCTGCTCACGCCGCCCGACGTGGTGACGCAGGTATTTCTCGCAGGCCCCGTCATCGTGTTGTTCGAGATCAGCATCATCGTCTCGAAAATCATCATGAAGCGAAAGAAAAAGCGCGAGGAAGAAAGAGAGAAAGAATGGGAAGACGAAGAAGACGATGAATCGGATTAGTCCCTTGCGGGCGCCCCGCCCATAAAGACGAATTACGTCCCCGGACGCGTATAAGGAGGCCATCTTGAATTCCCCGGACTCCCGCGCCGAGTCAGCCCCCGCCGATAGAATCATCAGCGCGCTGGACATACCCATGCTGCCCGAAACCTGCGCGCAACCCGGGTGAGCACCGCCTCATTATGAAAGAAGAGACGCGGCGCATCCGCCTCATCATCCGTGGCCGGGTGCAGGGCGTATGGTACCGGGGCAGCGCTCAGGAGGTCACCGGCGAACTCGGCCTCACAGGATGGGTGAGAAACTTGAGCGACGGGAGCGTGGAACTGGTCGCCGAAGGTGAGAGTTCTGCGCTCGAATCCCTCAAGGTCTGGTGCCGTGAGGGGCCGCCTTTAGCGAGAGTTTATGACATCTTTGAGGAGCAATTGACGCCTTGCGGGGAACCGGCCACGTTCGAGGTGCGCTGAATCGCTAGATGCCTGCAAATCCCGTCCAAAAGATGAGATAAGAGGAAATGGCGTTCAGGTAGTTCGAAATCAGCAGGCCGCCCACGAGTAGAAGCATGGCGCTGCTCGCGATTTCCACCCCGCGGAAATAGCGCCGGAACGACTGATAAAACCGGAAAAAATACCCCACGCACAGGCCGCTCAGGAGAAACGGAACGCCCAGCCCCGTGGAATAGCTCGCCAGGAGAATCACACCCTGCCCTGCCGTTTGCTGCGTTCCGGCGAACAGGAGAATGCTGCCCAGAATCGGGCCGACGCAGGGCGTCCAGCCCGCGGCGAAGGTGACGCCGACCAGCATGCTGCCGAGCCAGCCTGCGGGCTTGCTTTTCAGCATGATGCGGCTCTCCGAGGAGAGCACGGGCGCGAAAACGGCCACGAACACATAGAGCGCGATGGCCGAGAGCACCCCGCCCAGCGCGGGGTAGCCCATTCGCAGGCCCGCCAGCCCCGCCAGGAACACCAGGGCGGCGAACGCGCCACTCACGGCGATCGGTTTTTCGCATAAAAATCCCTGAACCCTGAAATCAAAAGCCCTGTCGCCGACATAGAGACCGAACATGGTGATCAATATGCCGCCCAGCAATCTCATGTGGTTTTGATATTCAAAGAGGAAATTGCCTATATAAGAAACACTGGCGCCCAACAGGACGAAGACGATGGAAAATCCCGCGACGAAGAACAGGGAATTCACCAGTATGACGCTTTTCACGCGGGCGGCCTCGCCGCTTTCGCGTATCTCCTCATAGGACAAACCCGTCAAATAGGAAAGATAACTGGGAATTAACGGGAGGATGCACGGAGAGGCGAAACTGAGCACCCCCGCCGCGAAAGCCAGGCTTAAAGATACATTTTCCGGGGCCATTGTTGTTCCCTATTGAAATCCCGGCGGCTATGCGTGTGATTCGACCGGTATTACCGAATCTCAACGATTCATTCTATCACAGGAAAACAGAACTCGGCCCTGAGTCGCCGGGATGAAGAAAATCCGGATCAGTTTCCACGCACCCCGTCCCCATCGAAGGGATTGTGGATACATATCGTATCATCACGGCTCGGCCCCGTGGATATCAGCCATACCGGCCTGTCGGTCAACTCCTCGAGTCCCTTGATGTAATCCTTCGCCCTGTGAGGCAGGGCGTCAAAATCCCTCATCCCCCCGGTGGAGGACATCCAGCCGGGAAATTCCGTATATACGGGCTTGCATTGTTCCAGTATCGAGGTCTCCGCCGGGAAGATCGTGACACGCTCGCCCTCGTATTCATAGCCCACGCAAACCCGAATCGTCTCCTGATTATCGAGCACGTCGAGCTTCGTCACCGCTATTGCGTCCATACCGGCCACCTGGATGCAGTGGCGGGCCGCCACGGCGTCGAACCACCCGCACCGCCTGGGCCTGCCCGTCGTGGCGCCGAACTCACCACCCTCCTCACGCAGCTTCCCCGCTTCCACATCTCCCATTTCGGAGGGAAACGGGCCTTGCCCCACCCGCGTGCAATACGCTTTCATGATGCCGAACACCGTGTTCAGCCGCCTGTAGGGCAATCCAAGACCGCTCATCGCCCCGCCCACGCCGGTGTTGCTCGACGTCACGTAGGGATACGTACCCATATCCAGGTCGAGGAGGATTCCCTGGGCGCCCTCGAGCAGGATTTTCTTGTTCCCGTTCAACGCGTCGTTGATCTCCGCATCCGTGTTCCGCACGTGAGGACCCAGCGTTTCCCGCACCTGCGAGCATACGTCCAGGATATGCGCCTCATCGAGTGCCTTCGTTTCCTCCTCATTCAGGTCAATACCGCCCAGAAGCCTCTTCTTGATGGCCAGGCTGACGCGGATGCGATCCCTCAGAATCTTCTCATCGAACAGATCCGAAATCCGCACGCCCAGCCTCGCCGCCTTGTCGGAGTAGGCCGGTCCGATGCCCCGGCCCGTCGTTCCGATGCGGTTGACGCCCAGGAGCTCTTCCATGTGGGAATCGAGAACCTTGTGGTAGGGCATGATGAGGTGCGCACGCTTGCCGAGTACGAGGTTCTCCCCGATCTCGATGCCCACAGAGCGGAGGTATTCGATCTCCTCGACCAGGGCAAGCGGGTCCACCACCACGCCGGAGCCGATGATGCACTTGACCCTTGCGTGCAGGATTCCGGTGGGTATCAGGTGGAGAATGTATTGATTTCCCTCGACGACAACGGTATGCCCCGCGTTCGCTCCGCCCTGGTAGCGGGCCACCACGTCCGCCTGACTCGCCAGCCAGTCGATGACTTTTCCTTTCCCTTCATCACCCCACTGACCACCCAGAATCGCTAAAACGCTCATCGGCTCTCATCCCTTCCGCCCACCCGGGCGAGAATTTCCTCAATCGGGTATGCGCCCAAATCTTCCCCATCCGGCTCGAGGAGCCTGGCGCTGCCTCCCCTCTTTCCGCCGCGCTCGATGACGAGGCATTTCGACACGCCCGTCGCCCGCGCGTATTCCAGCGATCCCGCGATGTCGCGGCGAATGATGTCGCGCGCCACCCGCCAGCCCCGCGCCCTGAGTTTTCGGGAGAGAACGATGCCCGAGCGCTTCTCTCGCGTGAGGTCGATGACGAGGAAATCCGTTCCGTTTCTGCTCTCCACCCCTCGCGTCACGAGGGGAAGCATCTGATTCAGATCGACGGCGAAGCCTGTGCCGAGCGCATCGCCGCCGTACTGCCCCAGGAGCTTGTCGTAGCGGCCTCCGCCGCATACGGGATAACCCGAACCTTCCGCGAACCCCTCGAATATCACTCCCGTATAGTAGTCAAAATCCTTGAAATCGCACAAATCGAAGATGATGCGCTCAGAGAGGCCATACAACTCCAGTATCCGGAATACTTTCAACAGTTCCCGAACAGCGCCCCTGGCCGCCGGTGTTCTTATCTTCTCCTCCACGTCTTGGAGCACCCCGACTCCGCCGAAACACTCCGGCACCCGCTCGAGCAGCCCGGCATCCGTCTTTTGGCGCGGCACTCCCTTGAGGAGACTTTTCACGCCTGAGGAATCGCGTCGCCCAATCGCTTCGAGCAACTCGGCCCTTTGCGCGCCTTCCAGACCCAGGGCGTTCAGAATCCCGAGCAGGAATGCGCCATGACTCAAGGACATGCGGAAATTATCCACCCCGTTCGCCTGCAGGCACTCCACGGCGATGGCTATCATCTCGGCGTCGGCTTCCAGAGAAACCAGGCCAATCAGTTCCACGCCCGCCTGCCAGAACTCGCGCTGCAATTCCCCCGCTACGTGGGCGTAGCGAAAGACGTTCGCCGCATAGGAGAGGCGCAGGGGCCTGGGATGAGCGGCCAGAATCGTGCCGGCCGCTCTTGCGATCTGCGGCGTCATGTCCGCCCGGAGGGCCAGCAGTCCGCCGCTTTCCAGATCCACCATCCGGTAGGTCTGCGCTTCGAGAATCTCTGAGCCCGCCCGGGGAACATAGAACTCGAACGCGGGCGTGAGGAGTTCCCGAAACCCCCACTGCTCGAATACGCCGAGCAGACTCTCCTCCACCTCCCTCTTGTGTTTCGCTTCACCCGGCAGGAAAACGCGCGAACCACCAGGAATGGCCCGCGGGGAGGTTATCTGTCTCATGAAAAGCCCAACCTGACGAGGCAGGCGTCATAGACGTGGGGAATGGCGCGAACTTCCTCCATGACGGGTTCGGGCACCGGATCGTCGAGTATCAGGACGGCGACGGCCATGTCATGCTGCCACACGCGCCCCAGCTGCATGCCGGCGATGTTGATGTTGTGATTCCCCAGCAGGGTGCCGATCTTGCCGATCATCCCGGGCCGGTCTTCGTTCCGAAATATGAGGAGATAGCCGCGGAGCGCCACGTCGACCGAATAATCGTCTATGCGAACGATTCTGGGATCGTTCTTACGGAGAAAAGTCCCCGCCACGGATCGCTCGCCCGAGTCGGTCTTCACGCGAAGCTCAATCAGGTCCGTATAGACCAGATTCTCCGTACGAGTCGTCGTCCTCACATCGATGCCGCGCTCTTTCGCGAGCAGGAGGCCGTTCACCATATTCACGCGGACGCTCGACAGAAACCGGCCCAGCATCCCCTTGATGGCGGAGGCGGCCAGCGCCTTCATCGGTATGTCGACGGAGCCGCCGTATTCCACTTCGAGCGTCTGCAATCCTCCGCCCGCGAGTTGGGCCAGAAAATCTCCCAGGCGATCGGCCAGATCCAGATGTGGGCCGATTTGCTCGAGCACCTCGGGACTCAGGGAGGGCAGATTCACCGCGTGGCCGACCACCCCTTCGGTCAGATACGCCACCACCTGTTTCGCCACGCTGATCGCCACGTTCTCCTGCGCCTCGGCGGTCGAGGCGCCCAGGTGCGGCGTGCAGACGACGTCGTCTCGCCCGATGAGCGGGTCGTTCGGGTCGGGAGGCTCCTGTTGATACACGTCCACCGCCGCGCCCCCGACCTTGCCGCTGTCGAGCGCCTCGGCCAGCGCCTCCTCGTTGATGAGCCCCCCGCGCGCGCAGTTGATGATGCGTACGCCGTCACGCATCAGGGCGATTTCCGCAGGGCCGATCAGGTTTCCCGTCTCGGTGTTCTTGGGCACGTGCAGAGTGATGTAGTCGGACTTGGCCAGCAGTTCCTCGAAGTCCACCGGACTCACCCCGCGCTGGGAGAGCACTTCGGCGGAGATGTAGGGATCGTAGGCGAGTACGTTCATGCCCAGGCTGCGGGCGAACGTCGCCGTCTGCGAACCCACGCGCCCCATCCCCACGACGCCCAGGGTTTTGGAAGATAGCTCGCTGCCCACGAAGCGGCTGCGCTCCCACTTCCCGCCCTTGAGGGAGGAGACGGCCGAGGGAATCTTGCGCGCCAGCGAGAACATCATGGCGATGGTGTGCTCCGCCGTGGTGATGACGTTGCCGTCGGGCGCGTTCGCCACCAGAATGCCGCGCATGCTGGCGGCCTCGAGGTCCACGTTGTCCACCCCGATGCCCGCGCGCGCGACCACCTTGAGCGTCTCGCCAATACCCAGAAGCTCATCATCCACCCGCGTGCCGCTTCGGACGATGAGCGCATCGGCGGTTTTGACGGCTTCGAGTATTTCTTCCCGCGAGGAGGAGGTGTGGTCGAAGACTTCAAAACCCTGCTGGTCTTCGAGTATCTCATGCGCTCTCGGCGAGAGCGGCTCGGCAATCAATACGCGAAACGTCTGGTTCATTGGTTGAACACCTCTTGCGCTGCGGCGAGGCCGCGCCCTCTATCCAGTGAATAGCCCAGATCGGCCAGGGTCGACTCCAGCGCGCCGACCGCGGCCAGCACGTCGGAGGAATCCACGTATCCCAGGTGACCGATACGGAAAATTCTGCCGCTCAGGACGTCCTGCCCGCCGGCGATGGTCACCCCGTGCGCATCCTGCATCCGAAGGGGAATCGCCTTCCCGTCCACTCCCTCGGGCACGCAAACAGCGGTGAGGGACTCGCTCTTCAAATCGCGCGGAAATATGGTCATCCCCAAAGCCTCGACGGCCGCCCCCGTCGCCCGCGCCATCTGCGCATGCCGCGCGAAGACGTTCTCCAGCCCCTCCTCGCGCATCATGTCGAGCGCGACCGCCAGACCCGCCAGTAGGGAAATCGCAGGCGTCCAGGCGGTGGTGTTCTTCATCTGGCTCTTGCGTTCGATGGCGAGGTCGAAATAATACCTGGGCGAGGTCGATTCCGACGCGGCGCGCCAGGCCCGCTCGCTCAGCCAGACGAAGGCCAGCCCCGGCGGGAGCATGAGCGCCTTCTGGCTCCCCGTTATCACGGCGTCCAGGTCCCATTCATCGGTCTTGAGATCGTACACGCCCAATGCGGTGATGGCGTCCACCACCACGAGCGTATCGGGCGA
>LXNJ01001376.1_pt1 | contig 14653 bp, 10 predicted proteins | sample 809081 | NCBI WGS metagenome assembly LXNJ01 (sample SAMN04870510, study PRJNA318959) | sponge metagenome | biome: sponge; feature: marine sponge reef; material: water | host: Petrosia ficiformis | place: Greece: Milos, Mediterranean Sea | collected 2013-05-29 | depth 5-7 m
CCGGCAGAGATATGCCTGCCAACTCGGCGAACGTTGGCAGAAAGTCGACACTGGCGATTGGAGTTTGCGACTTGGTTCCGGCTGTGATCACGCTTGGCCACCTCATGCACGTCGGTACACGCACGCCTCCCTCGTAGAGCGAGCCCTTGACCCCGCGTAGAGGCTGGTTGATTGAAACCCGCGTGCCGCCGTTGTCCGATGAGAAGATCACTAGGGTCCTCTCATCGAGGTCGAGTTCGGCTAGCGTGTCGAGGACGCGGCCGACACTGGTGTCAACTGCCTCGACCATGGCCGCATAGGTTGGATTGTATGGATTCTCGTTTCTTGTCCATGACGCCAGCTTCTCCTCGTACTTCGCCACCAGTCTCCGGCGCGCGACCAGCGGACCGTGGACGTCCCAGTGCGAGAGGTACAAGAAGAACGGTCGGTCGCGGTTCTCCCTGATGAACTCAACCCCGACTTCGGTCAGTTCGAAGGTTACGTCGGGATCGTTGTAGTGGTTCCTCTCGTTGCCGGGCTTGCCGTCGCTGCTGCTCAAGTCGAATCCCTGAGTGTCGGGGCCGACATGCCATTTCCCGAACCTAGCAGTTGCGTACCTGCCCTGCTTCAGCACTTCGGCGATGCTGACCACACTTGGATCCAAAGTCTACCGGACCTCGAAGGCGTCTGGTATCGGATCAGTGACCCCGGTCCGCTCCCAGAAGCGCTGCTGCACCGGGACCCAGAGCTTCATTTGACGGGGGTCAATCTTGGACTTGCCGCCCGGCGTGTACAGCATATGGCGCGGTGGGTACATGCCGGAGATCAGGCTCGCGCGGGTTGGGGCGCAATTCGGCCCGCTGCTGTAGGCGCTGGCGAAGATCATCCCCTCTTGCGCCATGCGGTCTAGATGGGGCGTCTCATAGAATTCGTCGCCGTTGAAGCCGACGTCGTTCCAGCCTAGGTCGTCCGCAAGGATGAGAACGATGTTCGGCGGCTGAGCGGACGCCGCCATGCTCAAGACAAGCGCGAGGACGATTCCTCGCCAGATCGAGCGCTGCATGTTGCCTCTGAGTTGTTCGGCGGCGCCTAGTCGGGTGGGGTTCGGTTGGCCTTGATCCATTCTTCGGCGCTCGCAATCAGGTCCGGGTGTTCCGAGGCGATGTCATTCGCCTCGGAGATGTCTGTCTCGAGATCGAACACTTGCCAGACCCCGGGTTCGTCGGATACCAGTTTCCACCGCCCGTGACGAACCGCGCGCTGTTGGCCTCGCTGGTCCCATTCCCAGTAGAGGAATTCATGGCGCGCTTGCCCCTCAGAATCGCCGAGCAGCGTTGGCGCGATCGACAAGCCGTCGACATCGTCTGGGACGAATTCCTCGGCGCCGGCCAACTCGGCGAATGTCGGCATCATGTCCGGCGTATAGGTCACGTGGCCGCTCACCGCTCCGGCGGCGATCTTTCCCGGCCAACGAGCGATCAGAGGCGATCGAATCCCACCGTCGTGCATGGACCGCTTGGCCCCGCGCAGGGGCCCGGAGGAATCGAGCTCGCCCTCATGCCGGCTGGAGGCGCCATTGTCTGACATGAAGAAGACCGCCGTCCGTTCGCCGATTCCGAGCTCTTGGAGCAGTTGTAGGAGTTCACCGACGTGCCGGTCCACCATGCTAACGAACGCCGCATGAACCTTTGCGCGATCAGACCAAGGCTTGTCCTTGTAGAGCTGGGCTGCGGGGTCGTCCTCCGGGATGTGATAGGCGGCATGCGGAGGAGTCCATGGGGCGTAGCAAAAGAACGGCCCGTCGCGATTCTCGCGGATGAAGTCCAGCGTTCGTTCAAACACTAGATCGTGCGAGAACTGGTAGGCACCCTCCGGTGTCTCGCGCGGGACGAACGGCCCCTGCGGACTCATCGCCTTGTAGGCCTGGTAGGCGGCGAGGTCGGACGAAAACTCTTCGGGCTCCAGTCCGTATATGCTCGCGTTGGCGCGCAGGGGGAAGGGGTTTCCGTTTTCAACGAGAAAGGGAGGGTAGTAGGTGTGGGCGTGCACTTGGTGGTAGTAGCCGAAGAAGGAGTCGAATCCTTGCTTTTCGGCCGCCCCTTCGGAGCCCATCACGCCGAGACCCCACTTGCCGAATCCGCCGGTCGCGTACCCAGCCTGCTTGAGCACCTCGGCGATCGTGACATCCGAGTCGCGGATGGGGGCGGTTCCCGCGTTGGCGCGCACGGTCGTGTGCCCGGTGTGCTTTCCGGTCATCAGCGCACAGCGAGACGGTGCGCAGACAGTGTGCCCGGCGTAGGCATCGGTAAAGCGCATGCCTTCGCTTGCCAGGCGATCCAGATTGGGGGTCTGGATCGCCGTCGAGCCATACGAGCCTAGATCGGCCCAACCCATGTCATCGGCCATGATGAAGACGATGTTCGGCCGCTCGACTTCCACGGATGCGGGCTCTACCGCGCAGGCGAGGGTGACAGCCGCCAGCGCCAGGGCAACTCCGATCGTCACCAAGCCAGGACCATTTTCGTTCATGACAAATAGCCTACCGTCATGGCTGCTGGTTTCGTCATGGCCCGGAAAGCCGCTACCCCCTTGATACGCAACAGGCACCGAGCGGCGGGGCTCCCTTTGCATGTTTCCTCGACTGCACCGGCGATGTCGTGAGAGTGAGCAGTCTGCGGGGTGACTCGGCACGCTTCAGCTCGGCGGCACCGAAGTTGGTGTCGCATGGCTTGCCCGGCATAGAGAGCCCGCACCCGCCATCCACCTTGACACCATCCCAAGATTCCAGCAGCTTCGCGTCCAGCCTCCAGAATGCGAGCCCCAGCCAGAGTCCTCACACTCTACATGGCAGTCACGCTGACCTCCGCAGCCGCCAATACCCAGACTCATATCCATGCCTACGGCGGCAGCCTCATCAGCCGTCCCAACAAGAGCTACAGCGGGTACCTCACCGGTGTCGGGATGGAGAGGAAGCGGTTTTTCGTTGCAGCAGACTGGCACTCCCTCACAACACCCTCACAGGCGCAGACCGCATTCAAGCTCTTCGAGGATCTGACCGAGACCGACTTCGGACTCGGACTCGAATTGAGCGGACTCGACCTTTCGCTCGGTATCCCGATCCGGGTCAGCAACACAGTCTCTCTGATTTCGGCACCGATCATTGGCTTCACCAACATACGGTTATGTGTCGACACCAGCTGCTTCTCAGCACCCGACTTGAACTATGGCGCCGGCGGCGTCGCACGGATCATGCTTGCTCCACGCATGGGGGTCCACGCAGGCTTCCGCTACGCCAGGCACTATGAACTCGCCTTCACCGTCGGCGCGGCTCTCCGGCTCTGGGACTGAATGAGTGGGAGAATCAACTAGCTCCGGCCACTAGCACCTAAAGTCAAACCTGACTACACACAAGACTCAGCCAACTATAGAAGGCGGCACGGCATCGGTGGAGTGTTTGCCGAGGCGTGCACGAGGCAGGGGACAAGCTCGGCGAGCTGGTAGCGGCGGTCGAAGCGGTATGAGAACGCCCCCGGGTAGCGCGGCGCGTGCTTGGCGTCGATCGCACGTTGGTAAGCGTAGGTCGAGGTGTGCGCTCTGGCGGCTGCCCCTAGGCAGTCCGCATGCATGCGTCTTGGGCAAGCACCGCTAGCGACCGACTTAGCGGTTCGCTGCTGGCCGAAACCCAGGTCGGCCGGAACAGTGGGGCGCCGTGTGTCTTGGTGGCTGTGCGCAATCGCCCGCGAAGGGAAGTGGGCAACCGGCGCAGGATCAGGGCCGCGACGAGATCTTACCGTTGCGAGTCAGGCCCAGCCAGCGGGTAGACTATTGCTACCGTTGAATACGGACTTGGCTGCCCGCGACCTGCCAGGCGCGGACGCCGCCGGGCCAGTTCGGAGGAAACCATGCGCAACTGCTCGCCAGGGACGATCGCTGTCCGATTCACCCCCTACGTGGCTGTCTTGCTGCTCTGCACCGCGACGCTTGCCGGGGCGGTTGAGATCGCTCCTGAGAGCCCAACGCGATGGCAGCGCGTCACCCTGACCTTCGATGGCCCGGAATCTTCGGAAGATGCCACGCCGAACCCGTTTCTCGACTACCGCCTGAGCGTCTCCTTCTCGCACCAAGGGTCGGGCGAGAGCCGCGTTGTGCCGGGGTTCTTCGCTGCCGACGGAAACGCGTCGGAGTCCTCGGCCACGGCGGGCAACAAGTGGCGCGTGCGTTTCACGCCGCCACTGGCCGGTGAGTGGGTCTGGAGGGCGGAGTTCCGGTCCGGTCCGGGCGTGGCGATCAGCGACTCTGCCGGCCAGTCGGCGGCTTTTGACGGCGAATCGGGCACGCTTGCTGTCAGCGCCGCTCCGGCGGACGCTCAGGGTTTCGCAGCGAAGGGGTTTCTGACGCCCTCGGACGGGCACTACCTGCGGTTCGGCAACGGCGACCGCTTCCTCAAGGGCGGGGCAGACTCCCCGGAAAACTTCCTCGGATACTACGAATTTGACGGCACGTTCGACACGGCGGCCCACCGCGGCGTTTCCACCGACCGCGGCTCATTCCTACATCGCTACGAGCCTCACGCGGGCGACTGGAAGCCAGGCGACCCGACTTGGCAGGGCGGCAAGGGCAAGAACATCATCGGAGCGCTGAACTACCTCGCCTCCAAGGGCATGAATAGTGTCTATTTCATGACCTACAACCTCGATGGCGGCGATGGCAAGGACACTTGGATCTGGACCGCTCCCGACGTCCGGGATCGCATCGACGTCTCCAAGCTGGCCCAGTGGGACATCGTGTTTGCCCACATGGAGCGACTCGGCATCGCCATGCACTTGGTCACCCAGGAGACCGAGAACGACGAGGAGCTGGGCGGCGGCCCCGCGTTGAACGACATCCGCAAGCTCTATTTGAGGGAGATGGCCGCGCGTTTCGGCTACCATCTGGCCATCGTCTGGAACCTGGGCGAGGAGAACGACACGCCCCACGCCGACCGGCTGGCGATCGCCAGCTACATCCGCAGCGTCGACCCCAACAATCACGCCATCACGGTCCATACGCACAACACCCGCAGCCTGCGCACTTACACCAGCCTGATCGGCTCGAGCCTCTTCTCCGCGACTTCGATCCAAGGCCGCATGGAGGCAGCGAACCACGAGACCGTCATGCTGCGCATGCGCACGGCAGCCGCCGGCTCTCCGTGGGCGATCTTTCATGACGAACAGACGCCGGCCTCCGTGGGAGTTGTCCCGGATGCTGATGACCCGCAGCACGACAAGCCTCGCAAGCACGCCTTGTGGGGCAATTTGATGGGCGGCGGTTCGGGTGTGGAGTGGTATTTCGGATACCAGTACGCGCACATGGATCTCAACTGCGAGGATTGGCGCTCCCGGGACACGATGTGGGACCAGACCCGCTACGCGCTGGAGTTCTTCCAACGGCACCTGCCGTTTTGGGAAATGTGGCCGGCCAATGACTTGATCGCCGGCGAGAGAGCCTTTGTGTTTACCAAGGAAGGCGAGATCTACGCTGCGTATCTGCCAGAAGCCTCGGGTCGCACCCAGATCGACGTAGCCCCCGGCAAGTACACCCTGCGCTGGTACGACCCGCGCAACGGCGGCGCCCTGCAGGTTGGCGACAATGCCACCGTCGAGGCCGGCGAAGTCCGGATGGGGAACGACGCACGCGTCCAGCTCTCGCCGCCGAGCCATCCCGGCCAAGACTGGGTGGCACTGCTAGAGAAGGTGGCAGAGCGGTAGCGCTCCGGCGAGATCATTCGATGTTGCAGGCGGCCGCCGCGCGTAGCCGGGCAGCCGTTCGCATGCGAGGGGAGGACCAATGACGCGACGCTTGACGATGGCACAGGCCACGATTGAGTTCCTCAAGCAGCAATTTGTAGAGCGCGATGGACGGCGGCACCGCTTTTTCGGGGGCTGCTTCGGCATCTTCGGCCATGGCAACGTGGCCGGTCTCGGCCAAGCCCTGCACCAAGACACGTCATTTCCGTATTTCCTGTGCCGCAACGAGCAGGCGATGGTACACACCGCGGCGGGCTTCGCCAAAGTTTCCAACCGGCTGCGCGCGCTGGCTTGCACCACCTCGATCGGGCCGGGCGCCACCAACATGGTGACCGGAGCGGCCGCCGCCACGGTCAACCGGCTGCCTGTGCTGCTGCTGCCGGGCGACATCTTCGCCCGCCGCAACGTCGCCCCTGTGCTGCAGCAGGTCGAGTCGTCCCAGACGCAGGACGTATCGGTGAATGATTGTTTCCGGCCCGTATCGCGCTATTGGGATCGCATCCAGCGGCCCGAGCAAATCGTGACGGCCCTGCCCGAGGCGATGCGCGTGCTGACTTCCCCCGCCGAGACCGGCGCGGTGACGCTCGGGATGCCCCAAGACGTGCAGGCCGAGGCGTTCGACTACCCGGAAGCGCTGTTCCGCGAGCGGGTCTGGCAGATTTCCAGGCAGCGCGGCGACGCCCGGGTGATCGACGAGGCCGCACGCTGGATTCGCGCCGCGAAAGCGCCCCTGATCATCGCCGGCGGCGGAGTGCTCTACAGCGAAACCTGCGCGGAGCTGGCCGACTTTGCCGCCGCCACCGGGATTCCGGTGGCCGAGACCCAGGCGGGCAAGGGGTCGCTGCGCTTCGACCACGGCCAAGCGCTCGGAGCCATGGGCGTGAGCGGGACGCCCGGCGCGAACATCCTAGCCCGCGAGGCCGATTTGGTGATCGGCATCGGAACGCGCTACACCGATTTCACCAGCGCCTCCAAGACGGCCTTTCAAAACCCCGCGGTTCGCTTCTTGAACATCAACGTGGCCGAATTCGACGCCTTCAAGCACGCCGCCCTGCCGCTGGTGGCCGACGCAAGGTCCGCGTTGCAGGAACTGGCGATCCTGGTGTCGGACTACCGGGTCGGAGCCCACTACGCTGCCCGGATTCGCGAGTACCGCGAGATGTGGGAGCAGGAAGTGGACCGCATCTACGGTCTTCGGCACGGGCCGCCGATCAGCCAGGGCGAGGTCATCGGGACGGTCAATGAAGTTGTCGGCGAACGCGACGTCGTCGTGTGCGCGGCCGGCAGCATGCCGGGCGACATGCACAAACTGTGGCGGACCAAGGGCCCCAACACCTATCACATGGAGTACGGCTATTCGACGATGGGCTACGAAGTCGCGGCCGGCTTGGGCATCAAGATGGCGGAACCCGAGCGGGAGGTGTATGTGATGGTGGGCGACGGCTCCTACCTGATGATGGCCCAGGAGATCGCCACTTCAATTCAAGAGGGCGCGCAATTGCGGATCGTGGTGGTCGACAACCACGGCTTTGCCAGTATCGGCAGCTTGAGCGAGGCCTGCGGCAACGAAGGCTTTGGCACGCACTACCGCGTGCGTGACAATGGCGACCTCAGCGGCGGGCTCGTCGGCGTCGACTTCGTCGAGAATGCGCGCAGTTTGGGTGCGGTAGCCTGCCGGGCCAACACGAGAGCGGAACTCAAGGACGCGCTCGCGGCCATGGGAGGCCATGACCGCACCAGCGTGGTGGTAGTCCACACGGATCGCAACGAGCGCGTGCCCGGTTATGAGTCGTGGTGGGACGTGCCGATTGCCGAGGTCTCCGAAGTGTCTGCCGTGAACGAGGCCCGCGAACAGTGGCAGGCTGGCCGCAGCAAGGAGCGGGACTACCTGTAGGGTCGGCCCCAGCAGGCGCGAGCTTTTGTCTCTAGAGTCCGGGGATTTCTGTCGGTGTTGGTAACGATCACCTCCTTCTTGGGATTCACGCTCCTGGTCGCGGCGATCTCCTACTCCCAAACGCGGCGCGACCGCATGACCACGTGGGATGCGTACTTCCTAGGCGGGCGCAGCCTGACCGCGTGGGTCATCGCAGGGTCGCTGATGCTTACGAACCTGTCCACCGAGCATCTCATCGGCCTCAACGGCGACGCCTTCAACCACACCATCGCGGTCACGGCATGGGAGACCACCGCAGCCCTGGCAATGGTGGGCACCGCCCTGTATTTCCTGCCGCGCTTTCTGCGCATGGGGCTGTCCACCATCCCCGAGTACCTCGCCGCCCGCTACGACCGCGTCACCGGAGTCATCGCGGCATCTCTGTTCCTGTTCTCGTACGTGCTGGCGATCCTGCCGGTCGTGTTGCTGTTCGGGGCCAGCGGTATCGACAGCCTGTTCGGCCTGCAGGAGGTCTTCGGGCTGAGCCAGACACAGGTCACGTGGCTCGTGGTGTGGGGTGTCGGCACGCTTGGATCGCTGTACGCGATCTTCGGCGGCCTCAAGGCGGTCGCCATCTCCGATACCGTCAACGGGGTCGGCTTCTTGATCGCGGGCCTGCTGGTCCCGTTGCTGGCGCTGATCCAGGTCGGCGACGGGAACCCGATGACCGGTCTGGCCACGGTCTACGCAGCAGAGCAGCCGAAGTTCGACATCACCGGCGACGAGCCGGGTTCTTTCCTGCCGTTCGGCGTCCTGTTCACGGGAATGGTCGTCAACCAGATCTTCTTCTGGTGCGCCGGGCAGCAGATCCTGCAGCGCGGGCTCGGCGCGAAGAATCTCAAGGAAGGCCAGAAGGGCATGCTGATCGCGGCCTGCTTCAAGCTGCTTGGCCCGCTGGTGATCGTGCTGCCTGGCGTGATCGCTTACCACATGTTCAAGGACACGCTGGGACCAGAGGATTACATGCTGGCGTACCCGACGCTGGTCAAGGCGGTCCTGCCAGACTGGCTGGGAGGGTTTTTCGCCGCCGTCATGGTGGGCGCGGTGCTAAGCACTTTCAACAGCGTCCTGAACTCGTCGGCAACGCTGTTCTGCCGCGATATCTACGGTGCGGTCATCCGTCCGGACGCATCGCAGCGGCAGTTCGTGGTGGCCGGGCGCACATGCAGCGTCGTGCTGGCCATCGGCGCCATGCTGATCGCGCCGATGATCGACACTTCCGGCAGCTTGTACAACTATCTCCAGCGGATCAACGCGACCGTCTTCGGCCCGATGCTCGCGGTCATCCTGCTAGGGATGCTGTATCCCAAGGTTTCCGCGTTTTCCGCCAAGGCCAGCCTAGTGGGCGGCCCAGCGCTATTCTTCCTGCTCGTGTTCACGTTCGACGACCCAATCCAAGCGTTGTTGCAAGGCCTGTTCGGCACTGCCGACGAGATCCACTTCCTCCACTTCCTCGGCCTTGTTTTCGTCGTCGTCGTTGCCTTCATGCTCGCCGCCAGCCGATTCCGGCCGGCGCAAGGCCGCCACCAAGAGCCAGATGTGGCCCGGGTCGACATGACGCCTTGGAAGCACGCCAAGGCACTGGGCGGGTTTGTTTGCTTCTCTACGATCGCGTGCTATGTCCTGCTAGCGCAGTGAGGGCGGCTCGGCGGCCAGCTTGACAGACCGCAGGAACGCGATGTTGGCTTGGGCATCCTCGAGCGCGGAAGTCTTCGCGTCAGGGCCGCGATCTTGCTCGACCGTGGCCCATCCTGCGTAGCCAGCTTCTTCCAAGGCGAGTTTGAGCGCCGCGAAATCCACATCGCCTTGGCCTAGCTGGCAAAACACACCCTGGTTGCAGGCCTCGTAGAATCCGATACGATGCTCGACACTTTCCCTAAGAATGCCGCTGTCGAGATCTTTGACATGGATGTAAGTCGTCCTCGACGCATAGCGCCGAAATACTGCGATGGGGTCGAAGCCAGCGTATAGCGAGTGGCCGGTATCGAGGCATAGGCCCAGCAGGCGCTCGTCAATGGCATCCATGACCCGTTCCAGTTCGTCGGCGAACTCTACGCAGCCCCCCGCGTGGGCGTGCATGCACGCCGTCAAGCCGTATTCTTCGCTGACAATGCGGGCAGATGTGCGAATGCGTTCGTGAATTCCGGACAGTTCGACTGGCTCGAGGCGTGGCGCTCGGGCAGGATTGCCCGCGTACTTCGAGCGCACGGGCGACAGGCTATCGATGAAGACCACCTGTTGGGCGCCAAGAGGCTCGAGCATGCGGCAGGTGCGATGAACCGCCTGCTGCACCTCCTCCCAGGCGCAGGCCTGATGGAACGGGCGGAATACCACTCCGGCCGTCAAGACGAGACCGCGCGCGGCCAGATTGTCCGCTAGCAGGGATGGGTCTTCAGGAACATAGCCGATCGGCCCGAGCTCGATGCCGGAATACCCGGCTTGGCTGGCTTCGTCGAGCACTTGCTGCCAAGGTGGATTCGACGTGGCATCGGGGAATTCGACGCCCCACGAGCAGGGTGCGTTGCCGATCAAGATGGACATAGCGTGCTAGCAAGGGTGAAGCGGGTCAGGAGTCTTGGATGGTAGCGGAGGAGTTGATTCTATTCGCCCGCGACGTAGCGAGCGGGACACTACCGGGCCGTTGCCGGTCAGATTCTGCCGCTTGCTAGACATCTGCGCCCTCTGCGGTCGGGTTCACTGCCCGAGTGCCCGCTCGATGTAACGCACATACTCGGGCCGGCTCCGCCATTCGGCGATGTAGGGCGCGTACCCGTCTTGGGTCATCCACCACTGAGGTTGCGACTCCTCGCGATCAAAGTCGCCTTCGGAGTAATCCGCGCCGTTGGCGCTTGCCTCGACGGACGTATTCCAAGCTTCCACGGCTTCGCGCAGCCTAGCGGTCTCGGCTGGCTGCTCGGCGGAGATGTCTACGGTTTCGTTGGGGTCGGCGGCCAAGTCGAAGACCTCGTACGTCTCGCTGCCGGACTCGTTCCTGACAATCTTGAGGTCGTTGTCGATCAAGGCGATCCGTCCGGTGTGACGGAATCCGATCGGCTGCTCGCGAGGTCCCTGCTCGCCGTCGAACAGGGGCTGCAAGTCGATTCCGTCTTGGGGCTGCAATGCCGCCTCAAGAGGCAGGCCGGCAATGGCCGAGATCGTGGGGAAGATGTCCATCGTTGCAGCCGGGAACTCAGTAATGCGGGCTTCTGCGATGCCTTCCGGCCACTCGATGATCGCCGGCACTCGGATGCCACCCTCGTATAAGCTGCCTTTGAACCCGCGCAGACCTCCCACCGTTTCCGGCTCGATCCTCGGCAATCCGCCGTTGTCGCTAGTAAACCAGAGCACTGTCTTGCGCTCGACCTGCAACTCCCGCAAACCGGCTCGTAGCGTCCCGATGCTGCGGTCCATGGCGACCAACTCTCCGTAGTGGTGCTGGGAGTTCTCGTCCAAGCTGGCGAAGGCGGCTCGGTCCTCCTCCGACGCAATCCACGGGGAGTGGGGCGTGCCGTACCAGATTACGGCGAAGAACGGGTTGGATTGCTCCACCTGCCGTCGCATGAATCGCAGCGCTTCGTCGACGATGACCTCAGACGAGTCCCCTTGTTCTTGCACGAACAGGCCGTCGCGGCTCATCAGGGGGTCGCGCTCGAAGAAATTCGTCACCGAGAGCCACGTGTCGAACCCGAACACGCCTGGGTTGTGCGCGTCCTCGGCCAGAATTGGCACGCCAGGGCCGCGCAAGCCGTTGAGATGCCACTTGCCGAAGTGCCCGGTTGCGTAGCCTGCTTCGTCCAAGGCCCGGGCGATTGTCCGCTCTTGGCGCCGCAGCGCGAAGCCATGGTCTTCAACGCCGGTCCGATCGTTGGTCCGCCCGGTCATCACGGTGGCGCGCGTGGGCGAGCAATTCGGCGCACCCGCGTAAAACCGGTCGCACCGCAATCCCGCTGCAGCCATGGCGTCAAGCTCTGGTGTCTTCAGGGCGGGGTGGTTGTAGTAGCTGGTTTGGCCCCAGCCCATGTCGTCGGCCATGACCAGGACGAAGTTGGGGCGGGGATCGGCCGGTTGCTCGGGAGCTGCGCATCCAAAGACGCTGAGCACTAGGGTTGAGAAGGCGGCTGCGCGCCCGGTTCGAAGGTGCGGGGAAAGGGGCTTCATGCGGGTTTCGATTCTAGCAGCGGACGACTGCAACCGACTGGGCGGGCAGCCGTGTCTCCTTCGACCGCCGGACCTGCCGGCCGGGTAGCACTGCGCTTGGCGTGACTCGCAGGCGTGATGAGTCTTGTGGCTGGCGCGGCCACCAGCCTCCCTCTACCTTGTTCCGGCACGCGACTGCCGGGCGATCGAGCAAATGTTATGGTCGCGACCATATAGCGCTACCCAGCCGCCCGGTTTGCACTGTTACCTTTCCGCCCGGTCTGTACAACTCCTGCCGCCCCTGCCTCAAGACTCCCATGAGGGCTCATTTCTGAACAACTACGACACTGTCTGCGACATTCTCCTCCAAGGTTGCGGAAAGTTGCGGAAGAGTGGTATGCTTATCTCACTACTTGCTTGAGACTTGGCGTTGGCTCTCCAATCCTCACCAAAGCAGTTACAGTAGCCCGAGCGGCCTCACCAGGACACCGAGCGTACTGTCATCATCGACCTGACAATGCCTCCGTGCGTTCACGGTCTATTCCCTCAGGCCATAGTCAAAGGACTCACACATGACATCTTCCACCGGCACGATCAAGCGCATCACGGATAGGGGCTTCGGCTTCATCGCTGCGTCTGACGGCACCGAATACTTCTTCCATCACTCCGCATGCACGGACACGCCGTTCAATTCCATGCGCGAAGGCGATAGCGTGACGTTTACGCTTGGCGAGGGCCCGAAGGGCCCGCGCGCCGAGAACGTCTCGCTCGCCTAGTCGACCCCAGACTCTAACCCTGCTGACCGTAGGGCTGTCGGGATTGGAGTCTCCCGTTCTCGCCAGAACATTCGTGCTGCCCCCGACCACCTGGGTGCAGCGTGCGGGGGTAGTCCCAGACCGGACTGGTTGAATCCAGCCACTCCGGCTTGGTGACAGGACTGTGCTTCGGACTCTGCCGGCAGCACGCCGGCAATCGCCTCTAGGCCACTGATCGGGGGCTCATTGAGTCAACAGTGCCCCAAGCAGGACGGAGGCCCGTCTCGCGCCGACCTCTATAGCGGCTTGATCCGGATGCTGCGACACTCGACCTGCATGGCAGGTCCGGCGTGGAGTTGGATCGCGACGATACCGGCTTTGGCCCTGTCGTCGGTGCCTTCGAAGGTCACTTTGCCATTGAGCGTCAGTCGCACGCGATCGCCTTCGACGCGGATCTCGTAGCGATTCCATTGCCGGGGGAGCACGACATCCTTCGCCCGCCGCCAGCCTTCGTCCGGCGTGGCCATCAGACTGCGGCCGCGGCCTTTTTCTTCGTAGAAGTTGCCCCAAGCCGAACGCTCTCCGGCATCCGAGAAATCCGCTTGGTAGCCACGGACGATCCAGCCGGGGCCCGGCACATGCTCGCTCCGAAACTGGATGCCGCTATTGCCGTTCCGCAATCGGACTTCGAGCCTCAGGACAAAGTCGTCAAACGATTTCCGGTAAATCAGGAACGTGTTGGTGTCGACTGGATGGCTGTCGCTCGAACCGACAATCGAGCCCTCCCGAACGGACCACAGGTCGGGGTCGCCGTCCCAACCATCTAGGCTAGTCCCGTCGAAGAGCAGGACGTAACCCTCGTCCCGCTCGACTTCGGTGAGTTGGTTGGGCTGCGAGAGGGCTGGGACACCGACAACGAGCAACGTTGCGACAAGCTGCTGGAAGGTTTGCTTCACGTGGTTCCCGTAGCCCAATTCTGGCTGGATGCATCATCTTATCCCATGTGAACGCGCGGCCAAGCATTGTCGCAGGGGCGCTCGGGGTGCCTCGGGAACATTCGTCCTGGGTCTTACGGACGCGAACCGCCGCGGCCCGGGCGAATCGGCTATGCTATTCGTCGAATTCTGATCTGCCGCGAACCGAGACCTTCGATTTGCGGGTGCGTCAGTGAAGTCGAGGTCCATCATGCGAAATCTACTCTGGCCCACGTGGCTGACCGTTCTGTCACTTGCATTTGTCTGCGGGTTGTCACCCGTGGCTATGGCAGCCGACTTTCCCGCCATGAAGTACGCCGTCGATGCGGAGTGGCCGACACTGCCACCCGGCTGGAATTTCGGCGAGACCGCCGGCGTGGCGGTCGACGGCAAGGGACACGTGTACGTGTTTCACCGAGGCGAGAACCCTATCATGGAGTTCGCGCCCGACGGCCGCTTGGTCCGCTCATGGGGCGAGGGTATGTTCATCCGGGCGCACGCTATCCGCGTGGATCCCGAGGGCAACATCTGGACGGTCGACAACGACACCCATCTAGTCCTGAAGATGGACCCGACCGGTCGTGTGCGGATGGTGCTCGGCCGCCACGGGCAGAGTGGCGAAACCGATGAGCTGTTCAACCGCCCCACCGATGTGGCCTTCGGTCCGAATGGCGAGATATACGTCAGCGACGGTTATGGAAATTCGCGTGTCGTGAAATTCTCCAAGCAGGGACGTTACATCACGGCTTGGGGCAAGCCCGGCAAGGGCGAGGGCGAGTTCGACACGCCGCACGCGGTGGCAGTGGACAAGCAGGGCCGGGTCTACGTGGGCGACCGGGAGAACTACCGCGTGCAGGTATTCGATGCGGACGGAAAATTCCTGACCCAGTGGAAGCACGTCGGCTCGCCCTGGGGCCTTGAACTGCGCCCAGACGGGACGCTGTTCATGTCGGACGGCCACAACGACCGGATTCTGAAGATGAATTTGGACGGCAAGGTGCTTGGAACCTTTGGCCGCAACGGCCGCATGCCGGGAGAACTGAGCTTTCCCCACCATCTTGGCGTCGATGCCGAGGGCAACATTTTCGC
>LXNJ01001377.1_pt1 | contig 14652 bp, 10 predicted proteins | sample 809081 | NCBI WGS metagenome assembly LXNJ01 (sample SAMN04870510, study PRJNA318959) | sponge metagenome | biome: sponge; feature: marine sponge reef; material: water | host: Petrosia ficiformis | place: Greece: Milos, Mediterranean Sea | collected 2013-05-29 | depth 5-7 m
ACTCCCGGATGCCTTCAGCCTCGTTCTTGAAACTCCGCACCGGACCCCCAGACACCGATACCACCAACTCCCGCTTGCCCACGTCGATCCCTGCTATTACCTTCATGCACGCCTCCTTATCTGATAGGATTCGCGCTGTCCTCCACACTTGCTATACGGGGCTTACTCCCCCTGCATCTGTTCGGAGCGACAACTGGCATGAGGGGTGCCCCACTCCGGGTCGGTGCAGAAGTACCTATCGGCCCTTCTCACCCTGTGACGGACGGCGCGCCCCCCATGCCTCCCCTCAGATTGGCCTGTCCAAGGGGATTCCTCAACATACAGGTGACGTGGTGGACGGCCCGGGGTGACGTTATGGACGGCCCGGGGTGACGTTATGGACGGCCCGGGGTGACGTTATGGATGGTCCGGGGTGACGTTATGGACGGCTCAGGGCGACGTTATGGATGGCCCAGGGTGAGGTTATAGCGATGGCCGGAGGCGGCGTTGCAGGTGCTCGGAACGATGGTTGGGGTGGAATGACGGTCCGGCGTCGTGTTCCTAGCCGGCCGTCTTCAGCGCCGCGATCATGTCCTCGGTGCGGGTGAGCTTGATCCGCGGCCGTCCGCTTGCCTTGCCGCGTGCGGTCTCGATGTCGTCGAGACGGAGCCAGTCCTCGTAGGACACGTACCGGGGCTGGCGTTCCCGTACCAGCCGTTCGGCGCCGGCCACCTGGGGATGGGCGGGGTCCCACACCATGCCGGCCCGCAGGTCTTCCAGCATGCGTTCGACGGTTTCCACGGCATCGGGCTTGTTGGTGCCGATGACGCCGCTGGGGCCGCGCTTGATCCACCCGGACGCGTAGAGGCCGACGAGGGGCTCCTTGCCTTGCCCGGCCAGCACTCGGCCCCTGTCGTTGGGGATCACGCCTCGCCGCTCGTCGAACGGGACCCCGGGCAGCGCCACGCCGAGGTAGCCGACGGAACGGAAGACGATGTCCGCCGGGATGGTTTCGGTAACCGCGGTGGCGCGCGGCCGCAAGCCGCCGTTGTCGGCGTAGAGCTCGTTCCGTACCAGTTGGACGGCGCGTACCCGGCCGTCCGCGTCGCCGATGAGCTCCGTCGGCGACAGCAGGAAGCGGATGCTGAGCCGACGCGATTTGCCGGTGGATGGCCGGCCGGCGTAGCTCTGGAGGATTTCGAGCTTGCGGACCAGGGCCTTGTCCGGGTGAGCGTCCAGGTACGCCTGACTGAGGTCATCGAGTCGGGCCTCTTCGGGAAGAACCTCGACATCGGCGTCAGCCAGCTCTCCCATCTCCTTGATCTCGGGATTCGTGAAGGCGGCCTGGGCCGGTCCCCGGCGTCCGATGAGGTAAACGTTCCGGATACGGCTGTGCCGGAGCGCTTCCAGCGCATAATCGGCGATATCGGTGACGGCCAGCTCGTCGTGGCACCGGCACAGGATGCGGGCCACGTCGATGGCTACGTTGCCGACGCCGATGACGGCGGCGTTCTCACCGGACAGGTCGAAGCTGCGGTCGCGGTAGTCGGGGTGTCCATTGTACCATGCCACGAACTCGGTGGCGGCGTGGCTGCCGTCAAGGTCTTCCCCGGGGATGCCGAGGTTGCGGTCGGTCTGGGCGCCGGTGGTGAAGCAGACCTGGTGGTAGTGGGCTTCGAGATCGGCCAAGTGGACGTCCCGGCCGTAACGCACGTTGCCGTAGAAGCGGAAGTTGGGCTTCCGGGCCGCACGGTCGTAGACCCGCACCACCGACTTGATCTTTTGATGATCGGGAGCGACGCCGCCGCGCACGAGGCCGAACGGGGTCGCCAGCTCGTCGAACATGTCGACCTCGACATTCAAACCCTGCTCTTTGAACAAGCGTTCGACGACGTAGAAGCCCGCCGGGCCCGAACCTATGATGGCAACTCTGAGAGGATTGTCGTCGGTCCCCGCGTTGGGCATGAAGGTCTCCCGTTATCCCTGCCGCCATGAGAGGCAACGGTCCGGCCCTTCGAACCGTTCCCCTGTTCTCATTGTACGGCATTCGCCGGGTGGTTGCCAGTTTTCTCCGCGGCCCTTCCGGCAGGGGTTCGGCGGTCCCTCGCCTTGATGGTCCACGGTTTTCATGTTACTGGTTTTCTTCACCTTTTGCGGGTTTTCGCCCGTCAAGACCGTAGTGCGGCATCACACCAACGCGTGAGACGCCGCACGAAAGCCCCCGGTAGTTCCGTCCATGTACGGCCGCTGGGTTCGGGGCGTCAGGAAAACGCCCGGTGCGAGCGGCTATTGGGAGCGCCTTCATGCGTATCATCTTGCTGGGTCCGCCTGGAGCGGGCAAGGGAACTCAGGCGGAGTCCATCGTCGGGGCGTTCGGCATCCCCCAGATTTCCACGGGCGACATGCTTCGGGCGGCGGTCAAGGAAGGCACGGCGTTGGGAGCGCGGGTCAAGTCCGTGATGGAGTCGGGCCGGCTGGTATCCGACGAGATCATCGTGGAGCTCATCAAGGAGCGCATCCAGGACCCGGATTGCCGCGACGGGTTTCTCTTCGACGGTTTCCCGCGGACGCTGGCCCAGGCGGAGGCGTTGCGGGACAACGACATCCGGGTCACCCACGTGGTGGAGATCGACGTGCCCGCCGAGGAGGTGGTCACGCGGCTCAGCGGCCGGCGCGTGCATCCGGCATCGGGGCGCATCTATCACGTGGCGTTCAACCCGCCCAGGACCGAGGGCAGGGACGACGTCACCGGGGAGGAGCTCGTGCAGCGTGACGACGACAGGGAGGCAACGGTGCGCCGGCGGCTGGAGGTCTACGGCGAGCAGACCGCACCGCTGGTGGACTACTACGCCCGCTGGCGGGATCGGGGCGACCCGGCGGCGCCGCGGTACATCAAGGTGTCGGGGGTGGGCCGCGTCGAGGACGTCGGGGACGCCATCCTGATCAGGCTGAAGGAGGAGGCGCCGTGAGTTCGCACCCTCGAGTGACCGCCGAGGACTTCGATGCCGTCCTGTTCGATCTCGACGGCGTGCTGACCTCCACCGCCCGGGTCCACTCCGTGTGCTGGAAGAAGATGTTCGACGAGTTCCTGCGGCAGCGCGCCGCGGATACCGGCGATGTCTTCGTGCCTTTCGACCCGGACGGTGACTACAAGCGGTACGTGGACGGCAAGCCCCGCTACGACGGGGTCCGGAGTTTCCTGGAGTCGCGGGGAATCGAGTTGCCCGACGGCGACCCGGACGACCCTCCGTCGGCCTCGAGCGCGTGCGGCCTGGGCAACCGCAAGGACCGGCTGTTCAACGAGGTGCTGAACGCGGAAGGGGCGGAGACCTACGACGGCACCATCCGCTGGGCCCGGGCACTCCGCGGCCGGGGCATGAAGACGGCTGTGGTGTCGTCCAGCAAGAACTGCAAGTCCATCATGGAGGCCGCGGGCATCGAGGATCTGTTCGACGCGCGGATGGACGGCGAGATCGCCCAGCGGCTCCGGATCCCGGGCAAGCCCGCGCCCGACACCTACCTCAGGGCCGCCGAGGAGCTGGGCGTGCGCCCGGAGAGAGCGGTGGTGGTGGAGGATGCCCTTTCCGGCGTTCAGGCCGGCCGCGCGGGCGGCTTCGGCCTGGTCATCGGCGTGGACCGGCACGGCGACGCCGAAGCCCTTCGCGAGAACGGCGCCGACATCGTGGTGACGGACCTGGCGGAGATGCTGGACGAATAACGGCCCGGTTCCGGTCCCTCACCCGGCATCAGGAAAGAACCTCTCGTAGCAGGCGCGGATACGATCCCGGCGTTTTTCGTAGTCCCGCAGCAAGGCAGCGCCCGGCGACCCGCGCCCCTTCTCCCCGTAGCCGAGGGCCAGGGCCACGGCCCGAAGCCGGCCCGGCTGGCGTTCCAGAACGTGGGTGTCCTGGTCCCGCTCGAGCCGCAAGCGATGGCCCAGGCGGCGCAGGAAGGTATACCCTTCCACCAGGGTCCGGTAGTCCCGGGCGCCGAGGAGCCGCAACTCCCGGAGCGCGGCCGCCGCGCCCAGGGTGTCCCGTTGGCGCAACGCGGCGTGTTGGTGCCCGAAACGCAACTGCAGCATCTGCACCAGGAACTCCACGTCGACCAACCCGCCGCGCCCGGTCTTGACGTCGAATCGGGAGCCGTCCTCGCGCGCCAGCTCCCGCTCCATACGCATGCGCAGCCCGTCGATCTCGTTCAGGTCTTCTCCGCTGAAGTTGTCCTGGTAGGCGAAGCGTTGGGCAATGGCCTCGGCGTCGGCGCCCAGCCCGGGATCGCCGGCGACGAAACGGGCCCGGATCAGCGCCTGCCGTTCCCATAGCTGCGAGCTGGTCTCATGGTAGCGGCGGAACGCTTCGAGGGAGGACACCAGCGGTCCCGACCGTCCGGAAGGCCGCAGCCGCATGTCGAGCTGGTACGCGATCCCTTCGGCCGTCGGCGCGGAGAGGCAGGCGATGAGCCGCTGCCCGAGGTGTACGTAGTACTCGTGGGCGCCGGCACCGTCGGCGGCCTCGGCGCCGTCGGGGCTGTCGTAGAGAAAGATGAGATCCAGGTCGGAGTTGTACTCGAGCTGCCGCTCGCCGAGCTTGCCCATGGCCAGCACCGCGAAGCGTCCGTCTTCCGGGGCCTCGTGCCTGCGTTCCATCTCGCTCCGGGCCAGTCCCAGGGCCGCTTCGAGGCAGGCTTCCGCGAGGTCCGTCAGTTGCGCCACGGTCTCGGCGAAACCCAGCTCCCCGCCGAGATCATGGAGGCCTAGCCGAATGAACTCCTCGATGCGGTAGCGTCTCAGGCGGTCGAGGCGCTCCTCGATGTCGCCGGCTTCGTCGATGGCGGCCTCCAGCTCCGCCAGCATTTCCGCGCGGGTCTTGGCCACGCGCGTGAGATCCACCCGAATCAGGCTGTCCAGCAGCTCGGGCCGGTTGACGAACAGGACCGACAGGAACTGGCTGTTGGCGAACAGGTCGATGAGCAGGCGCGTGGTCTTGGGATTCTCCGCCAGCAGGGTGAGGAAGCCGGTGCGGGCGCCGATGCGGCGGCCGAACTCGGCCATGTGGTGCAGCGCCTGCTGTGGTTCCGCCGAGTCCAGGATGGTCTTCATCAAGGCCGGCATGAGGTCCCGCATGACCTTGCGGCGTTTGGGGCCGGGAGGGGTGGCGCCGCTTCCGTCCCGCACCGCCAGCAGGTCCTCGTGGGCCTTGGCGGCGTCGGCGAATCCGCGTTCCTCGAGCTCCCGTACGACTCGTTCCCGTTGCTCCAGGTCCTGCCACACTTCGGCCTCGGGCCGGCCTCCCTGGGCGGAGATCTCTTTCCGCGCGCCGTAGAAGAGCCGGTCGAAGGCGCCGTGCACCACTCCGGTCTGCTTCCGGTAGTCGTTCCAGAAGGCATCGGTTTCACCCCCGGGCGGGTCGAGGTAGCCCAGCCGCCGCGCCAGGGCCCGCTGCCGGTCCGCCGCCGCCGGGATCTCATGCGACTGCTCGTGGGCGAAGATCTGGATCTTGTGCTCCGCGTCCCGGAGGAACCGGTAGGCGGCGCCGAGCGCCTCGCTCTCGGCCGCGGGGAGGTAGCCGCACCGGGCCAGGGCGGCCAGGGCGTCGAGGGTGCCGCATTGCCGGATCCGGGGGTCGTACCCGCCGTTCACCAGTTGCAGGGCCTGGGTGAAGAACTCCACTTCCCGGATGCCGCCGTGCCCAAGCTTGAGATTCCGCTCGCGGCGGTCGCCGTCGGCGAGTTGTTGCCGTTCGATGCGCGCCTTCATGTCGCGCAGTTCCTCCACCGTGGAATAGTCCAGGTAACGGCGGTAGACGAACGGCCTGACGTCGTCGAGAAAGGCTTCGCCCAACTCCACGTCCCCGGCCACGGGTCTGGCCTTGATCAAGGCCGAACGCTCCCAACACAGGCCCCAGGACTCGTAGTAGAGCAGCGCCGCGGCCACGGGTTGCGCGGCGGGTCCCTGGCTGCCCATGGGACGAAGCCGCAGGTCGGTGCGGAACACCAGGCCGTCCTCGGTGAGCTCGCCCATGGCGTGGGTCAGGCGTTCGGCCAGTTGGCCGAAGAACTCCGGCGGCGAGACCGCCCGGCGGTTCGCCGGCTCGTCGGTCTCGTACAGGTAGATGAGGTCGATGTCCGAGCTGAAGTTGAGCTCGCCGCCTCCCAGCTTGCCCATGCCCAGTATCACGAAGCGGTTGTCCCGGGACGTGCCGGGAAGTTTCACGCGGCCGTGTTGCCGTTCGAGGCCGGCGCGGCAGAACCGGTAGGCGGCGTCCAGCATGACGTCGGCGAGGGTCGTCAGCTCCGCCATGGTTTCCTCCACCGGCGCCAGCGAGCCGAGGTCGCGGCCGCCGATGCGAAGGAACTCCCGCTGTTTGTGACGCCGCAACCGGCGGTAGAACCGTTCCGGAGTCTCCTCCCCGGGGGTCCGGCCGAGCTCCGCAGCATGCCGGGCGGACGACTTGGGTCCGGTGCGGATCACCCGGGTGAACGTCTCGGCCCATGCATCGCCCTCGTTGATGAGGATGTCCGCGAGGTAGGCGCTGCCGCCGAGGATCCGTAGCAGGATCCGCAGATCCGCCGGCGTCAGGCTTGCCAGCGGCGCGCTGCCGCCGGATTCCACCAGCCGGCCGAGTTGCACCAAGGCCGTGCCGGGGGACGCCGCCGATCGGGCCAGGCGTTGCAGCCGGCGCCGCTCGGACGGTGAGAGTCCTGTCAGGTTGCGCCCACTCATGGAAGTCCCGGCCGCGCGGACGGGGTTTCGTTACCGCGGCAATTGACTCAGTATTGCCGAAGAATATAGAAAGGAGAAGAGACTAGAAGGGAGGGACCGATGAAACTCGAACTGCAAGTGACCTTTCGCGACGTGGAACCCTCTCGCGGTATCGAGCAGGCCATCCGCGACAAGGCGGCCAAGCTCGACCAGTTCTATGACCGCATCACGAGCTGCCGGGTCGTGGTGGCCGCGCCACACCGTCACCATCACAAGGGCAGGCTCTACAACGTCCGAATCGACCTGACGGTGCCCGGCGGCGAGTTGGTGGTGAACCGCGACAACAGTCACGCGGCAGCGCACCACGACGTCAACGTGGCCATTCGGGACGCGTTCGATGCGGCGAGGCGGCAGATACAGGATTTTGCCCGTCGACGGCGCGGTGAGGTGAAGAGCCACTCGGTGACGCCGCCGGGGCAGGTCACCGAGGAGCCTCTCAGTCCTGAAGGTTCAGTTCTGCTACCGCGGTCCTGAGCTTTCTCAGCGCTCGTTGCTCGATCTGGCGAATGCGTTCCCGCGTCAGCGAGAAACGCTCGCCGAGCTCTTCCAGGGTGTAGTCCCGCACTTCGCCGATGCCGAAGCGGAACCGCAGCACGGCTTCCTCGCGCGGCGGCAGGGTGGCGAGGACCCGCTTGACCTTGTCGCGCAGGTTGGCGTGAATGGTCTGGTCCAGGGGCTTGGAGATGTGCTTGTCCTCGACGAAGTCGCCGAGCCGGCTCTCTTCGTCGTCGCCCATGGGCGTCTCCAGCGAAACCGGTTCCTTGACGATGCGCATCAGCCTGCGGATCTCGTCGGTGGTCAGCCCCATCTCGGTGGCCACTTCATCCGGCTGCGGCTCTCTCCCGAGCTTGCGGTGGAGCGACCGGTGGGCACGGATGAGCTTGTTCCGGGTCTCGATCATGTGAACCGGGATGCGGATGGTCGGCGCCGAGTCGATGATGCCGCGGGTGATGCTCTGCCGGATCCACCAGCCCGCGTAGGTCGAGAACCGGTAGCCCAGCCGATAGTCGAACTTCTCCGCCGCGCGCATCAGGCCGACGTTGCCCTCCTGAATCAGGTCCAGGAACTGAAGCCCCCGGTTGCCGTATTTCTTCGCCAGACTGACGACGAGTCTCAGGTTGGCCTCGATGAGCACCTTCTTCGCGGATGAGGCCTTGTACTCGGCGGCGTCGATCGCTTCCACCTGACACGCGATATCGGCCGCCGTAGTTTCGAGGGCGTCCTCGACGGCCTGTATCTCGGCGGCGATTCGCTTGGCCGCATTGCCTCGCGTATGGGTGCGGGCCTGTTCCCGCAACTCGACGATGGCCCGGTGCGATTCCTTGAGGGTCTCGCCGACCTCGTCGATCCACTCCTTGGAAAGGCGCAGCCCCTTCACCGAGTCGATGATCCGGTTCTCCTTCTTGCCGAGGTCGGCTTCCAGCACCACCCGGCGCTTCTGGGAGGTCCGCTTTCGGGCGATCTCTCTCCGGATGCGTCGCTGGTCCTCGACAAGACCGCGGAGCAAGTTGATTCCCTTGAGAAAGCGGCGGCGCTCGGTGGTCTCGTCGAACGCGGTGCCGTCATCGTCCAGCATCAGCACACGGTCCAGCCCCGTTTCGTTCTTCTTGATCCGCTCGGCGAGGTCGAGCACGCGACGGACCGTATAGGGCGAGGCGAGGACGCTGGCGATGTACTCGTCCTGCCCCTGCTCCATCTGCATCCCGAGCTGTACCTCGCGCTCCCGCGTCAACAGGGGGGTGGAGCCGATGTCCCGCAGATAGAGCGACACCGGATCGGTCTTTTCGTCCACCCGGTCGCTGTCCACCGGAACGGGGCTCTGCGGAGACCCCTCCGAAAACGACGCGCTCCGCTCCTCTTCCTCGACTTCTCCTATGGAGATGTCGTCAAGCTCGTCGATTGAGTCGTCCATCGCCTCCTCGGTGTCTTCGATGTTCAAGGCTCTCTCCATCATCGTTGGCTTCCACCATGATTCATCACGCCGTCGCTCGAAGAGCCCGGCTCCTTCCAGCGGGCCGGCAATCCGACAATTCGCAGATTAAAAGTGTCCGCAACCATCGCGAAACCTCAATGCTCCGGCTTGACTGGCCGACCGGCGCATGATCAAGGGATCGGCGGTACAGACACAAATGTGAAATTATGTGTTGGGACAGTCCCTGTGGACCCAACAAGACTAAGTAGCGGTCCTTGAGGAGTATCAGCAACAACCTATGATATCATCGAAAATTATCGTTGTCAAGCACCTGGTTAGCGGGTTTCCGGGGCCTCACTTGTCGTCCCGGAGACCGTATTTTCGAAGCTTGTATCGGAGCGCCCGCTCGCTGATGCCGAGATTGTCCGCCGCCTTGGTCTGGACGCCGCCGGCGGCGTCCAAGGCCTCGACGATCATGCGCCGTTCCATCCCTTCCACCACCGCCGAAAGATTGGTCTGGTCGTCCGCGCCGGTCCGGGTTTCCTTGATGGTCAGCGGCAGCTCGCCGAGGCTGACGACGTCGTCGCGGGTGAGCACGATGGCGCGTTCCACCAGGTTCTCCAGCTCGCGAACGTTGCCGGGGTAGTCGTACCGCAGCAGGGCGTCACGGGCGTCGCGGGAGAAACCCTGGATCGGCTTGCCGTTTTTCTCGGCGAATTTCCGGAGGAAGTGCTCGATGAGCGCGGGGAGGTCCTGGCGGCGCTCACGCAGGGGAGGCAGGATGATGGTCACCACGTTGAGGCGGTAGTAGAGGTCCTCGCGGAAGCTGCCCTCCCGCATGAGTTGCTCGAGATCCCTGTGCGTCGCCGTGATGATGCGCACGTCGGTGGTAATGGCGCGGTTCGAGCCCACCCGCTCGAATTCCTTTTCCTGCAGCACACGCAGCAGCTTTGCCTGCAGATGGGCGGGCAGGTCGCCGATCTCGTCCAGAAACAGGGTGCCCCCGTCGGCGATTTCGAAGCGGCCCTTGCGCATGGCGAACGCGCCGGTGAACGCACCCTTCTCGTGCCCGAACAGCTCCGATTCCAGCAGGGTTTCAGGCAACGCGGCGCAGTTCACCTTCACCAGGGGTCCGGACCTGCGGTCGCTGGCGTAATGGATGGCCTTGGCGATAAGCTCCTTGCCGGTGCCGCTCTCCCCGCGAAGCAGGACGGTGGCATCGCTGGGGGCCACCCGCCGCACCAGGTCGAGGACTTCCTGCATCTGGCCGCTCTCCCCGATGATGCCCTCGATGCGATGGCGTTCCTGGAGCGCTTCCCGGAGTTGGGTGTTCTCCCGCACCAGTTGGTGGCTGCGCTTGACCCGCTCGATGCGCAGCAGGAGCTCCTCCAGGTTCAGCGGCTTGGTGAGGTAGTCGGTGGCCCCGTCCTGCATGGCGGAGACCGCGGTCTCGATGCTTCCGTATGCCGTCATGATGATGACGGCCACCTCGGGGTCCACCCCGCGGCACTGCTTCAACAGATCGAGCCCCGACATCTCCGACATCCGCTGATCCGTCAGCACCAGATCGAACGGTTCCTTGCGGAACCTCTCCAGCGCCCGGCCGGCGCTTTCCATCAGCGCCACCTCGAAACCCGCCTTGCGCAGGAAGCCGCCGACGAACTCGAGTTGCGTGCGCTCATCGTCCACCACCATCACGTGGAAGCGGTCCCCGTGGCCCGAAACCCGCGATTCGGTGTCTTCTCGATAGGCCTGTTCGGTCATTTCAGTGCCCGTCATCCGCGGTCCGGGCCCCCGCGGCTCCCCGCCCGCTCATGTGAGCGTGTGGTCCAGCGGAAGAACGATCTCGAACCGGCTGCCGCTTCCCGCCGTACTGGTCACGTCAAGCGTTCCGCCATGGCCTTCGATGATCCGGCGCGCGATGGCCAGGCCCAATCCGGAACCGTCGGTCTTGGTGGTGAAGTAGGGCTCGAAAATCCGCGCCAGGTTCTCCGGCTCGATGCCGACGCCGGTGTCGCTGACCGAGAGCCGCATCCGCGAGTCCCGCACGGCCGTCTCGATGGTGAGCTTGCCGCCTTCCGGCATGGCCTGAAGACCGTTGAGGATGAGATTCAGCAGCACCTGCTTGAGGTAGTCGGGATCGGCCTTGACCACCGGCCGCGGCCCGTGGTTCATCACGGCGATCTCCACCCCGGCCGCGGCGGCGTCGCTTTGGGTCAACGTGGTCAACTCGTTCAGCAACTGGTCCACCTTGACCAGATCGGTCTTCATGCTCAATGGACGCGCCAGAGACAGGAATTCCTCGACGATGGCGTTCAACCGGTGGACCTCACCGCGCATCAGCTCGATGAAATGGGTGTACTCGCCCTCGTCCTGGGTGGGCTTGAACTCGGCCCTGAGACGTTGCAGCCCCATGGAGATGGCGTTGAGGGGGTTTCGGACCTCGTGAGCCACGGTGGCCGCGAGATTGCCCATCATGGAGAGGTGCTCGCGCCGTTCCACCTCGGCCTCCAGGGCCTTGATCTCCTGCATGTGGAACCGCTGGTTGTACAGGATCGCGGCGAACCCCAGCATGCCCAGGGCCAGTATGCCGCAGCCGAGGCCCACCATGGACCACAGGCTCTGCCACCAGGCCGCGTCCACGGAGTCCATGGAAAGGCCGATCCTCAGGAACCCCATGGGGTCGTCGTCCAGCGTGATGGGCTTCACCAGCTCGTAACGCCGGCCCCCGCCCTCGGTCTGCGCGATGCGATGGGCCGACCGTTGGCTGGCGCGGGCCCTGGCGGTCAGGTCGTCTCCCATCCGGGTCCCCACCAGCGCCGGCTCGGTGTGAGCGAGCACGGTGAAGTCGTTGTCGAGAAGCGCGAGCTGGTGGATTTCGTCTTGCCGTCCCAGGTCCTGGATCTGGCGCTGCACGCCGATCTCGCGCTGCAGCTTCAGCATGTAGGAGGCGTCGGCGTGGACGGCGATGAAGCCGGGGAAGCTGCGCGCCTCCAGCGCCACGCCGAAGACGCTGTCCTCCCAGAACTTGTGCTGGGGAAGGGCGGGCGGCTGCCCCGGGAACCGTGACCACAACCTGCCCCAGATGTGCACCTCTGCCTTGCGGCCGGCCCATCGCTCCCGAAACCCCGCCAGGAGGTCCCCTATCTGGGGCGGCTCGAAACCGGTGTGCGAGACCCAGGGACGGCCCTGGAGGTCCAGGAGCTCGACCTTGTAGAGGTCGTTGATGGCGCTGATGCGCTGCACCAGGACCGCGGGCGGATTGGCGGTCAGGAGCCGGTCGATGACGCGCGCGTTGTCCAGCAGGCGTTTCCTTACCAACTCCTCTATCAGCGCATTGCCCTTGATGGACTTCTTCGCGCTGGTCTCCATGGTCTTGGTCAGGGCCAGGGCCTTGACCTCCACCTGCCGCACCAGCTCCTCCTCCAGCCAGCGGCTCTCGTAGAAGACGTAGAGCGAGAACAGCACCAGCAGCAGCAGGACGGAGGCGAGAAAATAGGGGACCAGGGAAGAGCGTTTCATGGTTTTCGCGGGCGTTTCAAATGGCGGGGAAGGGCGCACCCTTCCCCGCCATTCCATTATACAAACGGACCCCGGCTTGGCAACAACCGACAAATCGGCGCCGGGGTGCCGTCAAGCGCAAAAGGGGAGGGCCGCGGGACGACGCTCCGCCCCGTGACCCTCCCCCGGATGTGTTCGGCCGTCCAGGACCGAGACTTCCGAACGCCGGCGCCTGGGCTCAGGTCTTGGCGGCGAAGAACCGCGTGACTTCGCCCCGCTTCACCAGGAACAGGGTGCCGCGGCCCTTGTCCGCCTCCTTCAGAGCCTTGCCGTAGTCCGCCAGCGTCTCCACCGGGGTCCGATTGACCTCAAGGATCACGTCCCCCTGACGCAACCCGGCCTCATCCGCGGCACTGCCGGGTTTCACCGTGGTGACAACGACTCCTTCGGCACGCTTCATGGACAGTTTCTTGGCGATCTCGGGGGTCACCTCCTGCACCGTGAGGCCCAGATCGGAGGCCTGCTGTTCCACCGCCGCGGCGGTCTCCTCTCCCTGCAGCTTGCCGATGCGCACCGTCAGGGTCTCTTCGCCGCCGTCGCGAAGGACCTTCACCCCCACCTCTTTCCCCACCGGGGTCCTCGCGACGATCAGGGGAAGGTCGCGAGCCTGCTTGACCGGGATGCTGTCGAACTCGACGATGACGTCGCCGGCCTTGAATCCCGCCTCCTTCGCCGGAGTGTCAGGCAACACCTTGGACACGAGCGCCCCGCCCGACTCCTTCACGCCCAGGGACTCGGCCAGCAGCGGCGTCATCCTCTGGAAGCCTATCCCCAGCCACCCGCGGGTCACCTGTCCTTCATTCTGGAGCTGCGGGAGCAGCTCTTTGACGAGGTTGATGGGGATGGCGAAGCCGATGCCGACGTTGCCGCCGCCACGGCTGTAGATGGCGGTGTTCACGCCCACCACCTCACCCCGGTGATTGACGAGCGGACCGCCGGAATTGCCCGGGTTGATGGAGGCGTCGGTCTGGATGAAGTTGTCGTAGGGCCCGGACCCGATCCGGCGGCCCTTGGCGCTGACGATACCGGCGGTGACGGTGCCGTCAAGCCCGAACGGGTTGCCGATGGCCAGCACGCCTTCGCCGATCTCCAGCTTGTCGGAATCGCCCAGCGGCACGGTGGGCAGCTCGTAGCCGGAGTCGATCCGGATCAGCGCGACATCGGTCTTCTCGTCCGTGCCGATGATCTTCCCTTCGAACTCGTTCCCGTCAGGCAGGGTGACCGTGATGGCGGTGTTCTTCCGGCCCGCCACCACGTGATGGTTCGTCAGGATCAGCCCTTTGGAGTCGATGATCACGCCGGACCCGAACGCCTCGGTCCTGCGCGGCACCGAGGGCGTGCCGGGGCTGCCGAAGGGGCTGGGCATATTGAAGGGGGGCGCCTCGAAGAATTTGCGCCACTGCTCGGGCCATTGTTGGCCGAACGGAGACCACTGCGCCGGCTGTGTCTCGCCCTTGGTGGTGATGTTGACCACCGCCGGGCTGGTGGCCTTGACGAGGTCCACGATGCTTTTTTCCGGCCGTTGGTCCGCGGCGGATTCGGTGGACGCGCGGAGAGGCTGCTGGTTGAAACCCGAGAGAAGGGCGATGACCGCGAGCAAGAGCGCGCCCACGCCCAACGCCTTGATGCATGTTTTACGATCTTGTTTAGAGAGCATTGAGCTTCCTCCTTGAAGAATGGGTGCCCCTTGTTAATAGCATCTTTCGTGCCAGCGGCCGATCCCTGCTAGAATGCAGGTTTTTCAAGGGGTTGCCCGGGTCCCGGTGCGAGGCGCCGCGCCCAAAGGGTCGAAAATGCTCGACGATTTCGTCGAGGCGGGCCGGACGGATTTCAGCGGGGAAGAGGTCCGCCGGAGGCCACTGGGGGCCCGCGTCCGGTCATTCGACCTCGAAGATGGACTCGATCTCCACGGGTATTCCGTTCGGCAGCGTCGCCATGCCCACGGCGGAGCGGGCGTGCTTGCCGATGCTCTCGCCGAACACCTCCACCATCAGGTCGGAGAAGCCGTTGATGACCTGCGGCGTTTTCTGGAATTCCGGGTCGGCGTTCACCATGCCCAGCACCTTGACGATACGCCGGACACGGTCGAGGCTCCCGAGCTCTGTCTGCAAGGTCACCAGGGCGTTCAACGCGGTCTGGCGCGCCGCCCGATAACCCTCTTCCACGGTGAGGTCGCGGCCCAGCTTGCCGCGCGAGATGGGCTTGCCGTCGTCGCCCAGGGGGCCGTGCCCGGCAAGGTAGAGCAGCGAGCCGGTCCTGACGGCGCTGACGTAGTTGGCCATGGGCCGGGGCCGGGGCGGCAGGCTCAGGTTCAATTCCTTCAGGCGTTCTTCCGCGCTCATGTGGACCTCCTGGAGTTGCGTCCCCTACATTCCCCTGAACCAGACGTTGTTCGGGTCCAGGCTGAGAAGCGCCGGCGTGATGTCCGGGATGGCGG
>LXNJ01001378.1_pt1 | contig 14635 bp, 4 predicted proteins | sample 809081 | NCBI WGS metagenome assembly LXNJ01 (sample SAMN04870510, study PRJNA318959) | sponge metagenome | biome: sponge; feature: marine sponge reef; material: water | host: Petrosia ficiformis | place: Greece: Milos, Mediterranean Sea | collected 2013-05-29 | depth 5-7 m
TGTTGTGCTGGCAGTGTTCGGGGGCGTGCTGATGGTGCAGGAGCGTTCGTGGCGTGGTGTGCTCCTGGCGGGAATCGGCGCGGGATTGGCGATCTCTTCAAAATTCAGCGCGTTACCGATTCTGGCGGTACCTTTCACGGCGGCGCTCATCATGGAATGGAGGAGGGGAGGCCAAAATGGGTCGATAGACGGGAGGCGGAGAGCAGGGAGTTCACTCCCTATGCTTTTGGTTGCCAATCTGGCCGCTGCCACTGTCTTCTTTGTCACCAGCCCTTACGCAGTGCTTGACTGGTTGAGTTTCATCGAGGCTACGCTGGTGGAACAGGGTCGGATGGTGCGCGGGGTGGCTGACTTTCCTTTCACTCGGCAGTACCGAAATACGGACCCCTATCTTTACTTTATTGAACAGCAGGTTGTCTGGGGGATGGGCTGGCCCTTGGGGTTGGCAGCGCTGGCCGGAAGCGCATGGGCGGTGGGGAAGGCGGTGTTCTTTCGGGCGCGAGCCGGCGAGTTGATTGTTTGGGCGTGGGTGGTGCCGTATTTCGGCATAACGGGGGCGTTTCTGGCCAAGTTTAACCGGTATATGAGCCCTGTTCTGCCATTTGTTCTGCTCTTTGCCGCGGGGTTGATCGTCTGGCTACTGCAGTCGAGAGTCAGCCCGAAACTGCGGCTGGCCGTGCGAATTCCGGGCGTAGTACTGGCTCTTGTCGCTGTTGGGGGCGGTGTATTCTGGTCGCTCGCGTACACCAACGGCGTCTATGGGAGCGAGCATACTTGGGTGACGGCGAGCCGCTGGGTCTATGCCAACGCGGAACCGGGTTCGGTCATTTTGTGGGAGTCATGGGACGATCCGCTGCCGAAGAGCCTTCCGGGGGAACCGGGGATGGATATGGGCAGCCACGGCTTGCGGCATATTGACTGGTCCCCGTATGAGGAGGATACGGCGGAGAAGTACGAGATACTGCGGGAAAAGCTGCAAGAGGCGGACTACGTCATCTACAGTTCCAAGCGTATCTATGAAAGCGTGGATGAGTTGCCGGCGCGGTATCCGATGACCAACCGCTACTATGAGCTGATGTTCGGCGGACAGTTGGGTTTCGTAATGGCAGCCGACTTCACAACGCCGCCTGCTCTGCTGGGTCTGACGTTCGCGGACCACGGGGCAGACGAAAGCTGGAGCCTGTACGACCACCCTCGGGTGACTATACTGGCGAAGAAGCGGGCATTGAGCGGCTCCGAAATTGACAGCCTGTTGGACGGGTCGTGGGAGGGCGCGGTGCACTGGGACCGGGGACGTGAGACTGCGCTCGCGCCGCTTTTGAATGCGATCGGTTTGGGGAGCGCGCCTGAGAGCCAGGACCAGGGCCTGATTAACATTGTCCTCGCGCTCGTACAGGGGCAGGAGATCCCGGAGGGCAGCGACGGGAGGGAGGCGGACGGCGCTGAGGAGTCACAACCTTCTCTTCTGCTGGCAACGCCGTTGAGCGAACTGCCACTGGTAGACAATTACAGATGGAACACGGCAGCCAGCAATGCACCCTGGCTGGCGGTGGGCTGGTGGTGGCTGGTTGTTTCTATGCTCGGCTGGATTGCGTGGCCGCTGGCCTTTGCGCTTTTTCGCGGTCTACGGGATCGGGGGATGCTGCTGGCCAAGACTCTTGGCTGGCTGCTGAGCGGATGGATGCTGTGGGTGTTCGCCAGTTCAGGCCTGGCACAGAATTCTGTGCGCAATGCGTGGCTGGTCGCGGCAATTGTTATGCTCGTGAATGCCGGTGTGCTGGTTTTCACGTGGCGGGATGTACTCTCGTTTTTGCGGCGCATGTGGGGGATCTTGCTGGTCGGGGAGGTTTTGTTCGCGGGCTCGTTCCTTTTCTTTGTGCTGATCCGGCAGGCGAATCCAGACATATGGCAGCCCTGGTTCGGCGGCGAGAAGTTCATGGAGTTCGCGTTCCTGAACGGGATACTGCGGAGCCCGTATTTTCCGCCTGTGGACCCGCATTTCGCGGGCGGGTACATCAACTACTACTACTACGGGATCTATCTGGTTGGTTACCTGATCAAGTTGACAGGCGTCTACGCGGAGGTGGCATTCAATCTGGCCATTCCCATGCTCTTTGCGCTGACAGTGGTTAACGCATTTGCGGTGGCCTATTCTGTGAGCGGGTTTCAGCCGCGCGAGAGTCGGAGAGGATATCTGACAGAAGCGCCCAGCGAGCCGCGTGCGGAGCCTGAGCCAGCAGGGGAGCCAGAGATTCCAGCCGGCACAGTTGAAGCGTTCGGGTCGGAGGAACAGACTTCTGCCAGGCAGGGCGACGGTCCACCAGTGGGGGACGAGGCGGAACCAAAGCCCTCCGACATTTGGCGCGGCAGTCCCCACTGGGCGCTGGAAAGGGGCGCCCGACCGGAGGCGACCGGATTGATCAGCTTGGAACAGGAGGTCATGCCCGGCACCGAAAATGAGGCCGAGGTGATTACCAGCGGAGGTCTCCGAGAAAAGGAGCCTTCCAGTGGGGGACCTGTTGTACACCAGCTTCCCTGGTACGAAGGCGCAGGCGCGGCGCTGCTGGCTCCGCTGTTTGTCGCTATTTTCGGCAATCTGGCCGGCTTCGTGCAGTTGGTGCAGGCGCTGAGCAGAGTCAGCGAGAGCGGCTTCGAGAGCAGCTTTCCCGGACTTCAAGGGGCGGTCCATACTGTCAGTGGACTGTGGCGTGTCCTTACTTTCGACGCTGCTCTGCCCGCGTATGATTTCTGGGCTCCCAGCCGGGTTATCCCACATACGATCAACGAGTTTCCCTATTGGAGTTTTACTTACGCGGATTTGCATCCGCATATGATCGGCATTCCGTTCTCGATTTTTTTTGTGGCGCTTGTCCTGGCACTGCTAAACAGCTACAGGCTCAGTTGGGGCAAGAACTGGTACAGCGTGAGTTTGCTCGTCGGCGGTCTGGCGTTCACCTTGGGTGTGCTGGCGGCGGTGAACTTATGGGAACTTCCTACGTACCTGGGGTTGGGTGTGCTTGCCCTGGCGGTCACACTATATCGCAAGGGAGGCCGTCTGCAAGTTGTGCCGGTCGTGGGGCTAGGCGTTGTAATGGTGGTCGGGGCGTACCTACTCTTTCTGCCCTTCTTCAACAGCTACACGAATGTGGCGGCAAGCGGTATCGGGTTGGTGAGGTCGCCAGATGAATTGGGCAAGTGGGCGCAGATTTGGGGGTTTTTCGCTTTTGTCATCTTTACGTGGCTGGTTGTAGGGCGGGGCGAATTACGCCGGGTTCGCTATTTGCGTATTCACAGGCTGCTCGTACAGCGGCCGACAGTTGTCTATTTTAGCGGGGTCTTTCTGCTTCCGGCGCTTTTTCTTGCGTCACTCTTGCTACTCCTGTTCACGAATCAGACGGTGCTGGCCATCTGCTTGCCGGCGCTTGGTTTAGCTGTTTCGCACATCTGGCGGCGAGAGAGGGCGGCCGACACGGGGACAGTTTGCGTTGCGTTGCTGGCTGCGACCGGCCTGGCTGTTCTGGCAGGTACTCAGGTAGTTTACCTAAAGGACCATTTGCAGGGCGGCGACGCCTACCGAATGAATACGCTCTTCAAGTTCTATAACCAGGTGTGGGTGCTATGGGGCGTGGCGGCGGCGATCGCGCTGCCCAGAATATTTGCGCGCTTTGAGACGATGCTGCGGAGCAGGGTTAGAGAAGGGGGTTTTAGTTCAGTTCCTGTCGAATCCTGGAGACTGCGCCCCCAGCTCAGACTTGGGTTGGAAACAGTACGAGGCGCCTGGGGAATAGTCTTCTTCATCCTGCTAGCTGCGAGTCTGGTCTATCCGCTCCTGGGGACACCGTCGCGACTGTCGCAGCGGTTTCCGGGCTGGCGGCCCCCGATTGGGACTCTGAACGGGATGGCATTCATGGAGAACGGCGTTTACCACTGGCCTGACAGTAGCAATGCCATCGAACTACAGTACGATTGGGAGGCAATCCAGTGGCTCCTGGAGAATGTACGGGGAAATGTTGTGCTGGCTGAATCTGCTCAGCTTGATTATTACCGTGCTGGTGGCACACGTGTGGCGAGCTTAACGGGGTTGAGCGGGTTATTGGGAATGCATGCAGGGGAACAGCGTTACAGTAAGGACGTTGGCGAACGTCACGGGAAGCTTTCCGAGTTTTGGAATACGGAGGATTTGGAACGCATAGAAAGCCTCATTGACGAACTGGAGATCGGCCTCATCTACGCGGGCCAGCTGGAAAAGCATCAACATCCTGGCGCTGAAGCTAGGCTGGCGGAGCTGGCAAAGTCGGGGTTTCTTGAGTCGATCTATCGAAATCCCGAGGTAACAGTTTACGCAGTTCCCTCTCACATTCAGGGCCAGTTAGAGGGCCGATAGGGGGCGGATGCGCCAACTCAATCGATTGGCGCCGTTGGCGGCGGGCGTCTGGAACAGAGCGCCGCGGTGGCTGCGCGGGGCAGTAACCTGGGGCGTAACCGGGAAAGTGATCGTTGGGGTAAGCGGAGTCCTGTTGAACGATGAAGAGCAAGTTCTGCTGTTGCGCCATCGTTTTCATGGCACGCGGATGTGGGGGCTGCCCGGCGGCTGGCTGACTCCCGGCGAAACGATTTACAACTGCTGGCGTCGGGAGGTGAAGGAGGAGCTGGCCCTGGAAACATCGGTTGAAGCTGTTGTCTGCCATCGGGCGACGCGTCGTATTCTGGAATTCTATTTGCTTGGGCGAATCGATGGCGGGGAGCTGAAGATCGATCCTGTTGAGATTCTGGAGGCCCGCTTCTTTGCGACGGACAGTCTACCGCCGATGGAGTCATTTGGCAGGCAAGTGATCCGGGAGGCAATTATTCAGGTTGAGGCTGAGGAGTCGAGAAGAGTGGGCAGGACAGATCAAGGGCCAGGCGGCGGTTCTGGGGAACCGGCTCGTGAGGTGTATCCGATCCCAAGGGGTGAAAAGTCGGTAGAGTCTGACCAGGGGAGAGGGGACGCGTCGCGTGCGTGAGATTGTCGTTGCATTCCTGGGCTGGTATGCAGTTACGCAGGTTTTGAGCGTCGCGGCGATGCCTTTGGCGCTGAGACAGCTCCGTGCTTTGCCAGATCGTGGATACGCTTTTTCCCGCGTTCTGGGGATCTTCCTGGTCAGCCTGCTGCTCTGGCTGGGTACCAGCTACGGTTTTCTTCGCAATACGTCAGGGGGGGCGTGGCTGGCCACGTTCCTTGTTGCTTTGTTCAGCATCTGGGCTCTATGGCGAGGGGGGGAAGCTGACGGCAACGGTGGACGCGCCGGATTCGGCTCGTTATTGAGGCTGCTGCCATCCTGGAGCTATATAGTCGGTGTCGAGCTATTATTTCTGGTTGCGTTCGCGGCCTGGACCTGGGTACGTGCACATGACCCGGCGATCAGCCACACCGAACAGCCGATGGACCTGATGTTCGTCAACGGCATCTGGAGCAGTGCGACATATCCGCCGCGAGATCCCTGGCTGTCCGGCTATGCCATCAGCTACTACTATTTCGGCTACTGGATGATTTCGACGCTGGCTCATCTGGCGCTCCAGCTGCCGGAGTTCGCCTATAATCTGGGCCAGGCGTGCTGGTTCGGCCTGTTGGTCACGTCAAGTTTTGGGGTTGGGTACAACCTGTTTCGACTGGGTTCCAGAGCGAATGTTGAGGAGGGGAAGGAGGCTGAAAGTTCTGAAGTCGGGGTGGTCCGCCACATGGATGTCAGTTCCACAGACGCATTCTCATTCGTGGCTGGGCTGCTGACGGCAGTTGCCGTGGCGTTAACCTCTAATCTGCAGGTTATTCTCGAGTGGCTCTATGCCCAAGGCGTGCAGATGAACGGCTTGATTCAATTGGTTGATGTATATAATTTTCCGGAGCGGTCACAAGTGACCGGAAAGTGGTACATTGACAGCGGATGGAGCTGGTGGTGGCGAGCCAGCCGCGTTATCGAAGATATCGACCTTGATGGGAACCACATAGAGATTATCGACGAGTTCCCGATCTTCAGTTATGTACTTTCCGACAATCATCCGCACTTGCTGGCTATGCCCTTTGTACTTCTGGTCGTTGCCATGGCCTTGAACTGGTTTAGCGCGGATGGTTCGGACCGTGGCGAGAAGCCGGCACGTCCGGGCAGAAGCAGCGGAGAGAAACGAGGCGGGATCGGCTCTTTCCTATCGGTGGTGGGTACTGAGATGCGGTCAGTTACATCGATGTTAGGGGGCGCAGGGCTTGTGCTGATTGTGGCAGCGGCCGGCGCGCTACTTTTTCTGAATACCTGGGACTTCCCTCCATACTGGTTACTGCTTGTTTTGGTGGCGATGTTCACGTCGGCAGGGAGGAATGGTACTGTTGCCGATGCGCTGCGCAGGGCGCTGACTCGGGGGGCAATCGTAGGGGTTTCAGTTGTCCTGGGGGCACTTGTGTTGTATCTGCCGTACTTTCTTACGGCGCAGAGTCAGGCGGGCGGCATTTTGCCTAACTTGCTTCACCCTACGCGACTGCCACAGTTTCTGCTTATGTTCGGGCATTTCCTGCTGGCCGGCGCGGGCCTGCTCGTCCTGGGTTGGAGAGAGCAGCGACCGCCTGCGGTAGTATTGGTCGCGGCGGCTGTACTCGTCCTGGGACTGCCGCTGGTCTTTCTGGTCACCACCGGGCTGCTGTCGGCGAACGCTGCAGGCGATTCCGGTGAATTGCTAAGGAGCATCGCCGGGCGGCGGCTGGGACAGCCTTGGACGTTTCTGTTTCTGGGCGGGCTTACGGCGATCACATTGAGTCTGCTCTGGCAACGGTTGGCCGGTCCGGGCAAAGGCTCGCAGACGACCACATTTGTCCTGTGCCTGTTTGCAATAGGGAGTTTGCTGACGTATATGCCGGAGTTTGTGTATCTTCGCGACAACTTCGGCACCCGCATGAATACGGTATTCAAGTTCTATTATCAGAGCTGGTTGTTGTTCGGGATCGCGGCGGCATATGCGATCGCGAGATACCTGGAACTGGCGGTGCGCCGCATCGGTCAGGTGGGAGGTGGAGGAGCTGCCCTGCCCGCCTTGGGACTGGTTCCATCGGTTCTTTCACTGCTACTCATTGTAGCGTGCCTTGTCTATCCTGTGGCTGGGGCGTATGCTAAGATTAAGGGATACGGTACGAGAGAGCCGACTCTTAACGGGCTGGCCTACGTTGGTGACGAGGAGTTAGCAGTTATCGACTGGATCAGGCGTAACACCCTTCCTGAGTCGGTGATTCTGGAGGCCAAGGGAGCGAGCTACAGAGTCAATACTGCGCGGATCAGTGCAGCAACGGGTCGGGCCACATTGCTGGGATGGGATGGACACGAGGCCCAATGGCGTGGGCGCGCCTATGGAGAAATGGCGGTCGGACGCGCCGAGGCCATCCGGGAAGTCTATCAGTCTCCCCGGCCGTCTACGCTGGAGGAAACACTGAATCGCTGGCAGATTGACTATGTCCTTGTTGGCCCGGAGGAACGCACTCAGTATGGCATTACGCCTGCGCTGGAATACCGGTTGGGCCAGATCCTCGAACTGGCATATGAGCAGGGAAGTTATCGGATATACCGCGCTGTGGGCGCGTCAGACAGATAGGAAATCGGTGGAAGAGGTAACAGGCTGCAGGTGACTCCAGGGACAACGAAGGACAAGAGAGAGGGTAAGAGGCCACCTACTGAGGGCCAGCCAGCTGCAGAACCGTTTCACGGCGCGCAGACAGCGGCGTCGGAAGGCTACGCGCTGACTGTGGAACAGGCATTGTACGCGATTCTGTTCATGCTGGCATTGGGAATTCGACTTTTTTCCCTTGGCGACTTGAATCTCGTATCTCCCTTAGAGGCTGCTCAGATTTGGCCGGCCTGGTTGGACCATTCGGCCGGCATGCTGGAAGAAAGCGGACTACCTGACCCACGCCCACCCGCCAGCCCTCTACTGTATACGATTCAGCGCGCGCTGTTTCTTGTGACAGGAGGCGGGAGCAGCTTCTGGGCCCGTTTTCCGTCGGCGTGCGCAGGGGCGGGTCTGGTTCTAGCGGCATGGGGGTTGCGGCGCCGGATGGGACGCGGGGGCGCGCTGATTGCAGCTGTGTTGTTTGCTCTCGATCCATGGTTGCTATCGTTCAGCCGGCTGGCTGATGGGTCGACCCTGTCGGTCTTGACTTGTGTGCTGCTTCTGGCGGGGCTTTTCGATGACGGAAATGAGGGCGCGCATTTGAATCGGCTTGCGATGACAGGGGGTCTGTTTCTGATCAGCGGCCCGCTGGCGTGGCTGTTGCTGCCAATAGTCTTGTACGCTTTCTATTTGCTCAGGGGGAGCCAGCTTGCGGCTCTCTTGCAGGTTAAAGGGAGGCAGGCAGCACTCATCTGTGCGGGAACGGCTGTTGTGGGATCGACGGGTCTTTTTTCGAATCTGGCTGGGTTGTCGGCTATTGGAGAAAGTGTGGGAACTGCCGTCGCTCACTTGGTGGGCTGGTCGGGGATTACAGGGGTCCTGCTGGGGGACCACAATTTCACAGTAACGTGGGCGCTACTGAGGCTGCTGGTTGATGAACCGTTCCTTCTCTTGTTCGGAGGTGCGGGGGTGGCAATCGCCCTTTACAGGACAGTATTCTTTGCCAGCGGCCAAGCGGGTCAAGTTGGCAGCGAGGGTGAGGTCGTCGGAACTGGAAGACAAGCAGTTCTCGACGCGATGTGGCTTAAGGTCTTAAGTGCGGGTGCGGCGTGGGGCATTCTATTGATTCTGTTACCGGGGCGCACGCCTGTCACCCTACTTGTTACTGGATTGCCGCTGCTACTCCTGGCGGCGGGAACGGCATCGCACCTGTTGCAGATGGCGCCAGTTGGACTCCTGTTTCGGGACAGCGCACGAATGCCGGCGTTTGCTACGATGGGGATACTGCTGGTGACAGCCTTTTTCTGGACGGGCACTATCAGCCTTTCGATTCGAGACGGCAGTCTTGATTCCCGGCTGGTTACCTTCTATCTGCTGATTCCGGCGCTTGGCGCTTTTTTCGTCTGGTGGTCCGGGTATGGTGCCAGCGCGCATGTTTTTGGCTTTCTGACCCTGGTTGCATTTTTTCTGGCCCAGGTTAGCGGTAGCTGGATGCTGAATCTGAGGCCGGAATACGGGCATAGCCGTACACTTTTTGCTGAGAGTGGCGATAGCGGGATGGTATTACTGGCGGAAGATATCGCCCGCCTGAGTTCCTTTCGGACAGGTGATCCTACTGAAGCACCGGTCTATTTGCAGGTAGAGTATTCCCATTTACCTTTCTTTTACTGGCATTTGCGAGATATGAGCGATCTGCGTTGGCACCCCGGAATCGACTTGACGGGCGTGGAGGCGGAAGCTCTGGTGGTGTCTCGTGGCACGCCCGGAAACGGGGAAGAATGGGACCTGCTGCCCGCCGGTTTCGTTGGCAGCAGTTACTCTGTGACACAGAGCTGGTTGCCCACAGAGTTGGAGAGTACTGGGGCTCTAATTAGGTGGATGCTCTATCGCGAAAGGCGGCAGGTCCCGGGAAGCGTCCCGGTACGGCAAGAGGTAGAGCTTTGGGTTATACGGGAGAAGTAAGCGATGGCTGAAGGACGAAGCGAGAAGCAAGGCGAGACCACTAACGAAGTCGCCGAAACTGACATTCAAGAGTCCTCTTCTGAGATTCTTCCTGCTGAGGAACGTGAGGAGAGTTTGGAGGAAACGGCGCGCCCCGAGGACCCACCACAGTCCTTACGGACGGACGAGGTAGGGCCGCCAGAAAATTTCCTCAACTCGAACCCATTTGCTTTAGTGCGGGCCAATTGGGAGACCGCAGCATGGGCAATCATCCTTGTCGTCGCGATCGTCAGCCGGTTTTACGCGCTGGGCGTCCGCGGGATGAGCCACGATGAGAGTTTGCACGCCGTGTACTCTCTCGATCTCTATCGAAACGGCAGCTATCAACACAACCCGATGATGCATGGACCGTTCCTCTTCCATGCAAACGCATTCATATACCTCCTGTTTGGTGTTAGCGATGCCACAGCCCGTGTCATGCCGGCTTTGGCAGGCATCGGAACCATCATAGCGGCGTGGTTTTACCGACGTTGGCTCGGGCGAACCGGCGCGTTGCTGACCGCGCTACTCCTGCTCTTCAGTCCCAGCATTCTCTTTCACAGCCGGTACATTCGGAACGATATCTACATCGTCTTTTTCTCGATGGTCTGGGTTTACTGCATGTTCCGCTATGTTGAAGAGCGGAAATTGAAGTGGCTTTACCTTACCGTGACCGCGATGGCGCTTGGATTTGCTGCGAAGGAAAACCAGTTCATGTCGGGCACGATATTTGGGGTCTTCATGGTGGGCGCTGCCCTTTGGCGTTGGTGGACAGGACGAGAGAAGCTACGGGACAGTGCCTTTGCCGATATTGCGGTGCTGCTCCTGAGTCTTGTGTTACCATTTGCCGCGCCACTCGGGCACCTCCTCCTCGGATGGGATGCGCTCGCCTATAGTACGGCCCAGGATCTGGCCAGATCGGCCATCCTGGTTCTGCTAATGACTGTACTTAGCGCAGCATTGGCGTATTGGTGGTTTGGTCCGGCGAGCGGCAGGGAGGGTGGAGGAAGCTCGCGAGCGGGACAGGAGCAGGAGCGAAGGCCCACCTTCTCCAATTGGGCCACATTTATGGCCTTGTTCTGGGCAATTGAGATCCTATTGTTCACTACATTTTTCACAAATCCGGTCGATGGACTGGCGACCGGAGTGGTCGGCAGTCTCGGTTACTGGCTGGCTCAGCAGGAGGTCCAACGGGGAAGCCAGCCGTGGTACTACTATATAATGCAGGGCGTGCTCTATGAGTTTGTGCCGCTACTTCTCAGCCTGGGCGGGATGACTCTGCTGGCAATGCGTCGGCGAGATTGGTTCTGGGGTAGGCCGGTCACCGAGGAGGACGGTGGGGACAGTTCAGAGGGTAAAGGTAGTAACGGAGGGAAGCAGTCCGGGTCTGCCGCAGCGAATGGGACATTGTTTGTGCAGCCCTATTTGGTGCTCTTTCTGGCATGGTGGGGGATTGGGGCCTGGTTATCCTATTCGTACGCGGGCGAAAAGATGCCGTGGTTGATGACGCACATGACGCAGCCGATGGTGTTATTTGGAGGCTGGTGGGGGGCTGAGATCTTTCGCCGGATTGACTGGAAGAAGGTGCGGGACGCGCAAGGTTGGTGGTTGCTTGCGCTATTGCCAGCTTTGCTTTTTGTCGCGGCGACGCTGGCTGGTTCGATTCCCAGCGGCGGCCGCGACGTAGACACGCTGTCTCGGACAGTTCGCTTCATACTTGCTCTTGGCTTGATGGGCGGTTTGTTGTATTACACATATTTGGCCTTTCAACGGTCAGGCTGGCGGCTGACGTTGCGGCTATCTGCGGTGACAGCATTCACGATATTGTTTCTGCTAACAGTTCGGTTTTCCTACCTTCTCACCTTTGTCAATTACGACATGGCAACCGAGTATCTCGTCTATGCCCACGCTGCTCCAGACGTGAAGCTGGCACTGGAGGAGATAGAGACGATAAGCGAACGCACCGTTGGCGAGCGTGAAATCCAGGTCTCTTACGACGATGATGTTGCATGGCCCATGACCTGGTACATGCGCTTCTATCCTAACCATATTTTCTACGGGGCGAACCCGACTACTGAAGCGATGAGCGCGCCGATCATACTCGTCGGCAAGAAGAACTATGCGAAGGTCGAGCCGTACGTTGGCCGCGACTATGTCAGCCGCAATTACAGGCTGGTCTGGTGGCCTGAGGAGAGCTACAAAGGGGAATGGGACGCGGAGGAATCCAGGTCCAGAGGTCTGACTTTAGACCAGATATGGGGCGCTTTGAAAGATAGTGAGCGGCGTAGCCGCCTGTGGCAGATCTTTTTCTTCCGTAATCATCCTGACCGGACGCTTACTGAGTGGCCTCACCGTCATGATTTCCGCATGTACGTCCGCAGGGACATCGCTGAAATGGTGTGGGACTTGAACGTTGTTCCTACTGCCGGTAGCGGACCGTCGCAGTCGTTTAGCTATGAAGAGGTCGAACGCAGTGCCATCGTTGCGTACAACGATCTCTATAGTGACGTTCCGCTGGCCAACCCGCGCGGTGTTGCGATTGGGTTGGACGGGATGCGATACATTCTCGATACTGGCAATAATCGCGTTGTCGGGTTGAATTCCGATGGTACATTTCGGGTGACATTCGGTAGTACGTGTTTTCTGGCGGAGGAAGGAAGCAGAGGCTGCACGGATCTCGACGGAGACGGTCCATTGGAACTGGGTGACGGACAATTTCGGGAACCGTGGGGAATCGCGGTTGGCGCTGACGGTACGGTCTTCGTCGCAGACACATGGAATGGGCGCATCCAAGCTTTTGACAGTCAAGGGAACTTCCTGCGCAAGTGGGGGGTCTTCAATGCCATCACTGAAGATAGCAGAGACCCTTACGCTCTATTTGGCCCGCGAGGACTGGCCGTGACACCTACGGGCAACCTACTTGTTGCTGACACTGGCAACAAGCGCATCCTGGAGTTTACGCCGGAGGGGGAGTTCCTCCGCCAGGTAGGCACGGGCGGTGTTCTGTTAGGTCACTTTGAGGAACCTGTCGACGTTGCAATCCACGCTCCGACGGGGAATGTACTGGTCAGCGACGCTTGGAATCGCCGCATTCAGGTGCTTACGGCGGAGCTGGTTCCCGTATTCGAGTGGCGCATTCCCACCTGGGAGAGCCAGGAAATCTGGGACAAGCCGTTTATCGCGGCAGCGGCGGATGGTACGTTGTATGCTTCGGACCCACAGTATTCCCAAATTTATGTGATAGGTTCGGGCGGCGACATTCAGGCAAGCTTTGGTAGATATGGCTCGGACCTAAAAAGCTTTGCCAAGCCGACCGGCATTGCGATCGACCCGATAAGCGGCGAGATTCTCGTTGCCGACGCTGACAACCACCGGGTACTCGTTTTTTCGGGCAATTGAGTTCGGGAACACCAGGCATCAGAAAGCGGTACAGAGCGGTGCCATGAGGGCCAACTGGGCAAGCATCGATCTTCGCCACTGGCCCTCTGGCGCCGTTGGCATTTTCGGATCTTGTGCAGCGCCCCACCATTGAAAGTTACGGGCTTGACTTCTTCTTCTCCTCTACCCCTCGAGAGCAGTGTTTCCGTTGAGCAGTGGATCTGTCACGGTTGTGAATTCCTGAACCGGCCGAGCGCTGCGTTTTGCGGGCGCTGCGGCAGGCCGGAAGATATGGTTTGCCCGCAGTGCGGTAGAGAGAACCCCGGGGGGCACGAGTTCTGTGATGCTTGCGGGGGGGAAATATACGGAGGCGTACCTTCAGGTAGCAGCGGTACCGGGTTTGGGGTTCGACTCCGGTTTCTGCATTCAAGTGTTGCCAGGAATGTACTGGGCAGAGGCCTTGTCTGGTATACGCCTTTCCAGGACTGGCGGTGGTCATGGCAGTTCCTTGCGGAATGGTTGCAACGGAACCGCTGGGATTTGACGGCGGTCGTCCTACTAACGGTTGCGGCAGCGTTTCTGCGCATGTACCGGCTCGAAGAGATCCCGTCCGGTTTTCACGGCGATGAGGCCCTGACCGGAATCGAGGGTCTACGCATTCTGCAAGAGGGCTGGATTGGACCCTATACGACCTCAGCATTGGGTCAGCTGACCGGGCCGTTCTACCTTACTGCCTTGTTGATATGGCTGCTGGATGCCTCCATTTTCTCTGTTCGACTGTCGATGGGGTTATTCGGCATTTCTACGGTTCCGGCGGCTTATTTCCTCTTGCGGACAGGGTTCGGGCGTTGGATCGCGCTGTTCGGCACCTCAGCATTGACGGTGAGCTACTGGCATCTGCACTTCAGCCGGTTGGGTTTCGGGGTGGTGCCATTGGCCTTTGTGTCGACGGCGGCGGCGGGGGCCCTGCTGTGGGCGATGAAGTCCAACGATGCAGCTGGGACAGAGGCGCGACGAAGAAACTTGTGGAGCTGGGTTGCAGCAGGCGTTTTGCTGGGACTGATCCCCTACACGTATTTTGCTTTCCCAACGTTTCTGGCTGCCATGGTCGCTGCGCTTGCACTCTATTTCTTGTTGCAGAAGGAGTCGTTCAAGCACAAAATTCTGCCTCTTTCTCTACTGGCGATGGGGGCGGTCGTGAGCGCGGCGCCCGTCATCCAGTTTGCTGCACGTTCGCCAGAGGCTTATTTCGGCCGCATGAACCAAAAGTCGGTGTTTGACTATCACGAGTTTGTGAACGCGGACGGAATGGCAGAGAAGGTAGGGTTTCTCATTGGGCGGGCTTGGGAAGCCTTTTCGCTGTTGCTGCGGAACCCGAGGATAGACGGTGTTGATGGAATTGGGGGCGTAGGCGCGGTGGACGCGGGCATCGCGTTGCTGGCTTATTTTGGACTGGCCATTTCGATTCGAAAGTGGCGCAGCCCACCTCATTTGATGGCTGCGCTGGTGGTGATTGGCGCACTTGCAGGGCTTGTGCTGACTGATCCTTCAGCCGGTTCGATGCGACGCAGTATCACCGCCATTCCGTGGGTCTTTGGGCTGGCAGGCGTTGGCGCCGGGGCTATCGTACAGTTCGGGTATCGTTCGCTTGGGA
>LXNJ01001379.1_pt1 | contig 14624 bp, 11 predicted proteins | sample 809081 | NCBI WGS metagenome assembly LXNJ01 (sample SAMN04870510, study PRJNA318959) | sponge metagenome | biome: sponge; feature: marine sponge reef; material: water | host: Petrosia ficiformis | place: Greece: Milos, Mediterranean Sea | collected 2013-05-29 | depth 5-7 m
AAACAAAAGCACTTCACTATTTTTTTGATTTTGTAATCGCTGAGTTTGCTATATTTTACAGGCATTACAGAACAAATCTATCCAATTGTTCTGGTCTTAGGCCTTTTTATTTGAAATTTTTCTTCCAGTCCACATATTGGAACAAACATTTTTAAATTCAGATACTAGGTATAAATCTATATACATTTCGACTTCTCCATTATCATTGGTTGCAAAATAGCCCAGCTCCTCCAATTCATAGAGAACTTCTCTTGTTGAATAAGGAGGTAGTATTAAAAGATAGTTTTCGTGATCATCAGAACAGGGTCCGCTTGGGCTGTCAGGAAGCAGCCAATCACCCCGAATACCGCCTTCAACATCTTTGCTGAACACAAATCTCTGAAAGTATTCATTGTTCATCATTCCTAATGGTAGAACTAGTGTATCTTCCGTGAAATTCGAATAATCAACCGCTATTACAATCTCAGAGAACGCTTCCCAAAAAACAAATTTGCTCTCAATCCCAATCTGTGCACATCACAAAGAGCAGGCTTATAATTAAACTAACTCTTCTCATTCCGAATCAATATATAGAAATTTCACATACTTATTATCATCAAGGTCAATATCCGTTCCATATGATTTTCGTTGATTTACCAACTAACTCCACAAAAAAAACCCACTGGAATTAACTGGCGGGCTTTGTGTTCAGTGATCAGCTATTTTCTGATCGAAGATGTTTTTTATCCTTTAATTGGATAGACCACTCGTGTGATGATTTCCTCAGGAGCTACAGTCGTAGGGTCATTGTCGTAGAATTCCCACGCTTCCCCGCCAAATTCCATTTCATTTTCTTGCATATAGCTTTCAATGTTCATGTGAGCGGTACCTGTTCCTTCGTAAGGACCAGTAGAAATTACTTGAACAGCCTGTCCACCAGGATGATTTCCTTTCAGCATGATGTCGTTTGCTTCAGCATCACCAGTAATCTTTACCCCACAACGGAAGGTACACACTTGATTTTCTTCATCCCATACGGTATAAACAGCGAATGGCATTCCGTCCATGGAAGCAGCGGCAGGACCTAAATTCGCCATTAAGGAGCCAAAACCTTGACCCATTTCATCGCCTATACTTTCCCAAGGCACATTTTCCTTGAGGGTATAGTAGTAGTCAATGGCAGGGAAATCCACTACTTCGGCATCCGAATAGGTGTTATTGGACTCTGGATAAGCAGGCTTGCTCTCAACAACTTCTTTCAAATTGCCTAAGCCTTCTTCAAAGTTGGGACCCATCTTTTGGTCAGAGGCTGAAACCATAAACCGCATGGTAAATGGCATACTTCCTTTGTTTCCCCAAATGACTCGGGTACCATTATCGGTAGGCTCAAGCATAAAATAACCGGTTGAGGTTGATTCCCAAGGGGATGTAAAAACCAAGTCAACAGCTTGATATTCATTTGGTATGGATTCGGAAATGGTCATTGAACCTGTTCCAGTATTTTCAGGATCACCTGTCCATGAATAACTTCCGCCGAGGCCAGAAGTCGTTTCTCCATACGTAATGGTCATTGTTGAGTCTCTTAATCCCCATGGTGACCATAGTTCCCATTGGGTTAAGTCATCAATGCTTGCCCAAACTTGTTCGGGTGTGGCATTAATCTCGATCTCACGATTTACATCGTAGTTCGGGTCGATTGTCGCCATCCAGATGAAGAATCCTCCAACGATGACCACAATTACGATCAAAATGATCTTTAAAATTTTCATTATTTGCGGCTTTTGATTGAATGCCTAAGTTAGGAAAAAGAGTACTTATATTTGATGTCTTATTGGAATATTTGATGTCTTATTGGAACCTCAGAATTATCCTATTATGAAAAGACTAAGTTGGTTGCTTATGGCAATGTTTTTTGGAATGATTTCCTGTACTACTGGAAATCAGGACGCAACGGTAGATGAAGAGCCGGAAGCGGAAGAATTTATGTGGAAGACGGAGCAGTTTGCAGACCTCAAAATCATCCGTTATCAAATCCCAGGATGGGAGCAATTAAGTGCCGAACAGCGTGTGCTTGTATACTATTTAACACAGGCAGGATTGGCTGGACGCGATATCATCTGGGATCAGAATTATCGCCATAATTTGACCATCAGACGCGCTCTGGAGAAGATCGTAACCGAATACGATGGAGATCGAGGAGCTGAAGATTGGCAGAATTTCACGGTATACACCAAGCGTGTTTGGTTTAGTAATGGTATTCATCATCATTATTCGATGAGTAAGATTATGCCCGATTTTTCACGCGACTATTTCCAAGGCTTACTAGACTTAACAGGACAGAGCCTTGACGAGGAAGTGATGAACGCTATTTTCGATCCTGAATTCGACAGAAAGAAAGTGAATCTTGATCCCGACAAGGGATTGGTTAGCGGATCATCGGTGAACTTTTACGAGCCTGGAATTACAGAAGAAGAAGTTGATGCCTACTATAAAGGTTTGAAAGACGGTGCTGAGAATACGAAAGTGAGTTTCGGAATCAATTCTAAAGTAGTGCGCAATGCCGACGGACAGCTCGAAGAACGAGTATGGAAAGTAGGCGGAATGTATGGTGAAGCCATTGAGCAGGTGGTTTATTGGTTGGAGAAGGCGGTTACCGTGGCTGAAAATGATAAGCAGGCTGCGGCACTCAAATTATTAGTTAAATACTATAAGTCTGGCGATCTAGAAGATTGGGACAAGTTCAATGTGGCATGGGTTAATGCAACGGACGGAGATATCGATTATATCCAAGGATTTGTTGAAGTTTATAACGATCCCAAAGGATATAAGGGCTCCTATGAATCCATCGTTGAGATTAATGATTTTGAAGCTTCTGCTCGAATGGCTGTGATGGCGGAATCGGCACAATGGTTCGAAGACAACTCTCCACTATTCCCGGAACATAAGAAAGATTCGGTAGTAGGAATTACGTACAAAGTGGTAAGTGTAGGTGGCGAATCAGGAGATGCAAGTCCAAGCACTCCAATTGGTGTAAACCTTCCAAATGCCAATTGGATCCGTGTTCGTCATGGTTCAAAATCGGTGAGTCTTGGGAATATAGTTTCGGCTTATGAAATGGCAAGAGGAAAAGGATTTCTTGGTGAGTTTGTTCATGATGAAGAAGAATTGGAAAGAGCACAAAAATGGGGTTCACTTGCAGGAAAGCTGCATACGGCTCTTCATGAAGTTGTAGGCCATGCGTCTGGTCAAATTGAAGATGGTGTTGGAACACCTAAAGAAACCTTGAAGAGTTATGCTTCAACCCTCGAAGAAGGAAGAGCGGATTTGGTTGCTCTCTATTATATGATGGATGAGAAGCTAATAGAAATGGGATTGATTGAGACTCTTGATGTTGGTAAGGCAGAATATGATAATTACTTGAGAAATGGTCTGATCACTCAGCTTCAGCGAATTGAACCAGGGGAGGTTATCGAAGAGGCGCATATGAGAAATCGTCAAATGGTAAGTAAATGGGTGTACGAAAAAGGCCAAGAAAACAATGTTGTTGAATTGGTTGTACGTGATGGAAACACCTATGTGAATATCAATGATTACGAAGCCTTAAGAGGATTGTTTGGAGATTTGTTGCGTGAAGTTCAGCGCATCAAGTCGCAAGGAGATTATGAGGCAGGAAGAGCACTCGTTGAAAACTACGGTGTTCGATTCGACACGGAATTTCATGCTGAGGTTCTTGAGCGTGTAGGAAAGCTAAATCTTGCACCTTATGGAGGATTTATAAATCCACGAATAGTTCCTGTGATGGATGGAGATCAAGTGGTTGATGCCGAAGTTGAATATCCAGATGACTTTACGGAACAGATGCTTGAATATGCCGAGAAACATAGTTTCTTGCCAAGTGTAAACTAATTTCGAAAGCCCTCTCTTGTAGACGGCTTCTTTTGTTTATATTCATGTTGAAAGATTCCATGAACTTTCTACGTTAGGCATATATGCAGGATTTACTTTTGACAAAAAAACGAGATGAAAAGGATATTTGGTTTTGTTCTCACAGCGGTCTTAATGGCAGCCTGTGTTTTGGATCAGGAACCAAGGTCCCTTATTCAGGCAATTCCCACTGATGCCGTTGTAATTCTTAAGAGTGGAAGTACCAGCAACTTTTTTAGTGAGTTGGAATCTACGGTTTGGTATGCCGAAAGTGATAGCTCTCAGATTGTGCTTTCTGCCGTAAAGAAACTCCTAGTTATAAGAGAAGCCCTTTTTGGAGATCAGCGACCTGAGCTTGAGAGCATATTAAGTATCCATCGATCAGGAGCAACCAGTTACGATTACTTGTTATCCCTCAATGAAACCACCTTTATTGAAGCCTTAAAAGGAGCTGAAATCGATTTGTTGGGTCTCGGTGAAGTCACAGGGAAAACCTACGAAGGGGTGCGCATTGAACACGTTCAAAATGTGGAGAAGAAAATTGATTTATATTTTTTTAACGCTCATGGATTGGTCTTGTTTTCGAGCTCAGAACTACTAGCTGAATCGGCCGTGCGTCATCTCAATCAGGAGACCAGCTTACTAGATGATTCACAATTCATGTATGTGTATGACAAAGCGAATAAAAAGGAGGATGCGCAGTTCTTTATTCAATTTTCAGAGCTGCCCGATATAGTTGGTAAATACATTGGCACCAAGGAAGTAGAATGGACGGGCCGCATTAGTCGTTGGATGGAGATTGATCTAGATATTAAAGAAGATCGTCTTTTAGGTAGTGGTCTTTTGGTTTCCAGCGACACCGCCATGAACTACTTAAACGTCTTTTCTAAATCTCCAGCTCAGGCCGTTCAAGTGCAACGTATACTTCCCAGAAACACGGCCATACTGGTGGATTTTGGAGTGGAGAATTTCAAGACCTATCAACGAGATTTCAAGAAATATTTGCATCGCTACAACAGAGAGGAAGCTCTCAGCAAGCTGGAAACCAATGAAGCACTTTATGGAGCATTCACTTCTTGGGTGGACAATGAATTTGCCTTGTGTATAACGGAAACTGAGAAAACGGATTTAAGCGAAAACACCTATGCGATCGTGCGTGCCAGGGATGTAGATTTGGCCATTGAGAAGCTCATGCAAGTGGATGATCCCACCAAACGAACCAACTATAGAGATCATGAAATCGGCTTTGTGTATCATCGAGTACTTCCAACCCTATTAGGAGCTGGCTTCCGAACACTGAAACATTCGTGGTTTGTTGCGCTCAATGATTATGTCGTTTTCGCTCATTCCGAAGCTTCTCTTAAAGTGTTTATCAACGATTTTGTGGCCGGAAGGACGCTCTCAAAATCAGATAAGTTCAATAGTCGCTTTGCAGAACTAAGTGTAAAATCCAATGTGTTCATGTACGCCGATAACCCGAAGGCGCTGCGCATATTGAGGGGTATCCTAGATCAAGGCTTATTAAGGCAATTTGATGATAGAGTCTATCCAGCTCTTGAATCCATTGATGGAATTGCTTTGCAATTGAAAGTGGAGAAAAACGCGGCCTTTGCCCAGTTGTTGATTGAATATAAACAGCAAGATGAGAATGATTCTCGCATGTTGTGGATGGTGGAATTGGATACCGCTGCAATAGGTTCACCCCACCTTCTTAAAAACCACTATACACGACAAAACGAAATCCTAGTTCAGGATGTGAACAACAGCATTTATCAGTACAGTCCGGATGGGGAACTGTTATGGAAGAAGCCAATCAAAGGAACAATACAAGGGGAGGTGCATCAGGTTGATATGTTCCGAAATGGAAAGCTACAATTGGTGTTTAATACCGATCAGATGATTTATGTATTGGATAGAAATGGCGAGGATGTTGAGCCTTGGCCCATACATACACCATCGAAATCAACGGCTCCAATGGCCGTGTTTGATTACGATAATCGAAGAGCATACAGATTATTGGTGCCATGCGGAACGAAGATTTTAAATTATGATTTAGATGGGAATTTAGTTCAGGGATGGGCCTTTAATGAGACCAATTCGGATGTCACGCATCAGCCGCAATTGTTTCAATTGGCCGGGAAAGATTTCGTTGTATTTAGAGAGTTTAATGGTACAGTTTCCATATTAAATCGCAAAGGGGAAGTGCGCTTACCCATTGAGGAAGAACTCGACCTGACCGAAAATCCGTTTTTTATGGTAACAGGAAAGAGTTTAGCCGATTCTAGAATGATTTGCTCTGATGAGGGTGGAAATTTGGTGTCTATCTTCTTTAATGGAAATATCGATCGATTGGACATGGAAGAACTCCAGCCTAGTCATGAACTCATTGTTTCAAACGATCATTACTACATATTGAACAATGATGTGCTTGATATTCAAGGTCCAGAAATGAATCATTCAATTGAGCTAGGAGGCCGCGCTTCTTGGATGAATGTCATCCAAATTGGAGGTCAGGATTACCCAGCAGTTGTTTTGCCGGAGAACAAGCAAGCTATGCTGTTTTATGAGGATGAGCTGTTTGAGGGAATGCCCATGTTTGGAGATAGCCCGTTTATTGTCAAAGACTTAAAGAAGAACGGCCAACATCAACTCGTGATTTTGGATTCGGATGGAATCCTTTACAGCTACCTCTTGGATATATAACGGCCTACTTCTTCTCTTTTTTAAGATGTAATGTCTCTCCAATTTTGGGTTGACTTCCTGGTTTCATGTGATTCTTTTTGTAAAGCTCATCGAGTTCGATACCGTATTTCTGCGCAATAGAATACATACTGTCGCCCGATACGACTTTATGGTATTTCACTTTGGCCTTTTTTCTCTTCGGTTGTAAGAAGAGGATATCTCCCGCTTGAAGTTCGTAGTCGTACCGAAGTTCATTGTACTTCATCAGCTGCCAAACGTAGGTTTCGGTTTGCTCGGCAACATCTACCCAATCGTCTCCTTCACCTGCAATAACGTAATCTATTTTGTTGGGGTGCGACATAATAACTAGGGGAGCGGAGGTAGGGAGGCTATTTTCATCGACCACTTCCATAAGGTCGTAGGAGTAAAGACCGTTTTCTTCTATGATTCGGATAAGTAAACTCGCATACTTTGGATTGGTCGCATAGCCTGCTTTGGATAACCCTTGAGCCCAATTTTTGTAATCGGTTTGAGGTAAATCAAATAAGAAAGAATAACGCGGACTATTCAAAAGGAAGAGAGAATGATCTCTATAGCTTTCGGATACATCTTCATATTTTCTGAAACACTCGTTTCTTTTGTCATCATCATGTTTTACCGAAGGGCCATCCCAATCCCCGCTGCATTTGATTCCGAAATGATTATTCCCCTTTTCAGCCAAATCACTATTTCCATCCCCCGATTCCAAGATTCCTTGTGCCAACGTAATCGAGGCCGGAATTCCGTAGGTCATCATTTCAGAAATAGCCATGTCCTTGTACATATTGATGTACTGAGATCGTGTGATTCTATCTTGTCCGAAGGCCAGTTGAACGACAAGTATTGCGATAAGTGTTAGACCAGTTCTTCCCATCCTTTTTTTCTAATTCGCTCGTTCATTCCTCTATTCCCTTGAGTCCCGCCTGTATGAATGCAGAGGGTTGATTTTCCTTCCAGTTCTTTCGAAAGCGTGTTCAATTGAAACATCATTCTTCCAGTATAAACGGAATCAAGTTGTATGCCGTATTCTTCATTAAAGGAATTCATAAAAGCGAATAGCTCTTTTCTAAGACTTGCAAAGCCACCAAGCGCATCCTGTGTGAGAAATCGTGCCCGTTTCATGCACTCACCAACAGCGGTCTCATCAATTAAAACCGACCATACGCCCGCCCGAACAAGTCTTTCCGCTTCGGCTGCATTCCCATTGGCAGGAAAAATCCATACTTCGGATTCAGGTCTACTACTTAGTAAAACACCCGCAGCGGTTGCACCGGTTCCACTCGAAACGCAAATCACATCATAAGTTGAATTCACAAGGATTTCGGTGCAACCCATAATGCCCAAATAGCCTGATCCACCTTCTGGAATTAAATAGGCATTGGGATATTTAAGTGAGATTTGACTCTGAATGGCCTTATCATTTCTACAGGCATATTCACTCCTTGGGACTGCTTCTAAAGTCATCCCCCATTTAATGCAGTCCTTCATGCTGGGGTTGGACCGATCAATTTCTCCTCGGATCAATCCGATGGATTTAAAATTCAATTCATTCGCGGCAAAAGCTAAGGCGTGCAAATGATTACTGAATGCCCCTCCCCAACTAATCAGTGTATCTTTTTTTCTTTGATTCGCTTTTTCTACATGGTACTTCAACTTTCGCCACTTATTACCTGAAACGATAGGATGCAATAAGTCTTCTCTCAAAATGTCCACACGACTTGTAAAGGCATCAGATTCAACAAGGGTATCAATACGCGATTTCTCCTTAATTAGCATACGAACAAAGTTATTTCAGTCCTTGAATTAAGCATTAGTACAACCAATCAGTTTTACACAGATTCGTGTTGGGAAGAAAAGAGCTTTTCAAACTTCGGCGAATGCACTTGCAATTATTTGTTGTAGCCACCATAAAACCCGAATTTTGTCCGCCTATGGAGGGATTCGATCAATCTCGAAAACTAGAGAAGGAGGATTACTACAAAAGTCCTGAGGGATACATTGTATTTACCGAAGTATATCATTTAAAGCGTGGGTACTGTTGCCAAAGCGGTTGCAAACACTGCCCATATGGCTTTAAGAAAGGAAATCAGCAATAATGAATTTAGACGCATTTCAATCAGCAATACGAGAGGGGATTCCTGAAAATCTACCAGCAAAAAAAACATATGACGTTCAGACCAATCATGCCCCGAAGCGGAAAGAAATATTAAGCCCCAAAGAAAAACATCTTGCCGTACGAAATGCCTTGCGTTATTTCCCAGAGAAACATCATGCCGCTCTAGCTCCAGAATTTGCGGAAGAACTAACCACCTATGGTCGAATCTATATGCATCGTTTTCGTCCCGAATATGAGATGTATGCCCGACCAATAACGGAGTATCCAGCAAAGTGCGAACAAGCTGCGGCTATTATGCTGATGATTCAAAACAACCTGGATCCCAGAGTGGCTCAGCATCCTCATGAGCTCATCACCTATGGTGGAAACGGAGCGGTTTTTCAGAATTGGGCGCAGTACCTTCTTTGTATGCAGTACCTGTCTGAAATGACGGAAGAACAAACCCTTCATATGTATTCTGGCCATCCATTGGGCCTTTTCCCTTCCCACAAGGATGCTCCAAGAGTGGTCGTAACCAACGGCATGATGATCCCAAATTATTCTCAACCCGATGATTGGGAGAAATTCAATGCCCTAGGTGTTACTCAGTACGGTCAGATGACGGCCGGATCGTATATGTATATAGGTCCACAAGGAATTGTACACGGTACAACCATTACAGTCCTTAATGCCCAACGAATGATTGGAGGTGATGAAGATCGATTGAAATTATTTGTGACATCTGGTTTGGGAGGAATGAGTGGGGCCCAACCAAAAGCCGGAAATATGGCTGGGGTTGTGAGCATTACTGCAGAAGTTAATCCTGCAGCGGCCTACAAAAGGCATGAACAGGATTGGGTCGATGAGGTGATCGAAGATGTGGACGATACCATCGATCGAGTGCTCGAGCTTATCGAAAATCATGAAGTTCGTTCCATCGCCTTTTTGGGTAATATCGTTGACCTATGGGAGCGAATGAATGAAAGAAATGTTAAAGTGGATCTGGGTTCCGATCAAACGTCTTTGCATAATCCATGGGCAGGTGGATACTATCCGGCCGGATTGAGCTTCGATGAATCCAATGAGATGATGGCTTCAAATCCATCGGAATTTAAGGAGAGAGTTCAAGATAGTTTGCGCAGACAAGTTCGTGCCATCAACGGATTGGTGCAGAAAGGCATGTATTTTTTTGATTATGGTAATGCCTTTTTATTGGAGTCTTCAAGAGCTGAAGCGGATATCATGAGTGAAGATGGGGAATCCTTTAAGTACCCAAGCTATGTCCAAGATATCATGGGACCCATGTGTTTCGATTATGGATTTGGACCTTTCCGATGGGTATGTACCTCAGGAGATCCTGCCGATCTTGAACGAACGGATCAACTCGCGGCTGAGGTTTTGGAGGAATTAATGAAAAATTCTCCAGCAGAAATCCAACAACAGATGTCCGATAACATCCGCTGGATTAAAGCGGCGGGAGAAAATAAAATGGTCGTTGGATCACAAGCTCGAATACTATACGCTGATGCAGAGGGTCGCGCGAAAATTGCTTTGGCCTTTAATGAAGCCATTCGAACCGGGGAAATTGGACCTGTTGTTCTAGGACGTGATCATCACGATGTAAGCGGTACCGATTCACCTTTCCGAGAGACATCCAACATATATGATGGCTCGCAGTTCACGGCCGATATGGCTATTCAGAATGTTATTGGTGATTCTTTCCGAGGGGCTACTTGGGTTTCCATTCATAATGGCGGAGGCGTAGGATGGGGTGAAGTAATCAACGGCGGTTTTGGTATGTTGCTTGATGGTAGTGATGATGCTGATAGACGTCTTCAAAGCATGTTGTTTTTTGATGTGAACAATGGAATAGCACGCAGGTCATGGGCACGAAACATAGAAGCGGATTTTGCCATTCGAAGAGAAATGGACCGATCGCCCAATCTAAAAGTGACTTTGGCCAATCAAGTCGATGATCAGCATTTGAACGGATTATTTGAATGATATGAAAAAGCTGGTCGTACTCTTCCTCTTACCCTTGTTGTTTTCCTGTGAAAGTGACCCTTCGCAGAGCTTTATTCCTGACGATTTTGTGGGTTCATGGCAGTGCAAAGAGACGAGTACCTTGTATGGGCAATCCACCTATGATGTTCAGGCTGTGCTTGCCGCACCGTCTGATGGATTAATGATCAACAACTTCTATAACAATCAATTGGATGTGCGCGTCTTGGTAAACGGATCCGGCTGGGAGATTCCCCTTCAAACAGTTGATGGATTTACCATTCAAGGTAGTGGTCAATCGAATGGTGATGCTACAGAAGTCAGTGTATCATATTCTGTTGATGATGGTGTAGACAATGACCAATGTTCCGCTATCTTTGTAAAGCAGTAGTTAAGACTCTATTGTTTATTACTCCTGATCGTCCCAAACCTCTAGAGAAAGCGAATCTGTACCTTTAATTAGGTAAATATGAGGGTAATTAGGAACGTACTATTGGTAGGCTTCCTGTTTTGTTATGCATATACTCAAGGTCAATCTCATAGTCCGAAGGTGTTTGCAAACGGCGGAAGCGTTGGCATTGTTGGCTCGATGGAAATTAGCTTTACCATTGGAGAACCATTGGTGCAAACGGCGGATTTGTACAAAATGATCGTCACCCAGGGATTTCAACAACCGTACTTTCAAGATGACTGCCCTATATTTATTCCGAATGCATTTACACCTTATAACGACGATAATCTCAATGAGGGCTTCAAGCCCGTTTATGCATGCGATATCGAAGTGATTTCCTTGAGGTATTTGACCGATGGGAAAAAATGGTTTATCGATCGAACGATCTTACGATAGGCTGGGATGGTACCTTTGAGGGTGCGGAACTGGATCAAGGCGCTTACAGCTGGCGCTTCTCCTATTACAAGCGACAAGGCTTGTATACCAAAACTGAAACCAAATACGGAATCGTCCATCTTTTAAAATAGAGCTATGAAACGTTTATTGTTTTCCATATTGCTCCTGCCATTGTTGACCATAGGTCAGCAAGTACCACAGGCAATTAACTATCAAGCGGTCGCCCGAGATAATGGAGGGCAACCCATTCCCAATCAGAGCGTATCCATACTCTTTGAAATTAGTTCCGGAGGTGCTGGAGGACCTACGGTCTACGAAGAGTATCATCAGGCCGTTACCAATTCATTGGGTCTTTTTGATGTACAAATAGGTCGAGGGAATATCATAAGCGGAAGTTTTGCTGCCATTAATTGGGGTGCAAGTAGCCACTTTGTGACCATCTATATGGATGAAAACGGAGGCGGGGCTTATAATCTGCTGGAATCCTATGAATTAATCAGCGTGCCCTACGCTCTTTATGCCGAAACAGCTGGTAATGCAAGTATTGATACGGACGATCAAATACTTAGCCTCAGCAACGACACACTGTATATTCAGGATGGAAATTATGTGGTATTGCCTCCTGGATCGGTTGACACGGACGATCAAATGTTAAGTTTGAGCAATGATACCTTGTATTTGGTTGATGGTGGTTATGTGGTACTTCCCCCTTCAACAGATCAGCAAGACTTAATCTTGAGCAATGATACCTTGTACATTCAAAACGGAAATGGTTTTTGTTTATTTAGAAAATTACAGAGATGATGCCGATGCTGATGTTACCAATGAGATTCAAACCATCTCTAAAGATCCAACTACGGGTGAAATTAGTCTTTCCATGGGAGGAGGTACAGTTTCAGATAATGTGGATGACGCTGATGCCAATCCAACGAACGAGATTCAAACTTTATCCAAAGACCCCGCAACAGGTGACATTTCATTGACCAACGGAGGTACGGTGGCCGATAATGTAGATGATGCCGATGCCGATCCGTGCAATGAGACCATTACAGGATGGAATACAAACGCCACAACATTACAAATAAATGAGGCTGGAGTATCCCACAACATTGGTATGACACCATTTATTGACGACGCCGATGCGAGTCCAACGAATGAACTGCAAACCCTTTCCATAAATGGAAATATTATATCCATCTCAAATGGTAATAGCATTGCTGTTCCAACTGGTGGAGGTGGGGATTTGTGGGGAGGTCAAGTGGTTGAGAGTGATGCAACTTTAAGTGGTGATGGGGAGAGTTCAAATCTCCTTTCTATTGCACAACAAGGAACTACGAATAATCAAGTTCTTAAATGGGATAATGTTTCGAATACTTGGTTGCCAGCAAATGATGATGTCATGGATGGTGATGCGAGTCCTACGAATGAGCTTCAAGATTTATCCATCGCTGGAAATGTAGTGTCACTTTCAGGAAGTGCTCAGACAATAACTCTTCCATCCAATGGAGATGATTGGGGTACGGATGTAGCTTTAAGTAGTAGTCCCTTATCTGGCGATGGGACCTTGGGTAATGAATTGAGTTTTATTGACGGAACTACAGATGGACACATTCTACAATGGAATGCTTCTTCTTCTCAATGGGAATTAAATACCATTGTAAACAATGACAACGATCCCTTGAATGAAATTCAAAATCTAGATTTCACAGGAGGTATATTAACGATTACAAACAATTCGGCTGCCACACCTATTGATTTAAATAACTTCGATACTGATGAGCAACAACTTTCATTAATTGCCGGTCCGGGCCCAGGTGTGACATGGCAAGTTTCATTAACAAGTGGAGGGGCAATTACACTTCCTTCTTTGGGAGGAAGTCTTGACCAAGCCTATGATTATCCAACAGATGGTGCTGGTAGTCAAATAGAAGCTAGAGACGCAAGTGTTGTTATAAAGGGGCCAGATGGTCTAGTTGTCCATAGTGCTTGGGGAGGAAGTAATTTTGATTATTTTTCTATGCTGCATGGATATCAGATGTACTTTAACCCATCAAACGGGGCTTTTCGAGCGGATTCATCTTATACAGGCGAATGGCGAGAACTTGGAAATAATATTGGTACCAACTCCTTTGCTGTCAATAGTGGGACTGTAGCTTCTGGAGATCTTTCTTCGGCCTTTGGATCAAGTACGAGTGCAACGGATGTGCAGTCTTTTTCGATAGGATTCGAGACCTTAGCAAGTAACGATAACTCCTTTGCTAGTGGAGAGAATACAGTGGCTAGCGGATATACAAGTTCAGCTTTTGGAAGCAACACATCAGCGACGGATTTTTATTCTTTTGTTGCTGGAAATAATAACAGTTCTAATGGAGCGGGTAGCACAACATTTGGGAATGACAATCAGACGAACGGGGACTATTCTTTTGCTACAGGAAAAGGTTTAATTGTTGAAACAGCATTTGAGACTGTAATTGGGCGATATAATGACAATTCTATAATTACATCGGTTGCCAATTCTCATGCTCAATGGATTGGAAATGATCCAGTATTTGTTGTAGGTAATGGCTTAAGCGATTTTAATAGGAGAAATGCTTTGACCATATTCAAAGATGGGAAAGTAGGAATCGGTGAAACGGACCTTTCATTGAATACTAATAGTACGTTGTTTATAAAAGGGATAACCTACGGAACGGATTATTTTGAGACGGGAGCTTTTTTTGAAATACCCATAACATCAACAGCTGATGTTGGTGTAATTAAACAAAACGGTGAAATAATATTTCATACTAAAGGTACAAACTCGGTTTACGTCGGTCCAAATTCTGGAAATCTTTCTTCGGTTTCAGCAAATGACAACACTGCTCTGGGCAGAAATTCATTAGGTGCGGTTACGGGAGGAAGTTCTTGTACGGCAATAGGATATCAATCTTCTAGTTCATTGCAAAATGGAATTAATAACGGGAGTGTTCACTAAAGTGTGTCATTGGTTAAAAATCTATCTTCAAAATAGTCACATAAATCCCTGCGGACATTAGACCAACCGAACATGGTTCCATT
>LXNJ01001380.1_pt1 | contig 14621 bp, 10 predicted proteins | sample 809081 | NCBI WGS metagenome assembly LXNJ01 (sample SAMN04870510, study PRJNA318959) | sponge metagenome | biome: sponge; feature: marine sponge reef; material: water | host: Petrosia ficiformis | place: Greece: Milos, Mediterranean Sea | collected 2013-05-29 | depth 5-7 m
CTATTGTTATTCAACAAATCGCACAACATCTGGGATCAATCGGTGCTATTCATCACACGCAACCTGAACTAAACCCCGGATAATTGGCGAAGGTATTGATTTTATAGAAATGGTATAAGAACGATTAAACTGACACTATAGAATATCTATGGGTTGGAAAAAGGCAGATTTTATCCCGTCACAGCACCTTCAGAGGCAGAAGAGACAGCGTTTGCATATTTCGCCATGACACCGCGTGTATAGGGAGGTTCGGGAGGAGTCCATTTTTCAAAACGTGCTTGGATTTCAGTATCGGAGAGCGTAACGTCAAGTCGGCGTGCCTCAGCGTCAATTACGATTTCGTCACCCTCTTGGAGGATAGCGATAGGACCACCTTTTGCTGCCTCAGGTGCAACGTGGCAGATCATAAACCCGTGCGTAGCACCAGAGAACCTACCATCGGTTAGCAGTGCCACATCTTCGCTTAAGCCTGCACCGACGATTGCTGCTGTAACGCCTAACATCTCACGCATACCGGGGCCTCCGACGGGTCCCTCATAACGGATAACGATAACATCACCGGATTTTATTTCTCCACCTTTGATGGCAGCGAAAGTGTCCTCTTCGCGTTCAAAGATACGCGCGGGACCACGATGAAGCGTTTTGTCCTGACCAGCTAACTTAATCACACATCCATCTGGTGCAAGATTACCTCTCAAGATAGCAAATCCTCCCGTCGGTTTGAGCGGTTCGTCTACTGCTCTAACGACTCTCTGACCTTCAGCTTCAGTCGCCGCGTTCGCCTCTTCACCAATGGTCTTTCCTGTAACGGTGAGTTCATCGGTATGAATCAATCCAGCTTCTGCCAGACGTTTCGCTAAGAACTGAATCCCACCTGCCTCATACAGATCAGTAGCAACGAACTGTCCACCGGGCTTTAGGTCTGCTAATACAGGTGTTCTTTGACTAATAGTGTGGAAATCTTCAAGCGTCAACGGGATTTGTGCTTCGTGTGCAATAGCGAGGAGGTGCAAAACACCATTCGTAGAACCGCCAGTTGCTGCAACAGAGGCAATCGCGTTTTCAAGAGATTTGCGTGTGATAATCTGACTGGGACGACGATCAGCAGCGAGCATATCCATAACGAGTTGTCCCGCTTTATACGCCTCGTTGTCCTTTTCCTCTGCCACAGCAGGCACGCTTCCGCTACCCATCGGAGCAATACCCAACATTTCAACTGCAGTTGCCATCGTATTAGCGGTGAACTGTCCGCCGCATGCACCAGGACCGGGACATCCTTTGCTAATCAGATCGTCCAATTCTTCTACTGTGATAGTGCCTTCAGCATGCTGACCAACTGCTTCGAAAACGTCTTGGATAGTAACATCACGTCCTTGAAAATTGCCCGGCATAATTGAACCACCGTAAAGCGTGAGCGATGGAATATCTAAACGTGCTAACGCCATCACAGTGCCGGGGACAGTCTTGTCGCATCCGCACAGCGCGACAACAGCATCAAACATGTTACCAATGGAGACTAATTCAATTGAATCAGCAACAATCTCTCGGCTGATAAGCGAGGTTTTCATGCCCTCTGTTCCCATTGTGATACCGTCAGAGATGCTAACGGTATTGAATTCAAGAGGTGTTCCACCCGCATCGCGAATTCCGGCTTTAACCTTAGCAGCGAGTCGTCTTAAATGGAAATTACAAGGTCCGATCTCAATCCATGTATTAGCAACCCCGATAATCGGTTTGTCAAGGTCCTCTGGTGCCAGTCCGCCATCGCCGAACATAAGCATCGTGCGGGCAGCAGCACGGTCGGGTCCATCGGTAATCACATAACTTCGGGGTTTCAGTTTATTGGACATTTGGCTATGTTCTCCTACAAAATGCTAAAGAAGCGACAGGTAGAAACAAGGGAATGGTTTCCCTACAGTGCCGAGATTTGATAATTATTATTACATTGTGAATTCATAAAGAAGTTCTACATTCGGAGCATCTTTGAGGCGTAAAATAATTGTCCCTGCTTCCTGTTGGTATGCCTCTTGATACATAGTTTTGATTGGTGTAAGATCAAAGTGATAATCTTCAGTTGGATATGCTTCACAGGTGTCACCGTTAGCATTATGTGCAAGGGAAACATGGAGTTGAACAGGAAAAGATTCCAAAAATGATTCCGACACAACGAGCGTCATTTCATGTTTTTCACATCCACCACTATAGGATACATTTATTGTCAACGTATCCCCGTTTATTGAAGTGGTATTCAAGGTATATTTATCTGTACCGAATCTTCCATCTGCATCACCAATGAAAACCTTACCGACGGACGGTTCTATGTCAGGTATATCGTCATCAACTGAAACAGATACGGTAGTCCCATCAGGTTCCACCTTCATCTGATTCTGTATCTGCTGACACCCTATTGTGAAAAGGACGAGTAAACCCAAGAAAAGTCCGAAAGTGTTATTTATTTTCATATTTGCTTGCTCCTTTAGGGATGCCAACTACTGCATGCCGATCCACTTGCTGAATGCGTCACCATATTTTGCAATGAGACCCGCAAACACAACAGAAACCATAGACATCAACTTAATCAGGATATTAAGCGAAGGACCTGAGGTGTCTTTGAAGGGATCGCCAACGGTATCACCGACAATCGTGGCTTTGTGCTGTTCTGAGCCCTTTTCACCGTATTCATCTTTGTGTTTACCTTCTTCAATAAACTTTTTTGCGTTGTCCCATGCACCACCAGCGTTTGCCATCATGATCGCCAAAACGAAGCCTGTTGCCAATCCACCTGCTAACAATCCAAGCACACCAGCAACATTAAAAAGTAAACCGACAGCAACAGGCACAACGATAGCAATTAGCGAAGGGAAGATCATCTCGCGTTGCGCGCCAACTGTAGAGATAGCGACACATCGGGCGTAATCCGGCTTCTCCTCGCCTTTCATAATGCCGGGTTTTTCGCGAAATTGACGGCGTACCTCTTCTACCATAGCACCTGCTGCTCGTCCAACAGCTTTCATCGTCAACGCACAGAAGTAGAACGCCATTACTGAACCGAGAAACAGACCGATAAGAACTTGTGGGTTCATCAGCGTAACGTTATAGTAATCCATGAATTGGCTTACTGTGACTTTCAACGTGTCAATATTACCTTCGCCAGGGATAGCGAGTACATCTTTACCTGCTAAGTGGATTAGTCCGTAGCGTATTTCTTCAAGATAGGCTGCCAAGAGCGCGAGTGCGGTCAGCGCTGCTGAACCGATAGCAAAACCTTTACCGGTTGCAGCAGTCGTATTACCGAGTGCGTCTAACTGATCTGTACGTTCTCGGACGCTTTCGTCAAGTTTCGCCATTTCAGCGTTTCCACCAGCGTTGTCTGCAATGGGTCCGTAAGCATCAGTGGCAAGCGTAATACCAAGCGTTGCCAGCATACCGACCGCCGCGATACCGACACCGTAAAGTCCCATTAACGGTTCGCTTGTGCCACCGGGAAGATAGTAACTAATAGCAACTGCAGCGATAATTGTTATAACAGGGATCGCAGTTGATTCCATGCCAACAGCAACACCTTCAATAATAACTGTTGCGGGGCCGGTTTGTGCTTGCTTTGCGATGGCACGGGTAGGTTTATATTCGTGAGAGGTAAAAATTTCCGTGACTTTGCCGATAACTAATCCTGCGACAAGCCCTGTGACAATTGCGCCCCAAATCTGCCACTTATTGGGAAGATTAAGGTAAAGCAGCACAGGGAGTGCTATAACGGCAATACCTAAAGCACTACCGTTGATACCGAGGTTCAAGGAACCCATCAACTGTTTCATTGTCGCGCCCTCTTTTGTCCGCACCAAATAGATACCTAAAATAGAGAGAAGCACCCCGATACCTGCAATAATCATTGGAGCAGAGAGGTATTTCAGCTGAAGAGCAAGGTTATCATGGTCTTTAGCAGCAACTGCAGCAACACCAAGTGCAGCTGTCGCGAGAATTGAACCTGCATAAGATTCGTAGAGGTCGGCACCCATACCTGCGACATCACCGACATTATCGCCAACGTTATCTGCAATGACAGCAGGATTGCGCGGATCGTCCTCCGGTATTCCTGCTTCAACTTTCCCGACAAGGTCCGCACCAACATCGGCTGCTTTAGTATAAATGCCGCCACCGACGCGGGCAAACAGTGCTTGTGTTGAAGCACCCATACCGAAACTGAGCATAATCACAGTAATTTGCGGTAGCGGGTTCACTTCTAAAAAACCAGGTAATACCTTTGGGAAAATATAATAAAGAATGAGAAACCATCCGGTGATGTCAAGCAGTGCAAACCCAACGACGATCAATCCCATGACAGCACCGGCGCGGAACGAAACTTTTAACCCAGCATTAAGCCCCTGCATCGCCGCACTTGTAGTACGCGCGGATGCGTTAGTCGCTGTTTTCATACCTAAGAAACCGCAGAGTCCTGAGAAAAAACCGCCTGTAAGAAAGGCAAACGGGACGACCCTATTTTGGGCATCAAGGACAAAAGCCATAAAGATAAAGATAAGGCAGAGGACAGCGAAAACAATGCCGACCACTTTGTATTGTTGCCTAAGATACGCCATCGCACCTTCGCGGACAGATTGCGCGATGTCACGCATCGTTTCATTCCCTTCGTCCTGTTTCATTACTGCACGATAGAAGTGGAATGCAAAACCTAAAGCGATAATCGCACCAATTGGTGCAATCCACCATATAGGAGGCACATCTGGCACGGTAGGAGGAGAGTCTGTTTGGGCAAAAACTACGGTGGCTAAACTCAAAACTGGTAAACATGCCAGAAATATCTTCCAATTTAGCCACCGTCTTTTGCAAATAATTTCACGCATTAAAAACCTCTCTTTTTATATTTTTTCGTATTCCAAATTAAAAAATTTGAGTGTTTCTCCAACAAGGTAAAGCGAACCCGTGACACAGATTAGATCCGTTGGTGACGCTAACGATAAACCTGTCGAAATTGCTTTTTTTGGGGTTGGACATGTTGTGATCTTCGGACATATACCCGACCAAGTATTTTGTATCGTTTCTGCGGACAGGACACGCGGGTTATCGGAAACTTGTGTTGCAATTACGTGATCAGCGGTTTTTGAAATAATCTCGCCAATTGCGGTTAAATCCTTATCTTTCATAATACTAACGATAAAAATCACCTGAGTGTAACGAAAATTTTCACAAATAGCACGACATAACGCTTCCATTGAGATAGATGAATGTGCACCATCCAGCACAACAAGCGGTGAGGACATAACTCGCTGAATCCGTCCGTACCAATTCACATTTTTAAAGCCCGCATAAACACTGTCTTTCGAAATTACATACCCTTTCTGTTTTAGACATTCAATTGCTGCGATGGCAGTTGTCCCATTTACATACTGATGGTGTCCAAGTAGTGGCAACGTGAGTTGTGAATAACACTCTGAATCTGTCTCAACGTCAAATTGCTGGGCAACAGTTCCGCCTTCGGAATTTAGAACAATCTGTGAAACTGAAATATCAGGGTCTCGCCCTACAAAATTCTTGACTTCAATAATCGGTGCGTTACGTTCACTCGCTACCTTTTCAATAACAGCACGTGCGTCAGGATGTTGCGGTGCAAGTGCTACGGGACACCCCTGTTTTATAATCTCTGCTTTTTCGCTCGCTATTTCGGTGTATGTTTCTCCTAATATCGTCGTGTGTTCTAATCCAATTGGGGTAATAACAGATGTTACGGGTGAGACAACGTTTGTTGCGTCAAGTCGTCCCCCTAAGCCGACTTCAATCACAGCAAAATCAGTTGCTTTGTCAGCAAAATAAGTAAAAGCAAGTGCAGTGTATATTTCAAAAAACGAAACACGTCCGAATTCGGAAGCAGAAACGGTTTCAATCGCGGGTTTTAGTTTTGCAATATAGTAAGCAATTTCTGTCTCTGAGATGAGTTCATTATCAATACGACCCCGTTCTCTCGGTGTAATAAGATGTGGGGATGTAAATAAACCCGTTTTATAGCCTGCATGTGTTAGTACCGATGCGATGAGTGCTGCGGTTGATCCCTTTCCTTTACTCCCTGCGACATGGATCACTTTTAATCTATCGTGCGGATTACCAAGAAGGTCTAATAACTGCGAGATGCGATTCAGATTGTAGAATCGTGCCTGACGCGCAAAGTCCGGACTTCTTTCATAATCAATGAACTGCTCAATATAGTCGAGTGCCGCTTTGTAGTCCAAATTTTTGATATTATCGGTTACAGCACACAAAGTGTACCTAAAGCCATTGAATTTTCCAATAGTTTCTTACTTTTTTCAAAGGCCTCTTCTTGTAGTCGCGAGCTCCAACTCTCGACTTCTATACCACAAAATTGGATGGGCATAGCCTAATTTAGAAATTCATAAATCGGAAATTGCCCACAGAATTCTTGGACCTTTTCTCGGATTCGCCGTTTAATAGATGCTTTCTGTCTATTTTCAAGTGTCTCAGTGATAAAATCAGCAATGTGAACCATCTCATCTTCTTTCATGTCACGTGTTGTAACCATAGGGGTGCCAAGTCTTATACCGCTTGTCGTTTTCGGTTTCCTTTTGTCAAACGGGATACTGTTTTTATTGACAATAATGCCTGCATCTTCAAGGTGATCCGCTGCCTGTCTACCACTCAATTTTTCATATTTTGAAGTCAAGTCTAACAACATCAGGTGATTATCTGTGCCACCACTCACTAATCTAAACCCATTTTCAATTAATCTCTCAGCAAGTGCTTTAGCATTTTTTACAATCTGTGCTTGATATATTTTAAACTCAGGTTCGCTCGCTTCCTTAAAGGCAACTGCCCTTGCAGCGATTGTATGCAGGAAGGGCCCACCTTGTAAACCGGGAAAAACAGCACGATCTATCTTGGCTGCATGTTCAGCTTTACACATTATCATCGCGCCGCGAGGACCGCGTAAGGTTTTATGTGTTGTTGTTGTAACCACATCACTGTATGGGACCGGGTCAGGATGAACACCACCCGCGATCAGACCTGCAATATGTGCTATATCTGCAAGCAAGTATGCCCCAACGGAATCGGCAACCTGCCGCCACATAGCAAAATCAAAGTGACGTGGATATGCGGTTGCCCCGACAACGATTAGTTTTGGACGATGCTGCTCTGCCAGACTCGCAACCGTTTCCATATCAATTAACTCAGTTTCAGCATCTACGCCGTAAGCAACCACATTGTAATAACGACCAGAAAAGTTCACTTTATCGCCATGACTTAGATGCCCACCGTGACTGAGAGACATTGCTAAGATAGTGTCGCCAGGGTCAAGCAGTGCATGATAGGCTGCCATATTCGCCTGTGTGCCAGCATGTGGTTGGACGTTGACGTGCTCAGCACCGAAGAGTGCTTTAGCGCGTTCAATTGCAAGCGATTCCACGTCATCCATAAACTCACAACCATTATAGTAACGTTCACCAGGATACCCTTCTGCGTATTTATTTGCTAAGATACTCCCCTGAATTTCCATAACAGCTCGGCTGGCATAGTTCTCCGATGGAATCAGCATAAGAGAATTTTGCTGGCGTGCCAAGTCTTTGGTGGTAATTTCAACAATTTGTGGGTCTACCTCTGCCAATAATTTATTCATTTCTTTCACCGTTTGTGCTTGACATCGGGTTATGTTTGTAAAAAAGGAATTTTATCACAAAATTGACACAATTTCAAGAAAAGTTGACATATATGTGTCCACATGTTATATTAGTGGTAACGGATTTTCGTTACTTCATATATTCTACATGTTACGCTTACTTTGCTAATCATGCTTCAAAACGCAAAATTCATAATTTTCATAGCATTTTTATTTTTTTTCGTCCCTCTGTTTTTCCTTTTGTCTTGTAATTCGCCAGATAAACCTCAGAATTCACCTGCCCCAAAGACCGATTCTCCTGAAGTCATTACGCCGCCTATTACCCCTCTTCGTGCTGAAGATTGGCACATGTTTATGCACGACTTGCAGTTATCAGGCAAAAGCCCGGACAAGAAACTTAAGCCTCCACTACAGTTGTTGTGGCAATTTAAGACTGGCGGTCCTATAAGCGCATCTCCGGTGGTAGCTAACGAGATACTTTATATCGGTTCTACAGATGGCAAACTTTATGCTTTAGATGCTAAAGAATGGGGAATAAAATGGGTTTTCAATGCTGGCAGTGCAATCCGTTTTTCAGCTGTTGTTTGGGGAGGACGCGTCTATTTCAGCACACGTGATAACCTATTCTACGCGCTTAATGCAGAAACGGGAGACGTCCTTTGGGAATTCAAAGCCAGAGGTTGGATGGACTCACCGCCAGTTGTTTTTGATGGCACAGTCTATACTGGCGCATTTCCAACACGAATTTACCTACTGGATGCCATCACCGGTAAACTTAAGTCGGAACGTCAACGCATGGTTACAATCAACGGAATAGAATATGGATGTGCGAATGCAGAGTTTCGTCCCGTTATTCCACAGTATAACACGAATTTATGGCGTAAATATACAGAAGGAAGTGAGAGTTTTCCGATCACTGCAAACGGTTTCGTATATATCGGTGCGCTCAATGGAAAAATTCATGCGATTCATACAACGTCTAAAACAGAAGTTTGGTCTCATCAGGTTGGCGGTCCTGTGAATGCAGCACCTGCGATTTCAGATGGTGTCCTCTATGCAGCATCTACTGACGGTGCAATCTATGCGTTTGCCAATGCCACCGAAAGTACACCGATTGCAGATGATACACGTGAGCATGGTTTTGTTACGCGTGATAATGCGCCTGTTTATGCAGAGAAAAATGGAACTTCACCTTTATACCGACTCAATGATGGCACGTACTTGCCGATTCTTCAAACCGCACAGAATTGGTATCAGGTTGAACTACCGAATAAGGAACAAGTATGGATAGATAGATTTGCTTTTGGGCAATTTGAAGAAACAGATGGGATGCTGTTGAACACCAACTTTTGTGGAAAGCCTCGGATAATACATCTGATCAAAGGTGCAGAATACCCTTATTGGAGTCCAGATGGTGAACGCGTTGCCATGCTGAAAAGAACCGATCTGAGTGGAAGTTATTGGAAGGCGAGTGAACTCTGGATTATGGACAAAGAGGGGAAACGATCGCGAAAACTCCATACCGGTCAGTTTTACAATCCACATGTTTCTTGGTCATTGGATAGTCGTCTATTGGCATTTGAAGCCGAAATAGATGGTGATCGATTTATTTTGACTGCCGATTGGAAATTTGGACATATCAAAAAACTGGTAAAAGGTGCAGCACCAACTTGGTCACCTACTGCTAATCAATTGGCGTTTAGACGGCGCGAAAAGGGTTATGACTATATTTATCGGATTAACAGTGACGGTAGCGGCAGTAGGAGCGTTGCGCGAGTTTTATTTAAACGAACTCGGCAAGAGTACACCTATTGGCACGCGCCTTCTTGGTCGCCAGATGGAGATACACTCGCTTTTGAGGTGACACAAGATCAAAAAGTCGGCAACGGAACAGTGCCGTACGCAGCGATACGTATCCAAAATGTAGAAGGGGAACGTTTGAAACAGATTCCAACGCAACATCAACGTGTCCGGCAGTTGCGGTGGTCGCCCGACAGCACACAAATCGCTTACGTGCTTTCCGGAAGCAATCGTGCTGACCCTTTTTTTGATAAACGGCTTCACATTGCAGGAATTACTGACGAATCAGCGAAACACCAAATTATCAAGCACACTGCACCTGCATGGTCGCCAACTGGGAAACGGTTAGCATATTTAGAACGTGAAGATTGTGTTGGACTCCGTTGGAAGATTTGGATATATGACTTAGATAGTGGCAAGAAATATCCGATTGCCCGTACATCAATGAAACTCGCCTCTATCGTCTGGATGCCGGACGGAAAAAGCCTCTGCTTATGGCACACTTCGGATTATCTACGGGATAATACCTACAAACCTGCCGACACAAAGGGATGGATTGTGCCTATTAACCTGTCTCCGTAGCGTAATTATGGTAGATTTTAGAATTAATTGGACATTCTTGAACTGTGAATCAACGCCAAATGCGCGTATGGCATTTGGCGGGGGGAACTCCGATTCCCGACTATCAAGCCGTTTCGTCGCGATTCGGAGATCGCTCCTACAAGTAAAGTGTCCAATTATTACAATAATCCACCATAGTTTGTCTTTCCCGTTGCATTCAAACAGTTAGAAAGCCTCCTTGAGCAAATAAAGCATATCTTGTTCTGAACACTGTCTCGGATTGAGTTTATGACAGTGGTCAAGCATTGAATCGGCTGCAAGTTTCGGAATCATTTCTCTGTCTAATCCAGCTTCCCCGAGTCCTTCGGGCATATTAAACTCTTTGTTTAATTCACGAATTTCATCAATTGCGGCGCACGCTGCCTCACCTTTAGATATACCTGCTACATTAACGCCTAAAGCATCAGCAACATCAGCATACTTGTCAATCACATGGGGCAGGTTAAATTCCATCACAGGAGGTAGGAGTATTGCATTAGCGACACCGTGCGGGATAGGTGCGTCTGTTGACAATTGGTGTGCAATGGAATGAACCGCACCGAGACCTTTCTGAAACGCAAATGCTGCCATACATGAACCTAACAACATTTTTCCTCTCGCCTCAATGTTTTCTCCATGGTGATATGCTGTTCGGATATTTGCTCCTAATATTTGCAATGCTTGCAACGCTACGCCTTCAGAAATTGGGTGATATTTTGTCGCTGCATACGCCTCAATCCCATGTGTGATTGCATCCATGCCAGTTGCTGCAGTTAATGCTTGTGGCATTCCCACGGTCAACACAGGATCAAGCAGCGCAAGATTTGACATATTATAGCGGGTGACAATAGCGCGCTTTCGCCAACGATCAGTCGTCTGTAATGAGGTGTCGGTAATGATTGCTCCTTGAGATACTTCACTACCGGTCCCCGCTGTCGTTGGCACACATATCAAAGGTGGCATATCTCCGCGAATCCTATCTGCCCCATCCGAGTCAACATAGTACGGTTCCAATGGCGGCTCGTGGGTTGTTAAGAGACGGATAGCTTTCGCGGCATCCATCACACTCCCACCACCAACGGCAACAACAACATCACATTTTTCTTTTCGATAGGTTTCTACACCTTGCCCGATGCTTATATCTGTGGGATTCGGTTCAATATCCTCATAAGTCGCATAAGGTAAATCTGCATCGTCTAACGGCGCGACCGCTTGATCTAATATTTCCACTTTGCGGATACCCGCATCGCTAACGATAAGCGGTTTTTTGCCACCAAAAGCCGCAACATGTTCAGCCAAGTTTGCGATGGCACCTTCCCCAAATTCAATACGTGGTGGTAGAAAATAGTTTAAGATTTCCGTGTTCACACCTAATTCCTTACTCTTATATCAGTAATTTTTGATAAACAACTCATTCCCTTTTGCTGCGAAATCTTTTTTATAATTGTTCATTCCATATTGTAAAGTCCATTCTTGAATTTCTGCAAAATCAAAAAGTTCCCGAATAACAGGCGAATCATCATAGGTTATCAACCACTTGTGAGAACATTTTTTCATATTTTCTGCGAATTGGGCATGGTCAAATGAAGTATGCAACGTGCCTCTTGTGCCATACAGTTTTGATTCAGTCGCCTTCCAATAGGGAGGATCAAGAAAAATAAAGACATCTTGACCATCTTGGAAGAGCGAATCAGTGTAATCTCCACATGTGATTTTGACTCCCGAAAGATATTGCGAAATCATCTTAGCTCGCGCAATAGATGAATCAGTAAATCGTTTTTCATAAGCTGCTTGTGAATATCCGCCTGAATCGACAATACCAGAGAAGGTAATTCGGTTTAGAACAAAGAACCGCACAGCACGTTCAAATTCAGGTAGCATATCTCTGTCTTGGTTCAATAAATCCTTATCTTCCGTTAATTTTGCAAATAGGGTTCTGCCATTGCTATAGTCCGCTTTTATGTTTGTTAGTGTCTCGACTAATTCAGCGACATTGTCTCGCGTCTGCTTCCAAAAACAGTAGAGATCGTAATTGAGGTCATTAATCCAGTAGGATTTAATATGATTTTGAAAAATGCTTCGGACAGCAAAATAAACGGAACCGCCACCGACAAATGGCTCGCGAAACGCCGAAATGTTCGGCGGAATTAGTGGAAAAATCTGTTTCAATGCTCTGGATTTACCACCCGGATACCGCAAAGGGCTTTTAGCTAACTTATGCATGACGATTCATAGATGGAATCCTTATGTTTCTACCTCAAAATATCTGTTAGCGGGTGTTTAAAATATACCATGCTTTGTGATAATTTTCAAGACATTCCACACGGAATCTTGTGAGCGAGATCCAGCTCGCGACATCTCTAAATCCTGAATATTTCGCCTAACTTTCCACCAAGAACACGACCTGCCCCAAGCAAACAAGCAATTAATATTAACATCCCGACAACGCCAAGTGCGCTTGCGATGTACGGGCCTTGTCCAACGCGTTGGGAGAGCGACCAAATTGCTTTTGTAATGGGATAGTACTGATTTTGCGTTGCTAAAATCAGGCTTTCACTTACCTCAAGCATAGAAAAGGAGAAAACCAGAATAGCACCGGCAAGGATATTCGCAAATACCAATGGTAACGTGATTTTATAAAGGGTTCTAACTGGCGTTGCGCCCATGTTCTGTGATGCTTCTTCGTAGCTTATGCTGGTTTGCTGGAAACCCGCATATATTGAACGTAACATATACGGCAACCGCCGCACAGCATAACCAACAATTAAGAGAAACGTTGGATTTTTTCTCGGATCAATAACAGCAATAAGACCCTCTGGAAGATTCCGTAGCAGAAAAGAAGTGTCTGAGAAACTGCCCATATATCCGAAGGCAATCGCGACACCAGGTAGTGCTAAGGGTAACATTGCAACCGCATCTAACAAATTTTGGAACGGAATGCGTTTACGTGTGAGGAGATATGCGATTGCTACACCGACAATAAGTGCAATTAACGTGCTGAAGATACTGTATTTCAGACTGTTGAGAATGCTCGGTAGTGTGTCGGAATGTGTAAACGTCTCAATATAGTGTGAAAAGGTCAACGATTTCGGCAGCACAGTTAAGTTCCATTGGCTTGCATCCGGTGTTAAGGATACCAAAATAACGCTGATATGTGGTAGTAATGCAGTAAACGTCAATCCGCCGATAAATGTGTAAATGATGCATCGCATCCCCCACTTTGCATCTACCTCCCGTGAGGTTACGTGTCCCCGTCCGAGCATTTCATAATGTTTGCTTCCTGTCCATCGTTTAGAGGCGTAAAAAGCGAGTGCTGTCAACACAATAACAAGGACTACAAGCGCATAACCCATCGGATTCAAGTTTGCAGCAACCACAAGTCGGAAGATTTCTACTGCAATCACTTTGTTATAGTCAAAAATTAGCGGCGTGCCGAGGTCTGTAAATGCCCAGATAAAGACGAGAATCGCGCCAGCAAAATAACCGGGCATCATTAGAGGCAGTGTTATTCGCCGAAATATTTGGAACCGTGATGCCCCAAGATTCTCTGCTGCTTCCTCTAAACTCGGATCAACATTTGCCAGTGCAGCAACAATGTTTAGATACATTATCGGGTAAAGATGCAAAGTTGACAGCAACACTACACCCCAGAACCCGCCACCAAACCAGTCAATGGGTTCAGCTTCGGTAAAATCCATCAGATTAAGTTTGGCAAGAAACATGTTTATGCTGCCATATTGTCCGAAAAACTTTTGCATGCCGATGGCACCAACGAAAGGCGGCATTATCATCGGAATTAGAATGATGGAACGCAACAGATTCCGACCTGGATACCGATAACGGGTGAGAAAGTATGACAACGGAAGGCTAATGATGCTCGTCATCAGTGTAACCATTATGCCGATCTTGAAACTGTTGATAACCAGTTCTCTTTTGTTTGGATCGGTTACCATGAGTTCAAAATATTTCAGGGTCAATTTATTTTCAACCCAGAATGCTTCTTTAAAAACATAAAGGAGGGGGTATATAAGGAATATGACAAAAAATAGTGTTGTCAGTCCGAGGATTAGTGTGATGGATGGCGTTAAATCGTATTTTCGCCTAATTTTCTCAATTAAGGTCAGTTTTAGGTGCGGGTTATCTGTTGCCTCTTGGCGATTGAACATCTTTCTCTCCAGCATCACAATGCGCAATACGTTTTACAAATGCTTTTGTAATTATACCCCAGAGCCATTCAATTTTCCAGTAGTTTCTGACTTATCTCAAAAGCCTCTTCTTGTAGGAGCGAGCTCCAGCTCGCGACTTTTTGACGAAAATGTGCCAAAACCCTAAAACTAAATAACCCTGACTGCAACCAGCCTAAACTTAATGGAATAAATCTCGTTAATAAGGCAAACTTAATTTCTTAATCTTCAATTTTTTAAGGGGCAAAATGACTTGGAAAAATAGTGTTACTCTATTTCTATTGGTTGGTACGGTGTTTTTATACCAAATTAACGGGATTTATCGCATTTTCCGGACGGTAGGAGCGGTTTCCTAACCGCTCCATAACTGTCAATTTAAGAAAAAAAGCGTTTGTAGT
>LXNJ01001381.1_pt1 | contig 14618 bp, 11 predicted proteins | sample 809081 | NCBI WGS metagenome assembly LXNJ01 (sample SAMN04870510, study PRJNA318959) | sponge metagenome | biome: sponge; feature: marine sponge reef; material: water | host: Petrosia ficiformis | place: Greece: Milos, Mediterranean Sea | collected 2013-05-29 | depth 5-7 m
CTCGCTTCGGCTTCACCGAGGAGCATATAGAGCGGCGCACGATCAATTTGAAGATGTTCAACTCGTTTCGCGATGGCACGAAGGCGCAGGTGGAGATGACCGCCCTCGCCAATGCCGCGGGCCTCGTACCGGACCGCCGGGGCATGCACGAGCCTTCGGTGAATCTGGAAGACATACCACTTCGCTTCAGTCTGAAGGAAGAAGGCGGGTTGCTCAGCCGGCACGGCGTGGTGGAGCTGGCTAATTCGGTTGCCGCAGATGGCAAGAGCATGCTGCCCAATCCCCTCAAAATGGGCGTGTTTGCTGTTGTCCGTTCGGACCACCCTTTCACCAGGGAAGACTTGGCTTACCACGGTTGTCATGTCGGCGGCGAGGGCAAGAATTTTCTCCTGTACCGGCCCTATCACCTGGTGGCCGTGCCTGCGCCCCTTAGCATTGCTCGCGCTGTTCTTTTCAACGCTTCAAACGGCTCTTGCGCACCTACGCCAACGGCAGAATGTATAACGGTGGCAAAGCGGGACCTGGGCGCCGGCGAGCAGTTGGACGGCGGAGGGGGCTACACAGTCGTAGGCCAGTGCGAAAAGGCATCGGTCGCGCAGAAGGAGGGGTTGCTGCCCCTGGGCCTAGCTGAACGAGGTGTAGTTAAAAGGGCGATCTCCAAGGGAGAAGCCATTGGGTACGGGGACGTGGACCTGAACGAGGATTCCTTCGTGTTCAAAATGCGCAGGTTGCAGGACGGTCTGGCGCCAGGCGATCAGCCGTAGAGGACTGATATGGCGGAACGGCTTCAAGCGAGAATCGGCCTGCTGCCGACAGGACACCACTATTACTGGGAGCAGTATCCCAGGTTAAAGTCGATGGGCCTGGCCATGTACGGCAAACTCAGGGATCTGCTGGATCCACTAGGTGAAGTCGTCGCGCCGGAGTTGGTTGATACGCCGCAGAAGGCAGCCGATGCAGGTGAAATATTTCGCAGCGCTGAAGTCGATCTCCTGCTGATCTTTCCGTTCGGTTACACACCCAGTATGGATATGCTGCCGGCAGTGCGGGGGTTGGATGTTCCGATCCGGCTTCTCAACGCCCACGAGGACCGCGCTTACGATTACGCGGCGGCCGACACGACCGACTATCTCCATCATGAAGGCGTCTGTTGCATCCCTGAATTTGCAGGTGCTCTGAGGAGCCAGGGGCGCCGATTCAAGGTACGGACCGGGCCTTTTGACGACGACCGCCTACGCAAGGAACTGCATGCTGATTTTACCGGCGCGGCGGCGGCCCGCTCGTTTCGCCAGTTGAATGTCGGCCTGATCGGCCAGGTCTACCCCGGCATGACCGATATGCCGACCGACGAACACCGTCTGCTGCGGGTGACGGGCCGGATGCTGGCGCGGCCGGAAGTAGAGGAGATTGAAGAGGCCTACCTGCGGGTAACGGACGACCAGTTGGAAGAGATGTACACCGAGTTTCGGCGAATTTACGCGGTGGATGCCACGGTGACGAACGAGCATATGCGGGTTTCGGCGCAGTTGGCGGTCGCGTACGACGAGGTAATCCGCCGCCATGAACTCGACGCATTCGGCTACTATTGGTGGGGTGAGAAGGCGTTGATTACCCAATTGCGGGCGCAGTCGGGCCTGGCTGTCTCCAGGCTTGCGGCGCAGGGATGTCCCGGCGTAACCGAGGGGGACGTCAAGACGGCGATGGCGATGAAGCTACTGGATTTGCTGGGGGCAGGAGGCATGTTCGTTGAGTTTTTCGCCATGGATTTCGACGAAAACTCCTTTCTGATGGGACACGACGGTCCGTCGAATATTGGCATGGCCGACGGTCAGCCGCGCCTGATGCACCTTGACGTTCACCACGGAAAGTCAGGGCACGGTCTGGGGATCGACTTTGACCTGAGGAAGGGGCCTGCAACGCTCTTGAACCTCACCCAATTTGGCGCGGGAGATACCTTCAAGTTGATTTATACCATCGGCGAGATCGTTGACGGCCCGATTCTAAACATCGGCAATCCAAACGCCAGGGTGAAAGTTGAACGGCCGCTACACGAAGTGATGGACGATTGGTGCCAGGAGGGACCGTCGCATCATATTGCGATGGGGTACGGCGACCATAGCCAAGCGCTGGAAACTTTCGCCGAGGCGATCGGATTCGAGATCGTGCGGGTATAGATATACTGCAGATCAGTGGGAAAAATTTCAACAGGAGACTGGAATGGAATACAGGCGGTTGGGTCGCACCGGTCTGAAAGTGTCGGAAATCTGCTTGGGAACGATGACTTTTGGTCATGGGTCAGACGAAGGGGAGGCTGCGCGTATCGTCGATCTGGCTTTGGACGCAGGCGTGAATTTCTTCGACACAGCCAATTCCTACGCGGACAGCGCCTCAGAAACGATCTTGGGCAAAGTGCTCAAGGGACGTCGGCGCGACGCCGTCGTTGCCACCAAGTTCTTCAATCCGATGGGACCCGATGTAAACAGCTCCGGCACAAGCCGCTTCCACATGATGCACACGGTCGAAGACAGTCTACGACGTTTGCAGATGGACTACATCGACATTCTCTACATACACCATGTCGACACGCAGACGCCCTTGGACGAAACGTTGCGGGTCCTGGACGACCTGGTGAGGCAGGGGAAGGTGCGCTACACCGCCTGCAGCAATTTTGAGGCTTGGCGTCTGATGGAGGCGATGTGGCTCAGCGACCACAACGGATGGGAACGTTTCGCCGCCTATCAGCCGCAGTACAGCCTGGTTGTACGGGATATCGAACAGGAGATCATCCCGGTGTGCGAACTTAAGGGCATCGGCGTGGTGGTATGGAGCCCCTTGGGAGGCGGCTTTCTGACTGGAAAATACAGACCGGGAGAACGTTCGCACAGTGGAACACGCTCGGAGGAGGGGTGGGCCTTTCCGCAGAGCTATTTCGCCGCCAGTGCAGACGAGACACTGACGACACTCCTGGACGTGGCAGCCGAGCTGAACCGAACGCCGGCACAGGTAGCCACGCGTTGGGTTCTGGAGCAACCCGCCATCACCAGCGCAATCGTTGGTGCGCGCACGGTAGAACAGGCTGGTGACAATCTCCTGGCAGGCGGGTGGGCTATGCCGGCAGAAGCGCTCGGCCGTCTCAACGAAGTTTCTCACCTGCCAGACCGATATCCCAAGTCGATGGAACATAATATGCATGAGCGGCGCGACGCCGCTGTGAGGATGCCATCGATGGACAGTGGGACGTGACAGACTACAGTCGTCGCCCTTTTCGCTCGACCAAGCAAGAGTACGAGGCTCTCTCAAGCCTGCTGAGCACTGTTTCGCCTGAAACACGACCTGAGTCAGGCGAGGACCTCAAGCGGGAGGACCTAGACTGGCCAGCGGATTCACTCCTAAGCCGGGTCGCGGCCTATACGCAGAGCGGAGACATGGTGGGAGTAGGCACCTGCTACCAGGCATACTGGCAAGACAGTCCTTCAACGGTCCACTTGCGATTTGACATTCATCCGGACCACTCGCACTTACAGCTTATCCCCGTCCTGTATGGGGGCGTCAAGGACCTGCTGGCTCATGATAAGGGCGAAATCAGGCGGCTGGTTTCCAGGGCCAGGGAAGACGACAGCGACAGAGTCCGATTTCTGCTAAGAAATGGCTTTCGGGAAGAAATACGCTCGCCCTCCTCAATGTTGCGGGTCTCGGATTTCGACGAAACGGATTGCCACAAGGCATACGAGCGGCTAGCCCAAAACAGGATACGCTTGATCACGTTGGCTGAACTATACGAAGAAAATCCGGCATGGAAAGAGAATCTGCGCGATTTGCGGTGGGCGATCGTGCAGGACGTGCCGTCGACTGAGCCGTTTGCCAAGCCGACGATTGCAGAATTCGAGGAAATGGTTTTGAGAGACCCGGCTCTGGATGAAAAGGCTTTTTTCATTGCTCTGGCTGCCGATGGTTCCCTGATTGGAATGAGCAACCTCTGGCGTAACGACCCGGAGGGCAAGCGTCTGGACACAGGACTGACTGGTGTAATCCGGTCTTTTCGACGTAGAGGAATAGCAACAGCACTCAAAATGCGAACGATTCAGTATGCTCAGGCGAGCGGCGCAGAGACGATCCAGACGAGCAACGAGGAAGAAAGTCCGATGTTTGTGCTCAACCAAAGACTAGGCTTCGAGCCAAAACCGGCTTGGGTCGACTTTGTAAGGGAAACGAAGGCTTAGAGATTTTCTCGAATGTTCCGATTCAGGTCATCAGCCTAGGTATACCGAAGTTGAATTTGCTCTTGACATTTCAGTAATTTACCCAGCAGCCAGTTTTATGTCCCGCCACACAAAGGAGATTGCGCTCAATGAGCAATAACAAGGCGCAGGCCGCACAACTTGAGGAGTCGTTAAGTCTTTCGCTGCCCCCGGTGGCGATAGCCTTCACAGACGATGTGCCTGAAGGGATTTCGTCCTATGAGGATGCGGCGCCTGCCGGCTGCTATTTCTGGCAGGAGGCGTCTCAGAAGGTCTTTTCGACGAGTGCCAAGGACCATGAACTGTGTGCAATCGGCGTTCACACTCATAATCTTTCGGGCGCATCCTCGTCGCAGACGGGCGAACTGATGACTGCGCTGGAGGCAATGCAGGGACTCGACTACGTGCGTGAGGAGGAGGCGGCCGCGATTCCGGTCCTCCAGCAACCGGTCCAGAACGCGGTTTACGGTCCACTGGCCGAATTTCCAATGGATGCCGATGTAGTCCTGCTTTTTGCCCATGCTCAACAGAGTTTGATTCTTACCGAGGCGGTAGCCAGAGTTGATGAGGGCGTTCCGCCGGCGATGGGAAGGCCTGCTTGCGCCGTCGTCCCACAGGTTCGAAATGGTGGAACGGCTGCGATGAGCCTGGGCTGTTGCGGTGCACGGGCCTACCTGGACGCGCTTTCAGATGATGTTGCGTTGTGGGCTCTCCCTGGCGACAGTCTCGAGGCGTACTGCAAAGAGATCAGCGGGTTGGCCAAGTCCAACGGGATTCTGACGGTCTTTCACGAGAGGCGGAGAGAGGATGTCGCGGCAGGCAAGAGGCCGAGCGTGCAGGAGTCGCTGGAACGGCTGGCCGATTAGAGACTCGAGAGTAGCGAGATAACCAGGTCATGAAGAGCAGATGGAATGACGAAGAGGCTGTTGAGTTTGCCGGGGATCCCCTCAGCTTGCGTGTGTATTCGTCGCGCCTGCTTGGGAGCGATCCCTCGCTCGTTCTTCACGGCGGCGGCAATACATCGGTAAAGGCGACAGTACAGGACATCTTCGGTGACGAGGAGGAGGTCCTTTACGTCAAGGGCAGCGGCTGGGATCTGGCGACGATCGAGGCGCCGGGATTCTCGCCGGTGCGTTTGAGCGCGTTGCGGCGCATGGCGACTCTGGAGGCGCTGAGCGACAGTGACATGGTTACAGCGCAGAGGGCGGCCCTGACCGATCCGTATGCGCCCAATCCTTCGGTAGAAGCAATTCTACACGCGATCATTCCATACCTTTTCGTCGACCACTCGCATGCAGACGCGGTTGTGGCGCTGACCAACACGCCGGACGGCGAGGCCATCGTCCGCGACCTATATGGCCCGCAGATGATGATTGTCCCCTATGTGATGCCTGGTTTTGTACTCGCACGAACGATTTACGAGATGACGCAGAGTACTGACTGGGATGAACTGCCGGGGATGATTCTGCTCAATCATGGCGTTTTCACTTTCGCTGACGATGCCCGAGATAGTTACGAACGGCACATCGAGATCGTCACGGCTGCAGAAGAGTACATTGAGACAAGGGCAGCGAGCAGTGGCGGGAGAGCAGACAGGAGGCCTGCTTCTGAAGCACCGCTGGTTGAATTAAGCCGGTTGCGGAAGGCAGTTTCTGATGTCAGGGGGCAGCCCGTGCTCGCTTCAATCGATCAAAGCGCGGAAGCGACTGAGTTCGCGATGATGCCGGACGCTCCCAGGCTGGCGACACGCGGCTTGCTTACTCCGGACCATGTGCTCCGGACAAGGAGGATTCCGCTTGTCATATCAGAAGCGGGTGCCGAACAGGATGTTGATGAGTACGTGTCGGCATACTACAGCTACTTTGATCGCCATACGGACGGTAGCCTTTCTCGTCTCGACCCAGCGCCGCGATGGGCCCTGTGGCCCGGTCGGGGCAGCGTATCATTCGGGGCGAATCCAAAGGAAGTTGCTGCGATCGACGACATAAAGCGCCATACCCTGCGGGCAATCGGCTGGTCTGAGGTATTGGGGGGCTGGGAGCCGCTGGGTGAGAGCGAGATCTTCGCAATTGAGTATTGGGAGTTGGAGCAGGCGAAGCTAAAAGGCGCGGGGGCGCCGCCGCCGTTTCAAGGTAAAGTGGTACTGGTCACGGGCGGGGCCAGCGGTATCGGCCGGGCCTGTGTGGAAGCCTTCCTCGGTCAGGGGGCAGTCGTTGCAGCATTGGACATCAGTCCCGCCGTAACGGATCTCTTCGATCCTGATGCGGCGCTTGGAATCAGTTGCGATGTAACTGACGACGACGGGCTCCAAGAGGCGGTGGACCAGGTTGTAGGTCGCTGGGGCGGGCTCGACGTCCTGGTCTGCAATGCCGGCATATTTCCGGCCAGTCAGTCGTTGTCTGAAATGGATGCCAATCAGTGGGACAGAAGCATCCAGGTAAACTTGACCAGCCAGCAACGGCTATTGCAGGCATGTGCACCATTTCTGAAGTTGGGTTGTGATCCGGCGGTTATTTTCATCGGCTCCAAGAACGCGCCGGCGCCTGGGCCTGGAGCAGGGTCCTATTCAGTGGCAAAGGCTGGCCTTACCCAGCTGGCCCGCGTCGCCGCGCTGGAACTGGCCGAGAATAGCATCCGGGTGAATGTGCTTCACCCCAATGCGGTTTTTGACACTGCTTTATGGTCGGAAGAACTGTTGGAGAGACGCGCAGCCAGTTATGGAATCAGCGTTGATGCGTATAAGGCCAACAATTTGTTAGGCGTTGAGATTTCTTCTTCTGACGTGGCTGAGTTGGCTTGCACGGTGGCGGGGCCAGCTTTTTCCAAGACGACAGGAGCGCAGATACCGATAGACGGCGGAAACGATCGTGTGATTTAGGGGTTCCTGCCGTCCTTTTGAAGTCCGTTTGCTCACTGTAGGTATGATTGTTTATTCGTTCTTGGGGGGATTCGCCCCTGGTATTCTTGAAACTGCACCATATCTCTGTGAAAGGTGGGAAGCCTTGTTTCAGAAGCAACTTTGCGCTGAGTTATTTGGGTTGGTATACTGTTTAGGTTGCGCCGTCGAACGAGAGTTGGGCTGGAGGCGCTGGTCCGACGTCTTGGCGGCCAGCGGACCTGGAAGCGGGTTCCAGAACGGTTCTCCCCCTACATTCTATACGAAATCAGGCTCCGAAGGATTTGGATTCTTCAGAGGAGGCCACCATGTTAAGAACCATTAGTCGAGTCGTGCCAATTCTGCTTTTGATCGGCGCAATTACAGCAGGCGTTGTTTTGTTTCAAAGTGGGCATTTCACGCCAGATTTGGCCGCGAGGACTTGGTTAGCCCCTGCAACAGGGGCACAGCCCAGTGCAATCGAGGCACAGGCCAGCATCCCTACTTATTTCGGCTCTCTTGAGGTTACGAAATCACGCGCGGTTACACCTGGCGTGGGTGGGGAAGTGATGGAAGTGTATGTCGAAGTGGGCGACCTGGTTGAAGAGGGACAGGAGCTGTTCAGGTTGGATTCGACGCAGCTGGACTGGGCCGTTCAGCGGGCAGAAATTGCCTTGGAGCTGGCCCGGATTGCACTGTTGGAGATTGACGAGCAGTCGTCTGAAGGCGAGCTTGCCGTCGCCCAAGCGAACCTGGAGCTGGCTAAGTCCAATCTTGATAAATTGGCGACTGGTGGCGTGACCGAAGACGAACTCGCGGCTACGCGCGCCAGCGCCTCCGCCGCGTGGGCGCGTTACAATGAGCTTCTGGCCGGCCCGACCGAGGCCCGCTTGCAGCAACTGCGGGCACATTTGGAGAGGGCGGAGTTGTCGGTAGCGGAGGCTCAGCGGGCATACAATGAGGTCGCTTGGCGGGGGGACGTTGGAAAAACGCCGCAGGCTGCGAATTTGCAGCGTGTGACTATCGATTTGAATGTTGCGCAAGCTTCCTACAATGAAGCGACTCAGCCGGCGCGCGCGTCGGAAGTACAGGCCGCCCTTGCCGCGGCCCACCGGGCCCAACATGCACTGAACGAACTAGAAGAAGGCATATCGGAAGTGGATCTGGCTGTGGGAAGGGCCAGAGTCGCGGCTGCGGAGGCGACTGTTTTGCGGATCATGGAATTGACGACCAGCCAAAAGTCGGCTGAGTTAAGGGTAAGCCAGGCGCTCCTCAACCTGGAAGAGTCCCAACAGCGCTTGGACAGAGCCATCGTTCGGGCGCCGCTGACGGGGGTTGTCCTTTCACTTAACGCCGACGAAGGACAGGTTATCGGCGCGTCTTCGCCCGCTGCTGACATCGGTGATCCTTCTGCGCTGGAGCTTGTAGTGGGGATTCCCCAAGACCAGGTCTTGACCATGTCGGTCGGCGATCCTGTGAGAATCACCCGGTTCGGCAGCGATGGCATATCCGTGCTTTCGACGATTTCGAAGATTTCGCCGATTAGCTTGCCGGGCAAAGGCAACTCTACGTTCCCTGTAACGATCCGACTTCCTGAAGATGGCACGGCGCAGTTTAACCCTGGGATTTTCGTGTCGGCGACTTTCGAGTAAATCAATAGCCCAATTGTGAAGGCAGGACCTCACTATGAGGTTGTGCCTCAGGCAAGACCGCCCTTTGAGCCGAAAGGTTACAGAGGGCGGCACTTTTGATCACACGCAGAGGAACCGAGCCGTGCTATCGGGACGGCAAAGACGGCGTCGCGGCTGCTCGGGTTCCCACCAGTTACCGGGAATGCGTCAACTGCACCCAAAGGAGAGCGCAATGACGAACCGCATTCGAGTGTTGGAGAGATGACCATGATAATACGACTCGTTTTGGGGTTCGCAGCGCTGCTGTACCTTGCGATTACGCAGCCTGGCTTGGTACAGAGCGGACGACTCGGAAACGAGCTAGCCCAGTCGACTCCGATAACACCAACAGTCCTCGCCGTCGTCCGAAATCAGGGTGCCACGCTTCACGACCGGCCAGACGGCGAGCCACTGCAGGATATCGTGGGCGGCTCTCTAGTCACGGCTCGCTTACGTTCTACAGATCTGCTCTGGGTATTGGTCCAGACACGCGATCAATCTGAAGGTTGGGTAGAAGTGAGTACTCTGTTGGCTGCAGGTTTGGGTCGGCTTCCGGTCGAAGTCCCGACGCCGACGCCGACCCTGACACCAGAGCCTACGCTCTCGCCAACGCCGTCGCCTTCGCCAACACCAACGTCGGAAGTTGAATCTGAGTCCATGGAAGCGCCGGAGGTCACGGGAACGATTACGGTTGAGCCAACTTCACAAGGAGAGATGGCGGCGACGCCAGAGGCTACAGTCACGCCGGAGGCGATGGGGGAGGCGACGCCGCTGCCTACCGAAGAAGCAATGCCCGAAGCTACTTCCGAGATGGAAGATGCAGAATCAACGCCGACACCATTCGTTCCGCCAGAAGGTCCAACGGCGCTGTCACTGGCCCGAATCGGCGGAGCCGTCTTGTGGGACGGCGAAGACGGGGCTTTTGTGGAACATTTCAGGGCCGGCACGCGTTTGACCGCGGCATTCAGAACGGAAGGCAGTGATTGGTATTACGTGTATCACGATGAGGGGGCCCACGGTTGGTCCTCGGCAGACGAACTCTTGGTCGTTAGCGGCCAGATTCTTACCGTCAAAGAGTTTACGATCCCATTGGATGAAGTAACGCCTGTGGAGGATGGGGAGGCTGTTCCCGCTACTGAGACGCCTACTCCGACGCCTATCCCGGCCGGCCCGCCCGAAAAGGTCACAGTCACGGTCATTGACTTCGGCCTGCGACTGAACGTACGTGCAGGACCAAGTACTGAATATGACATCATTGCCAAAGCGGTCGCTGGCGTAACCTTTAACGCGCTCGGACGAAACGAATCCGGTGACTGGGTGCAGGTTGCCATTGCCGACCTGCCCAGCGGCAATGGCTGGGTGTCAGCTACTTACGTGACGACTGCAGGTCCGTTTGAAGATCTGCCCGTTGTTGAAGCGATGGAGATGAGCGACGGGTGATGTGAACACGGAGAAAAAAGATTAGGACCCCCGGGCCGCCCGGAAGAGAAGATTCCGACAGGTGACGTTACCTGCGGTCTCCACAGTGAAAAAAATGTGAGGCAAGAGCGATCCTGTGAAAGAAACTGACATTTCACAGGATCGTTTTCTATTTGATCTCCCAGACTAAGGGGCAAGACTCCAGTGGGAACAGACTTTACTGTGAAGACCAGGAAGGCCGTTCGACGGCGTGGATTGGCCCCGCGAAGATTGACTACCAAGGCGTCTAGTCGGGAGCGGCGCGGTGCAACGTTTCACCTGACAGGTCACCCATTTGACTTCAAAACGAGCCTATGTAGATTCCTTGGCGGAGCGGTGTCTTGATTCTCAGTCTAAGTTCAACATTGGTTCGCAGGCGATAGTTCTCTTGCAGACACCATGGAAGTGGTGGTGGGACTGAGACCAAAAACGGGATGGATTCCCTTTTTTTGGGCCGAACCCAGAATGCTAATGCGCATACCAGATTTGGGGTAGGAGCAGTCTTGCGGGAAGGATATGCCGGCGGTGGCTGGAAATGCTTACCGGATCTTTGAGAGACGCGGGGTAAGCGCCAGGCCCGGCTCTAGCGGAGGGGTCCGTTGGTTTAGGGCGCACAGGGCAGGCGCAAGGCCTGCTCCTACAGGTCCTAGGTGGGGGACGACGGGGGTAGGCGCCGGGCGGGGGGCGCAGCGAACTGTGGTGGTTAAGGGCGTGAGACAGCATGTGGGGCGAAGACACTGTTGGCTAGACAAGTCGCCGAAGAAGAATACATATGGTGGCTGGCAAGGGCGGGGCGTTGCGGGGGCGCAGCCCCTGCACAAGGGAGGGCTGAAGGCCCGACCGCCCGAATGTGAGGAGAGTGGAGAGAGTGCCATTGATTGGTCTGACAGAGATTGGAACTGGAATTGGCCGCGGCTTGGTTGCTGGCAGGCAGTACATGAGAGTTCACCTCCAATTTGGAGTGCGCCCGATTTCCCAACGCGATTGACAGAGTCGATCCGCTCCTGTATATTGGAATTCTCACTGGGACACCCATATTCCTCCACGGCATTTCTTTGCCAAGCTATCAGTTCTTAAAGTCACAATTTTTTTCAAGACAGGAGTTCAAGCCATGGGAACCGCTGTCAAGATCGGCGTGATTGGAGCAGGGAGCGCCACCTTTTCTCTGGGGCTCGTTAAGGACCTGTGCCTGACAGAGAGTTTGAGCGGCAGCCACGTAACCTTTATGGATGTGGACGCCGAACGGCTTGAGATGATCCACAAGTTGGCCGAACGGTATGCCGACGAGTTGGGGGCGGATATCACATTTGACCAGACGTTGGACCGCCGCGAAGCAATGCAGGATGCCGACTTCGTGATAAACACGGCCTCGGTCGTAACATACCGTTCGGGGTTGGAGACGCGCGAGCTGATCAAGAAATTCGGCTACGATTGGGATGGTCCAAGTACACTGGAGTACTCTTTCTACAATTCCTCTTTCATTTTGGAAGTGGCGAGAGAGATTGAGGAGATCTGCCCAGACGCCTGGCTGATCCAGTCAGGGAACCCGGTTTACGATGGTTGCACAGCGATCGGCCGCGAGACCAACGTTAAGGTCTGCGGTCTTTGCCATGGCTATTACGGTTACCGGGACATCTGCAATATGCTCGAGATCGACCACACACAGGTCACATGGCAGGCGCCGGGGCTGAATCACAACATTTGGCTGACGCAGTTTGAATACGAGGGTAAGGACGCGTATCCACTGATCGATGAATGGATCGGGTCCAAGGGTGAGGAGTATTGGGCAGAGACTGCCGCCAGCAGGGGTTTGCCTACCGGGAAAACGGGCTGGTCGGGCGAGTTGACGCGGGCGTGGGAGATCGACCTGTCGCGGGCCGCGGTGCATATGTATAGACTCTACGGGCTGATGCCGTTGGGCGACACGACCTGGATGAAGTATATCGGATGGTGGTACCACAAGGATTTCGATGCCAAGCGCTTCTGGTTCGGTGAGCCCTGGGGGGGTCAGCGCTCGCACCTTTCCTGGCCGATGTATGTCGACAACCAGGAGCGGAGAGTGGCACAAATTGCCCGTCTTGCACAGGACCCAGCGGCGAGCCTGGTGGAAAATCTTGGCAGAAACAAGACGATCGAGCAGCAGGTGCCAATTATCGATGCTTTGATCAATGATAAGGAAGGCCAATTCCAGGTGAATGTGCCCAATCGGGGGGCTCTTCCCGGTGTACCGGACGATATTGTTGTCGAGATTCCGGCGGTGGTGAACAAGGAGGGTATCCACCGCGTCAATGTGGAACCGTTGCCGCCCAAAATAATGCTCACTCAGATCCTTCCGCTGGTTCTATCGCTGGAGCGCACGTTGTTGGCGATAAAAACGGGTGATCGATCCCTGCTACTGTGGGAGCTGCTTGACGCCAATGAAACGCGCTCCTATGCGCAGGCGGAAGAGGCGCTGGAGGCGATTCTAGGGCAGGATTTCCACAGGGAGATGAACGAGTATTTCCGCTGGCCCAAGGGGTGGGAAGCCAATGGTATCAGCGGGACACCTGTTCGGGATGATCCTGTGATTCGAGCCGGGGAGGCGGTGGCGGCGGACTGAATGAAAGTAACCGCTGATTAGCAGAGATTCTCCTTTTGGGAGAACCGTGTTAGAGATAGAGAGACTGCGGGGGGCGCGTCAGTGTACCAATTGAGCGTCCCCCGCATTTGTGTTGGAATGTGGGAAGCTGGTGTTCAGGCGGATCAGTTGCATTAGAGAATCGATTGGAGCTGAGGAATGAAGATCGTCGAAGTAGAGACCATTGTGTTGAGGAACACCCCCCCTTATCGCGGCGGGAGTCTGTGGCTGTTCGTGCTACTGAAAACGGATGAAGGCATCGTCGGTCTGGGCGAGAGGCCATCGGGAAATGCGAAGAAACTGGATGCACAGATCAGCTTGATCAAAGATCTGGGTGACCAGTTTGTCGTCGGCGCCAACCCATTTGACGTCGAAAAGCTGTGGCAGACAATGTTCGCCTCGCGTCACGACTATCGCAATCCCGGGTTGGATATGACGCCGGCGATAAGCGCTATTGAAATGGCCTGTTGGGATATCATCGGAAAGGCACTGGGGCAGCCGATTTACAATCTGCTGGGCGGGCGCTTTCATGAGAAACTGCGCGCCTACGCATATATGCCGACGGAAGGCATCTGGGAAAACCCTGAGAAGGCAGGCGAAATCGCCATCAAACTGGTTGAAGAGGGAAACACGGCGTGCAAATTCGATCCCTTCCAGCCGATTTTCCCCAATCCGCAGGACTATCCTTTGAAGATGATTCGGCATGTTGCCAAGATCTTTCAGTGTATACGGGACGCGGTGGGCGATGAGCTGGAGATTGGAATCGGTACGCACGGACAGTTCAGCACGGCAGGGGCGATCCGCGTTGCGAAGATCCTGGAGGAGTTCGATCCGTTCTGGTTCGAGGAACCGGTGCCACCTGAGAACATCGACGAGATGGCGCGCGTTGCCGCGCACACCAGCATTCCTATTGCGACGGGCGAGCGGCTGGTAACGAAGTTCGAGTTTGCTGAGCTGTTAAGAAAGCAGGCGGCGCAGATCATTCAGTTGGACGTTGGGCAATGCGGCGGCATCCTGGAATCGAAGAAGATCGCTGCGATTGCCGAAGCGCATTACGCCATGATCGCCCCCCACATGTACTGCGGTCCGGTTGCGGCGGCCGCAGCAGTGCAGCTCGACACATGCTCACCTAATTTCCTGATCCAGGAGTACAACGGCGGCGGTCTGCACCAGGAATTGTTTAAGGAGCCGATTCGATTCGAAAACGGTTACATCGTGCCGCCAACAGGGCCGGGATTGGGAATTGAACTGGATGAAGCGGTTGTCAAGAGGCAGTCATAGTTAAGTAACAGAGCGGAGGGAAAATTATCCATGGGCAGGTTGAAAGGACAAGTGGCTCTAGTCACCGGCGCGGGACGTGGGCACGGAGAAGCCCTGGCTCTACGGTTTGCTGAGGAAGGGGCGCTAGTTGCAGCATGCGACATACTTCCTGCAGATGAGCTCGACGCAAAGGTTGGGGCCCGGATTCGGGAGGCAGGAGGGGAGGCGCTCTGCTCCCAGACCGATGTTTCGGAGGAAGAGCAAGTCCGGAAACTGGTAGAGCGCACGATCGACCATTTTGGTACGATCCACATTCTGGCGAATGTTGTGGGCATAGCCGGTCCGACTAAAGATGTCTGGCAGATGAGCCTGGAGGAGTGGCGGCATACACTGGCCGTCAATCTCGATTCTGCTTTCCTCGGCTGCAAGTATGTATTGCCCGAGATGATCAGCAAGCGTTATGGTCGCGTCATCAACTTCAGCTCAGGGTCGGGCAAACA
>LXNJ01001382.1_pt1 | contig 14611 bp, 16 predicted proteins | sample 809081 | NCBI WGS metagenome assembly LXNJ01 (sample SAMN04870510, study PRJNA318959) | sponge metagenome | biome: sponge; feature: marine sponge reef; material: water | host: Petrosia ficiformis | place: Greece: Milos, Mediterranean Sea | collected 2013-05-29 | depth 5-7 m
CGGCGTCTGCCATTCCGCCACCTCGGCACGCTCCCACGATTATAGAGGTATGCCGGTGACGAGGCATGGCGCCCCGCGATTCCTTGCCCCCGCTCTCGCACCACCCCTAACATGAGCGTATGACGAATGCTGCGTTCCGTAATCTGCCCGCCGTGAGCGACGTGCTCGCACAGCCTGCTGTCAGCGCCCTGCTGGCTGAAGGCTATCGCCAGGACATCTTGACGAACACGGTGCGCGAGCGCATCGCCGCCGCGCGCGCTGCCATAGCCGAAGGAGCAGCACCGCCGACCGCTGAAGAGGTCGCGCGCGCCGTAGCTGATGCCGCCACACAGGGTGAGGCAGGTTGGCCCGTGCCCGTGCTCAACGCCACCGGCGTCATCCTGCACACCAACCTGGGACGCGCGCCGCTGTCCGCGGAGAGCATCCGTGCCGCCGCCTCTGCCTCCGAAGGGTACTCGACGCTCGAGCTGGACCTGGACGATGGGAGACGCGGCAGCAGGCACGCGGCGGTCGCAGGATTACTGCGGCAGCTCACCGGCGCGGAAGACGCCGTGGCCGTCAACAACAATGCGGGGGCGATGCTGCTAGGCCTCGCAGCCGTGGCCGCTGGGCGCGAAGTCATCGTCTCTCGCGGCGAGGCGAGCGAGATCGGGGGCGGCTTCCGCATACCGGACGTGCTCGCGCAGAGCGGCGCCCGGTTGGTGGAGGTGGGGACGGTGAACCGCACCTACGCGGCGGACTACGAGCGCGCGATCACCGAGCAGACCGCAGCACTGCTGGTCGTGCACCGCTCCAACTTCCGAGTCGTCGGGTTCACGCACGAGCCGTCTTTGGCGGACATCGCGGCAGTCGGCGCGGCGCGCGGGGTGGCCGTCCTCCACGACCTCGGCTCAGGAGCGTTGCTGGACACAGCGCAGTTCGGCATCGGGCACGAGACGATGCCGCAGGAGAGCCTCGCGGCTGGCGCGGACCTCGTGTTCTTCTCCGGCGACAAGCTGCTCGGCGGGCCGCAGGCTGGGCTCGCCGCCGGGCGCTCCGGCCTAGTGGCTGCGCTGCGTGCACACCCGCTCGCTCGGGCGCTGCGCGCCGACAAGCTGACGCTCGCGGCGCTGCACCGGACGCTGCTGCACTACATCCGGGGCGAGGCGATGGAGAAGGTGCCCGTTTGGCGCATGATCGCGGCCACAGAACAGGCACTGGAGGCGCGCGCGCAGGCTATAGCCGAACGCGTGGGGCCGGCCGCAGCGGTCACGCACGGCGCATCGAGGCTCGGCGGAGGAAGCCTCCCGAGCGACGAGCTGCCGTCCCGGCTCGTGAGCGTCGACGCGTCGGCAGCAGGGGGAGCGGACGAACTCGCGCGGCGTCTGCGCGCGGGGTCGCCCGCCGTCGTGGGACGCATCGAGGACGACCGGGTGCTGCTCGATACGCGCACCGTACCGCCAGAGCGCGACGCGGAGCTGGCCAACGCTGTTTCGGAGGCGCTCGCTAGAGCTGCAGACGCCTGAACGACGGCGCGGCAACGGTGATGATGACGACCAACACCAGTCCGACCAGGCCGCCAATCAGCCACGCGACGGACACCCCGAGGCTCGCCGCTATGAACCCGGCTATGACGCCTCCGAACGGCTGCAGCCCTATGTCCACCATGTAGATGCCCATAACCCGTCCGCGCATATAGTCCGGCGTTACGGTCTGCAGGATGCTGTTGTTCGTGGTCATCACCATGATGAAGAAGAGCTGCTGCACGACGAGGATGCCCCAGGCCACCCACCATAGATCGGTCTGAGAGAGCGCCAGGACTGCCAGCCCCGCTCCGGCAACCCCCACCAGCGAAAGGCGCCCCTTATGCCGCACGGCATGGAACCGCGCAACGAGCACCGCGCCGATGAAGCCGCCCACGCCCATCCCGACGTACATGAAACCGAGCAAGGCCCCTTCCGAGTCGCCCAGGTCCTCCGCTACGAACACCGGCATCTGCGTCTGGATGAACGCCATCATCGTAAGCGTCGGCACGACGCTCAGCAGGATGGCGTAGCGGAGCACAGGTTGTCGCATGACGTAGCGCATCCCTTCCATGAGGTCGGCGATCGGCGACTGCTCCTTGCGGCCCTCTCGACCCTCCGCATACTCGGCACGGAACGGCAGCACCAGCAGGACAACTACTCCGTAGACGATAGCTTGCAGGAGGAAGTTCACCTCCGGGCCCAGCAGCGCAATCATGCCTCCGCCTATGCCAGGGCCGATCATGCGCATGGAGTTGAACGCCATGGAGTTCAGCGCAATCGCATTCATCAGCCTGTCCCGCGGCACTGAGTTGGCAACCAGCGATTGCCGCAGCGGGTTGTTCAACGCCCAGCCGACGCCGCTCAGGAACGAGAAAGCGTGCAGATGCCATACCTGTACGACGCCGAATTGGAGGATAGCTACGAATATGAGGGCCAGCAGCGCCATGTAGGTCTGGTCCAGCAGGAGGACGATACGGCGGTCGAACTTGTCCGCGATGACTCCGGCGATGGGTGCGGCGAGCATCGGCAGAGCGCGCAGGCCCAACACGATGGCCACCTGCACCGGCGACCCGGTCATCTCGTACGCCAGCCAGCCGAGCGTCACCTGCTGTATCCAGGTGCCGCTGCTCATGAAGATCGTGCCGAACCAGAGAAGCCGGTAGTTGCGGTAGCGGAGCGCGGAGAACGTTCCCCTCCAGCCCCTGGCTTCCCTCGGATGTTCGGACGGCTCGGTGCGCGGGCGAGGTGCTTGCATGGAGTGCGGTTAAGGTTACCAGCCCCAGGCGTGTCGCGCGTTCAGTGCCGGTGAAGCCGCGTCGCCCGCCTGCCGTACAACCGGGGATGACGTGCCCGCGGCGGGAGACGCTGGCGCCGATGGGAAGGTAACCTGTTCGAGCGATGGTGTACGTTTGGATCGGGGTGGGGGTCGTGAGCGTTTCGCTCGCCTCCATCTTCATCAGGCTGGCGGATGCGCCCCCGCTTACGGTGGCGGCATACCGCATGTGCATCGCCACCGTCATCGTTGCCGCGACGGCAGGCATCGCGGGACGCGGGGGGTTCGCCGCGGTGCGCCGCACCGACCTCCCGCTCCTCGGCGCTTCGGGGATCTTCCTCGCCGCCCACTTCGCGCTCTGGATAACGTCCCTCGCGCACACGTCCGTGGCGAGCTCGGTGCTGCTCGTCACGACGACGCCGGTCTTCGTGGCGGTTGGCGCCCACTTCGCCTCGCCGGACAAGGTTGGACGCCTCACGGCGCTCGCGGTGGCGGTAAGCGTGGGAGGAGGCGTCATCATCGCAGCGGGCGATTGGGCGGAGGGCGAACGGCACCTGCTGGGCGACGCGCTTGCGCTCGGCGGAGCGGTGGCGGTGGCGGGCTACCTGCTCGTCGGGAGGCGCGTGCGGGTACGCATCCCCACCCTGCCCTACATCACCATCGTCTACGCCGCCGCCGCGGTCGTGTTGCTCGTCGCAGCCGTGGCGAGCGGCGCGCCGATGTTCGGCCTCCCCGCAGAGTCGTACTTCTGGATGGCCATGGCGGCGCTCCTGCCGCAGGCGATCGGACACTCGCTGTTGAACTGGGCGCTGGGCTACCTGCCCGCGGTAAACGTCACCATCGCGGTACGCGCGGAGCCGGTGCTTGCGACACTGCTCGCGATCCCGGTGCTCGGGGAGGTCCCGCCGTGGACCGTGCTGCCCGGAGGCGTGTTGCTGCTCCTGGGCGTCTACATGGCGATCCGCAGCGGAGGGCGGCAGCGGGCCAACGTATAATCGGCACGCGATGCTGGCCGAACTCACCGTCCGCAATCTTGCCGTCATAGAGGAGACACGCCTTGCCTTCGGGCCAGGGCTGAACGTCATCACCGGGGAGACGGGCGCCGGCAAGTCGCTGTTGGTGGACGCGCTGGCGTTCGTGCTCGGTGGCCCGACGGACCGTGGGATGATACGGCGCGGCGCGGACTCGACGAGCGTCGAGGCAGTCTTCTCGATCGATGAGCGACACGCGCGCGAGGCGCTTTCCGAGCTTGACCTGGAGGTAGACGAGGAGGAAGGAGTCGCCGTTCTGTACCGCGAGGTGCAGAAGGAAGGACGCACGACCTCCCGCCTGAACGGACGCGCCGTGCCGGTGAGCGTTCTGCGGGCCGTCGGCGGGGTCCTGGTGGACATTCACGGACAGGGGTCTCACCTTTCGCTGCTCGATCCACGCTTCCAGTTGCGGGCGCTGGACGACTTCGGCGGCCTCGCGGAGCAGCGCAACGCCGTTCAACGTGCGGTGGGAGAGACGCTCCGCCTGCGCGGCGAAGTCGCCGACGTCGATGCTGCGATGGGGGCAGCAGAGCAGCGGCGCGACCTGCTGGCATTCCAGGCGGGCGAGATCGAGGCCGCCGCGCCGGTCGACGGCGAAGAAGAGGCGCTGATGCGCGAGCGGAACGTGCTGGAGCACGCCGAGAGCGTCCGCGACGCCTGTGCCGCCGCCTACCATGCGCTGAGCGAGGGGGACCGCAATGCCACGGACCTCGCCGGAGAGGCGCTCGACCTCCTCCGTCGCGCTCCCGGCGCCGCAGAGGCGCTTGCGGACCAGATCGAGGCGCTGGAATCGGCGGTCGCACAACTGAGCGACGCCGCGCGGGAGGTGCGGAACCTCGCGGAGAGTGTCGAGTCCGATCCGGCGCGGCTTGCAGAGATAGAGGAGCGGATAGAACTGCTGCGCCGCCTGAAGCGGAAGTACGGGGGCTCCGAGACGGCCGTTCTCGCGTTCGCCGAGGACGCCCGTGCGCAGTTGGAGCGGATGGAGACCGCGGACGAACGCCGGCAGGAGTTGGAGCGCTCGCTGGAAGAGGCCTCGGGCCGTGCAGGCGCGCTTGCGTTTGAGCTGTCGGAAGCGCGCCGGCATGCGGCGACGGCGTTGCGGGAGGCGGTCGCGGCGGAGCTGCGGGAGGTGGGGCTGGAGCGCGCGTCATTCGGCATTGAGGTCGAGCAAGAGGAGGCGGACGGCGGCCTGCCGGCGCCGGACGGACGCCGCTACGCATCGTCGGGAAACGGGATAGACCGGGTCACGTTCTCGGCGCGAACGAACCCGGGGGAAGAGCCGCGTCCGCTGTCGAAGGTGGCATCCGGGGGCGAGACGTCGCGGATGATGCTGGCGCTCAACAGCGTGCTGCAGATGGCGTCCGGCGCGCCGTCGTTGGTGTTCGATGAGATAGACGCGGGGATCGGCAGCCGCGCAGGAGAAGTGGTGGGGAAGAAGCTGTGGACGGTGGGCCGGCGGGCCCAAGTGCTCTGCGTTACGCACCTCCCGCAGATCGCGGCGTGGGCGGACATGCACTTCCGCGTGGGGAAGGCGGAGCTGGAGGGGAGGACGTACTCGGGAGCGGAGTCGCTGGGCAGCGAGGGACGCGCCGAGGAGATTGCGGGGATGCTGGGCAGCGGGGCGAGCGTCCCGCAGGTCGCGCGGGAGATGCTGGAGCGCGCGGCGCAGGGGAAGCAGACCGGGTAGCCCGCGCTGGAGTGGACGGGTCCGCTACGCGTTCGCCGCGGCAGCCTCGACCTGGGTGTCGCCCTCGATGGCGGCGCTCATGGCTGCGATGGCGACTTCGATCTGGCCGTCGTCGGGGGGTCGGGTGGTCATCGATTGCAGGGCCAGGCTTGGCAGCGTTCCCGCACGCACGATGGCGTTGCCGGCGTGCGCGGCGTTCATGCGTATCACCTCGTAGGAAACGCCCGCGACCACGGGGATGAGGATGATGCGGGAGGCGATGCGCAATGGCAGGTCCGGCGTGCCGAGGAAGGCGAACACGATGATGGAGACGATCATAACGGTGAGCAGGAAAGCGGTGCCGCAGCGTGGATGCGCTGCGGGGAAGAGCCGCACGTTGGCGTTCTCCAGCGGCAGTCTCGCCTCCTGGGTGTGGACCGCCATGTGCTCCGCCGCGTGGTAGCCGAACACCCGCCGGATGCTCGGCATCAGGCCGATGAGCGTCAGGTAGGTGAAGAAGACGCCGAGGCGCAGGATGCCTTCGGCGGTATTGCTCAGGATGGAGTTGTCCGTGAACCGGTCCACGAAACCGTGCGTGATGAGCAGTGGGAGGATGAAGAAGAGGCCGATGCCGAGCACGACGGACGTCGCCAGGGTGAGCGCCATCGCGACGGCAGGGATAGGTTGCTCGTCGTCCTCGGTCTCGCCGGAGGAGACCTGCGCCGACCAGGTGAGCGCGCGCATGCCGACGATGAGCGACTCGGAGAGGACGAGCGTGCCCCGGACGAAGGGGATGCGGCGGAGCCGGTTGACGCTCCACGTGGGGATGGGGCGGGTGATGGTCTTGATGACGCCGGTGGGGTGACGCGCGGCCACGGAGTAGACGTGCCGCCCGCGGATCATCACGCCCTCAATGACGGCCTGGCCCCCGTAGATGGAATGCTGTTGTGCTTGCGCCATGCCCTCACCGCCTTCTCCCCTGGGGAGAAGGTCAGGCAGCGGGTCCTACTGGAGGTTGAAGCGCCGCTTCAGGCGCTCCACGCGCCCTTCGGTGTCGACGATGCGCTGCTCACCCGTGAAGAAGGGGTGGCAGGAACTGCAGATCTCCACCTTTATCTGGGGCTTGGTTGCGCCGATAGTAAACGTGTTCCCGCAGGAGCAGTTCACGACGGCTTCGGGGTAGTAGTCCGGGTGTATCTCTGTCTTCATCGCTCGGGTGTGCTCCGTTATGCCGGCGACACGTTGGCGCGCTTGCGCAACTTGTTGGCGTGGTCGAACCTCACCTGGCCGTCAACCAGCGCGTAGAGCGTGAAGTCCCGACCCATGCCGACATTGACGCCGGGGTGGATCTTCGTGCCGTGCTGGCGCGCAATGATGGTGCCGGCGCGGACGCTCTCCCCCGCGAACCGCTTGACGCCGAGGCGCTGCCCGTGGCTGTCCCTTCCGTTCCGGCTGCTTCCGCCCGCTTTCTTGTGCGCCACGAGTGAGCCTCCTATCCGGCGACGATCTGCTTGATGGAGAGTCGCGTAACCTGCTGCCGGTGGCCGTTCTTCACGTGGTAGCGCACCTTGGATTTGTACTTGAAGACGATGACCTTGTCCGCCTTGCCCTGCCTCGCCACCTCCGCGACCACCTTCGCGCCCTCGACGTGCGGCTGGCCGACGGTCACCTTCTCGCCCTTCGAGACGAGGAGCACGTTGTCCAGTTCGACGGTGCCGCCCTCCTCGCCCGGTAGCTTCTCCACGGTGATGGAGTCGCCCTCCTGGACGCGGTACTGCTTCCCACCTGTTTGTACGATAGCGTAGTCCATGGCAACCCTGAGATTCTATGCGATGGTTCGCCGCGCGGCAAGTGCAGAGCGGCGCTTTCAGGAAGCCCCACCTGGGCCGGGACCCCCGATAGGTCCTGGACCCCCGCAGGAATAAGCTAGGCGTTGCTGTACTTCTCCAGGGCGTCGTCGGTGAAGTTGGCGTTGGTGAAGACCTGCTGGATGTCTTCCAGTTCCTCGATGTTGTCCAGCAGACGCAACGTCTGGCCGGCGTGCGCGGTGTCCAGCTCTATGACGGTGGAAGGGACCATCGTTACGGTGGCCTGCGCGGGCTCGACGCCAGCCTCCTTCACAGCGGCGGCTATCGGCTCCAGTCCGTTCGGCGCGCCGGTGATCTCGAGGACACCTTCTTCCACCTTGAAGTCTTCGGCGCCCGCGTCTATCGCGGCGAGCGCGATCTCCTCCGCCTGCTCCTCCGACAATTCCTCCACCGTGACGACGGCCTTGCTCTCGAATATCCAGGCGACGGAACCGGCCTCCCCGAGGTTCCCGCCGCCACGCGAGAACACGGCGCGGACGTTGGAGGCCGTGCGGTTGCGATTGTCTGTGAGCGCCTTGACCATGATGGCTGCTCCGCCGGGGGCATACCCCTCGTAGACGATCTCCTCGTACGAAATGCCATCGCCGCCCACGCCGAGGCCCTTCTTGACGGCGCGGTCCACGTTGTCCGCGGGCATGTTGGCGGCGCGGGCCTTGTCCATCATCAGGCGCAGACGGAAGTTCATGTTGGGGTCGCCGCTGCCGCCTTCACGCGCGGCGACGGCGATGTCCCTTGCGAGCTTGGTGAAGAGCGCGCCCTTCTTGGCGTCCAGCGCGGCTTTCTTGTGCTTGATGGTTGACCACTTTGAGTGACCGGACATATATGGAGGCTCCTCCAGCATGGATTGGACGCAAGCAGGATAGGACAAACCACGGCTGCGTTCTACCCGCCAGCAGTGGGTCTCGATCTGCGCGCAGGGCGCCGCCGGGGCTTCTTCTTCTCGCGAGGAGGGTGCAGCGCGCGCCAGGCCAGTCCGTCCGGCACCCCGACGGTCATGCGGGCGGCGTTCACGTCCACGCTCACGATGACGTCTGCCGTCGCAGGCAGGAGCAGCTCCGCGCTCTCCGCGGTTACGACGTACACGTCGTTCGCGCCGGTGGCGATAATCTCGGTGAGCGTGCCCATCAACGCGCCTGCTTCGTCCACAACGCTCATGCCGACGAGCTGGAAGTGATAGTAGGAGCCCGGAGGGGCCTCGGGGGCCTCTTCCGTGGGAACGCAGAGCGTTTCGCCGTGCAGGGTGGCCGCTTCGTCGCGCGTGGCGACCTCCGTGAACCGCAGGAGGAGCAGACCGCCAGGTGTTCGCTGCACACGATCGACGTGGAGTTCCCTGTCTCCGGCCAGGAGGCGAGCTCCCTTGCGGAAGCGTTGGGGGTTGTCGGTCTCCGGCTGGACGCGCACGCGGCCATCGCTGCCGTGCGCGCCGAGGATGACGCCTACGGTGATGAGTTGGTCAGGGTGGTGTTGGAACGTGTTGCCGGAGGTTGTCGGCACGGGGCGGAATCAGACGATCTCGAGGTTCGTGCGGGTGCCTTCCTTGATGGCGGCAACGCGGAGCAGCACGCGCATCGCCTGCGCCACGCGGCCCTGTCTCCCGATCACTTTCCCCTTGTCGTCGGGGTGGACTTCCAGCTTGATGACAATCTGGCCGTCCTCTTCCTCCTCGGTGACTTTGACGTCGTCGGGATGAGTGGCGATGGCCCTGGCGATGTATTCCACCAGTTCCTTCATGGGTTACCCCGCTTTCTCGACGACTCCTTGCGTCTGGAAGATGCGCTGGACGGTGTCCGTGGGCTTTGCGCCGACGCCGAGCCAGTGCTGGGCTTTTTCCTCGTTGACCACCACCGTGGGCGGGTCTGTCAGCGGATTGTAGTGTCCAACCTGGTCGACGAATCTGCCGTCGCGAGGCGACCGCACGTCAGCCACCACTATGCGGTAGCTCGGCTGTTTCTTCTTGCCTACTCGGCGCAGACGGATTCGGAGCATAGAAAATCGTCGCCTCCACTAGCGTTGGACGGTACAAGCCCACAGATTCTACCACCCCGATGCGTATTGCGGAAGGGGGGCGCGCCAGGTCAACGGCCCGCGCTCAGGCGGGAGATGAGCGGCTCGGGCAGACCGGCCCCCTCCATCGCGCGCTGCGTCGCGGCGATGTCGTACGCCGTCCGGCGCAGCGACAGCGTGTCTGACTCGCTGTCGTAGACCGCGTAGGCGGCGCGGGGGTCGTGGTCGCGCGGTTGCCCCACGCTGCCCGGGTTCACGACGAGGCGTCCGGCGTCCCGCTCAACCGTGAGGCCGCCCGGCCCGGGGAGCGACACCCCGCGTCCGTCCTCGAACGCGAACTGGTGGTGCGTGTGGCCGACGAGCACATCGCGAGTGCTGACCATTTCGAGTGCGTCCATGGCATCGGCGTAGCCGGTGAGGTACTCCCAGAGCGGGTTTCTCGGCGTGCCGTGCACGAGCGTGAACCCGTCGGCTACGGCGGTGTCGGGAAGATCGCGGAGGAAGGTGCGCGCGTCCTCGTCCAGCTGTGCGCCGTTCCACCGGCAAGCCTCCCGCGCGGCGAAGTTGAACGTGTCCAGGCTGATACGCCCGATCGCTCCGGCATCGTGGTTGCCCTGGATGCAGACAGCGTCGAGCGAACGGACACGCCGCACGGTCTCGAGCGGCCACGGCCCATAGCCCACGATGTCGCCCAGGCACCAGACGCCGTCCAGCGGACTGTCCGCTTCTGCTGCGGCGACAACGGCGTCGAGCGCCGCGAGGTTGCTGTGCACGTCGCTGACGATGAGCGTTCTCATGACCGTCATGCTACTACCGGATGGCGCCCGGCAACGCCGGTTGCGAGCGGTGGGCGTGGGGATGCAGACCTGCGCACCCGCCAGCCATAATGCGCGGCGTCGGCAAACTGGGAAGGAGGCGCCATGACGACACGGAACGCAGGGGTGGAAGAGCTGACCGCACTGTGGGCACGGTTCGGCGCGGAGCTGACGTACGACGGTCTCCCGGAGGCCGTGCGCCGTACGGTCCGCACGGTCACGCTGGACACGCTCGCCACCTCGATCGCAGCCAACACGCTGGGCATCGGCATACCGCAACTGCTCGCCTGGGCGCGGAAGGCGGGAGGAGCCGAGGAGGCATCGCTCATCGGGCTGCCGGACAGATTGCCCGCCGCCGCTGCCGCGATGGTGAACGGCGGCATGGCGCACGCGCTGAACTTCGACGACACGACCGCCGTGGGCTCCGGCCACCTCGGACCAGTGACGCTGCCAACGGCGATCGCGGCTGCGGAGCTGCGGGGCGGAGCGAGCGGCAGGGAGTTCATGACCGCGCTTGCGGCGGGCATGGAGTTGATGTCGCGCATCGGCATCGCCATCACCGCCAGGCAGGGAGCGTTCACGGAGTCGAGGCCGCAGCCGACGCAGATGCCGGGCTGCCTCGCGGCCGCGTTGAGCGCATCGCGCATGCTGGGCTTCTCGCCGCTGGAGACGCACAGTGCACTCGGGCTCGCGTTCATGCAGGCGTCCGGCGGACGGCAGCCCGTGCTGGAAGGGCGCCCCGCGAAAGCGATCTACGCCGCGTTCTCCTGCCAGGCCGGCATGCAGAGTGCGTTGCTGGCGCGTGAGGGGCTGCTGGGCGACTGCGATGCCTTCGAGGGAGATGCCGGCTTCTTCCCCACGTACTACGGCGGCGTGTTCGACCGCCCCGCGATGAGCGACGGTCTCGGCGAGGAGTGGCGACTGCTGAACGTGGGGATCAAGCCATGGCCCACCACCGGCGTCGCGCACGTCTTCATCGAGGCCGGGGCGAATCTGCGGACATCCCGCCTGCAGGACCCCTCGACGATCACGCGCGTGCTGCTGCGGGGCGAGCCGCACATCCGCACGTTCTGCGAACCGCTGCAGACGCGGCGCAACCCGCAGGCGCCAGTGGAGGCGGAGGACTCGATCATCTTCGCGACGGCGCGCGCGCTTACCACCGGCGGCGTGACGCTGGCCGACCTGCAACCCACGCCTGAGGGGTTGTTCGAGGAGGTCGCCTCGCGCATCGCCAACGCGACCGAGTACGAGGTCGACGAGTCGCTCGGCAAGTCCGGCGTCGTGGAAGTGACGCTCGCCGGCGGCGAAACGCTCTCGGAGCGCATCGACGCGCCGAGAGGCCACCGCGACAACCCCCTGACGAACGAGCAGCGCCACCGGAAGTTCCGTGACTGCGCGGTCCACGCAGGAACCCCGCTCAGCGAGGCAACGATCAGCGAGGTCATCGACATGACGGAGCGGCTCGACGAGGTGCCGGATGTCACGGACTTCCTCCGTCTGCTCCGCGGTGGGGCCCGTATGCGTTGACATGGGAGCCTCGCGGGCGTACAACCATCCGCAACCATCTACGACGACGACGAGAGGAAGCCGACGATGCTTTCGACCACCGATAACGAACGACTCACCCGGGTGGGGCCCGGCACGCCGATGGGCGAAGTGATGCGCCGCTACTGGCAGCCCGTCCTCATCTCCCACGAGTTGCCTCACCCCGACTGCGACCCGCTGCGCTTGCGCATCCTCGGCGAAGACCTCGTCGCCTTCCGTGACACGTCCGGCCGCGTGGGGCTGATGAGCGAATGGTGCCCCCACCGCCTCACCTCGCTCTGGCTGGGCCGTAACGAGGAGAACGGCATCCGCTGCGTCTACCACGGCTGGAAGTTCGACGTGGACGGCGCATGCGTGGACATGCCGAACGAGCCCGCGGAGTACGACTTCAGCCGCAAGGTGCGTGTCACCGCCTACCCCACGGTGGAGTTGGGCGGCGTCATCTGGACGTACATGGGGCCGAAGGAGCAGACGCCGCCGGAGCCGTCGTTCGAGTTCACGCGGCAGCCGCAGACGCACCGTCACGCCTCCAAGGTGATCGAGGAGTGCAACTGGCTGCAGGCGCTGGAAGGCGGCATAGACTCCGTGCACTCGTCTTTCCTGCACCGGAAGTTCGGCACCGGCGGCGCGACGGGGCTCGACGGGCTGCGAGCGAAGGCAACCGCCTCCAGGCTGGAGGTGGAACCGACGGACTACGGCTACCGGTACGGGTCGATCCGGCCCATCCCCGGCGAGGACGCGAACTACGTCCGCACCTACCACTTCGTGATGCCGCACATCCAGATCCGGGCGGCGCAGTTGAACAACGACGGCTCCTGGTTCAAGTTCAAGATAGCAGGCCACCACTGGGTCCCCATGGACGACGAGACCACGATGGTGTGGAACTGGTTCTACACGCTGGATGAGCCGCTCTCCCAGGCCGAGCGCGACGAGCTCGCCAACGGGAACGGCCCGGACTACGTCGATCAGACAACGTGGCGCAGCCTCCGCAATCCGCGCAACAACTGGATGATCGATCGCGAACTGCAGCGCACGGACACGTTCACCGGCATAGCGGGCATCAACTCGCAGGACCGGGCCGTGCAGGAGGCGATGAAGCCCATCGTCGACCGCAGCCAGGAGCACCTCGGCCAGACCGACCGCGCCGTCATCACCGCGCGGAAGATGCTGATGCAGGCGACGCGTGCGGTAGAGGACGGCGGGACACCCCTTGGCGCGAACGACTCCTACTACTTCATCCGCGCCATCGAGGAGGTGCTGCCGGACGACGTGCGGTGGCAGGATGCGCTCATGCAGAAGATGTACGTCGGCGCGGCCTAGCACGCCCGGCGGGCCCGCGGATGCGGCGCGCGAAACATTCCACGAGTCGTAACACTCTCTTAACGTTGGCGTAACGGGGACGCAACACTCTGCCCGTACCATGGGTGTTGCAGACGAACACCGGCACGGACATGGGTGGCTCCGCCCTAGATACGCAAAGGAGCGACGGATACGAGGTGTGCCGGACACGCTGTCAGAGGAACGAAAGGCGGGGAGACCCGCCTTCTTCCTGTTAAGCGGCCCTTGCACAGCGTCGTCGCGCCCGGTCCCGTCGTTCTCATGAAGAAGGCGCCCGTCGTTCCTGCGGAGGCCCGCGCTTCAGCGCGCAACCTCGCAGCCCAGGCGGGGTGGGAGCGGAGGCGGCGTCTGATCCCCTCGCCCTGCAAGGAGACCTTTGCATAACTGGCGGAGGGCGGTGGAGTTGTCTGCTCCCTCTCCCGATGGCGGGAGAGGGCTGGGGTGAGGGTTGGAGGAGCGAGGGGGGGATGCCATAGGTTATGCAGAGGTCTATACAGGGGGAGAGGGCTGGGGTGAGGGAATCAGGGGTAGGGTCGTGACCTAGCTGCCCTCGTAGCGAGCGGTGTCCGGGTGGAACGAGAACCACCCGTGCCAGAACGCGGTGATCGTCGGTATCCGCGCCAGCGTCTCCGCTCCGTCCGTTCGGGACAACGCTTCCTCGCCGATCGTCCACTGAGCGCCTCCGGCGTCACGGAGCCCGTCGCCGTCCTCCGTGAACGTCCGGCCGTTCCGCTCGTACACCCTGCCGGTGCCCCAGGGGCTCGATCCCACGATGACGATCTCCCGTCCGCCCACCGCGTCGTTGATGACGGGCTCCGCGGCGAACACGGAGACCGGGTACGCCTTGTAGTCGTCGCCGATACCCACGCCGATGACCGTCTCCTTGGCTTCCAGCGCCTCGTCGCGGTTGAATACCGGGAACATCGTCTCGGGCGATGAGAAATAGTCGAAGTAGAAGGCGGCGGGCTCCCACTCGTGGGTGTATTGGGCTGGCAGGTAGACGCCTGTTTCGATGTCCAGGACGGTTGTGTCCGGGTGCTCGGCCAGCCACTCCTCCCACGTCGTCAGGACGGAGGGGAAGAAATCGAGTCGTATACCGCTGGACGCCAGGGGGCCTGCGATCGGCTCGCCCGTGAATTGGTTCCACAGCGATTCAGTGGTGCGGTCGTACATCAGCTTGTTGCTCTGGTAGAGCATGCCGGACGTGCCGAACGTTGTGGGCTCCCCGTCTATCTTTGCGGAATACACGATTCCGCTGAAGCAGAGCGTTCAGTAGGCGAGCGCGATGGGCTCGCCTCCTAACCGGTCGTTCGCCATCTCGTGCGGGTTCATGATGCGCAGGGGATAGGCGCGATGCTCGCCGTTGATGGAGACGCCAAAGACACGGTCCCGCGGGACCAGGTAGTCCGCTTCTTCAGGGGTGAGCGTGGGAGCGAACTGGAGGTCGGGGATGCCGTCAGTACGTACGCCGCCCCAGACGATCTCGGTCAGGTCGATCCGCTCGGAGCCGGGCACGGAGGTGAGGAACGCCGCCATGCGGGGGTCGATGAGCGCGAGGATGTT
>LXNJ01001383.1_pt1 | contig 14600 bp, 11 predicted proteins | sample 809081 | NCBI WGS metagenome assembly LXNJ01 (sample SAMN04870510, study PRJNA318959) | sponge metagenome | biome: sponge; feature: marine sponge reef; material: water | host: Petrosia ficiformis | place: Greece: Milos, Mediterranean Sea | collected 2013-05-29 | depth 5-7 m
GGTCGCGAAACTGTGCGGCGACGATACGGCCGAACGCGCCGGGCGACTGACACTCAACCCCGTGCGTCACATCGACCCGATGGGCTTGGCGATGGTCGTTCTCGTCGGGTTCGGCTATGCGCGCCCGGTGCCGACGGATCCGCGCAACTTCCGATTCAGACGCGCCGAGTTGTGGGTGGCCGCGGCCGGTCCGGGCATGAACCTGGTCCTCGCTGCCGTGGCCTGGAACTTCTTCCTATCGATGCGCCTGGCAGGCAACGACTTCTTCTACCAGGTGGGGCCGGAGACGTTCTTCGTCCTGCTGGTGCAGGTCAACCTGTTGCTGATGCTGTTCAACCTGATCCCGCTCGGTCCGCTGGACGGCCACTACATCCTCCCGCACCTGCTTCCCGAGCGGGCGGCGCAGGCGTACCGGTACTACAACGCGCGTTTCGGGGTGTGGGCGCTCTTGGCGCTGATCGTCCTCAGCCTGGTGGGCGTTCCCGTGTTCCAGCAGTTGATGGCGATCGGGGGATCGTTGGTCCCGCTGATCACGTTCATCGGCGGCTGATCGTCACCGGGAGCGGACGACGAAGGACTCCGACTCGAGCCCGAGCAACGTGCGCCCGGCGTCCTCGATGAGGTGCGGCGCAACCGTGGCATGCTGGCGCACGACGCGGACGTCGCGGGCAATTCGCTCCAACGGTTCGCCGATTCGGTTAGCAGTCGTGCCCGCCGCTTCGCACAGCGTCTCCACGACCTCCACGGCGGCGCGCGCGGCATCGGAGGCGATGATGTGGAACAGCGCGCGGTCCCTCGGCGCGACCTCGCCGCCCGCGACAACGGTTTCCCAGCTTGCCGCCGTGCGGTCCAGGAGTGCGGCTCGCGCGCCGATCAAGCGCGCTTCGGCGTTGGCGACGGCGCGCTGCGCGAACGGCCGGTCGCGCAGCGTCCGAGTCGTGAAACGCGGCTGCTTGCGGGTCGCCAGGTCCACGAACGCATCGATCGCGGCGCGCGCAATGCCGATCGCCACGGCGGCCTTGTTGTAGGCCAGCCGGTTGCCGAGCGGCAGCCGCAGTTGCGGCGTCGCGGCCGCGTTGCCACCGATCGGCGCGATGATTCGGTTGCCGGGCACGAAAACGTCGTCGAGGCGCACGTCGTGGGAACCGGAACCGCGCAAGCCGCCGACGTGCCAGGTGTCGACGATCTCGAATTCGCCTTCGGGCACAACGGCGTAGCGGTTGCCTTCGACGACCTGCTCGTCGCCGTCGTAGAGGTGCACGGTGGCCCCGAAGATCTGCGCATTGTGGATGCCGCTGACGAACTGCCATTGCCCCGAAACCCGCCAGCCGTCGCCGTCGCGCTGGGCGCGGCCAACGGCCGCGGTCGAACTCGCCATGACGGTCATCGGATCGTCTATGAGTTCGGGGCACCGGTCCTTGAACCCGGGGCCGATGAGGCCGAAGGTCTCGATGCCGATCATGAGGTTCCAGCCGGCACTGCCGTCCGCGCGGGATGCGGCCTCGATGACGCCAATCTGGGTCATGGCGTCGGCGTCCGCACCGTGGATGTCGGGCGTACCGGCGAGGCGGTAGAGTCCGTTCCTGGCAAATGCTTCGGCGACGGGCCGCGGCAGGTGGCGCCGCCGCTCGGCGTCGTCGGCGTGCTGGCGAATCAAAGGCGCCAATGCCTCGGTCTTAGCGATGTGGGTGTTGGTCTGGCTCACCGGCGCGAGTGTATCGCGAACGCCGGGCGTCAATCGGCAACATGCGGTGAAGGACGCGGAGCACGTCTTGCTGCACTTCCGTGTGCACGCCGCCACGGCATGACGGATGCGGACGTGGACGTCCGCGCACCGTCAGGGCGGGCCGACCTCGGCGCGGATGGCGTCATGCGTGTGGCCGAGCACGTCGATGATCGCATCGACGCTGCGTGCGCCGGCTTGGAAGATCGCGGTGGCATTCAGCGCGCCCCACTCGAACCCCATCGCCTTGACCTCGGCAGCCCGGGCGGCCACACGTTCCACCTCCGCGTAGAAGCGCTTCCCAGCGTCGTCCTGGGGTGGCACGTCGAGCATCATCTGGTAGCCGATCTCCGCAGGGTCCCGCCCTGCAGCCTCGGCGTAGCCGGCGATCTTGGCCTTGCACCGGTTAGCCACGTCGGGATCGGTGATCGCGGTCGCGAGCCAGCCGTCGCCGATCTCCGCCGCGCGCCGCAGCGCGCGGTCCGAGCCGCCGCCGATCCAGACCGGCAACTTGCCGCCTTGCGGCGGCTTGGGCTCCATCGCCATGGCGGTGGACGTGTAGAAGCGGCCCTGGAAGTCCACCTGCTCCTCCGACCAGTAGGCGCGCATCAGGGAGATCGCCTCGTCCATGCGCCGGCCGCGGGTCTGGAAACTCTCTTCCAGGGCGTCGTATTCGGATTCCTGCCAGCCTACGCCGACGCCGAGCCGCACGCGGCCGCCGGAGAGGGTGTCGAGCGTGCTGACCTGCTTGGCGACCAGCACCGGTTGGCGCTGCGGCAGTACCAGCACTTCGGTGCCGAGGCCGATCCTCTTGGTGACAGCCGCCACGTAGGAGAGCGCCATGAGCGCTTCCATGATCGGCATCTTGGGCGGATACATGGGCGCATCGCGCCTCGCGGTCGGGAAGCCCATGACGACGTGGTCGAAGACGTCGAGCTGGTCGAAGCCGATGTCCTCGATCGCCTTCGCGAGGCGGGCCACGGCGTTGCCCCCCTCGCGGTAGCTCACGCTCGGGAACTCAACGGCAAGCTTCATCGGCCTACTCTTGGCATACGGAATGCGACAATGTTAGCGCGACGGTGCGCGGACGTCCCCGACCGCACTCCGGCCTGATGCAGGGCGCATCTGCGGGCGAGCACGGTAAGCGTAACTTCGCTGCAACGACTCAACGGACCCAAACGAAACCGGGGCGGCGTTGCTGACAACGACCGCCCCGGCGTTTTGAGGGACTCACACCCTCGTTAGTTCTCAGGTGGTGAGTCTAATGGGGTGTGTGTCCCCCAACAAAAGATTGCACTTGATCACCTCCTTATATCCGCCCAACACGGTATGCGACTATACGCATCGCGCTTGTGAGCGCAACCCTCGATTTCATCCGGGATTCCAAAGTGACAGCTCGGTGCCGTGCCGGTCGTGACCGCGGTGTGTGGACTCGCTCGATCCACGTTGCCGCGCTGTCGTCGGTGGCGCTGGCGACGGCCTGCGCGACGCTCGCGCCCCCGGCCAGTTCGAACGTCGAAGCGGCCTTCGACCGGGCCAAGGCGTCGCCACCCGCGTTGCGCGCCTTCCTGCAGGCGATGCCCAAGGGCGGCGATCTGCACAGCCATCTGTCCGGTGCGATCTATGCCGAAAGCTACCTGCGCTGGGGGGCCCAGGATGGCCTCTGCGTCGACCGGGGCCGGTTGGCACTCGTACGGTGCGATGCCGCGTGCCCACAGGAGGCCGCCGATGCGTGTCCCGACGTCGCGCCAATCAGGACGGCGGTCGCCGACCGGACGTTTCGCGGTCGGCTGATCGATGCGCTCTCCGTGCGCAATTACGAGATCTACGCGCGCAGCGGCCACGATCAGTTCTTCGCCACGTTCGGTGCCTTCGGTGCGGCTGGCGGGCGGCCAGCCGAAATGCTGGCCGAAGTCATGGCCCGGGCCGGCGCCCAGAACATCCTGTACCTGGAACTGATGGTCTCGCCCGGGATGGCGGCTGCCGCGGGCATGCTGGCAGGCCAGGCCTGGGACGACGACCTTGCTGCCATGCGCTCGCGACTTGCCGATGCGGACCTCGATCGCATCGCCGGGGAGGTCGCTGCCGGCCTCGCGGACACCGAGGCGAGTGCCCGCGCCCTGCTCGGTTGCGAGGCGGCCGGGGCGCCGGGCTGCGATGTGACCGTGCGCTTCCTGGCGCAGGTCATCCGGACCCGGCCGGCGGCGGAGGTCTTCGCGCAGATCGTCTTTGGCTTCCGCCTCGCGCGCCTGAGTCCGAAGGTGGTCGGCATCAACCTTGTGGCGCCGGAAGACGACCCCGTGGCGCTCGACGACTACACGCGTCACATGCGGGCCGTGGGCTTCGCAGCGCGCGCCGCACCCGAGGTCGGCATCAGCCTTCACGCGGGCGAACTCACGCTGGGCCTGGTCGCCCCGCGACACCTGCGCTTCCACATCCGCGAGGCGGTCGAAGTCGCCGGCGCCAATCGGATTGGCCATGGCACGGATGTCATGTACGAAGACGCGCCATTCGAGCTGCTGGCCCTGCTCAAGGAGCGGGATGTGCTGGTCGAGATCAGCCTCACCTCGAGCGCGGTGATTCTCGGCGTCGAGGGCGACGATCATCCGTTTCCCATCTACCGGGCTGCGGGGATACCGGTGGCGCTGGCCACCGACGACGAGGGCGTGTCGCGCATCGACCTCAGCCACGAATACCAGCGCGCGGTCGAGACCTACGACCTGTCCTACGACGATGTCAAGGTACTGTCCCGCGACAGCCTGGCGTACGGGTTCCTGGCAGACGACGAGAAGGAGCGGCTGCTGTTGGAATTCGACCGGCGCCTCGCCGCCTTCGAGGCGACGTTCGCGCCGCGCCGGTCAGGGCTCCCTGAGCTGACTCGTCGCGATGTGTTCCAGCGTCCTTAGCCGCAGGTCGTTTTCCACGGCCCGGTATTCCGGCAGCCCGGCGAGGTTGCGGCACTCGTCGGGATCGGCATTGCGGTCAAACAGCAAGTAGGCGCGCCCCTCCCGGTTGAGAGACATCTTCCAGTCGCGCGTCATCAGCATGAACTCGCCGCGGATCTCCGAGATGGCATCGTCGCGGTGCGCTGCACGTGCACCGCTCAGGACGGGAACCAGCGACCGCGCGAACTGCCGGTGTTCGAGTTCCCCGCCCGCGAGTTCGACCAGCGTCGGCCCGAGGTCGCAGTTCTCCACCAGCGTATCGCTGACGCGTCCGCCGTCCCGCGCCGTGGTCGGCGTGCGCACGAGCATGGGCACGCGGACCGAGCCGTCGAGGAAGACCATCTTGTAGATCAGTCCCCAGTCGCCGTTCATCTCGCCGTGGTCGGAAGTAAAGCCGATCACGGTGTTTTCGAGTTCGCCGCGTTGTTCGATGACCTCGATGACCTGGCCGATCTGGTCATCGATGAGGGTGACGTTGCCGGCGTAGTTGGCGCGCATGGCGGCCTCGTCGCCGGGATCGAAGGCCGGCGCGTGTTCGAGCCGGTCGTCGAGCCAGCCACGTGGCCGGGGCTGGTCGCCGGCGCCGCGCGGCAGCGGCGGCGGCATCGCGTCCGGCTCGTACATGCTGGCGTAGGGTTCGGGAGCGTCCCAGGGCTCGTGGGGACCGCCGAAGCTGACCCAGCAGAACCACGGCTCGTCGCGAGCGTAGTCGCTGAGGTAGCGCTTGGCCTGCTGGCCGACGTAGACGTCTGCATAGTCCTCGAGCGGCAGGACCGAAGGGCGCGCGACATGGGGCTTGTTGGCGAAGCGTTCGTCGAAGTCGTCCCGGTAGGCATCGAGCAGCCCCTTGTCCTGCCACATGGCCGTCATGTGGCTCATCACGCGCGCGCTCGCCCGCGGACCACCGATTTCGTCCACGTCGTCGAGCCCGTAGGCGTGGAGCAGGTGTTCGCGTTCGCGCAGGTCGCCGCGGTGGGGGTGCAGGTGGGTCTTGCCGAAGACGCTCGTCCGATAGCCGAGGTCGCGCAACGCGCGCATCCAGGTCGGCGCCTCGGGCGGCATCACGTAGTCCATGTTGTTCCACACGGCGTTGTTGTGCGGATAGCGGCCCGTGGCCAAGGTGACGCGGGCCGGGATGCAGATGGGCGTGGTGGTCACGCACTGCGTAAAACGTACGCCCTCCCGGGCGATCCGATCCAACGCCGGCGTGCGTACCCAGCCGCCGCTGCAGCCCATCGCGTCCCACCGCTGCTGGTCGGTCATCAGGAAAAGAATGTTGGGTTTGGTCATGCTCGTGGGCTACGCTTAAAGGCTCTTGATCACAGGGTGGCCCGGATGCCGGACCGATTTCAACCCGCTGCGGGAGCAGCGGGCCCCGCTACGGGAGCAGCGGACCTCGCTGCAGAGCAAGCGAATCGCATGGGCTCCGAGGCGGGTTTCGTTGCCGCGTTGGACCAGAGCGGTGGCAGTACGCCGAAGGCGCTGGCCCTTTACGGCATCGACGAATCCGGCTATGCCGACGACGAGGAGATGTTCGACGTGGTGCACGCCATGCGCACCCGGATCATCACCAACCCGGCCTTCAACGGCGACCGCATTCTCGGCACGATCCTGTTCCAGAACACCTTGGATCGGGAGGTGAACGGCGTTCCGACCAGCCAGTACCTGTGGCGCGAGAAGCGCATCCTGCCGATTCTCAAGATCGACTACGGCATGAACGACCTCGAAGCCGGCGCGCAGACCATGAAACCGATCCCGGACCTCGACCGCCGGTTGCCGGCCGCGCGGGCCAAGGACGTGTTCGGGACCAAGATGCGTTCGGTCATCCAGGGCGCGAACGCGGCGGGAATCGCCCGCGTCGTGGATCAGCAGTTCGAGGTGGCTCGCGAGGTGATCGGCCATGGACTCGTGCCGATCATCGAGCCGGAGGTCGACATCCACGCGGCGGACAAGGCCGCGTGCGAGGAGATCCTCCGCGACCGCCTGCATGCCGGGGCGGATGCGCTCGACGACGGCCTGGTGATGTTCAAGCTGACGCTGCCCGAGCAGGCGAACTTCTATGCCGACCTGTGCGCGCATCCCAAGGTGCTGCGGGTTGTGGCGTTGTCCGGCGGCTACTCCCGAGAGGTGGCCAACGAGAGGCTTGCGGCCAACAACGGCATGATCGCGAGCTTTTCCCGGGCGCTGACGGAGGGGCTGCGCGTCGATCTCGACGACGGTGCGTTCACCAGCCTGCTCGATCAATCCGTAGCCAGCATCGCGGCGGCCTCCAATACCTGACCCAAAGCGCGATGCCGCGACGCACCTACGCCATCGTCGGCACCGGTGGCCGGCACCAGATGTACCGTGATGCGCTGCTCGGGCGCTTCGCGGACACGGCTCGCCTGGTGGCGCTTTGCGACGCCAACGCGGGTCGTCTCGCCATGTCGCTGGACCTTGCACTCGGCCGGTCGAACGAGTCGGTCGGCGGCTACCCGGCGGAGGACTTCGACGTCCTGCTCGCCGAGAGGCGGCCGCAGACGGTGATTGTCACGAGCATGGACAGCACCCATGACGAGTACATCTGCCGGGCGCTGGCGGGCGGCTGCGACGTGATCACCGAAAAGCCGCTGACCATCTCCGCCGCCAAGCTTCAACGCATCGTCGATACGCGGGCTCGAACCGGGCGCAAGCTGACCGTCGCCTTCAACTACCGATACTCGCCGGTGCGCAGCCAAGTCAAACGGCTGTTGCTCGACGGCGCGGTGGGCGAGATCACCGCCGTCGACTTCCATTGGCTCCTCGATACGCGCCACGGCGCGGACTACTTTCGCCGCTGGCACCGCAACAGGGCCAACTCGGGCGGTCTCCTCGTGCACAAGGCCACGCACCACTTCGACCTCGTCAACTGGTGGTTGCAGAGTGTCCCGCAAACGGTCCACGCGACGGGCGAGCGTCGCTACTACCGCCCGGAGCAGGCCGAACGTCTCGGCCTCGGGGTCCGCGGCGAGCGTTGCCACGACTGCGCGGCCCGCGGCGATTGCCCGTTCCACTTCGACATCACGGCCCGCGAGGGGTGGAAGACCCTGTATTTCGACCAGGAACGATATGACGGCTACCAGCGCGATCGATGCGTCTTCAGCGCCGCGATCGACATCGACGACACGCTGAGCGTGCGCGTGCGCTACGCGAACGGCGCGACAATGACCTATTCGCTCTACGCGTATGCGCCTTGGGAGGGCTATCGGATAGCCTTCAACGGCACCGCCGGGCGATTGGAACACGAGGTGCGGGAGTCGTCGTACGCGAGCGGCGACGGTTCGGTGCCCGGCGCGGCGCTCGGCGCGTCCATCCACGTCTACCCGCACTTCGGCGAGCCCTACGCCATCGAACCTGCGCGCGCAAGCGGCGGTCATGGCGGCGGCGACCGCGTGATGCTCGATGACCTGTTCGCCACGACCGTCGCGCCGGACCCGCTGCGGCGTCGGGCGGACTACCGCGCCGGCGCCTGGTCGATCCTGACCGGGATCGCCGCCAACCTGTCCATCGACGAGGGCCGCAGCGTACAGGTCGGCGAACTGATCTCGGGCCTCGGCCAGCCCGACAACATCCCGTAACGAAAGCACGGTGCGGCTTGCTTCGCCAACGACCGAACCCTAGAATCAGGTCTTTGCTGGCAACGAGCCGATAGGTCCCCCAACGCAAGCCACGGATTCTTGAGGCGAACCGGGGGTGCGACGAGAGTCGAACGATGGAGGAGAGAGGCCCTAGGTGCTGCGGCGTTCCCTATACGCGGCGGCGCAATCTCGCATGAAAGCCACAAACATTGCCGACCCCAACTATTTCCACAAGGTAGTCGACTGCCAATGGGCCTGTCCGGCCCATACGCCGGTACCCGACTACATCCGCCTGATTGCGGAAGAGCGCTACACCGAAGCCTACATGCTGAACTGGGACTCCAACGTATTCCCGGGGATCTTGGGGCGGACCTGCGACCGGCCCTGCGAACCGGCCTGCCGGCGGGTCCGTACGGAAGAAAAGCCGGTCGCCATCTGTCGCCTGAAACGCGTCGCCGCAGACCACAAGGGCGATATCTCCTCGTTCATGCCGCGCGTGCCGACGAAGAAGAACGGCAAGCGGATCTGCCTCATGGGCGCGGGACCGGCGTCGCTGGCCGTGGCCCGGGACCTGCTGCCGTTCGGCTACGAGATCGACATGTACGACCGGGATCCGGCGGGCGGCGGCATGATGCGCAGCCAGATTCCGGCCTTCCGGCTGCCCGCCGACGTCCTCGAGGAAGAGGTGGACCTCATCGTCGACATGGGCGTCAAGGCCACGTACGACTACGAAATCACGAGCATGAAGGACATGCTCGCCATGGACTACGACGCCTACTTCGTCGGCACCGGGGCGCCGCGCGGTCGTGACCTCGATCTCCCCGGGCGCCAAGAAGTCGACGACCACATCTCCATTGGCATCGACTGGCTTGGCAGCGTCGCCTTCGGCCACACGCACTCGATCTCCGGCAAGGTCATTGTCATGGGCGGCGGCAACACCGCCATGGACTGCTGCCGGACGTCCAAGCGCCTCGGAGCGGAACGCGTCACGGTGGTCGTCCGTTCCGCCTTCGAGGTGATGAAGGCGTCGGAGTGGGAGAAGGAGGATGCCATGTCGGAAGGCATCCCCATCGTGAACAACCGCCCGCCTAAGGAGTTCATCCACGAAAACGGCAAGTTGAAGGGCATCGTGTTCGAGTGCGTCAAGCCGGTGGACGACGGCTCCGGGCGCCTGCGCTACGTGCCTACCGGTGAGCCCGACGTGTACATGGAATGCGATCATGTGCTGATGGCGATCGGGCAGGAGAACCACTGCCCGTGGATCGAGCGGGACATCGGCATCGAGTTCGACAAGTGGGATTGCCCGGTGCTCGACGAGGACACATTGCAGTCCACCCATCCCAAGATATTCTTCGGCGGCGACTCCGCATTCGGCCCCGAGAACATCATCTGGGCGTCGGCGCACGCCCACAAGGCCGCCATCTCCATCCACCTGCTATGCCAGGGCAAGGACCTCAAGAACGACCGTCCACCGGAAGGCGTCAACCTGATCAGCCAGAAGATGGGCGTCCACCAGTGGAGCTACGACGCCGAGCACGACGCGTCCAAGCGCTTCATCGTGCCGCACGCCAACAAGCGCAAGGCACTCGACAACATCAAGATCGAGGTGGAACTCGGTTTCGATGCGCGCTTGGGCCTCAAGGAGGCACAGCGCTGCCTCAACTGCGACGTACAGACGGTCTTCACCGAGAACCTGTGCATCGAGTGCGACGCCTGCGTCGACATCTGCCCGATGGACTGCATCACCTTCACGGAGAACGCCGAAGAGCCGGACCTGCGGGCAATGCTGATGGCGCCCGCCGAGAACGCCGAACAGGATCTGTACGTCTCCCAAGACCTGCCAACGGGTCGCGTCATGGTCAAGGACGAGGACGTCTGCCTGCATTGCGGCCTGTGCGCTGAGCGTTGTCCGACGAACGCATGGGACATGCAGAAGTCCGTGATCCACACGCCGCAGCTCGGTTCCTACGCCGAACAGGGCTAGCGGCGCTCCGCCCCAGCAAGGAGCACGGACGTGATACGGCCAAGAGAAATGCAACCTGACTGCGAGGCTAAACCGCGGTCACGCAACCTAGGCCACCAGGGTTAGGGCGACCACCGAGGACACCGAGTTGGCCGAGACTTCCTACAACGACTTCGTCATCCGTTTCGCGAACGTCAACGGGTCCGGATCCGCATCTGCGAACGGGATGTTCGCCAAGGCACTGTTTCGCATGGGAATCCCGGTGGCGACCCGGAACATCTTCCCCTCGAACATCGAGGGCTTGCCGACCTGGTTCGAGGTTCGCGTGTCCGAGAAGGGCTACGCGGGCCGGCGCGAAGGCGTCGACATGATGGTGGCGATGAATGCCGAGACGTTCGCCGAGGACATCGCGTCCCTGGTCCCGGGTGGTTTCCTGGTCTACGACAACTCCAAGGAGCTCGATCCGCGCCTGCGACGCGCGGACATCAACCGTGTCGGCGTGCCGATCTCGCAACTCGTGCTCCCGGAGTTCCCCAACCCGAAGCACCGCGCGCTGTTCAAGAACATCGTCTACCTCGGGGCCCTGTCGGCGCTGATCAGCATCGACTTCGAGGTGATCACCGGCATGGTCTCCGCCCAATACAAGGGCAAGGACGACCTGATCGCACCGAACATCCACGCCCTGGAAATCGGGCGCAACTATGCGCTCGACTACCTCGACTGCCCGCTGCCGATCCAGGTGCGCTACTCGGACGCCGTGGGCGACCGGATCATGGTCGACGGCAACGCCGCGGCCGGCTTGGGCGCGATCTACGGAGGCGCGACCGTGTGCGCCTGGTACCCGATCACGCCGTCCACATCCCTCGCCGAGGCGTTCGAGAAATACTGCAACCAGCTACGCACGGGCAAGGACGGGGAGCGCAACTTCGCCATCATCCAGGCGGAGGACGAACTGGCCGCGATGGGCATCGTCATCGGTGCCGGCTGGAACGGCGCCCGTGCGTTCACTGCCACGAGCGGCCCCGGCGTGTCCCTGATGACCGAGTTCCTGGGACTTGCGTATTTCGCGGAGATCCCGGCCGTGCTGTGGGACATACAGCGCGCTGGCCCGTCGACCGGCATGCCGACGCGCACGCAGCAGGGCGATCTGCTGTCGGCGGCCTATGCATCGCACGGCGACACCCGCCATCCCCTGATGTTCCCGTCGACGCCCAAGGAGTGTTTCGAGTTCGCCGCCGACGCCCTGGACCTGGCGGACCGGCTGCAGACGCCCGTGATCGTGCTCTCGGATCTCGAACTCGGCATGAACGACAACCTGTCGGAACCCTTCGAGTGGGACGACAGCCGCCGCTACGACCGCGGCAAGGTTCTCGACGCGGATGCGCTGGAGGACATCGAGACCTTCGGTCGGTACGTTGACGTCGACGGGGACGGCATCGGCTACCGCACCCTGCCGGGTACGCACCCGGAGAAGGGCGCCTTCTTCACGCGCGGCACGTCGCGCGACGAATTCGCGGCCTACACCGAGGCGCCGGAGGCGTACATACGCAACATGGATCGCTTGCTCGTCAAGTGGGAGACCGCCCGCGGGCTCGTCCCCGCACCCGAGGTGCACGACGAAGGTCGGCGTGCGGCGATCGTGTACTACGGAACCACCGCGCTGCCGATCCCCGAGGCCCTCGATCGGCTCCGGGAGGACGGTGTCGAACTCGATACCATGCGCATCCGCGGCTTCCCGTTCGACGACGAAGTCCTAGCGTTCATCGACAGCCACGAGATCGTCTTCCTCGCCGAGCAGAACCGCGACGCGCAGATGAAGACGCTCCTTGTAAACGACCTGGGCGTCGATCCGGCACGCATCGATTCCGTGCTCTACTACGGCGGCTTCTCGATCTCCGCCGATACGATCTACGAACAGGTCAGCGACTACTTCGAGGCGCGCAAGCTACCGCGGTTGCGGGCCGTGAGCGGTCGCCATGACGGCGCCGCATCGGCGGGGGAGATCGGCTCATGACATTCGTTGCCAAACCCAGGGTCCACCATCCGCAGTTGCCGTTGAACGACCTCGGCCTGACGCGTCGCGACTACGAGGGCTCGGTGTCGACGCTGTGCGCGGGCTGCGGCCACGACTCCGTATCGGCGGCGATCGTGCAAGCCTGCGCGCAGTTGTCGCTGCCGCCGCATCGGTTCGCGAAGGTATCCGGCATCGGTTGTTCGTCGAAGACGCCGAGCTACTTCCTGAGCCATTCGCACGGCTTCAACTCCGTCCACGGCCGCATGCCTTCCGTCGCGACGGGCGCCAACCTCGCGAACCGTGAGCTTTACTGCATCGGCGTCAGCGGTGACGGCGACAGCGCGTCCATCGGCATCGGACAGTTCGCGCACATCGTGCGTCGGCGGATCAACATGCTCTACATCGTCGACAACAACGGCACCTACGGGCTGACCAAGGGTCAGTTCTCGGCGACCAACGACAGGGGGTCGACGAGCAAGAAGGGCGTGCCGAATCTCTACGCGCCAATCGACCTCGTGTCGATGGCGCTGCAGATCGGCGCCACCTTCGTTGCGCGCAGCTTCTCGGGCGACAAGGGACAACTCGTACCGCTGATCCAGGCCGGCCTCAAGCACGACGGCTTCGCGTTCATCGACGTCATCTCGCCGTGCGTCGCGTTCAACAACCACAACGGCTCGACCAAGAGCTACGACTACGTGCGCGGCCATACGGGCAATGTGATCGAGGCCGACTTCATCGCGCCCGGCGTCGAAATCACGGCGGACTACGAGCCCGGCACCGCGGAGAATGTCGCCATGCCGGATGGCTCGACCTTGCGGCTGCGAAAACTGGACGAGGACTACGACCCCCGCGACCGCGTGCAGGCGCTTTCGCACGTGCAACGCGCTGCGGAGGACGGCGAGGTCGTGACCGGGCTGCTGTACGTGGATCCGGACGCCAGCGACTGCCACGAGATCCTCGGTACCCCGCCAACGCCGCTCAACGCGTTGGACGAATCGGTGCTGTGTCCGGGCTCGGACGCATTGGAACGGGTGAACGCCTCCCTGCGTTAGCCCCGCGTCGCCCAAGCTTCGGCTCTGATTGGTCTTAAGTTGCCTAATCCGGCGATTTAGACTACGTTTGGGACTTAAGACGCCTATTTTGGCGATCTAACGAGGCCCCATGGACAACCACTGGAGCGATGCCGCAACGCTGGCTGAACTCGGCAGCCGCATCGCCGCTCGTCGTTTGAATCGGCAGTGGCGGCAAGCGGATCTCGCGTATGAGGCTGGTGTTTCCAAGCGGACGGTGGAACGCATCGAGGCAGGCGTCTCGGTTCAAGCTGTGATGCTGTTGCGCGTGCTGCGCGCATTGGGCCTGCTCGGCGGGCTCGACCAGCTGGTGCCACCCGGTGGCCCGAGCCCGATGGAGTTGCTGGAACTGCAGGCGAGGCGCCGCAAGCGCGGCAAGCGTCGCGGTTCGACCAGTGTGTCGTGACCACGGCCGAGGTCAGGCTGTGGGGGCGCACCGTGGGTGCCGTCAACGTCCCAGGGTCCGCCTCGGCGGCAGCGTTCGAGTACGCGCCGTCGTTTGTCCGCGGGTTGGGACGTAGCACCCTTGGCCATGCCACGCCAACCCGGCGTGTTCCAGTTTCCTGACTTGGTCGGCGAGACGTTCTGCGGCTTGCCGGGATTGCTGGCCGAGTCGCTTCCCGATCACTTCGGCCGCGTGGTCATCGACTCCTGGTTGCAGGAACGCAACCAGTCGCTGCGCGACCTCGATGCGGTCGAGATGCTCTGTTACGTCGGTCGCCGCGGCATGGGCGCGCTGGAGTTCGAACCGGCTTTGGTTGACGACCCGACCGGGCGAGCGGTGAACATCGAGGACCTCGCGCGGCTGGCGGCAATGGCCCTCGGGAACCGCCGCGCGGTCGGCGGCCACCTGGTGGATGGGCAGCCCAACCAGGATGTGTGGCGCGAACTGTTCCATTCCGGCACCTCAGCCGGCGGTGCCAACCCGAAGGCAATCGTCGCGTGGAACGAGTCGACCGGTGAGGTACGGTCCGGCGAGGTTGTCGACGATCAGGATTTCGGCCATTGGATCGTCAAGTTCGACCGGGGCGGGTCGATCGCCGGCGTGGCGCGGGACGAGGGTGCCGTCGAGTTTGCCTACAGCGAGCTGGCTCGCGGGGCCGGGATCGCTATGGCCGAGTGTCGTCTCGAGCGCGCGGGCCGGCGCCGCCACTTCATGACAAGACGATTCGACCGCACACCTAGTGTAGCGTGTCATAAATAAGTTGAAATAATGATTGTTCCGTGCCAATGTCGTGGTTGGGCGTATGGTGGTGTACGCGATGGCACGACCCGTCTCGGTCCTGGAG
>LXNJ01001384.1_pt1 | contig 14596 bp, 10 predicted proteins | sample 809081 | NCBI WGS metagenome assembly LXNJ01 (sample SAMN04870510, study PRJNA318959) | sponge metagenome | biome: sponge; feature: marine sponge reef; material: water | host: Petrosia ficiformis | place: Greece: Milos, Mediterranean Sea | collected 2013-05-29 | depth 5-7 m
ATAATAGTCCGGTCGTCTTCAAGCAGGACCGTTGTCGGGTGGCCGAGGTATTGCCCTTCCTCCTTGTCGACCACAACTTGCCGGTGCGTCTCGTCGGCCAGGTCGATCAGCGGGATCGTAAACCCGCGAGGGACGGCTGCCTCTTCGGCGGGAGCGGGCAGGTCTTCGCCTTGCTGCGTACAGGAAACCAGGCCCGATAACAGAATCAAGACGACAAGAAATGGATAGCGATGGCTATGCATAGGCGGAATCTTCTTCATTTAAAACAGGGTGCGCTTGTCCGGCGGCGTATTGCATCACGCCGTAGGTCCCGTTGGCCCGCCACTGCGGATGTTCGACCTCCAGTTCGGCGGCCCGCTCCGGCGGGACCTCTACCAGCGTATCGCTCTTGAGCGTGCGAAGAAGCGCCAGCGGGGCAGGAAACGGCCCCAGCGCTTCGCTCATGCTCGTTTCGAGCGGCCAGATCGCGTCGTTCGTCGCCCGGCGGTAGTTGGCGTCGCCCTTGCTGATCGCCAGTGTCGCCCCTCCGAGAGCATGTGCTATATGGGACGGCAATTCCCAATACCGCCCGTCCGTGTTCCAGAAATAATCCGCCTGCATGCGAAGGCGGCCTTCCTGCATGTACCCGGAAAGGCGGGCGGAAAGACCGGCGGCGGCCCCTCCACGAGCCGTCATGGCCCGCAGCATGTCGTAAAGGTCTGCGGGGATTACGTCGCTCACCAGGACGGGCAGCATTTTTACGTGAAGCACAATCTCCGTAGCCAACCCCTCCGAAAGGAGCAGATCGGTCCACGCCAGATCCATCGCCTCCTCGGTCCCCGCATTGTCCATAACGATATGCACGGAACCCGGAGTGCGGCCCAGCAATCCCGCCACGATCGCTTCCGACCGGTCCGTCAGAAGCTGTTCGTCGGTCGCATGCACGCCCTGCTCAGCCACGGTCATGATGCTCAGATCGATGCGATTGCCCCACAACATGGCCTTCAGCATACGCGCAAGGCGCTCAGGCAGCGGCCCCTCGAAAGCCAGCACCTCTTCCAGCGTCGTCCACAACGCCTCGGAAGCCATTTCTTCCTGCTTGAAGGGCGCAAACGGGTCCCTGTCCGATTCGAGAAACCCGGTCGCCTCGACCATCATGCGGTACACGAGCATTTCCGCAAACAGCCATTCCGTGCCCAGCCAGGTCTCCCCTTCATGCGACGCGTACCGGGGCAGCCACAATGCATAATCGGGAGCCGGCGCCTCGAAAAGGCGTAGCGGCGCGTTCCCGGCCACCTCGTCCCGGAGCCGTTTCAGCGCGTCCGCCACGGGATCGGCGTACGCATTCCGTACGATCGTGTCGTCGATGATCGAAGGCACCCGGACCCCCATGGAGCGATGCGCAAACGCATTGCTCGTGTCGGTCCGAACCGGAGGCGGCAAATCGTCCCGTTGCATGGCGATCCGCGCTTACAGCCAGAAACTGAAATACAGGTAGATGCAGAGCACGAGCCCCAGCACCAGTACCGTACCCGCCACATCGAGCCAGCCCCAGGAAGAACGGGTTTCGAGCTGTTCTTCGGCTGTGAGCGTTCCCCAGGTCAGGCCCTTCAACTTGCCCAGCGCATCGGCGTCCTTCGCATAGGATAGCGCAACGACAAGGACGACGCTGATGAGAAAGAGCACCCCGGAGAAATAATACCCGTTGAAGGCGCCGATCCCGCCCAGAATGCCCGTCGGCTCCATCACGCCGCTCTGGACCAGCGTCTGGAGCGTAAGCTTCAGCATGCCCAGCACGAACCCGACGACCATGCCCCAGAACGCCCCGTGTCCGTTGATGCGTTTGAAGAAAATGCCCAGCAGGAACACGGCGGTAATGGGCGGCGCCAGAAAACTCTGCACGTTCTGCAGGTAATCGTAGAGCCCCTCGTTGTTTTCCGAAATGACCTTCATGATCGGAATCCACAAGAGACCGAAACCCACCACCACGCCGGTGGCGATGCGCCCGACCCGAATGAGCCGCGCCTCGGACGCCTTTGGACGCAGTTTCTCGTAGATATCGACGGTGAAGAGCGTGGCGCACGAGTTGAAAAGCGACGCCAGCGAACTCATCAACGCGGACAGCAAGCCGCCCACCACGAGTCCTCGCAGCCCCGCCGGAAGCAGTTCCGCCACCATCGTGGGAAACACCATATCGCCCATGAGATTCCCCTCGGCGGATACCGGGATGGCAAGCAGGCCCTGTTGGTGGAGCGCATACCCGATCATGCCCGGCACAAGAAAGATGAACACGGGCCACACCTTCAGAAATCCCCCGAAAATGGCCCCGCGGCGCGCATCCGTCAGCGACCGGGCCGCAAGGGTGCGCTGGATGATATACTGGTCGGTACACCAGTACCATATCCCGACAACAGGCGAAGCGATCATCACCGCCAGCCAGGGAAAATTCGGATCGGAATTGGGCCGCCAAAGCGCAAATTGTTTGGCGTTTTCGCCCACGATGCCCCGCAGCTCGTTCCATCCCCCCAGTTCGGACAACCCGAACATGGTAATAAACGCCGACCCCATGAGCAGAAGCACCGTTTGCAGCACTTCCGTGTACACGACGGCGCGCAGACCGCCGAAAATGGTGTAAACCCCTGTCAGCACCACCGTGACGATGGCGCCGACCCAGAACGCGTTGTCCGGCGTGCCGAACGTGTCGGGAAGAAGCGTCCGGAATACGAGCGCGCCGGCGTAGACCGTGACGGACACCTTCGTGAACACATAGGCGACCAGGGAAACGATCGAAAGTACCCAGCGGGACCGGGCGTCGAACCGGCGTTCGAGAAATTCCGGCATAGTGAAGACGCCGGAACGGTAGTAGAACGACACGAACACCCAGGCCAGCAGGATCATGATCCAGGCATGCAACTCCCAGTGCGCCTGCGCCATCCCGTTCAGGGCGCCGCTGCCTGCAAGGCCCACAATGTGTTCGGAGCCGATGTTCGAGGCGAACAGCGAAGCCCCCACCACGACCCAGCCGACGTTGCGCCCGGCAAGGAAGTAATCCTTGGTGGTCTTTGTCTGGCGTGCGGACCACCACACGATCCAGACAAGCACCATGAAGTAGGCAAATACGATAATCCAGTCAATGGGGGTCATGATTTCGGCGTCGATCTCTTATCCATGACGATATACTTCCCAATTCATGTACTTGTCGAGCGCTTCGCGGACGGCTCCGGCTACACGCGCACGCGTGGCCGCTACATGGTGTTCAAATCCGGCTTCGCACATGTACCGGAGCAATCCCTGCATGTTCGCCACTTCGAACACCCCGTACCCTCCGAAGGTTCGGAGTTCGTCCGACGTGAAAGCGCCCTCTCCCACGTAGGCGCACATGCGGCCCTCAAGGTCGTCCGTGGTAATGCGGGCGAACGTGAACGACCCGGGAGCGACCCGCCCCACAATGGTTCCGTACGTATTCTCCTTGCCGACCGACCCGGCGATGATTTCCTGAAAATCCATGCGGTGCGCGTCCGCCCCCTCGTCCACAAAAAAGGATTTGGGCAGGTTCGAGCAGTGAAATACGACCCCCTTATTCGGATCGTCTCCGTAGTCGTTGTTCCAGTCGAGGAGCGCCGCGGGCACGCGGGCCGCTTCCTGCAACACGTACATGCTCAGCGCCCCCACGATATCCGCCTCGCAGGCGCTCGCCATGAGCCGGTCGCTCATCATGCTCATCGCCGTACAGGGCACCACCCCGTAGAACTCTTCCAGCGAGGTCCAGCACTGAATGGCTGTCGCGGCAAGGCCCTGGTCTTCCATGAACCGGTCGATGCACACGCCCAGCTTGGCCATCTTCAGCAGGCTCTCCCGGGGAATGCCGTCTATCCGCGTATAGGCGCGCATCGCCTCGATCTTGTCGGCGACGGAGGGCTCGTCGTCGTCCATGCGGCGAATCCATCCGAGCAATTCGGACAAATCCAGCGTTTCGACGGAAATACCGGACCGTTCCAGCAGTTTCTCGCTGTAGCGCACCGTATTGAATGCAGCAGGCCGGGCGCCGATCTGGCCCAGGCGCAGGTTTTTGAGCGAGCGCACGACGCGGCAGGTGGCCGCAAAGCGGCGCAGGTCCTCCGCAAACGCCTCGCTCTCGGGGTCCATCGTGTGGCGGCTGGTGAGCGAGAACGGGATGCCGTACTGCCGCAGGTTGTTGCAGACCGATATCTTGCCGCAAAAACTGTCCCGGCGGCTCGACAGCGACATGTCCGATTTCGAATCCGCAAAAGCATGCACAAGAACAGGCACGCCGAGATCGGCCCACCGCAGCACGTTCGCCACGGCCCGCTCGTCCCCGAAATTGGGCAACGTGACCAGCACCCCGTCGATGTCGTCACGGCGGGCGCGAAACAGATCGGCGCACAGGCGCGCTTCCGCAAGCGTTTCCACCGCGCCGTTGTTCGTGGCCTCTTCTGGCGTGATCACGACGTGGATGCCTTCCTTTTCCAGCAAGGCTATAATCTGCCGGCGCCCGGCAGCGCACAGACGATCCGGAAAAAAGCCCCGATTGCCGACGATAACGCCAAGCTTCACCGGATTATCGTTCGTCATATGATCCCGTTCTTCGTATTTTCCATGCGATGTCCGATGCGCATATATCCTGCGCCTGTCCCCCGAAGCAGGATCGTTTCCGCGATCCCTCTACGTTTATCCACATAGAATAAACGACACGCAAGGCAATCTTTCGTAACGATTATGCAACATTCCATCTATGACCTTACGGGACGCGTGGCCGTCGTCACAGGCGGATCGGGGGCACTGGGATCGGCCTGCTGCCGCGGACTGGCCGAAGCGGGCGCCTCGATAGTGATCCTGGCGCGCAATAAAAAGCGGGTCGAGGACGCGGCCCGGACGCTGGAAGAAGCCGGAGCGACGGCGGCGGCGGGCATCCCTGCAGACGTGCTGAAGAAAGATCAGCTTGCGACTGCCCGCGACCTCATCGTCGAACGCTTCGGGCGGGTGGATATTCTCGTGAACGCCGCCGGGGGCAACATCAAGTCCGCTACGCTCAAGCCCGGAGACAGCATTTTCAATATGCCGGAAACCGCCTTCCGGCAAGTCTTCGAACTCAACCTGATCGGAACCGTATTGCCTACACAGGTTTTCGGAGAGCTAATGGGGGCGGAAAAAAACAACGCCAGGGAAGAAGAGACAGAAACCCCGTGCGCCGGCTCCATCGTCAATGTTTCCTCCATGGCGGCGGCCCGTGCACTCACCCGGGTCGTGGGCTATTCCGCAGCCAAGGCCTCCGTCGAGAATTTTACCCGGTGGATGGCCGTGGAACTTGCCCGGATATTCGGCGATGGACTCCGCGTGAACGCCATCGCGCCGGGGTTCTTCATTGGAGAACAGAACCGGAGCCTGCTCCTGAACGAAGACGGCTCGCTGACCGAACGGGGCCGGCAAATCATCGACCATACGCCCATGGGACGCTTCGGCGAGGTGGACGAACTCGCTGGAACGCTCGTCTGGCTGTGCAGCGACGCCTCGCAGTTCGTTACCGGCGTGGTCGTGCCTGTGGATGGAGGCTTCGGCGCGTTCAGCGGAGTATAGCGGAGTATAGCGGAAAATACAGCCGGGTTACTGATTAAGTTCGCCCGTATTGATGATCGGCTGTGTGCTCTTATCGGCACAGAGCACGACCAGCAAATTGCTCACCATGGCCGCCTTGCGCTCCTCGTCGAGCTCGACGATGCCCCGATTGGACAGATCGTCGAGCGCCATCTGCACCATGCTCACGGCGCCCTCAACAATCTGGCTCCGGGCAGCAATGATGGCCCCCGCCTGCTGCCGCTGAAGCATCGCCGAAGCGATTTCCGGCGCATAGGCCAAGTGGTTGATCCGATTGCATACCGTGTTGCGTGCCGGGCCTTGTACGCAAATACGCCCTCGGAAATTCGATCGCCAAGCGCCCGGGGAAGAGCGCCTTGTCAGGTAAGAAAGAGCCCGAAAAACACCTTCGAGCCAGTAGAACACCGCACGTACAGGGAAGTACAGGATGCCTGAAAATGCATGAAACCAAAGTCGGGCAATAGTCCCCTACATCTGCATTTGCTGCATCTCCTCGTCATTCCCGCCGCCTTGTTCGTAGTCCTCGCGTTGCTGGCGCTGCCTGCGCTGTTGCCGTCCGAAGTTGTACGTCAGGGAAAGATTGACCTGACGGGCGTTGAAACTGCGGACGCTCTCATGATAGAATCGGGGCGTTTCGCGCGTGATGTTAAACTGCATCATGTCGAACGGATCGCGGATCTGCAGGCTGAGGCTGGCTCGCTCGTTCAACAACTGCTGGCGCGCGCCAATGCTCACCCTCGAAAACGAACCGATACGACCGTTTTCGATGTCCATGGGCGCTCGGTAGAAATAAGAAAGCTGGACGGATAGTCCCTGCCGAACACTGATCGTGGCGTTGCCGCGCGCCGACCAGCCCCAGGCATCGTTGCCGAGGCTGCTCTCCACGTTAGATCCGTCCGTCTGCATCCGAAAGGCATTGAAGCTGCCGAACGCATTCAGCCGGTCCGTAAGCCGCAGCGTACCGATGGATTCGAAGCCCGACGAACTGCTTGTATCGAAGTTGCGGAACGTCGTAATCGATACTCCCTGATCGTTAATGAATTCGTACCACTGTATCCGATTGATCGTCTTGCGATAATACGGGGTGAGCGTGATGGAAACGGGACCGGCAAAGTGAATGTAACTGCCCTCCATCGAATGCGTGTATTCCGGTTCGAGGTACGGATTTCCCTCACGCCGGGAATACGGGTCCAGGTTGTCGTTGAAAGGATTCAGCCGCCAGGTGCTTGGACGACGGATGCGCTTGCTGTAGCTGAACTTGATCTGTTTCCAGCTCGTTTCGGATCGGGACAATTCCCAGGTCAGAAATGCGCTCGGGAAGAAACTGTTGTAATCGTTCTCGTACCGCTCGTTTACCGTGGTCAAATCGAATGTCGTCCGCGCCTGCTCGTAACGCAAACCGACCTGCGTGCCGAAAGGCCCGAACGCCTGCTGCACGATACCGTAGGCAGCCTGGATATTCTGCCGATAATCGAATGTGTTCGTCCTGTGCGCGTCCGTCAGGTATGCGTTCGCGCCGTGATCGAACGTCTCAACCCCAAAACGGCTGTCCAGCAAATCGATGGACCCCTTGTATCCGGCCTCCAGTTTGCCATTGCCCAGCGGGCGGGTGTAATCCAACTGGAATGAACTCTCGCCGTCGTTCTCCTGCTGCGTCGAACGCTGCATGAACGGATCTACCCCGACGCCGGGAACAACCTCCCCGAGGCGAAGCCCATCCAGCACATAGCTGTTCTTGTCGTCCTCCTTCTCTTTTTCGAACCGCGCCTCCACCTGTAGTTCGTGGCTCCCCGGCGCAATGATTCGGGAAAACGTCAGTCGGTAATCCTGGTTGAAATCCGTCCGGTCTCCAAGACGCGTCCGGTCGTAGCTGTTCATCTCCACCAGGTTCGCATCAAGAAGGCGGTAGGCATTCAGCCCGTCCTGATTCCCGCCGCGCACGCTCAGCCTCGTAGCCAGCGACAGTACGTTCTTGTCGCTCATATTGTAATCGACGCTGGCGCTAAGGTTATGCGAATCGCCGCCGCGCTCGCCCCGATCATCCTGGTCTATCACGGTCAGCGGATCGGCCACGCGATTTTCCTGCCAACGATCCCCTGTCGAGTTGCGCACGCCGTGCCGGAATCCGTAGTTCACGAACGATGAGAACTTGCCTTGCAGAAAATTGAGCGAGCCTCCGACATTGTAACTCTCCTGGGTACCGCCTCCGGCCGTAAGGCTTCCACCTAAACCGAGATCCTGGTCCTTGCGCAATACGATGTTCAGGATACCGGACATGCCGTCGGGTTCGTACTTGGCGGACGGATTGGGTATGACCTCGACCCGATCGACCGTACTCGCCGGCAATCCCTGCAGGAAACCGATGAGCGCCTGCCCGGTCATGGACGTAGGACGGCCATTGAGAAGAATGGCCACGTTCTGGTTGCCCCGCAGACTGATATTGCCGTCTATATCGACTTCCACCGAAGGAATCTCTTCCAGCACCTGGCTGGCGTCGCCCCCGGCGGACACCAGTTGGTCTCTGGTGTTGTACACGGTCCGGTCAATGCCGACTTCCATAAACTCGCGGCGCTCCTCGACAATCACTTCGTCCAGCATCTGCGTATCGGGCATCAATTCGATGGAGCCAAGATCGGCGGTCCATGATCCCGGCACAAGGGCCACATCCGAAATCTCCTCCGTGAGATACCCTACAAAGCTGACCCGGACGTAATATCTTCCCGGGCGAAGCCCTTCGATCAGAAAAGCGCCGTCGGCGTCGCTGATCGCTCCGGTGGTAAGCAAAGAGTCCCGTAGGCTCCACACGGCCACGGAAGCGGACGGAATGGATTCGCGCGTTTCTCCGTCGAGAATGCTTCCGGAAATTTGCGTCGAGGGCATCTGTCCCCCAGGCCTTTCGCCTCTCCCATTGTTACCGAACTGCTGGGCATAAGCCGACTGGACAGGAGAGACGGCAAACAACAGGAAGGCAGCGATAAGCATCGTAGAGCGTAGCATAACGGCAATATCCTTTCAGGGAATGGATGAACTTGTGCAAAGGAACGTCAGAAAACGCCTGCGGCCCGGGTTCCCGGCAAGAAGATGTAAGAATCACACGTATAAGACCTGCAGAACGGGAAATCCATTCCATGAACATCCCCGGCAATGTTTAAAACGCCGTCGCAGAAATCTTGTTGCCTGCATGTATATCGGAGTGACGCGAAAAAAGATGCGAGGCGCGCAAAAGCACGCCTCGCAGTCTTGAAGAATCCTATGTGAATCCGGAAAAGCTCCGGGCACTTTAATCGACCGGCTCAACGTGGCCCGACTGGGCTAAACGCCAGCGGCGAATCCGAAACGAGGCAAGCGCGAACAGGACGCTTCGCTCATTGCAATGTGTCCACAGGGAAAAATACTTCCGGGTTCTCCGGCAAATCGGCGGAGAGCTCCACCTCAATACCGCACAGGGTACCAGTAGTACCTCCTTTCACATCAATATTGTCGTCAATAAGTGTTGCGGAATCCGGGTCGGACCTCAAGGTTACGCTGAGCGTCACATCAGTAGACAGATCCATATCGCACATATCGGATCGATCATCCAGCTTCCAATCCACCATGCCCGTTCCGGTGCTTATTCTCGTAGTGGCAAGCGTCAGCGCATTGTCACCTTCGAGCACCTCAAGGGATACCATACCCTGCTGGCGCATTCCGGACTGGCTATCGAGCGTGAAGGTAGCGTTCTCAACGGTCACCACGCATCTCGATGGAACGAACGAAAAATCGTAATTTGGGATCAACTCTCCGCCATCCGAAACGCTGGGCGTGATCGTACCTTGCAGGTTGATCGAACCTCCCTCGGAACACGCATAGGTCGTATCCACCGGTATCCCTGAAAGCAGATCTTCCGGATTTACCGGCATATCTTCATCCGGAATGGCGCCGGATATCACTTCATTCACCACGGAATCCGTGCCCAGTGCCCGGAAACCGGTGTCGATAGCCTTCAGAAGCGCATTCACCTCCTGCTCCGTCAGCATGTCTTCGGTTTCCACACTGTCGCAGGCGGTTAACGCCGAAAACAGAAAAAGCATACAAACGAATACGCCGTAACGAGATAACATGATGGGCCTCCACGAATTAGGGTGTACGATTCGATGCATAATGAACTAGGCAAATACTATGCCATGAATCTCTTCATCGCATCGCAAACTGCTTTAGAAAGTGCGCGAAGGCTTCAGTATATTAGCCGCTCCACACGGCCTTCTTCCCTTCGATGACCGGTCAGCATGTCCTCGACACTCTTCCGGCCGGCAACCGCCCCGACCCTGTATTTCATCGGCGTAACCACAAAGCAATCTTCCATTGTGCCCATCTTCCCGAAATGGGCCAGGCGCCTCGGACTGGACGATGCGCGCCTCGTGGGCGTGGACGTTCCGATCGGCGCAAGTCCGGATACCTACCGGGACATCGTGGGCTTCATAAAGAACGACCCGCTCTCGATGGGCGCACTAATCACCACCCATAAAATCGACCTTCTCGCGGCGAGCCGGGACCTGTTCGACGAACTGGACCCGTATGCGCACCTGCTCGGAGAAATTTCCTGCATTTCCAAGCAAGGCGAACATCTCGTCGGCCATGCGAAGGATGCTGTGACGGGCCGCCGGGCACTCGATGCGTTTCTTCCGAACGGATACTGGAAAGAAACCGACGCCGAAATCCTCTTCCTGGGAGCCGGCGGCGCTACCGTAGCAACCACGAGTTTGCTCCTGACCGCGCCGAACGACGAACAACCGGCACGGATTACGGTGACGGATGTGGATCCTGGCCGGATACGCAGTATCCAGGCCGTGCACGACCGGGTGGAACACGACGCAAACGTACAGTATCTCCTCGTCCGGGACACGGCGGGCAACGATGCGGCAATGCAGACCCTCCCCGCATGCTCGGTGGTCATAAACGGTACGGGCATGGGCAAGGACCGCCCGGGCTCACCGGTATCCGACGCCGCCGTTTTTCCACGAGACGGCTATGCATGGGATTACAATTACCGAGGCGATTTTATCTTCCTGAATCAGGCGGAGCAATGCCGCCAGGGAGTAAAGACGGTGGATGGCTGGACCTATTTCCTGTACGGATGGACCAGTATCGTCGCCGAGGCGTTCGGGATCCCCATCCCGGAAGAAGGCCCGGAATTCGAGGCGCTCTCGGACATCGCCGCCGCGTACCGGCGCAGGTAACCTGTGGAATAGACACGGGCCAAAACACGTCCGCGTTCCTCTACCGCTCCACGCGCCCGGAACCGGATCCCTTCGCCAGATTTTCGACTTCCTGCACCGAGACCAGATTGAAATCGCCCGGAACGGTCTGTTTGAGGCAGGAGGCCGCTACCGCAAACTCAAGGGCTTCCCGGGAGTCGCTCTTCGTCAACAAACCGGCAATCAGGCCCGCTGCAAACGCATCGCCGCCGCCTACGCGATCTACAAGCCGGATCTCGTAGCGGGTTGAACGTTGCGGCTCGACGCATGCCCCGTCGTCGTGCAACAGGGCGCTCCAGCCGTTCATGGACGCCGAAAAACTCTCTCGCAGCGTAATCGCTACGGCGCGAAATCCGTACTCTTTCTTGAGCTGCCGGGCAAGACCGAAATACGCCTCTTCGTCGAGTTCGGCAGCTTCCACATCAGATGCCCCTGCCCTGAATCCGAGGCTGCGTTCAGCATCTTCTTCGTTAGCGATGCATACGTCCACATACTCCATGAGGGGGCGCATCACGGCCTGCGCTTCTTTTTCCGTCCACAACTTTGCTCGGAAGTTCAGGTCGCAGCTTATGGAGGCGCCAGCGCGACGGGCTGCCCGACAGGCTTCCTCGAGTATCCGACGAGGAGCCTCGCCGAGCGCCGGGGTGATGCCGGTCCAGTGGAACCACGCTGCGCCGTCGAATACGGCCTCCAGATCGACGTCGTCGGGCACAAGCGTCGTTACAGCGCTCCCGGCGCGGTCGTAGAGGACCTTGGACCCTCGCTGACTCGCTCCCGTTTCGAGAAAATAAATGCCCAGACGATCGCCTCCACGTACGATAAACCGGTCGGATACGCCGTAGCGCCGCAATTCGTTGACGCAGGCTTGCCCGATCTCGTGCCCGGGAATTTTGGACAGGAAAAAACTGTCGAATCCGAAGCCGGCCAACGCGACGGCCACATTGGCCTCCCCGCCTCCGAAGGACACATCGAGGGAAGGCGTTTGCACAAAACGCCCATGCCCCGGAGGCGACAGCCGGAGCATGACTTCGCCGAACGTAACCGTTTTCATAACAAACCCGGACGTATTCACTTGCCTACTCCAGTTCCCTGACCCAGATATTCCGAAAACGCACCGGGTGGTCGTGATCCTGCAGGGAAATCGGAAGTCGGTCGGCGTGGGCCTCGTACGGCGGCCGCGACCGATGCCCCGAAGGGCCGGTCATTTCCTCGTGGTTCTGAACCAGTACCCCGTTGTGCAAAACGGTCACGTAGGCCGGAGAAACGAATGCGCCGTCTTCATCGAAACGGGGGCGGCGGAATACGATGTCATAGACATTCCACTCGCCCGGCGCGCTCATCGCGTTGACGAGCGGCGGATACTGGCCGTACAACGAAGCAGCCTGTCCATCGGGATACGTGTCGTTCTCGTAGGAATCCAGTATCTGCACCTCATAGGTTTCCATCAGAAAAACGCCGCTGTTGCCACGGTTCTGATCCTCGCCGTCGGGTGGCATGGGCGCCGACCATTCGATGTGCAATTGCACGTCACCGAAGCCCTGCTTCGTTCGAATGCCCCCGGTGCGGGGCTGCACTTCGAAATAACCGTCGACCACCTTCCAGGGCGCCGGATCGCCGTTGAAGCTCTCCCAAACGGACAACCCTTCCGGAGACGATACGTCCCCGAAAAGAACGATGGCGTCGGAAGGGGCGTGTCCGACCGTCTGATCTGTGCTCGGTATTGCCGGGGAGACCACCATGGGCCGGGGCCGTTCCCTATCGTGTACATCCCAGTCCGCCGGGGTGCGGCTACCCTGCCCTTCGGTGTCCTGGCCAAGCGCCGGCGACGCAGCGAAAAGAACGGCGGCGATAAAAGACATAATGCGTGTCATGGTCAAGGAAGTATATGGAGTTGCAATCCGGCCAGGAACGCCCGACCGGGTGCGGGTTCATAGTAACGACCTCCGAATGCATTGATCGACACGGAACCGCTATACCGGGTATTCAGCATATTGCGCACCTCGACAAACGGCGCAATACGCACCGAACCGGCGGCAAATCCCTCGTGCCCGAGCGACGCGTCGAAAACAACGTATCCGTCGTTGACGGCCGTATTGACATCGTTCGTAAAATACTCGCTTACGGCTTCTGCTTCCACTGTGACCCGAAAGCCCCTCCGATCTGTCCGCACACGCCCGAAAAAACGCTGTTCGGGTACGCCCGGCAAGAGGTTTCCGTTCAAGTCCGCCTCTCGAAAAACGAAACGACTAACGGCAGCAACAAAAACCGCTTCCCAGCGAGGATGCGGGAACCACTGCACCGCTCCCTCAATGCCCCGGTGCGTATTCTTGCCCGCATTCCGGAAAAAATCCCGTCCGAGTTCGTTTTCGAAGGAAATCAATCTTCCGTCCACATTCATGGAAAAAATAGCCGCATCCACGAACAGATGCGCGCTCGGCGCGCCGCGCAGACCAACTTCCACGCCTCTCGCGATCTGCGGATCGAGTGAAGGATTGAATCCACCCGTCAAGTCCGGGCGATTGACGAGTTCCGTGGTCGTAGGCGTCTCGAAGGCAGTGCCATAGTTCGCAAACAGCAGCCATCCGTTTCCCCGCCAGGACACGCCCAGCATGGGGCTCCATGAACTAAAGAGCCTGCTGCCGGATTGGTCGCCATTGGTAAACAAGCGATCGTCCATTTCAAACCGCACCGTTCCATAGCGCAGTCCGGCCAGCACCTGCATTTTTTGCACGGGCTGGAAACCCGCATAGGCAAAGGCGCCTGCCGAAGACACGTTCTCAACCTGATTCAACTGAATCTTTTCACCGGGAACGCCGCGGGCGTTATTGAAATTTTTGCGAATATCGTGTTGTAAAGCTCCATCGACTCCCACGCCCCACCGGATCCGTTCCCTGTCCCGCCGCAGCGCCGCCCGCATTCCCCCCGCCTTCCGATCAAGATCGATATACGCAAAGGACAAGGGGTTATCGAGTTGCCGGCGTACGCCGTAACCGGTTATGCGAAGCGTCCCGAAGTCGGCTTTGCGCTCGAACGCAGCGCCAGCCTGGGCATGAAGGCTCTTCTTGCCGGCACGGGCTTCCTCAAAGGCCGGACGAGCCATGGAGGGATTCGCTTTGAACTGTTCGCGCGTCAGTGAGCCGGGGTGCTCGGTATCCTGCAAGCCAAGGGCAGTCAGAATACGGATATGCGAGGAGGAGCCGATGCGAAATCGGGCGGAGGCTCCGGCACGGCGGCGAATACCGGAGGAATATGCCCGATACCCGCTCTGTGTATGATTCGACGCGTAAAACTGCACGGAATGCGCACCGAACGGCAGCAACCCATCCATAAGTATCCGGCGCTGCCCGAAGGAGCCGGCGAGCGCCTGCGCTCGCAAACGGGGAGCCGAACGAACGCCTTCCGGCGCGGCAGCGCTCGACAGAAAAAGCACGGCTCCGGAACCGTTTCCCCAAAAAAGGGAGGCGGGACTGCGCAAGAGTTCCGTTCGAAGCAGGACGGAAGATTCCACCACATCGAGCACCGTCTGCCCATCCGGCATCGTGAGCGGAATACCATCGAGCACAACCTGCATACCCCGCACGCCGAACGGAGCACGGGCGCCCATACCACGCACGGAGATACGCTCTCCAAGCGCAAAATGGCCACGGTCGTTAATCCACGCACCGGGGAGCGAACGCAGTACGCGTTCCATGGAAAGTACGGAGCGCGGCAACGCGTCCGGGGTATTCGTCTCGACGGCAAGGGCGTATGGAGCCGATGCCGCGTTCGCC
>LXNJ01001385.1_pt1 | contig 14576 bp, 12 predicted proteins | sample 809081 | NCBI WGS metagenome assembly LXNJ01 (sample SAMN04870510, study PRJNA318959) | sponge metagenome | biome: sponge; feature: marine sponge reef; material: water | host: Petrosia ficiformis | place: Greece: Milos, Mediterranean Sea | collected 2013-05-29 | depth 5-7 m
GATCGGATGGCATTCTGCAACGTCTGGACGATATGGTCCTGCGCGACCACATCCTGAAACACGTTGGGCCGCCATTTGCGGGCGATCACACGATAGGCCATTCGGGACAAGCCCCTCACCCGTCCATCAGGTACGCACGAACAGGAAGACAATAACTGGAAGGTACGTTGAAAAGGCCGTGCACCCCGCTTCGGCCTTCAGGCCGGGGAATTCGGAAAGCGCAAGCTCCCGCCAGGGGGCCCGGCGGCACACGGGCCGGGTTGCCTACCGCTGCTACCTTCCGGTCCTGACGGGGTTTGGCAATCGTCCGTTGCGCAGGACCTGGCGATCGACACCGCGTACTGTCCGAATCACGTCCCGGAATGAAAAACCTCAGACGAGGAATTCAACCCCGCTATAGCGGATTGCGGGCTACAGGGCGCCGCTACTTCCCCGTCTAGCACGACCTGATAAACCAGCCGGCAGCCGCAAAGGACCGATGGCTGTGTTCCTGGTGGAGCTGATGGGATTCGAACCCACGACCTCCAGAGTGCGATTCTGGCGCTCTCCCAACTGAGCTACAGCCCCACAAAAAGCCGATTACGCGAGAGGCAAGAAGCAGGACGAGGGCATCCGCTCTTCATGCATCGCTTTTTTCAATTGATATCCCGTCCGCCCTTGAGGCCGATTTCAGCGCCTCCACGCCGGAAAGCACACGTCCGACGGGGTTTACGGGACTGGCCGGCCGGATCTCGTCTCCCTGGCTGGCGGGAGTCGGACCCCAGAAGATGCAGAACGCCTTGCCGGGCGGCCAGTAGGCCAGATCGCCCGCTTCCACGGTTTCCCGAGGGTCCTCCGGGTCGGCGGTGACGGGGATCTGAAAGTAGATCTCGTCGCCCCAGGTGTTGAAGTTGCTGCCGATGGGCAACTCGGCCAGGATCCTTGACGCGGTTTCGGAATCGTTCAATTCCGCATCCAGTTCGATGTCTCCCACGGTTATTCTGATGGATTGGGCCATCCGGTCTTTCCGACCTCGCGATACGCGCCATCCGTGCACGTGAGCGGATCGGCCGGAGCGCGACGCGACGGGTTTCATGGCGGAGAGGGAGGGATTCGAACCCTCGGTATCCAAAAAGGATACACATGATTTCCAGTCATGCCTGTTCAGCCAGCTCCAGCACCTCTCCACGCAGGCGGTTTGCGATTCAAAAATAGCGGCGGATGGCCGACATTCGTCCCGCTGTCTCCACGACCACAACACGCCGCTCTCTATACAATATTAAGATACAATATTCACCCGAAATCCGCAACTTTTTCCAGACCAAATCAGGGTCATCGAAATGCGGATGCGCCGTATGGAATCCGTTGCGGTCTTCGAGCCCGATTTACTTGAATCAATCGAAGTGGGATAAACGAGACGGCGACGGGATAGGGTCTTGAGGACTGCGACAAAACGAAACCGTGAAGTTCAGGCTCCTTCCGACATTCCGTCCACGCCTCAGATCCCCGTTGTACCATTGCCCGTTGTGACAGGTCCAGATCTGAGACATCGCGTGCAAGGGCGAATGGATAACCCGGACGAGAAGGTTCCAAAAACGTGATTGTCTCATAGAAATCGTCTAAAGGTACGAAAACACCATTATTCTACGCCCAAAGTCGCATTCCCCGGTTGCATCAATGTTTCCAGGACAAGACCTCAATTCTCCAACTTCTCTTGTACAATCGCTCCAGCGTACTATGAAATCCACGGCCTTCGACATATCCGGCACCGTCACCGGTCAATAGCACCACAATTCCAGGATTAACTATATGATCCCAACCGTCCTCCATCATGCGAAGTTGCAGCCATTGGTCAGGGGTCTCCTGCTCTCCACCTCCGGAAGTACCTCGATCAAACAGATATACTTCAACGTCCTGATTCTCAAGTCGATTCCACAACTGGTTCATTTCCGGAGGGATGGAACCCGCAGCGTATGCCTTCTCCAACTTTCTATCTGCCTGGGCCAATCGAAACAGATTCTCAAAGTGAATACGTACTCGATAACGTGCAGTAGGATCTCCGTTCAACTCCTCGGCGAGTCGCTGCGCCTCGTAAAACACATTTGAGTTATCCCAATATTAATGAATACATCGCTCATAAGAAAACATACCTCATTTTCGCCTCTTTGTCGTCCGTACCGAAGATTCTCTCATCTACTGCGACCTGCCCCCTATTCAGTCTGAATAGCACAAACGACCGTGTGAGATTTCTGGCGGAGAGGGTGGGATTCGAACCCACGGTACCCGTGAGGGTACACCGGTTTTCGAGACCGGCCTGTTCAACCAGCTCCAGCACCTCTCCGCTCGAATGGCGGGACACGCCGAAAATCCGTTCGCGACACCGGCTCACGTCGGTGCGTCACGCGTCGTTCCGGCGCAAATCTTGAAAGAAACGCTTCAACATCTCCGAACAGGGTTCTTTGAGGACGGATCGACGAACGTCGATCCGGTGATTAAGCCTCTGATCTTCGACAATGTTTCGCAGTGAACCGCATGCGCCGGTTTTCGGATCGTTTGCGCCGAACACCAGGCGGGACACCCGCGCCAGCACGAGCGCGCCCGCGCACATGGCGCACGGTTCCAGCGTCACGTAGACGACGCAATCGGAAAGCCACTTCATCCCCGTCTCCGCAGTTGCCGACCGGATGGCCAGCATTTCCGCGTGCGCGGTGGAATCGTTGTCTCTCAGAATGCGGTTCTGCCCCCGTCCGACGGCCTCCCCATTGAGCAGAATGACCGCCCCGACCGGCACCTCGCCGGAGTCGCCGGCGTCTCGCGCCTCGGCAAGCGCCAGTTCCATTCCTGCTTCGTCCGCGTCGGTCAATTCGCGCACCACCCTGGCGGAAGATCGTCTACTGAATATTCACTGAGGAGCGCGACAAAAATACCGGTTTGCGGGCTCGGCGTCAACCATTTTCCCGGTGAATCGGCGTTGGCTCGAACGGAGGTTTGCAGGCAGGCAGCCAGCCGGATCCGCGATGGCGACTGGGTCATCCGCGAACGCCCAGCCCGGCAATGAAGAAGGGGATCAGCATCTCCCGCTCGTGCAGCCCTCCGTGGCGGCCACCCGCGATATCGGACGGAACGGCGTCGTCACTGTACGCGTGGAACAGGGTGGTGCTGCCGCACATCAGGGCAAGCACGTCGCCGATCCGACCCGGCAGTTCCGGCGCACGCGGCCCGTTTCCCCACAGGCCGTCGGCGAGCGCGCGTGGCGTCTCTACAATGCACGCGGCTCCGGCCAGCCCGGATTCAAGAGCGGACTTGACATCCGTTACCGCGCCGTCACGCACGTGAAAATACGCCGACCGCGCCGTGCCCGTCGGCGGGTATACCGACGTGAGCGGCACGAACCTTCCCCGTTCCGCCAGCGCCTGGAATCCGGGCACCCGGCCCGATTCCATCGCCTGCGTCAAGGTCAGGAAACCCAGCGCGTCAACCAGCGTGATCACCAGCTTCTCCGCGCCGTCCAGTTCCCCGCCCAGGACCTCTTCGGCCAGCCCCGGCGCACCTATCCCGCCGATGCCGAAATGCCGCAACACCGTTGACGCCACGTTCGCCAGACTGTACCCGTCGTACGCCGGCCACACGAACTCATCCGGCAACGTCGCGTCTCCGATACTTGCGGTCCGTCGCAGTCGCTTCAGAATCCGCTGTGCAATCGGGTTCATTCCATCTCCGGCCACTGGGGTGGTCTACAATCAGGACAAGGCACCAAATTAGACCGCCCCGGACTTGATGTCAAGGCCGAATCCCGGCACGAAGACGCCCGCCGGGGCCCCCGTGGCCATACGGGAGAACGGCCCGAGTTGCCGTGTTCGTGAAGGCCGCAGAAACCGATTTTGTGCTTGACACCACAAGCGCCTTGTGGTAATTTCTTCCCGCTTCTGGTACTCAGGGTTCCGGCGTAGCTCAGCTGGCAGAGCGGGTGGCTGTTAACCACTAGGTCGTAGGTTCGAGTCCTACCGCCGGAGCCAATTTTCAGCTGTCATCGCAGGCGACCGGATATCAGACGTGAAGCCCCGCAGGACATATCCTCCGGGGCGTCGTCGTATCAGGAGCGCAATGAACGCCGGATCGATGGACCACAATAACGGCCCTCCATCCTCGCGCCTTACCTGAGCCGCGACACGCGGTTTGGAGCGAAACCGATGACCGCCGGGAAGCCAGCGAAAAACGCAGCAAAAACCGGCAACAAGCCGGTCCTCCTCTCGGGCGGCAACCCTCAGATCGCGAAGGCAGACGGGGACGCTCCGGTGCAGGCCTACATCGCGGCCATGCCCGGCTGGAAGCGCGACCTTGGGCGCCGCCTCGACGACCTCATCGTACGCTCCGTGCCAGACGTGCGCAAGGCCGTGAGGTGGAATTCGCCATGGTATGGCATTGAGGGCCTGGGCTGGTTCGCGAGTTACCACGTCTTCACCCGATACGTGAAGGTAACTTTCCTCAACGGCGCGTTGCTTCGCCCCGTCCCGCCCGGCTCGGGCAAGGACAGGGATTCGCGCTGGATCGACATTTACGAAGGCGAACTCGACAAGGCGCAGATGACTGCGTGGATCCGGCAGGCGGCCGCCCTGCCCGGCTGGCGCGGGTTCTGACGACAGAAAGGGGATGCCGGAAAATATGGATACCTGCCGACTGAGAAGGCTGTTATCGCGCCTGATCGTGCGCCTTGGATGTTTCGTGCTGCTCTGGAATTGCGCCGGCTCCGACGTGGATGAGACGCCCGAACCCGATGATCCTCCGATGCAAGCTGCGAGCGGCCCGACAGTCGTAAACCCGAATCTCGCGGTGGCGGATGAACTCGGTGCGCTTTCCGGCATGAATAAGGAACTCGCCGACGCCGTACTGAAGAAACGCCCATTCCTCAATATGGAAGCGCTGCACTCGGTGGTCGCTACGCACATGAGCCACGGGGAAGCAGAGAAACTCTACGTGCAGATGTTCGTTCCGATCGACCTCAATAAAGCCAGCAACGCGGAGATGCTCCTCGTGCCGGGTGTGGGAGAAAAGATCGCGCACGAGTTTGAGGAGTACCGCCCGTATACGGCCATCGCGCAATGGAAGCGTGAGATGGGTAAATACGTGGACGATGCCGAGATTGAACGCATGGGAAGATACGTCTTCGTGCCCATCGACCTGAACACGGCCACCAGAGACGAGATCCTCGCCATCCCCGGCGTGGGCAGGCGCATGGCGCACGAGTTCGAGGAGTACCGTCCATATACGAGCATGGAACAGTTCCGACGGGAGATCGGCAAGTACGTGGACGACCGTGAGGTCGCACGCCTGGAACGGTACGTAGAAATCCGACCGCAGGATTGAGACCGATCTCCGACGACTTTCAGGCCGCCTGCGCAAAACAAGACCCCGCGACGCAATATCCGCGGGGTCTTGTCGTATCCGGTGCGTGAGGCCCGCTTTCAGCCGGTTTCGTACCGCTGAACGTTGATATCGCCTGCCCGGGCTCGCAGACGCGTCAAAGCCAACCAGTCCTCTTCGCGATACCCTTTCCAATGCGCCGGTTGCGCTTCCATTCGGTATCGCTGCGGTTTTCTTGCTGCAAGTTAAACTTCAAGATTGACCTGGACCCATCGAAGTCATATATAGTAAGTACCCGTACGTAATTCGTACCATTTCCGTTCATATTCCCGCCGTACAAATGGCTGGCTGACCCATCCCGGGGCCGCGGGTTGCATTGATTTCTCCTGGAGGCAGAACGCGTGCATGACTTCGATTTTCTCGGGGATCTGATAATCATACTGGGTTCGGCGGTCCTGGTTGCAACGGTACTGCGCCGCGCGGGCATCCCGTCGATCGCCGGGCTGATTCTCGCGGGCGCCCTCGCGGGACCCACGGCGCTTGGTCTGGTGGACGACACGCACCAGGTCGAGATGATGGCCGAGGTCGGGATTGTCCTCCTGCTCTTCGGGATCGGTCTGGAACTCTCACTGAGCCATATTAGGCGCATGTGGAATGCCATCCTGCTGGGCGGCGGCATCCAGGTGGCCGCCACGATCCTTTGCACCGCGGCCGCCGCGAGCTGGTTCGGCATGACACCCGGGCCTGCCGTGTTTCTGGGCTTTATTGTTGCGGTCTCCAGCACGGCCATTGTGCTGCGAGGGCTTTCGAGCCGGGGTGAACTGGACGCACCGCACGGCCGCCTGGCAGTCGGCATCCTGATCTTCCAGGACCTGAGTGTGGTGCCGATGATTCTGGCGGTGCCGTTTCTGGCAGGTCAGGATGGTACCACGAGGGAAATCGCGGTCGCTGCCGCTACGGGCCTTGCCATTCTGGCCGGTGTGCTTGTTGCAGCCAACCGAATCGTCCCCTACATACTCGGATTCGTTGCCAGGTCGCGAGAGAGAGAACTGTTTGTCCTCACGGTATTCCTCGTGTGTTTCGGAACTGCGTGGGTTCTCTCGATGGCGGGAATATCGCTGGCGCTCGGGGCGTTCCTTGCGGGCCTGATCGTTGCCGGCAGCGAGTTTCGCCACCAGGCGATGTCGGACCTGATCCCCGTGCGCGAAGCCTTCGCGAGCGTGTTTTTCGTATCCGTGGGCATGCTGCTGGATGTCTCGGCAGTGTTCGAGCACCTGCTTCCAACGCTCGGGCTTTGCGGCCTGATTCTGATCGGCAAGTTCGCGATCGTATTCATCATGGGGCTGGTTCTCCGGCTGCCGCTCCGCGTGGCGATCCTTTCCGCGGCCACGCTGTGCCAGATCGGCGAGTTCTCATTCGTCCTCCTGAACGCGGCCTCCGGAACCGGCCTCCTCGGAGCAGCACTATCCCATAACCTTCTCCTCGCGATCATCCTGTCCATGTTGCTCACACCCATCGCCATCGCCTTCGCCCCTCACCTTGCGCTCGGGGTCACCCGAATTCCGTGGCTCAACCGGATTCTGGACGCCGAGCCCCCAGGGGTCGACACGCACGAACCGCACAGCGACCACGTTATCGTCGCCGGTTACGGCCGGGCGGGCCGGGAAGTCTGCCACGCGGCCCGGGACGCGGGGTTCGCCTGCGTCGCGGTTGACGTCAACGTGGACAACGTACGCAAGGCGCACGCGGCAGGAGACCTGGCGGTGTACGGCGACGTCACCCAGCCGGAAGTCCTGGAAGAACTCGGGTGCAGGGATGCGCGTCTGGTTGTGGTGACAATCAACGACACCCGGGCCACCGAGGTTGCCGTCCGCGCGGTCCGGCGCGTGGCCACGGACACGCCCATCATCGCGCGCACCATGTACGACATGGACGAGGGTTCACTTGTGGCCGCGGGCGCCACCCGCGTTATCACGGCCGAGGCGACCACCAGCCACGTTGTCGTCGACACCTGCCTCGCGGAACTGGGGTTGGAAGAGGCTGAGACGTAGACAGGGTTACTCGGCGCGGGGGCGGACCTACCCCCTAACCCCCTTCCAGAAGGAAGTGGGAATGTTGATTGGTCAGTTTACCGGTGAGGCGACTCTCAGCTTACCTCCCCCTTCAGGAGAGGGGGCCGGGAGGAGAGGTGCGGGCACTGAGCCTGTCGAAGGGTCGAAGGGTCGGCGAAGGGTCAAAAGGGCGCCGGAACGCGGGCGCTTCGACAAGCTCAGCGTCCACGCCTGGGCAGGTTCCACTCCATTGTAGCAGGAGCTGTAGATGTCAACTATTCGCTGCTCCTGGCAAGAACGACCCCAATGACAATTCCCATCGGGACCTTATTGTATTGAACATCGGGTCGAAAGTGTTGCAAAATGCGACGTATCGGGATCGGGTTGAATTGCCCTTCGATGCCGAGTTTTATATATTCCATCGGCATCCAATTGATGTACGCCAAGACAACTCGGTCGGACTTGAGGTATAGCCAGGCAAATGACGGCGACCTTCGTACGATTAATTGGATTTCGCTGGTCCTGATGGATATCAGGAAGTGGCGCACCGAAGACAAGAGATGAAAGCGACGCGTTATTTCCGCGAGAGGGTTTTCAGTCGGTGCGGGGCCGTTGGATCTGCTGACGTGAAGCGTGTATTCAATCCTTCAATAACACTTGGAGTGGCGTGGGATGACGTATTTGGCGCAAGGGGTGAAAAATGACGCGCAATTTGAAGCACGACATGTCGGCTGGCGACGTACGGGAAATGGAACGATCACGACGCGCGCGTAAAACGTGGATCTTTCGCGGGATCCGCTGGGCAGCTGGAGCTCTGCTCTTCCTTGTCATCGTCGTACCAATGACGGCGGCAGCGGAGGGGCGAAAGCTGAAGCTCGTGTCAACGGCGTGGTCGCCGTTCACGAACGCACCGGGTCAGCCGCGTTTCGCCCTGGACCTGGTCGAGGAGGCTCTGAAACGCATTGGAGTCATCGCCGAGACGGTCATTGTGGGCGAGGCCTTGTTGACACCCTCGCTGCATGGCGGCGAGTTCGACGGAAGCGCGGCCTTGTGGAAGGACGCGGAACGTGAACGCGTTCTGGTTTACTCGCAGCCGTATCTCGAGAACCGGTTGATCCTCGTTGGGCGGCAGGGCAACGACGTGTCCGCGGCCTCTTTGGCCGACCTCGCCGGCAAGCGGATCGCCCTGGTGGCCGGATTCGCCTATGGCGAGGCAGTGGAAGCGAAGGACGGGCCGATCATCGTCGGCTCGGACAGCGAAGAGAACAGCGTCGCAAAACTCCTCAATGGCGAGGTGGACTACACCCTGATGGACGAACTGGTCATCCAGTATATCGTCAGCAACCACGGGGAAGCAGCTCGAACGCGCCTGGCATTCGGCTCAACGCCGCTGATCATACGATCGCTTCACGTGGCCGTGCGCCGTTCGCTTCCGGACGCTGTGTCGATTGTCTCCCGATTCAACGCCGAGTTACGCGGAATGATCGCCGACCGCAGCTACCATCGCCTGCTCCATCTCGACTGGATTCGCGCGGACGTGGACGGCGACGGTCTCATGGAGCACGTGCCTCGCCGTGACCAGACCGCACCTCGCGCGCCAGAGCGTTCTTACGACCTCTTCGCGCCGGGTGGTCCGGCCACGAAGCCCGGCACGACGCGGCGTTTCTACTTCGGCGGCAAGATCTACAAAGGCTGGTCCAGAGTGCCCGACCAATTCAAGGCAAAGGACTTCACGAAATCCGATCCGGGCCGCCTCAAAGTCGAAATCTTCTCCTTCGAGTTTTAGCTGTGGCGAGCCCTGTCGGCCAGGATGGGTGAAGGATGCTGAGTACCCTCCCCTTCCGGCCTTGCGGGCCTTTCCCCTGCTACTGCCCACTGCCGGGCACCCCGGCAAGGCGTGGGTTGTGCTTACGAGGTGATGGCGCATTGTCAGATCGCGAAGGCCGTTCCTCCCTCTGCATTCCGGCAGAAGAACGATGAAAGTGGCAGACAGGAATGTCTGCCCCACCTTCACACCCGCTTCCGACATGCCTCGATCAGCGTACCGAGCGGGTGTCTGTCTGGGGGGAACCAGAAGATCGTGTACCGGCGAACAGTTTTAGCAACTACCGTCCTCGCGTTTCTCTTGCTTGCCTCGGCGGGTCTGGCGGCAGAACAAGGCGACGTGGACGTGGAGGATCTTCGGCGGCGCGCCCTGAAAGGCGAGGCCGAAGCGCAATACCTGCTTGGGATCATGTCCGCCAACGCCCTTGGCGCCAAACAGGACTTCGCGGAGGCGGTCCGATGGTACCGTCTCGCCGCCAGGCAGGGTCATGCGGCGGCGCAGACCGGCCTCGGGTGGATGTACGCACACGGCCTGGGGCTGAAAAGGGACGACGCACAGGCAGTCAGATGGTACCGTGCCGCAGCCTCTCAAGGACACGCCGACGCCCGGTTCAACCTTGGAACGGCTTACGCCCGTGGCCGCGGCGTGCAGAGAGATCTCGCGAAAGCGGTTGAATATTACCGCTTTGCGGCGGACCAGAGCCACGCCGGCGCGCAATACCTCCTCGGGATTACGTACGCCAACGCCCGCGGGGTGCCCCGTGACTATGCGGAGGCGTTCAGGTGGTTCCGCCGCGCTGTCGATCAGGGCTTTGCACGAGCGCGATCCCAAATCGGGATGATGTACGCCATGGGTCTGGGCGTGGAGCGGGACGACATCGCAGCCCACGCCCATTGCAGTCTGGCCGCCGCTGCCGGAGACAGCCTGGGCAGCGTTGTGCGTAACAATCTGGAAAAGTCGATGACGCCCGCGCAGATCGCCCAGGCCCGCCAACTCGCCGAGCAGTGGCGAAAGAAAGCCGGGAACGTGAAGGAATAAACGGTGCGGATACCCCAACAGCCGCAGGAGGCCGCGACTCCCCCTTAACGGGGAGTGACTTTGACGGGAGCGCCGGGCGCTACCAGGATATATACACCCGCCTCCTTACCGTGATGGTTGGATTCGCTCTCGGCGCCGCGGCGTTACTCAATCAGCCAACTGTCTCTTGCTCAGATCCATGGAAACGGAAAGCCGAGGATCTCCGATCGGGTCGCCCTGCCTCGGATGTTCCAGAAACGTTATGCTATCATAGAAATCATCCAGCGCCACAAATACGCCGTACTGTTCAGCCCATTCCCTCATCCTTCGATTGCAGCTGTACTTCCACGAAACGACCTCAATACGCCATCCCCGCTTCTGCATTCGAGACAAATCGGCGTGAAATCCAACGCCATCCAAAAAACCCGCGCCATCGCCGGTCAACATGACGACTGTGCCTGGGTCTCCGTTGTTGTCGAAACCATCACGCAACATTTCTGTCTGCAATATCTGGTCTACTCCCTGTTCGCGTCCATACAGGGTACCTCGTTCCAGCAGCTTCACCTCCACACCGCTGTTTTCCAATCGATTCCAGACGCTTCTCAATTCAGGTGGGACCGAACCTGCTGCAACAGCCCGCCTGACGGTTCGCCCCGCGTGCGCCAACTTCAACATATTCGGGAAATGTATCCGTACGCGTGATCGGGCTGCTTCTCCTTCCCGATCAACAGCAACGTCCTGAGCGCCAATAGAGATGTTAGAATTATCCCAATAAATGAAAACACCGTCCATCTTTCGTTACCCCCGTATCTTGCCAATCCGTGAATCGAGAGGTCGTTCCATTGTGGCAGGCAATTCGGCCCCTTATTTCTCCCGTACACGTGCCGTTTGCGTTTGCATCTCGTTTCCCCGTCATCTACATCTCCACTCGCAGTGCCACCAATCAAGCTTGTCGATTGTCCTGCATCTACAGCAATCCGTTTTTGAAAATCTCCACAATTTCATGGCGTCTTGTCAAGTAGAAACGTCCTTTCGACCCGTCGGCACGCTCTGCTACCTTGTCGGCCTCAAGGATCCGGAACATGCTGCCTCAGGCCCCATGGGCGGCGCCATCCTGGAAACGGCGGTCCTGTCCGAAATCGTTCGGACCTTGACCCATCGCGGTATTGACCCGCAGGTCTATTTCTGGAGAACCACGGCGGGAACGGAAGTCGATTTCCTGGTTCACACAGGCGCCGGGATCGTTCCCATCGAGGTAAAGTTGTCCGCTACGCCACGCCCGGCTATGGCCTCCGCTATCAGGAAATTCCAGCGCGACAGGAAAGGCGGATCGAAACCGGGTTACGTCGTGCATCCAGGCGACGTCCGCTTACCGCTGGGACCATCTGTTACCGCCGTCCCTTTCGCCGACCTGTAGCATTGAGCCAATGTTCAGATGAATCAGAAAACAACGAGGCCCTCGGAAACGCCGGGGGCCATTTTCATTTAAGATTACCGAATTGAGTCTATGCGGGGACTCTGCTGATTAAACGTGTCGTTTCCTGAAGCAAAGGGCCGCGTTTATGCGGAATGCCGCATTTTCATGAATGTATCGCGTGCCGGTACGCATGTCAAATGGATTGTTGCAGTTTTGTGATCGGCGCAGTTCACCCGGCATTCTGTCCTGACCTCTAACGCCCTGCATAGCGTTCGTTTCTTTGCCAAGTGTATTATGAAACATTCATTTCCTTTATAGTCCAATTTTGAGCCAACTGTTTCCTTCAGGCCACGACTCTCTGAACACAGCTGCTCAAGAAAACGAGACCCCGACGGACGCACCCGTCGGGGTCTATTGGTGTGTGAGGCGCCGCGCAGCGGCACATCGCATATGATCAAAACCGGCTTCCTGAGTTCCGGATCGCCCGTATCTTACGATTTCACAATCTGTCGCCAGACAGCCCGCGCCTTCGTCTCCAGTTCCGTGGCGGACCCCGCGTTCTCGATCACGAAGTCGGCGGCCTCAACCTTGTCGGATTCCGGCAGTTGACACGCCATCCGCTCCCTGACTTCCGCCTCGGTCAACCCCTTCCGCTCCATCGCCCGCCGAATCCGGTCCGCCACCGGCGCCTTGACAACCACAAGAACGTCGCACAGTTCCCGAGGGTCGCCCCACTCCAGGATCAGCGCGGCATCGATCACCACGGGCCGATCGGGACGATCGGCGAGCGCGGTTCGGCAGCAGGACTTCAGCGTCTCCACAAGCGGCGGCCATACGATGCGGTTCAGGCGGTCGCGCGCCTCCGTTGACGCGAACGCGCGCCTGCCCAGTTCCCGGCGCACCAGGACACCGTTCTCATCCAGAATACCCCGGCCGAACGTCCCGGCCAGCGACCGCAGTACCGCCGGGTCTTCCACCGCATCGCGCCCCACTTCGTCCGCATCGATCACGTACGCGCCCTCACGGGCGAAAACGTCGCAAACGCGGCTCTTGCCGGCGCCGATGCCTCCTGTCACCCCCACGATCACGACCGGTCTCCGGGCCGACGCACGCGGAGACGGAGGCGCAACGGCAAAGCGTCTTCAGGAGATTCCTCATCCCATTGTTCGATAATCCGCCGGTTCCGGACCCGAACCGCAACGAATACGCCGAGAAGCAACAGCGTCATATAGAACCACAGCGCCCCTGCCGACGTAAGAAGGGCCGTCGCGCTGAACCGTCCCTCCGCGTATTCGGCCCACTCCCGTTCGAACTTCTGCGGCGTGAACCCGGTGATCCGATACAGTGCGACGTCGAACGAAACCCCCGCGCCGAGCGACTTGACGATCTGCGCCACGGCGCCGGGACCGCCCAGATGGATCAGGTAGAGCACGGCCAGCAGGCTTTCGGTATAGGCCAGGCGCGCCTTTGAAGACGAAAAACCGAGCACGCCCTCGATTTCACCCAGCGGAACCAGTCCGCCGGAGAATATCGCGTAGGAGAGCTCGGTGCTTTCCCGCAGCCGCCATTCCTGCGCGGCCCACATGGCCACGCCTTCGTCAAACCAGCGCGGCACCCGCGACCGCGCCAACTGGTGAAGCAGAATATGGGAGATTTCGTGCCGCGCGGTTTTGAGGACCTGTCCGCGCTGCCCCGGCAGCAGGCGCAAGACGGCGATCCGTTCGGCAGGGAAGGCGCAACCCACGCCCCAGTGAGGTATGCGCCCGCGGGTAACGGTCTGAAACAGCGCCTGTGAACCGGCTGCGTAGACGATAATCGGGAGGTCGTGGCCGCCGCCCAGCTTCCGGGCGACCTCAGATCTGCCGGAGATCAGTTCATCCAGCAGCAGCCGCGCCGGCTCGCGATCCATATCCTGATACCGAAGCGTCAGTCCTTCCCGTTCGAGTCGTTCCCAGCCCGCGGCCGTAACCGGCCCCCAAACCAGGCAGACCACCCAGATGAACGGGCAGAACCGCCGGGCGTTCATCACCGTTTCCTGTGACCCAGAAACTTGAAGAAGTCCGTGCGCAGGGGCAGCACGACCGTGGTCGTGCCCTGGGTGAGCGTGCGTTCGTAGGCCTCGAGCGTGCGCTGGAATTCGTAGAACCGAGGGTCTTTCTGGAATGCCTGCGCGTAGATCGCCAGCGCTTCGGCATCGCCCTGACCCCTGATCAGCTGCGACTTCTGAAACGCGTCGGACGTGATGCGCGTGACCTCAAGGTCGGTCTCGGCACGGATCTTAAGGGCCGCTTCTTCGCCCTCGGCGCGATACTCCTTCGCCTGCCGGGCGCGCTCCGCCCTCATCCTGTCGAACACGTTCTTCTTGTTCTCCTCGGGCAGGTCGGCTCGTTTGACGCGGACGTCCACCACCTCTATGCCCAGTTCCTCGGCGTCCTGGCGCGATCGCTCCGTAACCTTGTCCATAATTGCTTTCCGATTCCCGGAGACGATTTCAGTGAGCGTCCGTCTGCCCAACTCCTCCCGTACGGCCGCGTAGATGATATCGTCCAGGCGGGATTGGGCGCCGCGCACCGTCTGCACGGACTTCAGGAATTTCAACGGATTGACGATTCGCCACCTGGCGAAATTGTCCACAATCAGGTTCTTTTTGTCCGACGTGTAGATAGGCGCCGGTTCGGCGTCGCTATACAGCAGGCGGTTATCGAAGGAGTGAAGCCGTTCCACAAACGGGACTTTCCAGTGCAGGCCCGGGCTGTGGATGGTACGCCTGGGTTCTCCCAGCCTGGTAACGACCACCTGCTCACGTTCGTCCACGGTGAACAGGACCGATTCGATAAGGAGACCCGCCACCACAACCGCCACGATTGCCTTGATTAACGATTTCATCCTCAGTTCCCTCCTGCTGTGGTCGGTCCGGCGGATTTTT